>ERZ501013.86-NODE-86-length-15517-cov-10.887854_pt1 | contig 15517 bp, 9 predicted proteins | sample MGYA00248834_ERZ501013 | MGnify/ENA primary metagenome ERZ501013 (study PRJEB25958, sample SAMN03398545) | human skin metagenome | study: EMG produced TPA metagenomics assembly of the Human Skin Microbiome Metagenome (human skin metagenome) data set.
CGGAGACATGCCGGGGCATCACATCCCGGCCCTTCATTGTCATGCCTCAACGAAGTCCGCTCCCCACAGGAGCGGAGACCCAATTCAATCTTCTCACCGCCCCCTGTGAGATTGCCTCAACGAAGTCCGCTCCCCACAGGAGCGGAGACTGCGCTGGGACACGCGGATCTGTCGTCGATCAGCCGGCCTCAACGAAGTCCGCTCCCCACAGGAGCGGAGACCTCCGCGTTGGACACCATGAGCGGCACCGTGGCCTTCATGCCTCAACGAAGTCCGCTCCCCACAGGAGCGGAGACACCCGCGACCTCGCCACCGTCACGTCTCCGGGCTCGCCTCAACGAAGTCCGCTCCCCACAGGAGCGGAGACGGACGGCCTCGACGTGTCCAGCCAGGTCATCGGCAAGCCTCAACGAAGTCCGCTCCCCACAGGAGCGGAGACGGCGAGTCCATCCGGGACCTCGGGGACGCGATCCGGCCTCAACGAAGTCCGCTCCCCACAGGAGCGGAGACTGGACGCGATGCCCCGCGCGAAATCCTTGCCGTGACCGCCTCAACGAAGTCCGCTCCCCACAGGAGCGGAGACCAGGCCCGCGCGCACGCCGTGGCCACCGATGAGCTGTTGCCTCAACGAAGTCCGCTCCCCACAGGAGCGGAGACGCGCGGGTTGCAGTCTCCTCGGGCGGGGTTGTGTCGCCTCAACGAAGTCCGCTCCCCACAGGAGCGGAGACAACCCGGGGTCGATGCCCAGCACGGAACGGCCCCGGCCTCAACGAAGTCCGCTCCCCACAGGAGCGGAGACTCAGGGTGCCACGGTAGAGGGCGTCGTGGTGGGCCGCGCCTCAACGAAGTCCGCTCCCCACAGGAGCGGAGACGTCCGCCAGATCGCATACATGGTCCCGCCACGGAGCCTCAACGAAGTCCGCTCCCCACAGGAGCGGAGACCACGGTGACGGTGAACTCCCCGGTCTGGCCTGCCTGGCCTCAACGAAGTCCGCTCCCCACAGGAGCGGAGACAGCACCTCAGATTACAGCCCTTTGACATGGGCAGACGCGACCTTCGGCGAGCCCTGGGCTCAAGAGGCGTCCGTGGAGCGCCATGCTTATCGGCCTCGACCCATGAACCGTGGGCTGACAAGCCCTTTTCTGATGCGACGGCTCGCCGGATTCCGGACATCGACGGAGCCCTCGCGAAGGTCCCTGGCTCGCTTCAGATGATGATGGGCCCATCCACAGAGATCTCGCGTGATCGACCCAGAAAGCTGAACTGCTCTGCGCCAAGCGTGGCCGTCAGGCCGAGGTCGCAGACCAGCACGCTGTCCTCGCCCGGATCCAGCACCGCTTCGAGGGCTGCTTGCAGGGAGACGAACTGGGCGGGCAAGGCATCCACCACGAAGACTGAATATTGGACTCGATCTCCGAACCCTTCGAGGACGCGGGCCGCCCGGGATCTGCGGCGGTCGTCAGGAATGTCATAGGCGATGAGCCTCCTCCGGAGACGATCCCGGGCACTCAACGGACTCGCACCCCCTTGTAGACCTCCTGCGAGCCGTCCAGGACGCCGAGGAACATCCTCGCCTGGACCTCTATCGCGCGGCGCCACGTCACTCTGTATCCGAAGACGGGGTGCTTGAACTCCGTCCCGAGGCGCCGTTCCACCGCCGCAATCACTTTGCGCCGGCCGGTCTGGGTGAGCCGCGCGCCGCCGAGCACATGAGTGAAAGACAGCCGCCCCAACTCGCCATTGTTGAACGCGGCCAAGATGGCGGAATCGACCACGGGCGGACGGAACTCCTCCATCAGGTCCAGCGCCAGGGCCGGCTTGTTCCGTCCGCTGGAGTGCAGCACCCCGGCATGCGGGTCCAGGCCGCAGGCCAGGACCGCACGGATCACCTCGGATAGGAGCATCCCATACCCGTAGTTCAAGGCGATGTTCAACGGGTCGGTGGCCCCTCGCCCGACCCGACCGGGGAAGGACTCAGCCACGCCCGCGTCCACACCTGGCGCCAGTAGCCCCGGGAATCCTGCGAAATACTCTGCGGCAGCCCGGCCCTCGATTCCGAACAACTGGCCGGTGGACGTCGCCGTGCTCGCCAGTCGCGTCGCCGATCGAAGACGCTTGACCACAGCTGGCATGCCTCCGAAACGCCGGAGGATCGTGGCCTGGTTCGCGACCTTGGCCACCACGAACTCGCGAGCGATGTCCACTCGGCCTTCGGCCGATGCCGCGAACTGACAGAAGCGTGCGCCGCCATTCGGCGGCTTGACTCCATTGGTCCACCCGACGACGCGCCCCGCCCCCGTGCACCAGACACAGGGGAGGCCTCGCCACATCAGCTCCCGCAGCAACGCTCCTGAGAGGTCGACGTTGCCGTGCACCACGACGGCCGACACCCGCTCCAAAGGGATGCTGGCCAGCCGCTCATCGCCCTTCACCACCGTGATCCGCCCGGCCGACATGCTCGCTCGACTCCCCGGCACAGTGAGGTGCAGGGTCTCACCGGCAGGGTCCGGCGGGACGATTCGGGACAGCACTTCTGCTTCCTGCCGTTCCTCAGGGAGGCAGACGGAGGCGTGGGAGCACCGCATGCACCTCGGGTCGTCCAGTAACGGTGCCGGAGCGGTCTTCCCGTTGACCACGGACCGAGCCGATGCCACCGCATCACGGGCGGCCTTTCGGTCCGCAGCCGAGATCTCGATCGGGACCCGCCGATGATGGGTGGTGAAGTACACCTCGGCGTCCTCCACCGTGTTCCCCTGGGATTCGAGCGCCATCGTCTGCAGTACCAGCTGCAGACGATTGGCGTCGCTGATTCGGGCAGCTCGCTTCACTGGGGTGGCTTTGTGCTCGACGACGCGTAGACGCCCCGACGGGAGTCGCTCGACCCGGTCGACTCGCCCGTGGACGCCGAGAGACGGGTCGCGCACGTCGATGCCGCGCATCGTCTGAGCCTCACGTGTGGTGGGCACGTCCACCCGCGCATGGTCCGCCACTCCCTGCTGGATCTGCGCCACCTTCGGCGCTTTCTCGTCCATGGCCTCGAGCCATGCCCGACGCGGGCAGAAACTCCAGTGCGCGACCAGACTGAATGGCAGCGAATCAGCATACGGCTCCCCCGTGTCGTGCTCAGTCATCTCAGTGCCTCCGCCGCGAGAGTGCGCCGTTCCGGGGCCGACGCACTGCCGGTGACGTTCACGGGGAAGCTCAGGATCTGGGCCAACCCCCACTCCTCCAGGATCGTCTGAGCGGCCATCGTCTCGGCTGAGCCCAGGCTGGGAGCTGTCGCGTCTTCCCCCGCCACGAGCAGGTATCGCGAGCGCAAGGCGGCCTGCATCCGCGCCACCGTCACCCAGGATGTCGGCACCGGCATCAACAGCCGCGCCAAGGACTCCCTGCGGGCAGGGATATGAGCGGACGAAACGGACCGCCCGCGGCTGTCCGCCCAGACGGGCAAGGCCGCGAGCGCCCACAGCCCCACCCAGGCGCGCGCGGCATCCACCGGCCCCAGGGGGGCCATGCCCGTCGCCGTGCGGGAATCCGGCTTGTTCTTGCCCGGTTCGTCCTCCACCGTGGTCCCGAGAAGGCCCGAGGTCACTGCCTCCACCGCTCGGCCAGCCACGGCCCTTCCCGTGGGGAGGAGTGAATGCGCGATGAACTCCATGCCCTTGTTCCTGGTGCGCATCTCCCAGGCGGCCGCGCCATGGTCGGGCCGGAACGATTTGCTCGTCCTGTGCCACCAGGCCCGCTCCCCCAAGCCCACCACGAGAGCCGAGTCGAGCCCGCGCAATGGCCGCGCCGCCTCTGTGCGATCGTGCAGCAGGTCGACCCACGCGTGCTCGGACGCCGGCATCTTGGTCCGGGCCGAGAACAACGATCCGGCCACTGCGTCCGTGGAGTACAGCCAGCCCCTCGGGTCTTGGACATGCCGGGTCGCATGCCGGTGGATGAGGCCGCCAAGGGCCGCGGCATCAAGCCCTGCCCCACACAACTGCGGTCGAGAGTCCGGCTCGTCGGTCCACCGCAGCCGCACGGCACCGGCTCCCAGTTCCTCCTCCACGATCATCGCGGCGCCGAGCAGCGCCGTATGGGACAGCAGCACGTCCCACGTGCCCGCCAGCGTCACGGGCTCAGTCGTGCGGGCCATGTTCATCGTCCTTCCTTGGAGATCGTCACGTCGGCAGCCCGCAGTACCGCCTCGAGCCAGGCCACAGCCCATAGCCCCCACGTCTGCTCCACGGACAGGACCAGTGCGTCCCAGACTCCGACGTCGAACAGTTCCTCCGCGGCCATGCGGACGTGAGGGGCTGCCTCCGGGTGGACAAGACTCTCCGCCCCCATCAGGAACGTGCCGCGCCCATGCCCGTGGCTCGTTCCCACCAGACGCACGGCCAGGGCATCCGCCCCGTCCGCATGCGCGCGGAGCATCGCGGCGGACAGTTGCTCGTGCCGCCAGCCAGCGGGGAGGAACCGTGACTGACGGAAAGGCAGGGCGCTCAGCAGACTCTTCGCCATCGGCTCGTCCGCGCCAGCCACACCCTGGGTCAGCCAGGCTTGGTAACGCTCGTCGCTCTTGCCGTCGTCGTGGTGTGCCCCCGCCACGGTCAACGTCCGCTTCAGACTCTCAGGCAGGCCGAGAATTTGGGCGAACTCGCCGGCCCGGTCTGCCACGTCCCTCTGGTGATCGGCGAGGGACACAGGGCTGCGCCCGGTTGTCGCAGAGAGCTGGGCGTCGTCAGGATCGGCCGCGTCCAGCAGCTCGAACACCACCCATGCCGCCTGCTGCGGCGAGTCGGGAGCCCGGCCACCCACGTGGACCTTCACGTCGAATCGCGCGGCCAGATCCGGGTCCGCCCACTGGCCGAGATAGGCGGTGAGCCACGCGGACTGTCCCCGGTCATCCAGCGCATCCAGCACGCTGGGGAGGGTCAGCGGAACGTCCGCCTCCTGCAGGCCCGCGCAGATCTCCAACAGGGAACATCGAAGGTGGTCCTGCACGCCAGGCGAGGCGACGCCGGTCATGAACACCACCCTGCGCCGACTGGCCTTTACCGGCTCGAGCGAGAGCATCGTTCCGTCCGGAGACCGCGGGTCGAGGACGTCGCCGACAGGCTCCTGGCCATCCTCGACCAGGACGTGATGGTGTGTGGCAGCCCAGTCGTGGGGGACGCAGACGACATCTCCCGGGACGATCCCGTGACCCGAGGCCTCCGGATCCACGAGCGTCCACTGGCGTCCACGACGGACGAACGCGGGCGTGGCCCGCCCGCGTCGGCCCCCGGCGAGCAACAGGCGTAGCCGGGAGAGCGTGACCGGATAGGCCTCATGCGGCTGAGGTGGGGCAGTCGTCAGCAACGCCGCGGACTCCGCCTGGTCCAACCCTGACCAGTCCTCTCCAGCGTCTTCGCCGAGACGGGGAAGCCGGCGGCCCACGACGGCGACGTCCGTTTCCGCGTCTAGTGAGTCCCTCAGCCACAGCGTCAAGTCCGGTTCGACGGCCAGTGCCTCGGACGTGCGGCTGAACAGGGCCGCGCGCGCGGCTTCGATCTCACTGAGGACGGGCCTGGCCGGGGCGGTGGACGGGGCCGGGTGCTCCAGGAGAGCAGCGGGACTCACCCCCTTCGGATCCTCTGCGCGGTCCCGGAGCCACTCGAGCGCGTCGGTGATGTCCTGCACTTCGTAAGGAGCCGCCGTCTTGGCCGTGGGATCGGCGGACGGGCAGAGCACATGCACGGGCGCGGACTCCCGGGCCCCGGTGCGGTTGAGTCGCCCTGCCCGTTGCGCGAGCGCCGATCCCGACGCGATGTCCGTGATGAGGAACCCGAAGTCCAGGTCGAGGCCGACTTCGATCGCCTGGGTCGCCACGTAGACATCCGGGGTCCGGGATCGTTCGAGGGCCTGCTCCCAGCGGCGGCGCGGCCCCACGACGAGCGCGACATCCAGGCCGCCATTGAGACCGAGGAGGGCACGGTGCACGGCCAGGGCCGACGCGACGCGGTTCATGACGACCCCCACGGGGGTGTGTCCCGCCTGCACGGCGTCCGCCGCCATGCGGGCGATCTCCTGCGCTCCCTGCGTCGTTTCACGCGCTGTGCCCCCGACGAGCCAGGGGCCGTCCAGGTGCAGATGGACTGGCTTCGGACGATCCAGACGGCGCAGGAGCGCCTCCCCCACGGCACCCGTGCGGATGTCCGAAAGCTCGATGCCAATAGAAGTCTGGGCCGGCGCGAGTCCCGCCGGAGTGGCCGTCGTCTCGACGACCTGCAGTACTGGCACGTGAGCGGCGAGAGGTGACTCACCGGCGAGCGACGCGACACGACGAGCCGTGGTGAGCAGCTGCCGGTTGAGATGGGCCTCGTCCAGGATCAGCACGGAGTCGTATGCGATCAGCCCCGCCTCGCGGGGACGCATTCCTGCGGTGGAGCCATAGCCCCGGAACAGGAGCCGGCTGCCGGCCATGTCCGGCGTCGCACAGATCACCTGGCAGGAGACCGGGTCGTCCTGCCATCCGCGCTCCGGTGCGATCCCGCCGCGGAGCGTTGTCACCGAGCCCGGTTGCCCGGCCGGCGAGATGCGCCTCAGGGCAGCTGCGACTCGGCTCAATGGCGCCTCACCCGGGACGTCCGTGATCTCGGCGAGCTGGTCGAACACACCCTCGGCCCGGGAGGCCATGTCGTCAACGAGCGCTCGGCGCCCCACCACGTGCCAGAGGCGACGAGGGGCCCGGGCCCCTTCCCACCCGGGTGCGTGGGTCATGGCCACCGCGAAGACGTGCACCTCCAAGACGCTCGATTTGCCAGCGCCCGTGGGCGCAACGACGGCGTCAGGCCAGCGTCCCGTCGTCACGACCTGCCTCAGCAGAGCACGCTGCCAGGCGTAGGGCTCACGGCCATGGTTCACGGCGGCGAAGAACTCGTCGAACTCATCGATGGCGACGGTCAAGGCCGCCTTGTCATTGACGTTCATGACCGCTCCTGGGTCGATCCGGGAATGTCCGTGGGCACCAGCAGTCCGCAGCCCAGATGACGGCTCTGACCGAGCGCGAGGATGGCCCGATCAGGCACGACGGTACTGAGAGTGAGCGTGAGGCGGAACGGCTCGATGGGGCTGCGGCGGTCCGTACGGTGGACGTACGCCGTCGGCGTGAGCGTGCGGAACGCCCTGCCCCGAAGCTGCGCCCCGCTCTCCACAACCGCTGCGTGCCGAGCGACAGGGTCCTTCGTCGCGAACGCCGGTTCGACGTCACGGAGCACATTGCCCAAAGACCATGCGGCAGCCAGGTCGACGTCCCGGATCGGGGGCTTCGACTTGAGCCGTCGTTCTACGACCACGGCCGGCTGGGCGTCCCACGTCCGCACCGCACCCTCGGGCGGGGCCTTCCAGAATTGCGCCCCGTCATACACCTCGATCTCCTCGGGGGCGACGGTCAGCTGGTGCTCTGAGGTGACGACACGGCGGACGCCGGCCACGGCTGATGCCAGCATCCCCAGGGCGGGCCCGGGCATCCCTCGCGGCACGAGGACGAGGAATCGATCCCGTCCGTCCGAGAACGGCAGGGCCGGAAGGTCCCCCGGCACCAGGTGGAGTGCGACACGGTTGGCCGGTGGGGCATCGGACGGCGCATAACGGCCGGTGATCTCCGGCGGGGCGTCGGGTCCCAGGCGCGACACGAGCGCGCGGTGCAGGGCGACGCAGACACTCACGTACCGCTCTTCAGGGACAGTGGAGTTGGCCCCGATGACGGGGACCGCCAGCACCTGGGTCCAGGGAACGTCAGGTTCGTGTTGCTCGACCGACGCGAAGATCCCGCTCCGGAGGTGGTCGCGCGGCGGCAGGGCGGCATGCGGCACCGCCGACGTCGTGTGCTTGTCGCCGCTAGCCGAGGGCTTCCGCCCCAGCGTCGTTGCCGCGTGGGCACGGTCGAGCTCTGCCCTCCGTCCGGGACTCGGCATCGCCTGCCGCACCGCACCGGGGACCGCACGCAGACTTGCATTCCGGTCACGTCGATGCGTGGGCGCCGGAAGGCCCTCCCCCTCGTGCACCGTCAGACGTACGGGCGACGACGCCTCTCCGAGATGGGGCACGTCCGCGCAGAGTTGTTCCAGAGTTGAGCAGACCTGTGTGTCCGTCCCGCTGGGCCCGTCATCCCAGACCCACTGCACGGGGCCGCCGAGCGCAGTTCCGTCCGAGACAGGCCGGCCGGTCACTTTGTAGTTGGTCTTGCCGACCTCCTTGAGGAAGACCCCCTCCTTCCGGTACGCGAAGCGTCGCACGCCAGGTGCCACGGGCGTGTGACCAGGCAGGACCAACGCATCCGGCGGATGCTCCTCGAGCCAGTCCAGGGCGGCCAACGACTCTGCCGTGAACGGAGCCTCAGGATCCCCCGTCGAAAGAGTCCCCGCAGCGGCCGCCTGCACGAGGGCCGAGAAGAGCCTCGCGACATCAGGGAATCGCTCTGCGCCGCCGTCCGGCCCGTGGCCCGTGTAGACGCCCAGCGGGAAGTCCGCGCTGATGACGAGTCCGCCCACGGTCACACCTCGACGTCGTCGGTGCTGGCGGCGCCCAGGATCGCCGGGTCGCCCACCAGTTGGATGGTCTGCCCGTTCCACTCGACACCGGCGACCGACTCCGCATGCGCCAGCGCCGCTTCGAACACCTGGACGGCCACCTCGTCCGTGATGGGGGCGAGCGCCCGGGACTTGCCGTACCGGAGGTCGAGGGTCACGGTCGGCTCATCGGATTCGACCAGATGGCAGTTCGCACGCAGATGCAGCTCGCGGTCCGAGAGGGCCATGCCGAGCAGGGCGTAGGCCGCGAGCAGGGCGCGGCACGCCACGTCCTGCTCCGACGTGCCACCGAAGCGGAGCTGACGGAGCGCGGAAAAGGACAGGAGGCGTCGTCGCATGATGGAACGGCACGCGACACCGCCCAGTTCGCCGAGGACCGGCGGGATGTGGCCCAGGCCGAGCGTGGACATGGACGATCCGGTCTCCCCCTTCTTCTTGGCCTCGGCGAGCACCTTGTCCTGCAGTTTGGCGCTCAGTTCACCCGCCTGCGCCTTGACCAGTGCCTCGACGTCCTTGGCCGATGGCTTGACGCTCGCCGCGACGGGGTCCACACGGCCAGCTGCGCGCCGATTGGTCCGCGGCGCCCCGCCCTCCTGGTCCTGGTCGGCCAGAACGCCGATGATCTCACCCGTCATGCAGGACTGGTAGCGGCCCTGATGCGACTTCCGAGTGGAGTCCCATGCGCCGAGGACCAAGGCCGTCGGTGCGGCGTCCAGCAGAGCCCGGGCGTCGAGCTTCGTGGCGTCCCGCAGTGCACGGTAGGCCTCGGTCTGCGTCACGGGAGCACCGTCAAGGGTGGCCGCCCGGATGTGTCCGTCGAACGCACGATGAGGCAGGGAGAGATCCGACTCGACAGCCTCTCCGTAACGCACCTCGATGGTCGGCACCTTGCGCAGCGCCTCTCCCTCCGGTGTCCCCTGATCCCGCCGAGCGGAGATGATGGCGTCCTCGTCCCGGTTGGAGACCGACTGCTTGCTGTCCACGACGACGGTCCACACCGGTCGCGGCTGACCGGCCTCGTCGAGTTCCATCCGACGCTCGTAGGCGTAGGTGGTCTCACCCCGGCCCTCGATCACCTTGGCCGGCGCGATCACCGCCCCGGGGCCGCCGGCAGGCTGGAGCGGGGTCTCCGACAAGAGTGAGGTGCTCCCCCCGGGAGCACACGCGGCGAGGAGGTCCTCGAGGGACAGGGTGTCGAAGTCAGACATGACGCGGCCTTTCGTCCTGGTCTCGGGGCCGCCCCATTCGCTCGGGCGCTGCCCCCGCTTAACGTGTCCGCCTCCCGCGCGAAGATCGAGTGGTCGGAAGCCTCGGTGAGGCATGACACAGATGCTGACAGAGCGGGCGCACAGGGTCAATAATGGAACCCTCTTAGCAAGTTCTCACTCGCATACTTACTATCAGCTAGTAGGGGTACATCCCCTGGCCCGCCTGCCCCGCGCGCCATGGGGACGCCTCCCCAGCACGCGCGTCCTCACGTAGGGTCGTCTTCGTCGCGCGGAGTCACCCACCCCCTTCGTTGAGGCTAGGTCTGTGCCTGAGAACTGCGCCCAGACGCACACCACGCGGGATCTCCGCGTCTTCGCTGAGCCGGCTCCGCGCGACACCGCCGGGCTCCATCAGGTGATTCCGCACAAGGCTGTGGAGCCTGCAGCCCCACCCCACAGACAAGGTGACGGTCGTGGTCGCTTCCGGTGTCCGGAGGCGACCACGACCGTCACCTTGTCTATCGCGGGGTACACGCCCCGCCTGACAGGCCTCACCTCACGGGGTCGGCATGCCGCCGGTCACCGGGATGGTCGCGCCCACCACATAGGAGGACTCCGGCGAGGCCAGGAACACGTACGCCGGGGCGAGCTCGGTGGGCTGCCCGGCGCGGCCCAGCGGAGTGGACTGGCCGAACTCCGGCAGGGCCTCCGGCTTCTGGCCGCCGGAGGGCTGCAGCGGGGTCCAGATCGGACCGGGCGCCACGGCGTTCACGCGGATGCCCTTCGGGGCCAGCTGCTGGCCCAGGGCCTTCGTGAAGGTGTTGATGGCGGCCTTGGTGGAGGAGTAGTCCACCAGCTGCTCCGGGGCCATGTAGGCGACCACGGAGGTGGTGTTGATGATCGTGGAGCCCGGCTTCAGGTGCGGCAGGGCGGCCTTGACCAGGCGGAACTGGGCCAGGATGTTGATGTCGAAGGTGGCCTCGAGCTGCTCGTCGTCGATGTCCTCGATCGAGTCCTGCGCCACCTGCTTGCCGCCGTTGTTCACCAGCACGTCCAGCCCGCCGAGCTTCTCGACCGCCTGGGCCACGAGGTCGGCGCAGAACGTCTTGTCGCGGAGGTCACCGGGGATCCCGACGGCGGTGCGCCCCTCCGCCTGCAGGACCTCGAGGACGTGCTGGGCGTCCTTCTCCTCCTCGGGCAGGTAGGTGATCACGACGTCGGCGCCCTCGCGCGCGAACGCGATCGCGGTGGCCGCGCCGATGCCGGAGTCGCCGCCGGTGATGAGCGCCTTGCGGCCCTCGAGACGGCCGGTGCCGCGGTAGGACTTCTCACCCAGGTCGGCCTTCGGCGTCATCTCCGCGTCCAGGCCGGTGCCGGGCAGCGACTGCTCCGGCGGGCTGATCACGGGGTAGCGCTTCGTGGGGTCCTGCAGGGTGAGCTGGTCGGTGGTGGTGGTGTTCGCGTCGTCGTGCGCCACGGGGTGCTCCTCATGGTCTCGGGGCGACGCGCGGTCTGCGCGCCGTCCTCCGAGCGTAGGGAGCAGCCCCCCAGCAGAGCCACGGCTGATCCCCGGGTCACCGGACGTGCCCCACCCGCTCCCCTGGATGACGAGCCCTGCGATATGGCCCCTAAACCACGCGTTTAGGGGCCATATCGCAGGGCTCGTCGCGAGGAGTCGGGGCCGGTGCCGGGGCCGGGCGTCACAGCCCGCCGTGCACGAACTCCCCGCCCACGGCGGTGGCGACGACGTCGATCGCCGCGATCTGGTCGCTCGGCACCGCGCGCGGGTCCTCGCTGAGCACCGTGAAGTCCGCGAGCTGGCCTGCGACGAGCCGTCCCTTGCGGCCGCCCCAGCCGGTCGCCTCCGCGGAGCCGACCGTGTAGGCGTGCAGGGCCTCGGCCACGGTGAGCCGCTCCGCGTCCGGGCCGTACTGCTCGCCGGTCTCGGTGCGGCGCAGCACGAAGTCCTGGATGACCTCCAGCGGGCGGCCGCCGGCCACGGGCCGGTCCGAGCTGCCCGGCAGCACCAGGCCCGCGCGCAGCAGCCGCCCGGCCGGGTACGACAGCGCGGCCCGCTCCGGCCCGATCCGCTCCCGCACCGACCCGCCGAACGCGCTGATGAAGTTCGGCTGGGTGGCCATCACGACCTCCAGCTCGGCCATGCGGGCCACCTGATCGTCGCGGACCACCCCGCCGTGCTCCACGCGGTGCGGCATCACGGGGCGCCCGAACCGGCCCCGCGCCTCGGCGATCACGTCGAGGGCGAAGTCGAGGGCGGCGTCGCCGATCGCGTGCAGGGCCAGCGCCCAGCCGGCGGCCGCCGCACCGAGGCACGCCCGGCGCATCTCCCCCGCGTCCTGCTGCAGGTAGCCGCGGCCGTGGCCGTGCCCGCAGTAGTCCTCGGTCATCGCGGCGGTCTGCCCGAGCATCGACCCGTCCGTGAACACCTTCGCCGGCCCGATCTGCAGCCACTCGTCGCCCACGCCCGTGCGCACGCCGGCGTCGAGGGTGAGGTGCGTGCCGTCGTCGGGATGGCCGTCCACCGGGCGCAGCGCGTCCAGGGTGACCATCGTCTGGAAGCGGGTGCGCAGCAGCCCCGCGTCCCGGGCGCGCTGATACGCGCCGAACTCGAGCGGGCTGTGCCCGATCCACCCGCCGGCCACCCCCGCATCCGTCACCGAGGTGATGCCCTCGGCCGCGTACTCCTGCGAGGCCCGCGCCAGGCACGCGCCGATGTGCTCGTGGGACTCCGGCTGCAGCAGCCGGGTCACCAGGCTCATGGCGGTCTCCTCCAACAGACCGGTGGGCCGGCCGGCGGCATCCGTGAGGATCCGTCCGCCCTCGGGCTGCTGCAGCACCTGCTCCCCCACGCCGGCCAGGACCAGCACCGCCCCGGACACCGTGACGGCGTGGCCCGTGTTGTGGCGGATGAGCACGGGGCGCCCTGAGGCGGCGGCGTCGAGGCTGTCCCGGTCCGGCTGGGGGCCGGTGAGGTGGCCGGGGTCGAAGCCGGTGCACGTCACCCAGGCGCCGGGGTCGAGCTCGGCGGCGCGGGCGCGGACCCGGCGGTGGACCTCCTCCGCGGTGCGCGCGCCCTCGAGGTCCACGTCCAGCCGGGACTGGCCGAACCAGACGCTGTGCGCGTGGGCGTCGTTGAACCCGGCGAGGACGGTGCGCCCCCGCGCGTCGAGGCGTTCGCGCGTCGCGAGGCCGTCCAGCTCCTCGTCCACCCCGACGACGACGCCCCGCCACACCCCCAGCCGCGAGGCCGACGGGCGGGCGGGGTCGCCGGTGATGAGGCGGGCGTTCTCCACGATCAGGTCGAGCTGCATGGGGCGGCTCTCCTGGGGCGGGGCGGCGGGGACTGATTCGCGAGCGTAGCCGGGCCCGGCTCAGGCGGGCAGGGCCGGGCTCAGGCGGGTCCGGCCGCCGCGTCCAGCGCCCGGGTGAGATCGGCGAGCAGCTCCGCCGTCGGCTCGACGCCCACGGACAGGCGCACGAAGCCGGCCGGGACGTCGTCGCCCCAGCGGGCGCGGCGCTCGGCCGCCGTGTGCGTGCCGCCGAAGCTGGTCTGCGGCACCACGTACTGCGCCGCGGCGATGAACCGCTCGGCCGCCGCCGCGTCCGCGAACCGCAGCCCGACGAGGCCGCCCGCCGCCGTCATCTGACGCGCCACGACCTCCGCGTCCGGGTGGTCCGCCAGCCCCGGGTAGACCACGGCGCGCACCGCCGGGTGGCCCGCGGCCAGCTCCGCGACCGCCTGCGCCGAGGCGCACATCCGGGCGAAGCGGACCTCGAGGGTCTCGAGACCGCGGTGGATGAGCCAGGCCTCGTGGGTGCCCAGGATCCCGCCGGCCAGGGTCCGCCAGCCGCGCACCCGCGCCATCACCTGCGGGTCCCGGCTGGCCACGTGCCCGCCGAGGGCGTCCGTGTGCCCGTTGACGGCCTTCGTGTCCGAGGCCACGACCACGTCCGCCCCCAGCTCCAGCGGGCGCTGCCCCAGGGGGGTCAGCAGCGTGTTGTCCACCACCACGAGGGCCCCCGCGCCGTCCCGGCGGCCGTTCGCGTGGGCGCGGGCGGCGACGTCCGCCAGGTCCGCCACGCGCAGCCCCGGGTTGGAGGGGGTCTCCACGAGCACCAGGTCGTAGCCGCTCAGGTCCGCATGGGCGAGCCCCTGGGTGGCGACCAGGTCCACGTGCACGCCTCGGGGCGTGAGGTGCTCGGCGGCGAGGGCGCGGGTGGGCCCGTAGCCGTCCGCGGGCAGGAGGGCGCGGTCCCCCGGGTGCAGCAGGGGCAGCAGGACGGCGGCGATCGCGGCCATGCCGGAGGGGACCACGGCGACGTCGGCGTCCTCCAGCGCGCCCAGGGCGGCCTCGAGCGCGGACCAGGTGGGCGTGGCCCAGCGCGCGTACTGGAAAGGCACGTCCGCGCCGGGGGCGGTGGGGGCGCCGTCCGGGTCCGCGCCGGGCAGGTGGAACGCGCTCGCGTGGACCAGCGGCGGGGAGATGGACTCCCCCGGGGCCATCCCGTGGGCGCGGTGGTGCAGGACGGTGCCGAAGGCGGGCGGCGGCGGGGCGGCGGACATGGCCCCGAGCGTAGTCCCGACCCCGGACGCGGCAGCGCGCCCCCTCCCTAGACTGGCGGACATGACCTCCGGCCCTCCCTCCCCCGCCCTGCCCGCCGGGCCCGCCGCCCACCTGCGCGGCGAGCACCTGACCGTCTCGCTCGGCGGGCACCGCGTGCTCACGGACGCCACGGTGCGGATCAACGCCGGCTCGCGGCTCGGGATCGTGGGTGAGAACGGGCGCGGCAAGACCACGCTGCTCCACGTGCTCACGGGCCGGATCACGCCCGACGTCGGCCGCGTGACGCGGGCGGGCACGCTCGCGTTCGTCCCGCAGGCGCTGCGGGCGCGGGCCGACGGGCGCTCCCGCACGGTGGGCGACCTGGTCCGCGACGCCCTCACGGGCCCGCACGCCGCACTCGAGGCCCTGGACGCCGCCGCGGCCGCCCTGGCCGAGGCCCCCGACGACGCCGGCGCCGGACACCGGTACTCCACCGCGCTGGAGCGGGCCCACCTCTACGACGCCTGGGACGCCGGCCGGCGCGTGGACATGGACCTCGAGGGGCTGCACGCGTGCACGGACCGCGAGCGCCCCCTCACATCGCTCTCGGTCGGCCAGCGCCACCGGGTGCGCCTGGCCGTCACCCTCGGCTCCCGGCCGGACCTGCTGCTGCTGGACGAGCCGACCAACCACCTGGACGACGTCGCCCTGGACTTCCTCACCCGCCGGCTGGTGGAGCACCCGGGCGGGGTCGCCGTCGTCAGCCACGACCGCGCCCTGCTGCGCGCCGTGTGCACCGACATCGTGGACCTGGATCCCAGCCAGGACGGGCGGCCGCGGCGGTACTCCGGCGGGTACGCCGGCTGGGCGAAGGGGCGCCGCCGCGCCCGGGCCGCCTGGGAGCAGGAGTACGCCGAGCAGAACGCCGAGCGCGAGCGGCTGGAGCTGGCCGTGGAGGACGCGCGGGAGCAGATGCAGGGCTCGTGGCGGCCCCCGAAGGGCACCGGCAAGCACCAGCGCTCGAGCCGGTCGGCGGGGATCGTGCAGATGTTCAACCGGCGCTTCGACGAGCTGGAGGCGCACCGGATCACCGTGCCCGAGCCGCCCCTGCGCCTGGACTGGCCGTTCGCGGACATGCCCGACGGCGACCCGCGGGACGGCGCGGACGCGGCGGCGGGCACG
>ERZ501013.87-NODE-87-length-15471-cov-12.671705_pt1 | contig 15471 bp, 18 predicted proteins | sample MGYA00248834_ERZ501013 | MGnify/ENA primary metagenome ERZ501013 (study PRJEB25958, sample SAMN03398545) | human skin metagenome | study: EMG produced TPA metagenomics assembly of the Human Skin Microbiome Metagenome (human skin metagenome) data set.
TGGGCATGTTCCGATTCTCCTTCGTTGGGATCGGAACGAAACCCAGGGCGCTTCATGCCTCCCACGACCGGTGGCTGCGACGTCGCTGGGCCGGTGAGGTCCTGCAGCTGATCACCCCCGGCGGAACCCGCCCTCGGAGTCGATGACCTGCCCCACGATCCATCCACCGGCCTGGGTGACCAGGAACTCGATCAGCCGGGCCGGGTCGTCCGGCTCTCCGAACCGGCCCAGCGGGAACGCCGCCTTGATCTCATCCAGGCGGTCGGGTCGGTCCGTGGTCTCCGGGTCCAGGTATCCCGTGTTCACTGGGCCCGGGTTCACGGCGTTGAGCCGGATGCCGGCATCGATCAGCTCATCGGCCACCGTGGGCACCAGGCCGGCGAGCATCGCCTTCGCACCGGCGTAGGCGACCTCGCCGCGCATCGGCCCCCTGGCCTGACCCGAGGTCAGCCAGATCACCCGCCCGTCCTCACCCTCGAACCGGTTGGCGAAGTGCTGGGTGAGCAGCAGCACGGACTGGGCATCGATGCGCCAGTGCTGCTCGAGGGTCTGCGGGGTCATCTCGGCCAGGGTGCCGTCCCCGCCGGACCGGGCGTGATTGGCCACCAGGATCTCAACGGACGGCCCAGCCCAGTTGATGACGCGGGCGGGCTCATCCGGGTCGGCGAAATCGGCGTCGGTGTGCTCCAGCGTCGCACCGTCCACGAGCTCGGCACGCAGCTCAGCCATCACGGTCTCGACGTCGTCGGCGCCCCAGGGTTGACCGGCGTCGTGCGGGGTGTGGTGGACCAGGCGCAGGCTCGCCCCGGCACGGGCGAGGCGCCGGGCGACGGCGAAGCCGATGCCCTTGCGGCGGCTGACGCCGGTGATCAGGGCTGTCCGTCCCGTCAATGTGGTCATGGCGGGGACACTACCAAGCGAGCCATACGCCGTCACCCCACCTCAACGTGAGGTGTGAGGCCTCTCGTGAGGCCCGTGACTGATCGTCAGCCAGGACCGGCTCGGCTGACGCGGGACGCAGGCGCGCGGAGGGCTCCGGGCAGCGGTCGCTGGGCGAAAGCAGGCGGTCTCGAGGGGTTCCTCGAGTCCGCCTCAGGCAGACCTGCTCGGCCTTGACCGGGCACATCACCCTCCGTGAGCGAGGGCGACGACCCAGCCGGTGCACGACGCCAGCACGACGCCCAGGACAGCGAACGTGATCTGCAGGCGCAGGCGCATGCACAGCACAGCCACGAACTCGCGGATGAAGGCGCTGGGCACGAAGTAGCGCGCGGTCGGGGCACCGATCACATCCGCGTCGATCCCGAGGCTCCGGGACAACAGCGCGGTGCGGGGCACGTGGTAGCCGTTCGTGACCACGAGCAGCTGCCCGGTCCGCTCCGGCCGGTGCACCCCCAGCAGCTCCCGACTGAACCGCAGGTTCTGCTCGGTGGTGGCCGCCCGGGTCTCCGGCAGCACCGCGCCCGCAGGGATGCCGTGCTCGACCAGGTACTCCCCCATGGCCTCCCCCTCACTGCGTGGCTCGTCCGGACCCTGCCCACCGGAGGGCACGATCACCAACCCCGCCTCAGGCCCGCCCCGTCGTGTCAGGGCGTCGGCGCCACGGTCCAGGCGACTGGCCAGCAACGGCGGCACGCGCCCGTCGATCAGGCCGGAGCCGAGGACGACGATCCCGGCCGGGTCCGGCCGCGGCGCACGGTGCTCATAGAGCCGGGCGAACACGTAGAACACCAGGAACTGCGAACCCAGCACCGTCGCGCCGAGAAAGATCAGCACCGCCGCCCCGACGCCGACGGGGTGGGCGGTCGCTACCAGGACGACGGCGGCCACCGGCGCGATGATCAGGGCCAGGCCGGCCAGCAGGGACAGCGAGTTGCCCAGCGACCGGCCCTCCCGGGTCAGCATGTGCATCCCGTTGCGGATCAGGATCACGGCCAACGCCACCACCGAGAAGGGCAGCAGCAGGGCGCCCAGTGGCAAGACGAGGGCGGCCGGCACGCCGAGGTACGCACTGATCTCCAGCAGCGCCCAGAACCCGAACCACGCCCCCACCAGGGTCAGCGCGGCGATGCGCAGCCGCCGAGGCTCCTCTGCCCACATGCGGCGGGCCGCCCAGATGCAGGCGGTGGCGAGGAGTGCACTGATCATCCGGCCACCGTCCTGCCCGGCCGCAGGGCCAGCAGGGCGCCGGTCATGCGGTGGCCACGGAGCGGCGCAGGGCCGGTGCGGTGACGTCCACTCCGGCGCGCACGAGCAGCACTCCTGCCACCAGGGTGCCGACCACCACGAGCAGGCTCAGCGGAGCGAAGAGCACGCTAGCACTGATCAGCGGGGCCCCGGTAATCATCGCGGCGCCGACACTGACGACCATGACGGTGCCCAGGGCGAGCATCACGCTGGTGCGGCGCATCGCGTGGATACGCTGCACCGGCATGCCCGCGTAGGACAGCCCGCGGTGCAGCTCGGCCCGGTCCACGACCTGGGCCGACTGGTTCAGGGCCACGGAGCAGGCGGCCAGCACGAAGGAGATCAGCACGGTCACCAGCACCCCGGTGCGCAGGTCCTGCATGAGGATCAGCTCCTCCGGCCCGGAGACGGTTGCCTCGCCCTGGGTGGCCAGGCTCAGCCCAGCACCGGCCATCACGCCCACATAGGTGGTCACGGACAGCGCCCCGACCTGCTGCCACGCCTGCCGTGGGGCGTCCAGGACGGTGCGGGCGGCCACGAGCGCCTCTGGTGTGCGGGCCCGGCGCAGCCGGAGCTTCGCACCGAGGCTGAGCACCCAGGGCCCGAGCAGATGCAGGGCCAGCAGCGGCACGGCCAGGGCTACCAGGACCACGGCGATCGCGATGCCCATGTCCGCGGAGCCACGCGCAGCGGCGATCATCAGCTGCCCGCCGACCACCAGGGCCCCGAACACGAGCAGCCGCACCCAGTGGACGGCCTGCGCGCGCTGCCGGGTGCGCACCCCCAGCGGGGTGATCGCGATCCGGCGCAGCCCGGTGAGCGAGGACACGGCGGCGACCAGGGTCAGGCCGGCGAGCACGGCCAGCACACCGGGCACTCCGATCCACTGGGCTGGCACGCCGATCCGTCCGCCGGCGAACGGCAGCAGCCCGATCAGGGGCATCAGCACCGCCCACCCAGCGACGCCGGCCAGCGCCCCGACGGCGGCGAGCACCGTGGCCTCCACCACGGCCAGACCGGTCAGGGTGGCGGTCGAGGCGCCGATCAGGCGCAGGGAGGAGAGCCGCTCGTCCCGGCGGCGGGCCAGCAGCCGGGCGGCGGCCCCGGCCAGGGAGGCCAGCGGGAGCACGAGCAAGGCCAGGGCGATGCTGGAGAGGACCTTGTAGAACGCGCCCATCTCCCCCGGGATGGTCCAGAAGAAGTGCACGCCGCCGGCCACGGCGAGGGTGAGCGCGGAGGCCACGGCGAAGGCGGTCACCGGCAGCACCCAGATGGTGCGGTCCCGGAAGGGACGGCGGACGAACAGGCCGATCACGGACAGGTTCATCAGCGCACCGTCCCCTCGGAGGCCGGCTGCGCCGGCCGCTGGGCGGTGTCGGACTCGATCCGCCCGTCCCGGACCCGGACAAGGCGGGAGCACGCGGCCGCCACGGACGGATCATGGGTGACCACCACCAGGGTCCGTCCGCGGGAGACGGTGGAGGAGATCAGGCTGGCCAGCACCGCGTCGGAGGTGTCCGAGTCCAGGGCACCGGTGGGCTCGTCGGCGAACACGACGTCGGGTTCCACGGCCTGGGCGCGGGCGATCGCCACACGCTGGCGCTGACCGCCGGAGAGCTCGCCCGGGCGGCGGTCTCCCATGCCGGCCAGTCCCAGGGACTCGAGCCACTGGGCGGCGGTCTGCTCCGCGGCCTTCCGGTGGGCGCCGTTGAGCATCAGCGGCATGGCCACGTTCTCCCGCGCGGTCAGCTCGGGCAGCAGCAGGCCCTCTTGGAACACGAAGCCCAGACGCTCGCGCCGCAGCCGGGCCCGATGCTCCTCGTTGAGGCCGGTGAGCTCATGTCGGGTGCCGTCAGAGCCGGCGAGGGTGATCTGCCCGTCGTCGGGGACGATGATCCCCGAGAGCACGTGAAGCAGCGTGGTCTTGCCGGACCCGGAGGGGCCCATGATCGCCACGGACTCACCGGGGTGGATCTGCAGGTCGACGCCGGCCAGGGCGTGGGTGGATCCGTAGGACTTGGTCAGGCCGTGGCCCGTGAGGACCGCGGGGGCGGACTGGGAGGAATTCATGGATTCCATCGTCCTCGCGCCGACAGCTGGGCACGTCGCCGGGCGGGATGAACTCGCCGGCGCACGGCCTGGGTCTCCGGTATGACCCGTAGGGCAGCATCATCCGTTCGCGGTACGACCTGGGCATTCTTGCTCGAGGGGCGTGGTTGCACATTCACGTCGGCCGCGCGTCGTGTGAAATCTTCGCTGCATCTCGACACCTGGACCCTTGACTCCACGATGGATCCTCACCTCGGGACCATCGGGTGCGCCATCACAAGGCCGACACGGCTCGGCTCCCTCCGTCCTCCCGCTGGGGCATCATGGCCCCATGACCCTCTCCTTCGAGACCCCAACGTGCGATCAGCTCGTGGAGCTCGCCGAGGAACTCGCGCAGTGGCAGCAGATCCCCTGGGCCGGGCAGCTGCACCCCGGCGACCTGGGGTGGCACTCCTCCGTCGGTGCCGATCGCTCCGCGAAAGATCAGCGCGTCTGGAAAAACGGCGCCCGCCCGGTGGCCCTGGGCATGCTCGACGGGCCGGGACTGATCCGTCTCGCCATCGCTCCCGAGTACGTGGCTGACACGTCCTTGGCGGAGGCAATGGCCGGCGATCTCGAGAACCCGTCCGGCCTGTTTCCCGAGGACCTGGTGAACGTGGTCGAGGCCCGCGGCGCCACGGCCCTGCAGGCAGAGCTGCGTCGGCGCGGCTGGGCCGAGGACGAGGAGTGGACGCCCCTGGTCCTGGAACTGGCCGGTGAACCCCGGTGGGAGCGGCTGGAGCAGAGCGGCCTGCGCATCGAGATCGTCGACGCGGAAGGGGCCGCGGAGTGGACCGCGGTGCACTGGTCCGCGTTCAAGGGGACCCCGTACACCGACGAGGCCCGGGAGGGATTCGTGCGGCGGTGGTCCATACTGATGACCGGTCCGTTCGCGGGCCGCGCGCAGAGCCTCATCGGATACGACTCCACTGGTGCGGCTGTGGCGGTGACGACCGTGTGGAGTGCCGGCGAAGGCCGACCCGGACTCGTGGAGCCCATGGGTGTGCACCGGGACCACCAGGGCAAGGGCTACGGGGTGGCCATCACCCAGGCCGGCGTCCAGGCACTGCACCAGGCCGGAGCCAGTGCCGCTGCTGTGGTTGCGGAGAACTCCAACCCCGCCGCTTTGGCGACCTACACGGCGGCCGGCTTCACCGCGGGGGCATCCGTGAGCGACCTGGCACGCCCGTAGACAGCACATGGCCGCTCGACGGGGACAGGCGCGCGTGCTTCGCCGCCGCTAGGGCGTGTTGCTAAAGGATTCGGGGACGTGGATGCGCGAGTCTGGGGTCATGTCGCGTGATGTCATCTCGGACGAGCTCTGGGCCGTGATCGGCCCGCTGTTCCCCGCGCCGAAGTCCACGGGTCGGCCGCCGGTGGATCGGCGCGCGGTGGTCGAGGCCACCGCGTGGCGCTTCCGCACGGGGGCGCCGTGGCGGGATCTGCCCGAGCGGTTCGGGAACTGGAACACGATCTAGTAGCACCGGCCCTGGCGCGGGCGCCCGGATGTCGAATGATTAGTAGGTAGAATGGAGGTGGGTGAAGCGAAGTCTAAGTTGAGTTTTGCCATGCTCGCTGGTCTTGCGCTGGCTTTGACGGGGTGCCTTGGTGCACCGCCCGAGCGAGAGTATGATCAGCATGTTAAGGAAATTGCCATTAAGGCTGTTATCCCCGAGGCATTTTCTGACCCTTCCAAAGAAGTTGCCCCAGATGGCACGCCGAAGTATTTGAATGGCGTGTTTGTGAACAGCAGGACATATCCTAGTATATATTGGAAGTTTCTAGGGCGAGAAGATGATGTGACTCGGGTTGAGTTCATCGAAAGAAGAGAAGATAAGTTCTCTCCTAATCGATCAGGGTGGGGTCGGGTGTGCCTGGAGTTTTCCCCTACCTCGAAAGAAGTGGATATTGAGGAGATAGAATGCGCCGGGAACTTCACCAGGCCTGATAATTAGGAAACGGATGGTGGGTTTGTGTAGTGGTGGTCCTGAGTCGTGGCGGAGTTTCTAGGGCGTGTTGCTAAAGGATAGTAGTCAGCCAATGCAGTGTCGCGGCGAGGCAGAGCCCGGCGTGATAGTTCCGGGCGTACTTGTCCGAGCGCATCGCGATCCCTCGCCACTGCTTGAGCCGGTTGAAGCACCGCTCCACGACATTGCGGCCCCGGTAGCGCTGGCGCTGGTCTTCACCGAAGTCGATCGGCCGGCCCGGGCGTCTGCGCCGGTGCGTGATCTGATCGGCCCGCTCGGGGATCGTGGCCGCGATGCCATGCCGGCGCAGCCAGGCCCGGTTCGCCTTCGAGGGGTAGCCCTTGTCTGCAATCAGGCGGTCAGGCCGTATCCGGGGCCGCCCACGGGCCCCGGCAACGCTGATCTGCTCCAGCGTGGTGGCCAGCATCGAGGTGTCCGCCACCTGCCCGCCGGTCACCACGAACGCCAGCACCCTGCCCTTGCCATCACAGACCAGATGATTCTTCGTCGTCAGACCGCCGCGGGAGCGTCCGATGGCATGGTCAGCCGGCTCGTCCGCTGATTTCTTGTAGTTCATCCAGGCCCCCTGTGGGGCGGGGCAGGGTCGCCCCGTGCTGGTGGACGCGCACGATCGTGGAATCGATCGAGGCCACCCAATCCAGCTCGCCAGCCTGCTGTGCCATCGACTGAGTGCGCTCGAGCACGCGCTCCCACACACCCTGGGCGGCCCACCGGTTGAAGTTCTTGTAGATCGCGTTCCAGTTCCCGAACCGCTCGGGCAGATCCCGCCACGGAGCTCCGGTGCGGAAGCCCCACGCGGTGGCCTCGACCACCGCGCGCCGATCCACCGGGGGCCGACCCGTGGACTTCGGGGCAGGGAACAGCGGGCCGATCACGGCCCAGACCTCGTCCGAGATGACATCACGCGACACCCCTCAAGACTGGCGCACCCAAAGCTTGAAACCCTTTAGCAACACGCCCTAGCTCTCCTGCCCCAGGTCGCTATCTGGTGGAGACATGACCGGATGCGAGTGCTCCCGAGGTCTTCGGGCAAGAAAGGCCTCCGGAGTACGTCAGCGCGGACGGTCCGCCCTCATTGATCGACTATCGAGCGACCTCGACCACCTGTAATTGCTCTACCGGGCCGAGAAGCCCAGGCGTCGGATGCCCCTACATGGAGAGCTACTGGTAGGCGTGCCAGCCGATGTCAAGTGGCCCCGACGCCTCCGAAAGACAGGTGCCATTCAAGCAGGCGCGTCAGCTCAGATGATTGGGCGAGCCGGAATGTTCTTGGTGGTGGTCGTGCCGCCCGGATTCGTCTTCGTCGAGTACGTCATCGTGGTGTCCGTGGTGACCGTGGTGTTCGTGGCCAGGGAGCAACCCCCAGCGACGTGGTAGTTGATAAAGAAGCCGGGCAGGTAGTCGCCAGAGCGCAGCGCAGAGGTGGACGTGTTCACGATGGTGGGCTTGTTCCACGTCAGGGTGAGCGTCTTACGGTCCGCGGACAGGCTATAAGACCAGCCATTCAGGGTGGTGCACTGCGTCCAGCGCCACGTGCCAGTCGCGTTGTATCCGCCAGTGGGGCACGAGTCGATGACGATCGGGTTGTTGAACGTGTACGTGGTGGTCACCGCATCGATCCGGGCCGTTCCGGACGTTGTGTTCGAGGTTTCGAGCCAGTAGCCGATTGAGGAGGACGTGCTACGCAAACCGTCACCGATCGGAGTCGAGCCGTTGTATGCGCCACTTGAAGGGGTAATACCCTGAGTATCCAAAAAGCCGCCGTTATAGGTGCACCCGGAGTCCACGCGGTAGTAGCGGCCCTGGTAGATCTGCGGGGTGACATTGGTAGCCGTCAGGGCCGTCGTGGACGCAGCGAACGCGGGCGCGGCAACAGCGGCGGCGATGGTCGGGACCGTCCAGGTCAGACCGGCTGCAACGGTACGACGGTTGAGGGTTTTGGAGGTAGTGGTCTTGCTCGAAGTGATCTGAGAATCAGTCATTGAAGTCTTCCATTGGCGGTTGGGGATTGTATGGGCTTACCCACTCACGGGTCCTTGGAGTCAAGCGATCTTGAAGGTCTCGTCCCCAAGCTGGACCTCGAGGTTCAGGGTACCTCCAAGGGCCTGGACGTAGCGGCGCAGCGTGTCGAGCTGAGCCTTGGCCAGGTCGCCACGTTCGATGGTGGACACGCGGTTCTGAGAGACCTGCAATTCGGCGGCGAGCTCGAGCTGGGTCAGGTGGAGGGGCTCCCGCAGCGCGCGCAATCGGTGGGCGCGCATGTGCTCCTTGTGGGCATCGACGAGGGCGCGGCGCGGCGGACACTGGGCGGTGAGCTGGTCGAGGGTGTGCATGGGGGCTCTCCTGGGTGCTGGGGGTGAGATGTAAGCAGTGCTGGTCTCAGGGGTGCTGCTCAGGTTCACGGTTTCGCTCTTAAGCACCGGGTGGGGTGCTGCGGAGCGCGTGGAGGTGGGCGTCGAGGCGTTCCTCGGCCAGGGGGATGTTCGTGGCGTACCACTTCTTCCAGGCCCCGGCCTTGTCCCCGGCCACCAACAGGATTGCCTGCCGGCGGGGGTCGAAGGCGAAGAGGATCCGGATCTCGCTGCGCCCGCTCGAGCCGGGGTGCAGCTCCTTAAGGTTCTTGTGCCTGGAGCCGGTGAGTGTGTCCACCAACGGTCGGTCCAGGGTCGGCCCGGGCTTGCTGGCGAAAGTTGTTGTCAATGACTGCTGAAACGCGAGCAGGAATCGACACCTGAAAACCGAGCAGGTGGGCCCAGCAAACAGCGGCATGAGCGCGTGTATGGCGGTGCATCCACGAAGCACGCCTCTCGGAAACGCGGGGACACCAGCGTCCAGCCGGTAGAATCATGAACAGACACGGCCGAGCCGCATGCAGGCGCTCGCCCCTTCCAGGAGAGACCATGACCAAATGGTTCCTGCTCGCCGGCGCCGTCGGTAGCGAAGTCATCGCATCGCTGTCACTCAAGGCAGCACTCACCCACCCCGCGCTGTACGCGGTCGTCCTGCTGGGCTACGTCTCAGCCTTCACCTTCCTCACCCTGGTACTGAAGCGCGGAATGGCCCTCGGTGTCGCTTACGGCATCTGGGGCGCGTTGGGTGTCGCCGCAACGGCGGTGCTGTCCGCCGTCCTGTTCGACGAACGGATCACGGCCATGATGGGGATTGGGATCGCCCTGGTGATCGCCGGCGTTCTGATGGTTGAACTGGGATCGCACCATACCCCCGACACCGACGAGCAGCAGGCGGGGGCAGCGTGATGCAGTGGCTATTCCTAGCCGGGGCCGTCCTGTCCGAGGTGGCTGCCACCCTGTGCCTGCGTGTGGCGGCCGCCGGCCGTCGTGGGTTCTACGCGGCCGTGGCCGTCGGTTACGTGCTGGCCTTTGTCTTCCTGACCCTCGCGCTGCGCGTCGGGATCGGGCTCGGTGTCGCCTACGGGATCTGGGCCGCCGCGGGGGTTGCCTTGACCGCGATCGCGTCCCATGTCCTATTCAAGGAACCCCTGACCCGCACCATGATCTTGGGGATCTTGCTGATCATGGCCGGTGTGCTGGTCATCGAAATCGGTTCCAGCTCCCACTGACCTGCGGCGGTGGCCGCGCCGCGCACTCATCGCCAAGGTGGTGATGTCACGCGCAACGTCTGATCGTGGCCGATCGGCGCGGACCAGTGGGGTGCCACCTTCCTCCGCGCCGGTTTAGTGACTAGCGTGCGGCGCATGAGCGGGGGTGCGCAGTCCGTCAGCGTCCGTGTGCACGGGGACTCGATTCTGGGGCAGGAGTGCCTGAAATCCATGATGTGGCCATGGAGTGTGGAGCGGCTCGGGTTGCCCTGTGTCGGTCTGTCGTGGGGGGTGCCGGGGGAGACGTTCAAGGTGCAGGGTGCCTATGCCCAGGAGCCGGTCCGGTATGAGGATCTCAACTTCCAGGAGATCGGTCTCGTGGGGGAGGACTTCGGCCGCGGGCGGCCGGCGTGGCCGGACCGGTGCTTCTCCCTCGAGCTGTTCCCGGAGTATTCCCCCGAGGTGGCGTGGCTTCGCCTGCGGGTGGTGGAGGAGGCAGGGGCGCAGGAGTTCCGAGCCCAGGTCACGTTGCGTCCCCGTTCGCAGGGCAGGGGCTGCCAGGCCGACCTCGACTGGTGGGAGTCTCGACTCGGAGCTCTTCCAGCCCAGATGAGGGAATGGGCTCGGTCCTGATCCGTTCCTCGGGGTCAGGGGCCCGGGCCCTCCTTCGTCCCGGGGATGCGCATGTTTCGGACGGGGCCCCGGCGGTGCAGGGGTCTCTCTGGGTCCGTGTCCAGTCGGGTATACCCCTTTACACGCCCCGCCCGCCCACGAGACCATCACGTCAGAGACGGTGTGAATCGCAGCGCTAAATGGCGTGGTTTTTGTAACGCTTTAAGGCCTGCTAATCAGGTGGGTGATCGGATCTGAGCTTTCCGCAGACGACAGGTTCTACGTCCGGCTGACGGCGGGTTTCATAGGCACCCCTGGCGCAACAAACGTTTTGTCGTGAAATCCTAGACCCCGCCCTAGAGGGCCTGTGGTTGAAGAGTCGGTCTTACGATGGACAATGGTCCAAACCAGCGACACCAGTGCGCACTGTTCGTGCTGTGGGCGGCGTCTGCCGTTGAGCAGGTTGCACGCGTTGGCGGATGGCGCGGCTTACGTCTGCCGGCGGTGCGGCTTATGGATTGCGGTCCGTCGTCGCTGAGTGATTCCGTTGAAACGTCTGGTTGTGGATGTGCCGATGATCAAAGGTAGCTACAGATGACTTCGGCATTGCACTGAGCGGGGTCGCCGGCCGCCGCGGTTCCGTGAAGGCCGGCAACGGTTTCTCTGAGCGCGGTGAGTTCGGCGATGTGCCTGTCCAGGTTCGTCAGGTGCTCGGCAAGCTGATCACGCACGTGGCCGCACGGCGCCGTGCCAGCATCCCGGATTTGGAGGATGTCGAGGATTTCGGCCAGAGTGAGGCCGGCAACTTGGCTGCGCCGGATGAATTCAAGCCTGACGATCGTGTCCTCTGGATAGTCGCGGTAGCCGTTGGTGGCTCGGTCGGCCTGCGGCAGGAGCCCTCGCTCCTCGTAAAACCTCAAGGCCTTGGTCGTCACGCCGGAGGCCGCCGCTACTTCACCGATACGCATGCTTCACCTCGTTCTCGAAAGACTCCGTAATCTTCCATTTTGCTGGAAGATCACGAAGGTGATGGGGGTCTTTGTGGTGTGCCAATTCCTTCGTGCTCCCGCCTGTACGTTTCTCGACCCGGTTAGGGGGTGAGGTCGAGTTGTTCGAGGGCGACCTGGTAGGCCTCGTGGTAGGTCGGGAATTGGGCGACCTGGTCCAGGAGCGTGTCGATCGGCAGTTGCGTGCGGATGGCGAGGGAGGCGTGGTGGATCCACTCTCCGGCCATGGGGCCGACGGCCCAGGCTCCGATGAGGATCTTCCGGTCGGCGTCGGCGAGTAGGCCGAGGTGCCCGCGGGGGTCCTGCTCGTAGGTCCAGGGTCGGGCGATGGCGTCGGCGAGGTCCAGTTCCGTGGCGATGGTGCGGATGCCCTGCTTCGTTGCCTGTTCCTGGGTTAGTCCGGCGCCGGCGATTTCGGGGTCGGTGAATACGACACGCGGTATGCCGTCGTAGGTGGCCGGGTGGGGTCGGCCGAGGATGGCGTCGGCGGCGATCCGGCCTTGGTACTTCGCGACGTGGGTGAAAGGCATGATGCCGGTGACGTCGCCGATGGCCCACGTGTTTTCGCCGGCGCGGCAGTGGTCGTCGATCTGGATTTCTCCGTGGTCGCCGAGGGTTACGCCAGCGTGTTCGAAGCCGAGTCCTTCGGTGCGTGGTGTGCGGCCGGTACCGAAGATCACGACGTCTGCTGCCACCTCACCGGCTGGATCGCCGTCGCGTGTCTGAAGCTCGATGATGCTGTCGGCTCCCTCGCGCCGCGCCTGGACGGCGGAGGTGGCCAGCCGGATGTCGATGCCGGCCTCCTGCAGGTACTGGTGGGCAAGTTCCCCCACCCGGGGCCCTTCGCGGTCCAGTAACCTCTCGCCGCAGTGGATCAGGGTGATGGCCACTCCGAAGCGGGCCAGGAACGTCGCGGTTTCCACGCCGACGGCGCTGCCGCCGATGATGACCGCCCGCTCGGGGAGCGTGCTGGTGGTGTAGGTTTCACGGTTCGTCCAGGCCGTGATCTGGTCGATGCCGTCCAACGGTGGGATCACGGCGTCGGAGCCGGTGGCGATAATGATGTGCTCGGCTGTGATCTCGCGGTCTCCAGCCTGGATCCGGCCCGGTCCGGTAATCCGAGCTTCGTCCTTGATCACCACGGCGCCCTCTTTGATGTACCCGTCGACCTGTGCCTGGTCATCGAGGTTCCGGATCATGTAGTCCCGGTACTTTGCAGTGGCAGCCCAGTCCAGTTCGGCGCCGGAGACACCGGCGGCCCGTTGAACTTCCGTGCGCGCTTCCGGCGGCCGCAGGACGGTCTTGGAAGGGATACACGCCCAGTAGGCGCATTCCCCGCCGATTAGTTCCCGCTCGAAGACCACGACGTTCTTCCCGGCTTTCAGAAGCCGGTCGGCCGCGACCTCCCCGCCTGGGCCCAGACCGAGGACGGCAACATCGAAATGTTCACTCATGAGAATTTCTCCTTCAGATTCAGCGGATCTTTCCCGGCTCTTTCCGGTCCTTCGTCAACATCTCGCACCGGCCCCGGCCCGCCTCCTGCACCGGTACTGAACCCGTGCAAGCCCTCCAGTTGCCAGTGGTGGTCCGGCGGGTAGTGGTGGGTGGTCGGTTGGTTCAGCAGGCGCAGCTTTGGACGCCGTTGCTTACCTGGTCGGTGGCGGGTCCTGGTGTGTGGGTGAGCATCTTCTCAGCCATGGAGGATCCGAGTTCGTAGGCCTCTTTGACAGGCATGATGGTGCCGCCGGGGTGGGTTTCGAGCCAGGGCGCTGCGTCGTCGGGTGAGGCGAAGAAGTGGACCTGGTTGCAGAACGATGAGCGGACGGAGCTGATGTCCTCCGGGTTCACCAGGGACACCACGGCGGTGGCCGGCTCCACGCTGGTGACACCCATCGCTGTGACAGCCACCCGTACCGGGGTGCCTGTGGCCTGATGTGAGGATTCGATACGCGCGGATGCGCCCAGCAGGGTCGGGAAGATCAGGGTGTCCAGCGCGCACCAGGTGTAGAGTTGCTCACCGTTTACCTCGAACCGGTGCTGCGTGGGGCGCTGCGTCAGGCCCTGCCCGATGATCCGCCCGGACCCGTCGTACTCCGTGTCGCCCATCGCCTTGAGGGCAGTGCGGACTTCCTCCCCGGCACGGCCGGTCGCCGCGGCGAGGTCGCTCACGTCGACCGGGTCGCCCAGGGCGAGGAGTTTCAGTAGGGGCATCCACAGCCAGGGCTCCATCCCCGTCTCGTTGGACGCAAGCCGGTCAGTGACCTCGCTGATGTTGTTCATCGCGGTCGTTCCTTTCAAGGCATGGTGTGTCAGTGTTCGGCGATCGGTGGTTCAGGTGTTCAGGCGGCGCAGCAGGAAAGTTTGGAGACATCCGTCTTGAAGGACTGGGCAACGATCTTGATGCCCTCGGCCATGGTCAGGTACGGGCTCCAGAGGTTCGCGACCTGATCGACGGTCATCCCGGCCTGCAGGATGTACACGCCTGTTGCAGCGAGGTCGCCGGCTTCCTTCGCGACGGCGGTGATACCGACGATCCTGCCGGTGTCGGCGTCTGCGACCATCTTGATGAATCCGCGGGTGTCCCGGTTCACCACGGCGCGGGGTATGTATTCCAGCGGTACAACCCGGCATTCGCACCTGATCCCGGCGTCTCTTGCCTGCTTGTCGGTCATGCCGACAACCGCGAGGTTAGGGCTGGTGAACGTGACGCGGGGCAGGTGGCTGTAGTCCACGGCGCGGCCGGCGTCGCTGAAGGCGTTGTCGACCATCAGGGTGCCGTGGGATGCGGCGACGTACACGTATTCGGGGTGCCCGGTCACGTCCCCCGCAGCCCAAACGCGTGGGTTAGAGCTCACCAGGGTGTCCTCGACGACGACTTCCCCCTTGTCCCCGGTCTTCACGCTCACCCCGGCCAGGTTTAGCCCGTCGGTGACCGGGCGCCGACCCGTGGCGATGAGGACCTTGGAGGCCCGGAGGGTTTCGCGCCCGCCGGCGATGTCGGCCTGGGCGGCAATGCCGCCGTCCGTGTCCTGGGTGATGGAGGAGACGGTGGAGCGGCGGATGACCCGGATGCCCTCGTTGGCGAAGACGCTCATCAATGCCCTGGATGCTTCGGGTTCCTCACCCGATGCCAGGCGAGAGCGCACCAGCATGGTGACCTTCGAGCCGAGGCGGGCGAAGAGTTGGGCCTGTTCCAGGGCGACGTACCCGCCGCCGATGACCAGCAAGGACTCGGGTACCTCGTCGAGTTCCATGGCCGTGGTCGATGTCAGGTAATCGACCGTGTCCAGACCATTGATCGGTGCGGCCCACGGGGTGGAGCCGGTCGCGACCAGATAGTGGGCGGCCGTGATCGTCTCCCTGGTCCCGTCCTGCGCGGTGACCTCCAGCGCAGGGTCCGCGGCGGTGCCGGTGAATACAGCATTGCCGTGGCGCAGCTCCCACCCGTAGTCCGCGACGAGGTCCACGTACTTATCGGAGCGCACGTTCTCCACCAAGGCGCGCTTTCCCGCGATGAGTGCTTCCATGTCCACGGGTCCCGCGGTGGCGGTGAGGCCGGGGAACCTGCCGGCGTCCTGGGCGGTGTGGCGTGCCTCGGCTGCGGCGAGCAGAGCCTTGGAGGGGATGCATCCGGTGTTCACGCAGGTCCCGCCCACGGTCCCGCGTTCGATCATGACGACCCGTTTGTCGAGGTTCGTTGCCCTGATCGCGGCAGCGAACGCGCCACCACCGGAACCGATGATCGCCAGATCGAAATGCGGTACTGCCTCGTTCATGCGAATCTCCCTACACTGCCATCGGGCACCGGTTCATTGCGTGACGGCAGAAGCTGATGGCTGGTTTTCCAGTGGTTGATCTTCAGTCTGCACCTTCCCCTACGGGGGAAGGTCAAGGGTTCTCTGAACGGACGACGGGCTGGGGGCCCTCGAGGTGGTCGAGGCCGGTCCAGGCGATGTCTTCAAGCGGCCCGTAGGCGGGCGAGGTCGTTCCGGCGCGGCAGGCGTACTCCCACTCGGCCTCGGTGGGCAAT
>ERZ501013.88-NODE-88-length-15333-cov-24.020814_pt1 | contig 15333 bp, 8 predicted proteins | sample MGYA00248834_ERZ501013 | MGnify/ENA primary metagenome ERZ501013 (study PRJEB25958, sample SAMN03398545) | human skin metagenome | study: EMG produced TPA metagenomics assembly of the Human Skin Microbiome Metagenome (human skin metagenome) data set.
TTTTGGCCCGGCCCCACATTGTGGGGCCGGGCCAAAACGTTCATGAAAAAGTGAGCTTACTTGCCTCCGTTGGCCTTGGCGATGATCTCGTCAGCAACAGACGACGGGCACTCGCCATAGGAATCAAACTCCATGGAGTATGAAGCCTGTCCGGAGGTCTTTGAGCGCAAGTCACCGACGTATCCAAACATCTCGGACAACGGAACCAAAGCGCGTACGACCTTGTTTCCGTGCTCCTCAACCATCTCTTGGATCTGACCGCGGCGGGAGTTGAGGTCGCCGATGACAGTACCGAGGTAATCCTCAGGAGTCGTCACCTCAACAGCCATCAATGGCTCGAGCAGACCCGGGTTAGCCTTGCGAGCGGCCTCCTTGAAAGCCATCGAGCCGGCGATCTTAAACGCCATCTCGGAGGAGTCGACCTCGTGGTAAGCACCATCGAGCAAGGTAACCTTGACGTCCTCGACCGGGTAGCCAGCGAGGACACCGAACTGCATAGACTCCTGAACACCGGCATCAACCGAGGGGATGTACTCCTTGGGGATACGGCCACCGGTAACGGCGTTGACAAACTCATAGCCGAACCCGGGCTCTTTCGGCTCGATCGCGATGATGACGCGGGCGAACTGCCCGGAACCGCCGGTCTGCTTCTTGTGTGTGTACTCGTACTTCTCGACAGGCTTGCGCAGGGTTTCGCGGTAGGCGACCTGCGGCTTGCCGATATTTGCTTCGACGTGGAACTCGCGCTTCATACGGTCGATGAAGACATCCAGGTGGAGCTCGCCCATACCGGCAACAATGGTCTGACCGGTTTCCTCGTCAGTGTGGACGCGGAAGGTCGGGTCCTCCTCGACGAGACGCTGGATAGCGTTCGAGAGTTTCTCCTGATCCGCCTTCGACTTCGGCTCGATAGCCTGCTCGATCACGGGGGCCGGGAAGGTCATCGACTCCAGGATGATGGGGTTCGTCTGGTCACACAGGGTCTCGCCGGTGGTGGTGTCCTTGAGGCCCATGACCGCGCAGATCATACCAGCCCCAATGCTCTCGATCTCCTCGCGCTTATTGGCGTGCATCTGGTAGATCTTGCCGATGCGCTCCTTCTTGCCCTTGGTGGCGTTGAGCACCTGGTCGCCAGCATGGAGAACGCCGGAGTAGACGCGCACAAAGGTCAGCTTGCCCAAGTGCGGGTCAGAGGCAATCTTGAAGGCCAGAATCGACAGCGGCTCGTCATCACATGGGCGACGCTCAAGCTCGACGGACTCGTCACCGGGCTTGAAACCGGAGATGGCGGGAACGTCAGTCGGGGATGGCAGGTAATCGACGATGGCGTCGAGTAGCGGCTGCACACCCTTGTTCTTGAAGGAGGTACCACAGGTGACAGCGGTGAAGGCGGAAGCCAACACACCGCGACGGATGGCGGCCTTGACCTGATCGACGGTCACGGCATCGGGGTCCTCGAGGTAGAGCTCCATGAACTCTTCGTCGTTCTCAGCGACAGTCTCGAGCATCTCGGCTCGGGCGGCCTTGGCCTCGTCCTTCATGTCGGCCGGAATATCCTCGGTCTCGTAATGAGCACCGAGTTCAGTCTCGCCACGCCACGTCTTGGCATTCATCTCGACCAGGTCGACGATGCCCATGAACTGGTCCTCGGCACCGATCGGCAACTGCAGCAGGACCGGGATAGCGTGCAGACGCTCCTTAATGGTTTTGACGCAGTGGTCGAAAGAAGCGCCGGTGCGGTCCAGCTTATTGATGTAGCAGATACGCGGCACGCCGTACTTAGCGGCCTGACGCCACACAGTCATCGACTGCGGCTCGACGCCCGCCACACCGTCGAATACGGCAACAGCACCGTCGAGGACACGCAGGGAACGCTCCACCTCGACGGTGAAGTCCACGTGCCCGGGGGTGTCAATGATGTTGATCTGGGTGTCATGCCAGAAGGTGGTGGTCGCGGCGGAGGTAATGGTAATGCCGCGCTCCTGCTCCTGCTCCATCCAGTCCATGGTGGCGGCACCGTCGTGGACCTCACCGATCTTGTAGGACTTGCCGGTGTAGTAAAGGATGCGCTCGGTCGTCGTCGTCTTGCCGGCATCGATGTGGGCCATGATGCCGATGTTGCGAACCTTGCTCAGGTCAGTTTTGGCCACTGTGTTTGACCTCGAATCTTGGAGTAAGTGGTCTTCGTATGATGCTCGACGCAGATGAACCTGTGGTGAACCGCAGGTTTTCTGGGCTGGACGTGATGGTGCCCCCTCCCCGGACGGGAAGGGGGCGAACGATCACCAGCGGTAGTGGGCGAAGGCGCGGTTGGCCTCAGCCATCTTGTGAGTGTCCTCACGGCGCTTCACCGAAGCGCCCAAGCCGTTGGAGGCGTCGAGGATCTCGTTCATGAGGCGCTCAGCCATGGTCTTCTCACGACGCTCGCGGGAGAAATTCACCAGCCAACGCATCGCCAGAGTGGTCTGACGGGCAGGCTTGACCTCGACCGGCACCTGGTAGGTGGCACCGCCGACGCGACGAGACTTGACCTCCAGCGAGGGCTTGATGTTGTCGAGCGCGCGCTTGAGAGTCTGTACCGGATCAGTGTTGTTCTTGGCCCGGCAACCCTCCAGAGCGGTGTAGACGATGTTCTGGGCGACAGTCTTCTTGCCGTCGAGAAGGATCTTGCTCACAAGCTGGGAAACGAGAGGAGATCCATAGACGGGATCGACCATCACTGGGCGCTTCGGCGCGGGTCCCTTACGAGGCATGAATCACTTCTCCTTCTTGGCGCCGTAACGGCTACGGGCCTGCTTGCGACCCTTAACACCCTGGGTGTCGAGGGAGCCGCGGACAATCTTGTAACGCACACCCGGGAGGTCCTTCACACGACCGCCACGCACAAGCACCATGGAGTGCTCCTGGAGGTTGTGTCCGACACCGGGAATATAGGCCGTGACCTCAATGCCCGACGAGAGGCGCACACGGGCGACCTTTCGCAGCGCCGAGTTCGGCTTCTTCGGCGTCGTGGTGTACACGCGGGTGCACACGCCACGACGCTGCGGCGAGCCCTTGAGGGCAGGCGTCTTGTTCTTGCTGATCTTGTCAGTGCGGCCCTTGCGGACCAGCTGCTGGATTGTAGGCACCGGCTGGTATCTCTTTCCGTCTGGTGGGTTCGGAATTCCCTGGCTTCGCACTCCGCCATCGCTGCGTCGGGATCACCGCTGCCCTCGCTGCAGATTGGGAGTGCCGTGCGAACTCCGCACGGGCAAACCTTCTCGCAGCAACTCGAGCGGTCGTGAATCGCCATGCCAGGGCACGCACAAGCGTCCGGACGAACCGGACATGCCTTAACAGGGTATCCCCCTGCATTGCGAGGGTCAAACCTGACAACGCTACGACAAAGCACGCCAGGGAAACCCCGTAAGCACCGTCGGGTGAGAAACCACTACCGGTATTCTTAGGCGCCGGTCTGCGGAAGGGACATCGGACGGCCCGCGGGGGCACCCATGCCGCCCGCAGCAAGGAAGTTCCCCCGACCGTTAGCCCAGCCAGGGAGCGTACCGTTAACCTGAATACTGCCCCTGGCATGGAGCGACGGGAACACGATCGGCGGAATGCTCACCGCACCACCCTCAATCTTAGGAAGAATAATGGGGCGTCCGCTGATATCGGGCAGGGTGATTGTGCCGCCTTTAATGTCAGGAAGGGTTATCGTCCCACCCTTGATGGTCGGCAGAATGATAGGACCGGCGCTGATATCGGGAAGATAGATGGTGCCACCGTGGATTTCCGGAGGCACGATACCGTGATGGCGAGGTGACCAGGTGATTCCGCTTGATGGACGATTAGCCAGACGAGAATGCGCAGTTGCCTTGGACGTCGGCACTGGAATCGGGGCGCTCTCCGCTCGCGCATCTGGGGTCGTCACCGCGAAAACTGCCATTCCCAGGCACGCCGCGACCGCACCCGCCAGAACTGTTCGCTTCATACCGTCATCCCCTCGCAATACCAATGGTATCCTTATGCCTTCGAGTCTACGACATCAGGCGGATGGGCAACAATTCGATGTTGTCTCAGATAGTGAAGAACCCCGCGTCCTCAGACGCGGGGTTTCACAGACAAGAAGAGCAACTCAAACTGTCAGACACCAGTATGAGGCAGAGTACCTAACCCACCAGCGACACGCACAACACCCTGATCACTTCCATCAGTAACGACAGTGGCCGCCGACGTAGTAGCAGCACCCGGAACCGGCTTGACAGTAGCCTCACCGGAAGTCGGGGCCGGGGTCGGGGTAGGAGTCGGCTTCAGGGTAGGAGTCGGAGTCGGCGTGGGAGTAGGAGTCGGCGTCGGCTTAGGAGTGTCGCCACTCAGCAGGTAACCGGCCCCATGATGCAAATGCACACGAACCGTCCGAGCGGTGTTTCCATGATCAGTGAACGTCAAAGTGTAATCACCCACGGGAACATTGCCGGGGAAGGTGAAATCAGAGGTCTCGCTGGCCCACTGGTACCAGATCCTCTGCGAATCCAGCAGATCACCATAATCCTTGGTATCACCATCACGAACCAGCGATGCAGACAGCGTATCGCTAGAGTTAAAGCCCTTAGTGACCATCCGGACATACTCGTCGGCCGCCCACTTGGTGGGGTTCATGGTCGCCTTAGTGCTGTAGGACGTGAAAGAGGAACTGCCACTATCCGAAACGCGCTCACCAGAAACATTGGCACAGTACGCCCAAATGGTGTACGTGCCCGTGGAGGTCGGAGTGTAACTAACCCGCTGCTGTTCATCCTTCACAGTAGTCCACGTCTCCGGAGGCGCCGATTCACCCTTAGCGACACCCCATTTAATCTGCGACGCCCCATCCATATCGCACTTGTCAAGCCGGAAGTTGAGTGGCTTATTCACATCAACATGGTCGGGAGCGTCGATACCAAAATAGTCGGGCAGCGTTGCGTGGGCCGACGCAGCACCAGCGAACGGAGTAAGTGCAAGAGCCAGCCCAGTCAAGCTCGCCCCAATGACATGCTTCTTCACGATCGGAAACCTTTCAGTAAGCGCCATACAGCGCCGCAGACATTCTTCTGACAGCCACGGATCGGGCAACTGCGCTAGAAATACTGCCCCCCCCCCCGCGATTTTGTCAACATCATTCATAAAATAGCTAGCAGAACACAAATGCCCCACCCCAAAACCCCAACCCCCTCAAACAAACCTGACACCACGAACCACAGACAAGCCACACGACACACAGGCCCAGCCACCGCGAACACGGAGACCAGACCTGTCCGTACAGTGGTAGCTTGAGCTAGAAATGGCTGCGGCTTATGCGCCCGCTCAGATGCCCGTCTGCGGCAAACCAGTGATCGTCAGCTGTGGAGTCCTCGTGGCATCCCGGGAGACCGCACCAGAATCCATCGTCGGCATCGGCGTAAACGGCTCAGGAGCTGTCTTCTCATCCACCCTCTTGACAAGCTGGCGAGCACTGACCACCGCAGATGACTGACTACCGCTTCGGCCACCGACGACCCACGTGTACCTCACCGGCTCAGAGACAACGGCCTTGCCATCAATCACCTTGACCGGAACTCCCCTCAGACGGACCTTCATGGTGTAGGTACCCGGCTTCCCAAACAACCAGTTAGTGTGGACATGGCCCGGTTTCTTCTGCGAGATGAACTCCCCCGAGGCCAGCACCCATGAGCCAGACGCCAGCGGGGAACGTAGTTTACCGATCCCCTGCATGAACATGTACACCTTCCCCGGCCCCTTCACATCGACAAACTCGAGGTCAACAGCCCCGAAATCAGGTGCAACGCCATAGGTGTCCCAGCCCGGGAACAGTACCTCCTGTTGATTGTCGCCATTTTGGGCCAGAAGATACCCCTCGGGCGCGAAGCGGTCGTGCATGCTCTGGGGTAATTTCCGGTAGGCATTCTCCCCGACGCGCAATGTCACCGCCTCGGGTGCCCGGTAAATGGCCTGGCCACTGCGGTCATCCTTGATGACCATCGACAGCTTGCGGTTGCGGGCGATACCAGCGAAGACGTCAAGATGACCTTGGGTAATCTCGACCTTAGTGTCATCAATCTTCGGCGTTGCCGCGTCGTGGGGCGCACTGGACGGCTCTTCCGACGGATCGCGCAACGGCTCAGCGGAAGGCTCGTCCGAGTCGTCAGAAGCACCAGGCCGCTTGTCGTCGTCGGACTTCAGCACCTCCCACGACAGGGTGAACGGCTGCGACGAAACTTCCTTCCCGTCAATCTTCTTACCGACAGCAACCCCACTCATGGTGTATTTGCCGGCGCGAGTGAAAAACCAGTGGGCATGCTGATGACCCTTAATCGGCAATGAAGCCCCTTTGACAACCTGATATGTGTCACCGGCAAGGAAGGTGCCAAGCTTGCCGTTCTCGTCTGCCTCAGGTGAATTACCGACGAGGTACATCTTGCCTGGACCCGTGATCGAGGTGAAGTCAACGCGCAATGCGTCGAACCCATTCTTTGTGAAGCCCGGAGCATTCCAGCCAGGTTCAAACCATTCGGCGGTATTCTCACTGCCGGTGTAGTAGCCCTCAAGAAGTGACTCACTCAGCCCCGTGAGCCTGTACTGCCTGCCGTACGTGTCCGACTGGATTTGGAATTCGACCTCGTTTGGCTCATACATCCGCGAGTGGAGCCCATTGGCAACCTTGACGACGGGAACACCGCTGTCAGTGGTGATGTAAAAGGCGTCCGTGTGATTTTTACTCAAGACCACCTTTGCGTCCGTGGCCCATGACATCGGCGCAAACAGCGACGCAATCACGGTCATGAGGACGGCTAATAGCACCGGCCTTCGTAGGTTTTTCTTAGTCTGCATATCACTTCTTTCCAACGCGACGGGTGGTTCATAGACGGGCAGCCCAGGAGTCACCTACGCATATCCCTGGCGAGAGAACCACCATCATGCTACATGATATTGATAGTCTTTCGCATTAATAGCTCAAGCCTCCACCCCACGAAGCTCCAAGGCCCTGCTTACAACCTCCCGCCTCATGCAAAAAGCCTCTCCTCCCTCACATGAGGGAGGAGAGGCTCGCAGTCGGCGTTGATAAACCTCAGCCCAGATCGCCCAAGTCCAAGTCATCCAGCGGAACAGCCTCGCCCGATCCCGAACCGAAGTCGTAATCGAACGGGTCATAGTTCATCGTAAACGCAGCAGCCTTGGCCTCCGCAGTCGGCTCCACCCGCATATTGCGGTAGACCTCCAAACCAGTACCGGCCGGGATGAGCTTACCGAGGATGACGTTCTCCTTAAGACCAACCAAGGTGTCCGTCTTGCCATTGATCGCGGCATCAGTGAGAACCTTAGTGGTCTCCTGGAAGGAAGCCGCCGACAACCACGACTCGGTAGCCAACGAAGCCTTGGTGATGCCCATCAGCACCGGCCGGCCCTCGGCCGGACGACCTCCCTCAGCAACCGCCTTACGGTTAGCAGCCTCGTAAGCACCGCGGTCCACGAGCTCACCTGGCATCATCTGGGTGTCACCCGACTCAATGACGGTGATCCGGCGCAACATCTGGCGAATGACAATCTCAATGTGCTTCTCGTGGATACCGGCACCCTGGGTGTTGTAAACCTTCTGCACCTCCTTGACGAGGTACTCCTGCACCCGACGGACACCGGAAATACGCAACACATCCTGCGGATCGGCGGTGCCACCCATGAGCTGCTCGCCAGCGGCGACTCGCACACCGTCGCGGATAACGCGGTGGGTACCGTCGAGATCAAACTCGAGACGGGCACGGCGCGGCACGACGTACTCGACGTCGTCCTCACCGTCGTCACGTACCAATACGAGCTTGCGGCGGTTGTCGGATTCGTCGATACGGATGACACCCGCAGCCTCAGCCAGCGGCGACTTACCCTTCGGGCTACGGGCCTCGAAAAGCTCGACGACACGGGGGAGGCCCTGGGTGATGTCGTCACCAGCAACACCACCGGTGTGGAAGGTACGCATCGTCAGCTGGGTTCCGGGCTCACCAATCGACTGAGCGGCGATAATGCCAACAGCCTCACCGACGTCGACCAGATGACCGGTCGACAACGAACGTCCGTAGCAGCGAGCGCAGCAGCCCTGGGCAGCAGTGCAAGTAAGCACAGAGCGCACCTTGATCTGCGAGATTCCAGCCGCGATGAGCCGAGAAATCTCCTCATCACCAAGGTCAGAGTTGGCCTCCACCACAACATTGCCGTTAGCATCGACGGCGTCAGCAGCCAGGCAGCGGGCATACACCGCAGTGTCCAGCCCCTCAACACGCACCAGATTGCCGTTGCCATCGTCAACAGCAATCGTCTTGGGCATACCGCGGGTAGTGCCGCAATCGTTCTCCCTCACGATAACGTCCTGGGAAACATCGACCAGACGACGAGTCAGGTAACCCGAGTCCGCGGTGCGCAGAGCGGTATCGGCCTGTCCCTTACGACCACCGTGTGTGGAGATGAAGTACTCCAAAACCGTGAGGCCCTCACGGAAGTTCGACTTAATCGGGCGAGGAATAATGTCACCCTTCGGGTCAGCCACCAGGCCACGCATAGCGGCAATCTGGCGCATCTGCGTCATACTGCCTCGAGCACCCGAATCCACCATCATGTGAATCGGGTTGGTCTGGGTGAAGTTAGCCTCCATGGCGGCGGTCAGCTCGGCAGTGGCCTCGGTCCAGATCTGGATCAGATCCTGACGACGCTCCTCCTCGGTCACGGCGCCACGGTCGTACTCACGGTCGACCTTGGCAGCGCGAGTCTCATACCCAGCCAGGATCTCCGGCTTGGTCGGCGGAGTCTGGACATCACCGATGGAAACGGTCACGCCGGACAAAGAACCCCACTTATACCCGATGTCCTTAAGGTTGTCGAGGACGTGCGCCACTTCGAGCTGGGTCATGCGCTCGCTGAGGTCATTAACGATCTTGCCGATCTGCTTCTTGCCAACCAAGAAATCAACGTACGGGTAGTCGTCCGGAAGTACCTCGTTAAACAGCGCCTGTCCGAGAGTGGTATCGAGGATCACCGAGCCGTCGGCGCGAACCGTCTCGTCGTGCGGCGGCACAATGCCCTTAAGGCGCAGCTTGATCTTGGCACCAATCTCGAGCTCGCCAAGATCGTGGGCCATAATGGCCTCCGCAAGCGAGGTGAAGGCACGCCCCTCACCCTTGAGACCGTCAAGGGCCATCGTCAGGTAGTAAGCACCAATGATCATCTCGTGCGAAGGCAGAGCGACCGGGCGACCATCAGCTGGCTTGAGAATGTTGTTCGTCGACAACATGAGGACGCGGGCCTCAGCCTGGGCCTCAGGGCTCAACGGCAGGTGCACAGCCATCTGGTCACCATCGAAGTCGGCATTGAAGGCCGAGCAAACGAGCGGGTGCAGCTGGATAGCTTTACCTTCAATGAGCTGAGGCTCGAAGGCCTGAATACCCAGGCGGTGCAGCGTCGGTGCGCGGTTCAGCAGAACCGGATGCTCCTTAATGACCTCCTCGAGGACGTCCCACACCACCGGACGTTGACGCTCAACCATGCGCTTAGCAGACTTCACATTCTGAGCGTGCTCAAGGTCAGCCAGACGCTTCATGACGAAAGGCTTGAACAGCTCCAACGCCATCGTCTTCGGCAAACCACACTGGTGCATCTTGAGCTGCGGACCGACGACAATGACCGAACGGCCGGAGTAGTCGACGCGCTTACCAAGCAGATTCTGACGGAAACGGCCCTGCTTGCCCTTAAGCATGTCCGACAGCGATTTCAGCGGGCGGTTACCCGGACCGCTCACCGGACGCCCACGACGACCGTTATCGAACAGCGAGTCGACAGCCTCCTGGAGCATTCGCTTCTCGTTGTTAACGATGATCTCCGGGGCGCCAAGATCAACCAACCTCTTGAGGCGGTTGTTTCGGTTAATGACGCGACGGTAAAGGTCGTTGAGGTCCGAGGTGGCGAAGCGGCCACCGTCGAGTTGCACCATCGGGCGCAGGTCCGGCGGGATGACCGGCACGCAGTCCAGCACCATAGCCTCCGGCGAGTTACCGGAATCGAGGAAAGCCTGCACCACCTTAAGGCGCTTAAGGGCGCGGGTCTTCTTCTGGCCGCGACCAGTCTTGATAATCTCGCGCAGCTTCTCAGACTCACTCTTGAGGTCGAAATCGTGCAGACGACGCTTAACCGCCTCGGCACCCATCGAGCCCTCAAAGTACTTGCCGAAGCGCGACTTCATCTCGCGGTAGAGAATCTCGTCACCCTCAAGGTCCTGAACCTTGAGGTTCTTGAAGCGATCCCACACCGCGTCCAGACGATCAATCTGGCGCTGAGCGCGGGTTTCAATATGCTTGAGCTCCTTCTCGGCACCGTCCTTGACCTTGCGCCGCACGTCAGCCTTGGCACCGTCGGCCTCGAGCTGAGCCATGTCTTCCTCAAGCTTGACCCGGCGGGCCTCCAGCTCGGAATCACGACGCTGCTCCAGCCGCGACCGCTCGGTCTGCACCTTGGCCTCCAGCGACGGAAGGTCACGGTGGCGAGCCTCATCGTCGACGGCGGTGATCATATAGGCCGCGAAGTAAATGACCTTCTCGAGGTCCTTCGGAGCGATATCGAGCAAGTACCCCAGACGGGAGGGAACCCCCTTGAAATACCAGATATGGGTCACCGGGGCAACCAGCTCAATATGTCCCATACGCTCACGACGCACGTTGGAGCGGGTCACCTCGACCCCGCAGCGCTCACAGATGATGCCCTTGAAGCGGACGCGCTTGTACTTGCCGCAGTAGCACTCCCAGTCCCGGGTCGGTCCGAAGATCTTCTCGCAGAACAGGCCGTCACGCTCGGGTTTGAGGGTGCGGTAGTTAATGGTCTCGGGCTTCTTGACCTCGCCGTGGCTCCACGCACGGATCTGGTCGGCCGTGGCCAGGCCGATCTGCAACCGGTCGTAGTAGTTGGTGTCCAGCACGATTGTTCTCTTTCCCCCACTCGGGTGGGTGGTAGCCCCTCCTCGTCAGGAAGGGTTCCAGTCGGGGTGTCTGTGTGAGTCGGGTTGTCCGGGCCCGTCCCCACCCCCGTCAAACGGACTGTGTTCAGGGGTCGGGGGCAACGCCGTCACCCCCGACATATGGGCAGGTCAGTCGGCCATAGCGTTGTCGGCACCAGGACGACGCCCAATGTCGATACCCAGACCAGACCGGGTGTCTTCCTCAGAGCCGCGCAAGTCGATCTCTTGGCCCTCCGAGTTGAGCACCTCCACATTCAGGCAGAGTGACTTCATCTCCTTGACGAGCACCTTGAAGGATTCAGGGATACCCGGCTCAGGAATGTTCTCGCCCTTGACGATCGCCTCATAGACCTTGACACGGCCTGGAACGTCATCGGACTTGATAGTGAGCAGCTCCTGCAAAGCCCAAGCGGCGCCATAGGCCTCCATGGCCCACACTTCCATCTCACCGAATCGCTGACCACCGAACTGGGCCTTACCGCCAAGCGGCTGCTGGGTGATCATCGAGTACGGGCCGGTGGAACGGGCGTGGATCTTGTCGTCAACCAGGTGGTGCAGCTTCAGCATGTACATGTAGCCGACGCCCACCTTCGAGGGGAAGGGCTCGCCGGTACGGCCATCGAAGAGGGTCGCCTTACCGTCGGTGTCAACGAGCATCTCGCCATCGCGGGTTGGGTGGCCGTACTGCAGCAAACCGGTGATCTCCTGCTCGGTGGCACCGTCGAATACCGGGGTGGCCAGACGGGATTCCTCAGGAATATCAATGAGGCCAACCTCGCGCAGACGCTCGGCCCAATCACCCTCGGCCTGGGTGATATCCCAGCCGGAGTGAGCGATCCAGCCCAGGTGCATCTCAAGAACCTGCCCGACGTTCATTCGGGAGGGCACACCCAACGGGTTGAGGATGATGTCGACAGGGGTGCCGTCCGGCAGGAACGGCATGTCCTCGACAGGTAGAATCTTCGAGATGACGCCCTTGTTACCGTGGCGTCCGGCCAGCTTGTCACCGATGGAGATCTTGCGCTTCTGGGCGACGTAGACGCGAACCATCTGGTTAACGCCCGGCGCCAACTCGTCACCGTTCTCGGTGTCGAAGATGCGCACCCCGATGACAGTGCCTTCCTCGCCGTGAGGAACCTTAAGGGAAGTATCACGGACCTCGCGGGCCTTCTCACCGAAGATCGCGCGCAGCAGACGCTCCTCAGGGGTCAGCTCGGTCTCGCCCTTCGGAGTGACCTTGCCAACCAGGATGTCGCCAGTGCCGACCTCTGCACCGATACGCACGATGCCGTTCTCGTCAAGGTTGGCCAGCATATCCTCGGAAACGTTCGGAATATCCCGAGTAATCTCCTCAGCACCCAGCTTGGTATCACGAGCGTCGACCTCGTGCTCCTCGATGTGGATCGAGGTGAGAACGTCATCAGAGACGATCCGCTGGGACAGAATGATGGCGTCCTCATAGTTGAGGCCTTGCCAAGGCATGAATGCGGCCAACATATTGCGACCGAGGGCAAGCTCGCCGTTGTCGGTCGACGGGCCGTCGGCCAGCGGGGTGCCAACCTCAACGCGCTGCCCCACCTTGACCAGCGGACGCTGATTAATGCAGGTACCGGCATTCGAGCGGCGGAACTTTTCCAGCTTGTAGGTCTGGTAAGTGCCGTCGTCGCAGGCGATGTCGATAAGGTCAGCGCTCACCGACAGCACCGAACCGGCCTTCTCAGCAAGAGTGACATCACCGACGTCAACCGCACAACGGTATTCCATACCGGTTCCGACGAATGGAGCCTCAGTGCGCACCAGCGGCACAGCCTGACGCTGCATATTCGCGCCCATGAGGGCTCGGGAAGCATCGTCGTGCTCGAGGAATGGGATGAGAGCAGACGCCACCGACACCATCTGGCGCGGGGACACATCCATGTAGTCGACCTCGGAGCTGGGAACCTCGTCGGCCTCACCGTGGCGCTGGCGCACCAGCACACGATCGTTGGCGAAATGGCCATCGTCATCAAGCTTCGCGTTGGCCTGGGCAATGACGTGACGATCCTCTTCGTCAGCGGTCAGGTAGACGACCTCATCGGTAACATGCCCGTCAACGACCTTGCGGTATGGGGTCTCGATGAACCCAAAAGCATTGACGCGAGCGAAGGAAGCCAGCGAACCAATCAGACCAATGTTCGGACCCTCAGGGGTCTCAATCGGGCACATACGACCGTAGTGCGACGGGTGAACGTCACGGACCTCCATGCCGGCACGGTCACGAGACAAACCGCCGGGGCCCAAGGCCGACAGGCGACGCTTGTGGGTCATCTCGGCCAGCGGGTTGTTCTGATCCATGAACTGCGACAGCTGGGAGGTTCCGAAGAACTCCTTGATCGCCGCCGTCACTGGGCGGATGTTAATCAAAGTCTGCGGGGTGATGGCCTCAATGTCCTGCGTAGTCATGCGGTCACGCACGACGCGCTCCATACGGCTCAGACCGGTACGCAACTGGTTCTGGATCAGCTCGCCGACGGTACGCAAACGACGGTTACCGAAATGGTCAATGTCGTCGGGCTCAACGACGATGTCGTCCTGTCCCTCCCGCGGCAGAATCGCGGTGCCCTCGTGCAGGGCGCACACGAAGTGGATAGCAGCGACGATGTCGTCGACCGTCAGAACCTGCTGATCGAAGGGCAGGGACAGACCGAGCTTCTTGTTGATCTTGTACCGACCAACCTTGGCCAGGTCGTAGCGCTTCGGGTTGAAGTAGTAATTCTCGAGCAGCTGCTGCGCGGCGTCACGGGACGGCGGCTCGCCAGGACGCAGCTTCTTGTAGATGTCAAGGAGAGCTTGATCCTGAGTCTCGACGCCATGGTCCTTCTCAAGGGTCTGACGGATCGACTCATGAGTGCCGAACTCCTCGAGGATCCGGTCGGCAGTCCAACCGAGGGCCTTAAGGAAGACGGTCACGTTCTGCTTGCGCTTACGGTCCAGACGGACGCCGACGGTGTCACGCTTGTCGATCTCGAACTCGAGCCAGGCGCCACGCGACGGGATCACCTTACAGGTAAAGATGTCCTTGTCGGAGGTCTTGTCGGCAGTCTTTTCAAAGTAGACACCGGGGGAACGCACCAACTGGGACACCACGACACGCTCAGTGCCGTTGATAATGAAGGTGCCTTTGGAGGTCATGAGCGGAAAGTCACCAATAAAGACCGTCTGAGACTTAATCTCCTCGGTCTCATTGTTCATGAACTCCGCAGTCACGAACAGTGGGGCTGCGTAGGTGGTGTCGCGGTCCTTGCACTCGTCAACGCTGTGCTTAGGATCTTCGAAACGGTGATCCCGGAAAGACAGGGACATCGTCTGGGAGTAGTCCTCGATCGGAGAGATCTCCTCGAAAATCTCCTCGAGCCCGGACTTGGTATTAATGTCGGTACGCCCCTCTGCAAGGGCGGCGTCCACACGGGACTGCCATATCTCGTTGCCAACGAGCCAGTTAAACGACTCGACCTGAAGATCGAGAAGGTTGGGAACTTCCAACGGCTCGTGAATCTTGGCGAATGAAATTCGTCCCGACTGGGGAGAAATGACGTTGGTGTTCTTCGACGCAGTACGCGTGGCGGCCAATGTGCGGTCCTTCCGAGAACTCCTACAACCGACCCGTCGGCCGGTCTGGGGCATGACAAACCGCCCATGTCAAGCACGGGCGATTGCTGGCAATGATGCAGAGAGTAAGTGTACGTCGACATTAACGAGTCTTGCAAATCAGCACCACTGCTGCACTTAAACTGCGCCCGATCACAGCTGGGGAAGCAATCCGGCGCGCTCATGGGCGCGGATTAGAGCGCACGTAACCACTCCTTTGGGGTAATGAAGATCCGCGCCAACCCAACCGAGTTGACGCGGATCTATTGACCTGTTGAAACAGTCGCTACGCGAGGATCGTCACTTGAGGGTGACGGTGGCGCCGGCGGCCTCAAGGGCCTCCTTAGCCTTCTCGGCGTCTTCCTTCTTGGCCTTCTCGAGGACGGGCTTCGGGGCGCCCTCGACGAGGTCCTTGGCATCCTTCAGGCCCAGGCTGGTGAGGCCACGGACCTCTTTGATGACCTGGATCTTCTTGTCGCCGGCCGACTCGAGGATGACGTCGAACTCGTCCTTCTCCTCCTCGGCAGCAGCAGCCTCGCCACCGGCAGCCGGAGCACCGGCAGCAGCGGCAACAGCCACCGGAGCGGCGGCGGAGACGTCGAAGGTCTCCTCAAACTGCTTCACAAACTCAGAGAGCTCGATAAGGGTCATCTCCTTGAAAGCGTCAAGGAGCTCTTCGTTGCTGAGCTTCGCCATGA
>ERZ501013.89-NODE-89-length-15310-cov-4.580793_pt1 | contig 15310 bp, 17 predicted proteins | sample MGYA00248834_ERZ501013 | MGnify/ENA primary metagenome ERZ501013 (study PRJEB25958, sample SAMN03398545) | human skin metagenome | study: EMG produced TPA metagenomics assembly of the Human Skin Microbiome Metagenome (human skin metagenome) data set.
TCCGCCTCCGCTCTTGACGTGGATCGCTGGGGGGCTCTAGCGATCGCCACGGCATCCCCTGACTGGCAGGCGGCTGCGGTTGGCCTCGACATGGACAAGTCGGGGCGCACATGGTTGGCGGTTGCGGCGCACGCTGACGAGCCGATGGTGCACGTCGAGTTGACGTCAGAGGATCCGCTCGAGGGCGGCATTGACAGGGCCGTGAATCTGTTGTGGCAGACGTGCAAGCGTCGTCGCCCAGTCGTCATCCCATCGGACTCGGGCGCTGCCGTCCTCGTGCCAGCCCTCAAAGCGCGCGAGATGAAGGTCTACCTACTGTCTCCGTCGGAGATGGCGCAGGCGTCGATGGGGTTGACGCAGGCAATGAAGGACGGGTCCATCAGTCACCTTGACGACGCCGTACTGGCTCAGGCCGTGCGCGAGTCGTCGGCAATGAACATGAAGGGTTCACAGTGGCGTCTCGGGCGCGACGGTGAGCAAGGGGGCGCGCCGATTCAGGCTGTCGCGTGCGCGCACATGGGCGCCGTGAAGTGGGCGAAGCGCGTGCGCGCCGAGAAGGTTGGGCGTTCACGCGAGCGCGTGACAAGAGTGGGAGCGAGGTGAGCGGTGTGGAGCGCATCAGCGTGTCGGGCCTGACCGACTATGAGCAGGGCGTTCTCGATCGACTCATTCAGCAGCTCGACAAGAAGCGCCCCCGCAACCTCACGCGTTCGCTGTACTACGACGCGAAGCATGTCGAGAAGTGGCTCGGGTCCGTTGTGCCGCAGCGGTACTTCCGTCTCGGCCTGACGATGGGTTGGGCGGCGAAGTCGGTGGACCTCCTGACGCGGCGCTGCAATCTCGACGGCTTCACCTGGGCCGATGGAGATCTCACGGCGTTGGGGTCGGACATCATCTGGCGAGACAACCATCTCGGTGCCGAGGTGAATCAGAGCCTCACCGCTTCGTGCAAGCACTCGACGGCTTTCCTCGCCGTGACTGCTGGGGTCGAGGCGGACGGCGAGCCGCCCGTTCTCGTGCATGGCTTGGACGCGCTGAACTGCACCGGCCTGTGGAATCCGCGCAAGCGTGCGCTGGATGCTGCCGTCGCCGTGACGGACTACGACGACGAGGGTCCGTCCGCTCTGACGCTGTTCCTGCCGGATCTGACGATCGGCGCCGCGAAGGACCGCACGCGCTGGGCCGTGAACGCGCGGTCGCAGCACTACCTTGGCGTGCCGGTGGAGGCGTTGCCGTATCGGCCTCAGCTTGGGCGCCCTTTTGGCGCGTCGCGTATCTCTCGACCGCTCATGGCGGCCCAGAACGCGGCGACGCGCACGCTCATCCGCATGGAGGCGCAGTCTGACGCGTTCTCACTGCCGCAACTTTTCTTGCTCGGCGCCGACGCTTCGGTGTTCAAGAACGAGGACGGCACGCCCAATGAAGCGTTCCGCTCGGCGATTGGGTCGCTGAATGGCATTCCCGACGACCAGGAACTCCTCGACGAAGGAAACAGCCTGGCGCGCGCCCAGATCCATCAGATCAGCGCGTCGTCTCCGCAACCGCACATCGACACGATGCGACAGATGGCGCAGATCGCGGCGTCGGAGACGAACGTTCCCGAGATCTACTTCGGCGTGAGCGACAAGGCGAACCCGACGAGCGCGGACGCCCTATTCATCCATGACCTTCCGCTCATCAACGAGGCTGAGGGCGCGATGGATGATTGGACGCCGGCGGTGCAACGTACGCAGTTGCGCGCCTTGCAGGCGCTCAATGGTCTCCCGTCTGTTCCTAACGAGTGGAAGTCGCTGCGTCCGAAGTGGCGTTCGCCAGCGTATGAGTCGCGGGCGGCGGCTGCCGACGCTGGGGTGAAGCTCGCTTCGCAGGTGCCGGGGCTCGCCGAGACTGAGGTTGGTCTCGAGATGCTCGGCATGACACCCGACCAGGTCGAGCGTTTCAGGGCTGAGCGTCGTCGCACGTCTGGCGCTGAGGTGTTGCGTAACGCGGCGTCGTTGGTGGCGGGCGGTTCGTCGGATGGCGCGGGCTGAGCTTCGGGCGTCGTTGTCTGGGTTGACGGCGGCGGCGCAGCGCGAGCTCGAGGCGTTGTGGCGGTTGGAGTTCCCGAACGGTGGGAGCGCCGAGCAGATCCGCGACTTCCTCATGGAGGTCTTGCCGCTGGTGGGGCAGAACTACGGTGACGCGGCCGCCGCATTGGCTGCGGCGTGGTTCGAGAATGCTCGCGAGAGGGCGTCCGCGCCTGGCGCGTTCTCGGCGGTTCTCGCGCCGGATGTGACGCCGAAGCGGTGGGAGGCTCTGGCGCGGTGGGGTGTCGACCCGTTGTTCAAGGCGGAGCCCGACGCGGCGTCGGCGTTGTCGCTCGTCAAGGGTGGCTTGCAGCGGACGGTCGCCGATCAGCATCGCGTCACGATCGCGCGTTCGGCGATCGCTGACCCGGCCGCGAAGGGCTGGAAGCGCGTCGGCGTCGGCGACTCGTGCGACTTCTGCGCGAAGCTCCTCGGCCGCGGCGCCGTCTACACGACGTCGAGCGTGAGGTTCCGCTCGCACGACAACTGCAACTGCGCAGCCGCGCCCGCGTGGAACACGAAGGTCGTCGACATCTCCCACGTCAACGACGACTTCACTCCCTCGACGCGCTTCCGCTCTGACGAAGCGCGCCGGGCGAACTCTCGCGCACTGCGCGACTACTGACCAACCCCGTTCGGGGTGAGCGCGACGGCTGCGCTTCAAAGCCGGAGAGTCCGACGGGACAGAAACGGAGCACCGATGACCGACGAGCAGCAGACCGAAGCCGAAGCGCCCGCCGACGAGACGGGCGTCGAAGGCGAGGCCAATGAGAAGCAGGCCACCACTTTCACGCAGGCCGACCTTGACGCGGCCACCGCGAAGGTTCGCAACGAGGAGCGTCGCAAGGCGGCGTCGCGATACGCCGACTACGACGACCTCAAGGCGAAGGCTGGCGAGAAGCAGACGGCCGAGGAGCGCCTGGCCGAACTCGAGCAGAAGTACCAGGCCGCCGAGGCTCGCTCACTTCGTGCCGAGATCGCCAGCAACCACGGCATCAGCGCCGAGGACCGCGACCTCTTCCTCACCGGAACGGACGAGGAAACCCTCACCGCGCAGGCTCGCCGCCTCGCCGAATGGTCATCGGAGCCGAAGAAGACCGGCAATCACGTCCCGAACATCGGGAACAACCCGCAGCCGCCCTCGGATGACCGCCTCTCGTTTGTGCGGGCTCTGACCGGGAGCGACTGACCCCCAACTCTCAGAAAGGCCAATCATGGCAAAGCTCAACACGAGCATGCTCGAACTGCCCGCGCACGACCTGGGCACCGTCACCGATTCCGCTCTCGACAGCGGTCTCCTCCCGAAGCTCGTCCCGTCCAAGCCGACGCTGTTCGGCGCGGTCAAGGGTGCCACGTTCTCCGGCACGCCCCGCGCTCAGATCGTCGGTGAGGGCGGCAAGAAGGCCGGGCAGGACCCGTTCTCGCTCACGCCCTGGCGCGCTGAGCCCGTCAAGGCGCAGATCACGATCCGCACCTCGGACGAGTTCAAGTGGGCCGACGACGACTACAAGCTCGGCATCATGTCCGACTTCGTGGCGCCCGCTATCGGTGCCGGCATGGGCCGGTTTGCTGACCTGTTCGCGTTCCATGGCGTCGACCCCCTCAGCGGTCAGGTGTCCGCGAAGGCGACGAAGTACCTGGCGCAGGCGAGCAAGGTCGTCGAGGTCGGCGGCGCCCCCACGGACGAGCTGAACAAGGCCGTGAAGCTCATCGCAGGAACCGGCAAGGCCATGCCGAACGGCATCGCCTTCGACGCGGCGTACAACTACGAACTCGCGACCGAGGTCTACCCGGTCGGGCACTCCCTCGCCGGTCAGGAGCGCTACCCGTCGATGGGATTCGGTGGCGTCGAGAACTGGCGCGGCCTCAAGGCGGCGTCGAGCTCGACCGTCGCCGGCGTCCCCGAGATCGCAGACTCGAAGCTGCGCGCCATCGTCGGCGACTGGACGCAGGTTCGCTGGGGTTACCAGCGCCAGATGCCGATCGAGCTGATCGAGTACGGCAACCCGGACAACGTCTTCGAGGCCGACGGTTCCCCGCGCGACCTCAAGGGCTACAACGAGGTCGCGCTGCGCGCCGAGGTCGTCATCTACATGGCGATCGGTGACCTCGACAAGTTCTCGCTGGTCAAGGACGCGCAGTGACCGTCCGCCTGCGCGACAAGGATACGGGCGTCGTGATTCAGGTCGATGAGGAGACGGCGAAGCGCATTGGCGCCTCGCACGAACCCGTCGAGCCGAGTGGCGCGCCGGAGCCGAAGGCGCCTCAGTCGCGCCGCAAGAAGTGATGAGAGGGGGCGACCGTGGGTTTCTTGAGGCCGAGTGACCTGGAACCGTTTGCGACCATCGACGAGGCGAAAGCCAAGGCGATGATCGAGGACGCTGAGGCGACGGCTGCCACGGTCGCCCCCTGCATCACCGAGAGCGGGTTCCTCGAGGATGACACGCGGGTCGCGTACGTGCGGGCCGTCATCCGCGGCGCGGTACTGCGCTGGCACGAGTCCGGCACGGGCGCTTACCAGGCGCAGACGGCCGGCCCGTTCGGCGTCACGATGGACACGCGTCAGCAGCGGCGCGGCATGTTCTGGCCGTCCGAGATCTCGGAGCTACAGGATGCGTGCAAGCGCTTCCGGGGCGTCGGTGACGCGAAGGCGTACTCGGTGCCCTTCGGCCGCGGAGATAGCTTCGCTGCGCACTCGGACGTGTGCGATCTTGTGTTTGGCGCGCTGCGTTGCTCGTGTGGGTCGAACATCAACGCCTTCGCTGGCCCCCTGTACGAGGGCGGCGAGATCTCGTGATGTTCCCGACGCCTCACATGCTCAGGGTGCGGAAGTCGACACCGGGTGAACTCGACGACTTCGGCAACGCTTCGGGGTCGACGAGCGAGCATGACTGGCCGGTGTTCTTCATCGCGCCAGGTGCGATTGCGGATATCGACGACGGAACGCGCGACCTGTCTCGCGTCGCGTACTCAGTCGGCGCCCCCAAGAGCGATCTCGTGCCGGGTGCCTACGACAGTGTGCTCGTCGATGGCGAGTGGCTGAACGTGAACGGCATCCCGAAGGACTACACGCGCGGGCCGTGGGGCTTCTCCCCTGGCGTCGTTGTCGAGTTGGAGGTGGCGCATGGATGACATTCGTGTCGTCATGAACTCGGACGGCGTCGAGAGGCTACTCAAGTCTTCTGGCGTCCTCGCAGACCTTGACCGTCGTGCTCGAGCGATCGCGTCGGCGGCGAACGCGAGTTCGTCGTGGGGTGGGTACGACTCGGAGGCGAGCAACGTGGGCAACCGTGCGCGCGCTCGCATCTGGAATGCGAAGCATGGCGCGTCTGATGACGAGGCGCGTAACAATCGGCTTCTCCGTTCTCTGGACGCGGGCAGATGATGCTTGCTCCGGTCCCGATCGAGCAGGCCGTGGTGAAGCACCTGCGTGGCCTGCTGGGTATCCAGGTGGGTACGCGTGTGCCTCGTGAGCGGCCCGCGGAGTTTCTGGTGGTGTCGCGGACGGGTGGCGGCACGGTGAATCTTGTGCAGTCACGGCCGACTGTGCTGGTGGAGTCGTGGGCGACTGACGTCGGGACGGCGTGGGTCAACGTGCGTGATGCGTGGTCGCACTTGAACGCCACCTATGAGACGGACCTGCCGGACGTGTGGGTGTCGTCGGTGTCGCTGACCGAGCCCGTGAACTACCCAGATTCTGCGACCGGGACACCCAGGTACCAATTTGTCTATCAGCCGACCGTCGTGCTGAAGGGCGTAAACTAGGCAATAGGAACCCCCGCGACGACTGGAACGCCGCGGTATCAGTTCATCTACTCCCCGACCGTCATCACCGAAGGAGCTTCACTATGAAGGCTGTCGTCACACTCTCTGGCGTCACGGAAAGCATCGGGTCGATCATCACCCCGCAGAACGTCATCATCGAAGAGCACCGCATCGACCACCGAATCGACAGCGACGAATACCTGTACGTCTACGGCGTGGACGAGGACGGAAAGCGCGTATCTACGCTCGCTGCGGCCCCCGGCAAGTGGTCCCACTTCATCATCACCGAAGGAGCTTCCCTGTGAGCGAAACGAAGCGTATCTACCACCCGATCTTTTCCGACCACTTCCGCGACGTGCCCGCGAAGGACGCCGAGCAGTGGAAGAAGAACGGCTGGCGATTCACGCCCGCCGGCACGGACGAGGCCGACAAGGCGACTCAGCCCAAGAAGGGCTGACCATCATCCCCCGTGGGCGGCGACGCGCTGCGGGTATCCGAAAGAGGGCCAGCGAATCTCTCTGGAGGTAAGTCATGGGTGCAAACAACGGCACCAAGGTCGCCGCCCTCGCTCCGAAGGCTGGCGGAGGCGTCTACTGGGCGCCGCTCGGTACGGAACTCCCCACCGATGCGTCCACGCCGCTGCCGGCGGCGTTCAAGTGTCTCGGCGCGGTGTCCGACGACGGTGTGAAGCCGGGTCGCGACACGAAGACCGACAAGGTCAAGGAGTGGGACGGCAGCACGCTCGCCAACCTGCTCACCGACGAGTCGCGCAGCTTCGAGTTCACGCTCCTGTCGGCTCTCGACCCGGACGTTCTCAACTTCGTGTTCAGCCCCGAGAACGTCATCGTCACGCCGGCGACGACGACGTCGGGCACGAAGACGGCCGTCATGGACAAGGGCGGCAAGCCCGAGCAGGGCGTCCTCGTTCTCGAGATGAAGTTCGGCAGCAAGAAGCTGCGCAAGATCGCGCCCGTCGCCGACCCGGTCATCAACGGTGAGGAGCCGTACAAGAAGGACGGACTCACCGGCTACGGCGTCGAGGTCGAGGCGCTGAAGGACGACACGAACGTGCGCGTCTACGAATACTCCGAGGACAGCGACAAGCTCGCTGCCTGACACCCCCTAGCCCCCGCCTGACCTAGCAGGCGGGGGCTACCTCATACCCCGTGGCGGGGGTTTCCTCGCTGGCCCGCCCCCGCCACGGTCTCCACTTCCAGGGCCACGCATCGACGAAAGGGCCAGCAGCCATGACCGACACGAAGAAGACCGCCGTCCCCGCCGACGCGAAGCAGCCGACCGACCGCAAGGCGAAGGTCGAGAGCCTGCCGGATGAGTACGTGACGACCGTGAAGGGCACCGAGTTCAGCGTGCCCGCTGCGGCGTTGGACGACTTCGAGCTTCTCGACGACCTGAACCGTTCGAAGAAGGACGGCACGGCGATACCGTCGATTCTGCGCCGCTTCCTCGGTGACGACCAGTACGACGCGGCCATGGACCTGTGCCGCGACCCGGAGACGGGCCGCGTGACCATCGAGGCCGGTGCGACGTTCCTGTCGGAACTCATGGAGGGCGTCAACCCTTCCTCCTGACGCTCGCCTACCTCCTCGAGCACGAACGGTCGGCCCTGGTCGCCGACCTGCACCGCTACCACGGTGTGCGGCTCGTGGAGGTGCGCGAGCGGTTCACGGCGACGGAGGTCGCCGACTGGGTCGCTCACCTGCCGAGGGATGGCGCGGTGAACCGTGTCTTGGACGACTCGGGTGGGCGTCACTCAGACGAACTCGAACTGCTGCGCGCCATCTTGCTGCGCCTCGATCTGCAGATCTGGCAGAACGGCGAGGGCAAGGGCGAGCAGCCCGAAGCGATCCGCTTCCCATGGGAAGACGACGACTCCGACCATGAACGGCCGGACGCGATGACAACTGAAGAACTGACGGACTGGCTGGACGACGACCGCCTGCGTGAGGCGCTGGGCTTGACGAAGGGGTGAGTCCGTGGCAGGCATCGACCTTGCGACCGCGTATGTGAATCTGACGGTCTCGGCGCGCGGGATGCGTGAGGCGATCCGTGCCGAGCTTCGTCAGTCAGAGGCGGACATTCGTCGCCTCGGGCAGCAGGTCGGCAACGAGATCGGCTCGGGCGTCAACGATGGCGCCCGCGATGGTGAGCGCGCTATGCAGCGCCTCAAGAAGGCCATCGAGGACGCGACGGGCGACGTCAAGGTCAACGCTGACACGGCGGAGGCGCAGGCCGCGGTTTCGCGCATTCGTGAGCAGATTTCGAGCCTGCCGGACGGTCGCGCCAGCGTTGACGTGAACACGGCTGCAGCGAAGTCGGCCATGGACGCGATCAACGCCGAGATGTCGCGTCTCAACGGCCAGCAGATCGACATCGCTGCTGACGCCGATGTCGCTGCCGCCCTGGCCGGCTTGTCGAGTGTGAACGCTGAGGCGTCACGTCTGGACGGGCGTCGCGTCAACATGAACGTCGACGCTGACACGGGCGCTGCGATGGGCAACCTCGCGGCGCTGAACATGGCGGCGAACAACTCCAGCGGCGGCATGTCGGCGTTGAAGTTGGCTGCGGCGGCCGTGGCGCCTGCACTCATCCCGATCGGCGCTGTCGGCGTGCCGGCTCTGGCTTCGCTGGGCGGCATGGCGGTGGGTGCCGCTGCTGGCATGGGGACACTCCTCATGGCGATCAAGCCGGTCACCGAGGCGATGAAGGCGCTCGATGCTGTCGACGAGCAGGCCGGTGCGGCGGCGCAGCAGCACGCCCAGCAGGAGCAGGCGCGGGCGAAGGCGATCACGTCGGCGACGGAGCAGGTGTCGTCGGCGCAGCGTTCGTTGGCCAACACTCGGGCGTCGGTCGCAGACGCTGCGCAGTCGGCGGCGGAGCGCGTTTCGCAGGCCGAGGCTGGCGTAGCGAAGGCTCGCGAGACGGCCTCCCACGCGGCTACGGCGGCAGCAGAGCGCGTCATGAAGGCGCAGCAGTCTGTTCGTGACGCTGAGGAGCAGGGCGCCCGACAGATCGCAGCAGCACAGCGCGCCATCACGGATGCGCGCGAGCAGGGTGCGCGCCGCGTGGCGGATGCGCTTGCACAGGTCGACACTGCCGAGCGCACGCTGGCTTCGGCGCAGCGGACGGCCCTGTCGGCGCAGCAGGCGTTGAACGACGCCCGTGACCAGGCGCGTCGCACGTTGCAGGACATGAACATGCAGACGCGAGGCGCAGCCCTTGCCGAGCGTGCTGGCGTCCTGCAGGTGCAGGAAGCGCGAGAGCGCCTCGCGAAGACAATGAGCGACCCGAAGGCGTCGCAGCTCGACCGTGAGCAGGCGAAGCTCGCGGTGGATCAGGCGTTGCAGGGCCTTGACGAGACTCGCTTGCGCCGCCAGCGGTTGACCGCAGACACGGCGCAGGCGAACAAGGCCGGCATCAACGGGTCGAAGCAGGTTCGAGCCGCTCAGCAGCAGGTCGTGGACAGCACGCAGCGGTCCGCGGATGCTGCTCGAGCACTGCAGAAGGCTCGCGCCGATGTGGGTGTGGCGCAGTCTCAGGCGGCTCGCGCGGTAGCGGACGCTGAGGCGAAGGCTGGGCAAACCCGCACGGACGTCGCGCGACGTGTCCAGGCGGCACAGCAGGGCGTTTCGGCGGCTGTGCGTGAGCAGGCGTACGCGGCTCGTCAGAGCGCGCAGCAGATCCAGGCCGCTCAGGCGTCGGTGGCCAGCGCGTTGCGTGCCCAGCAGACGCAGCAGCGTCAGGGCGCGCAGCAGATTGCGTCGGCTCAGGCGTCGGTCGCGTCGGCTCAGCGTGCGTTGCAGGACGCTTACGCGACGACGGGCGCCAAGGCGTCGTCGGCGATGACGAAGGCGCAGCAGGCGATGGCGAAGTTGTCACCTGCCGGCCGCTCGTTCGTGAAGTTCATGCGCTCGTCGGTGATGCCTGCGTTCGAGGATCTTGGGCGCACGGCTCAGACGGGGATGCTCCCTGGCGTTCAGCAGGCGATGCGGAACCTCATGCCGGCGATGGCGCCGCTCAAGGCGCTCACCGAGGATATTTCGCGCCGCCTGGGCGGCATGGCTGTCGCGGCGTCGAAGGCGTTGACGGGCCCGTTCTGGACCAAGTTCTTCACGTTCATCGGCACGCAGGCCGGCCCATGGATGGAGCGTTTCGGGCGCATCGTCGGCAATGTCATGACCGGCCTCGCCGGCTTGTTCATGAAGGCCGCCCCGGCCGGAAATCAGTTCGGTTCGGTCATCGAGCGGCTGACGCAGCAATTCTCGGCCTGGGGTCAGAATGGCGGCGGCAAGGGATTCGAGAACTTCCTGAAGTACGCGCAGACCGCGTTGCCGAAGGTCATCGCGTTCGTTGGCGCGTTCGCGGGAGCATTCAGCCAGGTCACCGTGGCGCTGGCTCCGCTCGGCCCTGCCATGTTGGGCATCCTGACACAGCTCGCGCAGTTCATCGCCCGTCAGAACCCGACGACGATTCGCAACGTCGCGCTCGCGCTCGGTGCGGTTGTTGGAGCGTACAAGCTCATGACGACGGCCGTCCGCGTCGCGACTGCAGTTCAGGCCGCGCACGCGCTCATCACGCGCTCGAGCACTGCCGCCAAGCGCGCCGAGACGGCAGCGGAAAACGCGGGCATGTTGACGCGCGCTCGAGCAACTGCGTCGATGGTGGCGCAGCGTGTCGCGTCGGTCGCCATGACGGCGGCGACGAAGACGATGGCGGTCGCGCAGCGTGCTCTCAACCTCGTCATGCGCATGAACCCTATCGGCATCGTCATCACGGCGCTGATCGCTCTCGGTGCGGGCCTCGTGCTCGCCTACAAGAAGAGCGAGACGTTCCGCAACATCGTGAACGCCGTCTGGCGGGTCGTGAAGTCCGCGATCAAGGGCACGGTCGATTGGTTCCTGAACACGGCGTGGCCGACGATGCGCAACGTTTTGACGTGGATCGGCGACAAGATGAACGCCGCCAAGGGCGTCATCCAGCGGGCGTGGAGCGCGATCAAGGCCGCGTTCAAGGCCGTTGTCGATTGGGTCAAGGGAGCGTTCAAGCGGTCCTGGGATGGCATCAAGACGGTGCTGTCGAAGCCGGTCGAGTTGGGCAAGCAGCTCATCGACCGTCAGATCACGGGAATGCGGCGCATCTTCACCGCCATCCGCGACTTCATGAAGGGCGCATTCAAGCGGTCCTGGGACGGCCTGAAGAAGATCTTTACTGCACCGATCGAGCTGGCCAAGTCGTCCATCTCGGGAATCCTTGGTAAGGATGACAAGTCCGGCCTGCGGGGTGTTTTCAGCAACGCGCTCGAAGCGATCAAGAAGATCTGGGAGAAGCTCAAGGACATCGTCGCGAAGCCCATCAACGGCGTCATCGGCATTATCAACAACCCGTTCATCTCGGGATTCAACAAGCTCGGCAAGCCTTTCGGCCTCACCCTGCCGACGATCCCCAAGATCAAGGGCTACGCTTCGGGCGGTACGATCCCCGGCCCGTGGAAGGGTCCTCGCGCTGACAACGTGCTCGGCGTGTCCAGCTCGGGTATGCCGGTGGCGCGCGTCAACCCGGGCGAGTTCATCACGCAGGTGTCGTCTACGCGTTCGATGGAGAAGAAGCACCCCGGCGCGCTGAACTACATCAACAAGTTCGGGACGCTGCCAGGTCACGCGAGCGGCGGCTTCGCGGGGATGCCACACGCCAACACGGGCGCACCGCACACCGCTCGAGGGCGATACGAGTCATACCGGCCGAGTGTGTCCATCGTGGCGCTGGGTAACTTCTTGCGATCCAAGGGGTTCGCGGTCGGTGAGCACCCTCGGTTCGGCGGGGTGGCGCCGGTCCACATGGGCACGTCGCTTCACTACGCGGGCCAAGCCCTCGACATCAACGCTGACGGCATGGCCGGCGGCGAGGATCGCAATCTGTCCGCGCTCGCTCGTGCTCTTGTCCGCGAGGGCTGGGGCACGATCTGGCACTCGGCGGGCCACTTCGACCACCTGCACGTCGACACCGGCATCTACTCGAAGATCGGCGGCAAGCTGTCGCGGATCAGTAAGACGAACGCGCTGACTGACGCGATCGGCGGGTTCGCTTCGGCGATCTTCAGCCCGTTGAAGAACGGCGCGTTCAAGCTGATCGACGGCGCCGTCGGCAAGTTCGGGGGCGGCGACTTCACGAAGAAGCTGCTCGGTGGCGCTGCGAAGAAGGTCATCGAGGGCGCGATCGGATGGGGCAACGGCAAGACCGACGTCGTTGACACGTCCTACACCGAGGGTAACGTGTCCAGCTCGAAGGCTGCTTCGGCGTGGATTCCGCAGATCAAGCAGGCTCTCGCGCTTAACGGCCTGCCCGCGTCTGACGCCAATGTGCAGAAGTGGGTGCGCCAGATCCAGTCGGAGTCGGGCGGCAACCCGAACGCCATCCAGCAGGTGCGCGACATCAACTGGCCGCACAACCGCGCTCGCGGTCTCGTCCAGGTCATCCCGCCCACGTTCCGCGCCTATCACGTCCCCGGCACGTCGAACAACATCTTCGACCCGATCGCCAACCTCGCGGCTGGCATCAACTACGCGAAGAAGACCTACGGCGTGGGCATGGGCGCAATCGGTCGCGGCCACGGCTACGCGGGCGGTGGTCTCGTCGAGCGCCAGATCCCGGTGTTCGACAACGGCGGCACGCTCGCGCCGGGCATCAACGTCGTCAACAACAAGCTCGGCAAGCCCGAGCCGCTCGTGCGGCCCGAGCAGTACGGGCGGGGCGCGCCGATCTTCAACATCCACGGCGCACCGAATGACACGGCCGTCGACCTCGCGCGCGAGGTCACGTGGGAGATGCGGCGCCTTGAAACCGCCGGGAAGTACAGGGGGGCGTAGGTGTGGCATTCCTGACGGAAGAGCAGTGGGAACTCGACGGCTACCGCTTCGGCGGCGTCATCGACCGCGGCCCCGTGCGCGTCCTGTCGTCCGGCATCGACCTGGGGTCTGCGAACGTCCGCACGCAGGACGCGCAGGCACCAGGTCGAGACGGCGGCCTGTTCGGGCGCGACTACCTCGACGCGCCCGAGATGACGTTCACGCTCGGCGTCATCAGCAGGGGCGACGTGTGGGCGACCATCGCCGAACTCACGCGAGCCTGGCGACCTGCGGCGCGCACTGAGCCGGGCACCCTGTCGGTGCTGCGTTACATGCGTAACGGCACGTCGTGGCGCATGTACGGGCGGCCACGGAAGTTCGCGATCAAGCCTGCGGTGAACAAGAACGACCACCTGCAGATCGTCGAAGCGACGTTCCAACTCGCCGACCCGTACTGGTACCGGGAGACGCCTCGCCAGACGTCGAACTCGCTCACACTGCGCCTCGTCACGGCGTCCTCGGATGGTGGCCTGGTGCTGCCTGCTGTGGCGCCGCTCGAGCTGCGCTCGGGCTCGCAGAAGCGAACGGGTGCCGTGCGCGTTGATTCGGTGGTGCCGGCGCCTTTCCGGGTGACGGTGAAGGGGCCGACGACGGGCGCTTTGTCGAACATCAAGATCGCGGGTAAGGGCTGGGTCATCGAGACGTCGGCATCGCTCGCATGGGATCAGACGCTCGTCATCGACACGCGACTCGGCACGATCCAGCGCAACGGCGTCCACATCCCCGGCACCTTGTCGCGCGCGTCGCGGCTGAACGCGCGCTTGCAGCCGGGCGCGCAGACGATCAGCTTCACCGGCTCCGACCTGTCCAACACCGCGTCGGCCACCCTCGAGTGGCTCGACGCGGTGCCTATGTAGAAAGGGGCCGCTCGTGGCTCTGCTTCCTGCTTTTGCGGTCGATGGTGGCCGCGTCCCCGCCGAGATGCTGCGCATGCAGTTGTGGGCGTCGACGGCTGGCGCGTCGGGTGTCGTGAAGTCGACCGACATGAAGGTGCTTCCCCTGAGCGTGCCGGGCGGCGCGGTGTCGATCAGGGCGGGTGGCGCGATCATGCCGTCGCTGTACTCGTCGACGTCGACGACGCAGTCCTACGCCGTGGTGAATGACGCGAGCGTGACGCTCGACATTCCGCCGACCGGCTCAGCGTCAGGGCGCGTCGATTACATCATTTTGCGCGTCGATGACTGGCATCACGATCCGGCGTCTCAGCAGCCGAGCGACCCGCTGAATGCGACGTATGCGCGCTTCATCCGGGCGACGAACACGAACCTGACCTATCCGGGCGTTATCCTCGCGAAGATCACGATTCCGCCGAGCACGGGCACGATCACGGCGGACATGATCACCGACTTGCGTGAGGTCGCTGTGCCGCGCACGAAGCGAGTCGTCCGGGTCAACCCGCAGTCGACGAGCGCGACGGAGACGCTCACGGTGACCGGCGTCAACGGCGAGTATTTCCCAAACATCGGCGGCACCCAGAAGGTCGACTTCCCGTCGTGGGCGCCGTGGGTAACGATCCGCGCTGACTGGCTGGGCATGTGGCAGACCGCCGGCTCGACGTGCAACGTGTGGGTCGAGTTCGGCGACTGGACCGGCAGCCGCTTCGAGGTGCGTACCGAGAAGTTCGCCGTGAACACCCCGAACACGGGTACGGACATGCGCACCAACGCCGTCGCCGTCGGCCGCGTGTGGATCCCCTACAAGTACCGCGGCCGTAACGACGTGACCGTGCAGATGAAGGCGCAGAAGACCGCCGGGACGACGAAGTTCGACTCTATGTGCGGTGTCGCGCTCGAGATGATCTTCGACGAGTACGCCGACACCTCAAGCGAGTACGGAGGCTAATCGTGGGCGAGTGGCGCTACCTGGCCTATCGACTGGACGGCGCCGGCGGTCAGGCGCTGCTCATGCCCGACCTTCTCCTCGCGGACGTCGAGCTCGGGCCGACGCTGTCGGGTGCGCCGACGTTCAAGGCGACCGTCCCCGTCGAGGTGCCGCTATACCTCGACGGCGGCGAGCCTGTTTTCGTGCCGTGGTCGACGATGGTCGCGGTCGATTACGGCGGTGACTTGCGCGGCTGCTTCATTGTGACGGACGTGTCCGAGCAGGGGCCGAAGCTCGACTTGACGGGCGTCGGTTATACGGGCTACCCGAAGGGACTACCCGCTGAGGGTGAGCGGTCGTTCACGGACACGGACGCGACGGACGTGCTGCGCGCCATCTGGGCGAACGTGCAGGGCCAGCCCGGCGCGAACCTCGGCGTTGTCGTCGATGACGTGAAGGGCGGCGCTCGTCTCGGGCGGCTGTCGGCTACGGCGTGGCCGAAGGTGGTCGAGGGCGCGAAGGCTCCCCTGCCCCCGGTCGGGTCGGCGTTCCAGTACGAGTGGACGAAGACACCCGCCACGAAGGCCGTCACGAAGAAGACGACGAAGGTCGTCAACGGCAAGAAGACCGTCACGACGACCACGACACCCGCGAAGGCCGCCGTCCTCGGTCACCTGTACGGCGAGGCCACCCGAACCTACCCGAAGCCGATCCCCGAGGGGTCGACGGTCATCCTGT
>ERZ501013.91-NODE-91-length-15146-cov-3.698363_pt1 | contig 15146 bp, 13 predicted proteins | sample MGYA00248834_ERZ501013 | MGnify/ENA primary metagenome ERZ501013 (study PRJEB25958, sample SAMN03398545) | human skin metagenome | study: EMG produced TPA metagenomics assembly of the Human Skin Microbiome Metagenome (human skin metagenome) data set.
GCTGGCGCAGGCGGTGGTGGCGGCGATCGGCTTCACCGTGTCGCTCTTCGTGGCGAGCGTCGCCTTCCCGCCGGGGCCGGTGCAGGACGCCGCCAAGATGGGCGCGCTCTTCTCGTTCGGGGCCGCGGCTCTCGCGATCGCCGCCGGGCGCATCGTGCGGGTCGAGCGGCGGATCGCAACCGCAGTGCTCCGCCCGCACGAAGGGTGAGAGCGGCCCGGACGGCAGGGACAAGCTCAACTGGGTTGCGACGCCGGTCGGGTTCGAGCGCGCGAGCTGATCCTGCCGCCGTCGATGCGCCGAAGCGAGATCTCGAGCCTGGCCTCGGCGGCGGAGATCTCGCCCAGCACCCGTCTGGTGTAGGTCATGTGATCCTCGGCGGCCTGACCGGCCGCCTCCGAGTTCCGGGCCATGATGGCCTCGAAGATCGCCCGGTGCTGATCGAGCAACACCTCCCGGACCTCGGGGCGGGTATAGAGCTTCTCCCGATTGTGGAAGACGCCCCTTCGCAGCATGCCGGAGAGAGCGTGCATGACTTGCAGCAGCACGATGTTGTGGCTCGCCTCGTAGATCGCGACGTGGAGATCGACATCCGCCTCGGCCTCGTCATGCGCGGACTTGGTGTGGGCAGCGACGATCTGGTCCATGCAGCGCTGCAGCGTCGCGCGGTCCACGTCATTGGCCCGCGTCGCCGCGAGACTCGCCGCCATCCGCTCGAGCGTTCCGCGGACTTCAAGATAGTCCTCAACGGTCTCGGCCCTGTCGGACATCAGCTCGATCAAGGGATCGGTGATGCTCGTCGCGAGTGGCGCGACGGCCCGTCCACCCCCCGGCTCGGTCACCAGTAGGCCCTTGTCCTCGAGCATCTTTATCCCTTGGCGTAGCGTCGGGCGCGACACGTTCAGGCGCAGGGCCATTTTGCGCTCGGGCAGCAGGGACTCGTTCGGCCGCAGCGAACCCTCGCGAATCAGGTCCTCGATATGGCGGGCGGTCGCCTCGGCCGCGGTGCCGCCCTTGACACCTTCCTTGCTCACGTTCTCTCTTTCTGATCGCCAAAGCATTTCAGCAGGTTGTCGGCATCATGCGTGATGCGATCCTAAACCGGAAGGCCGGACCAGGCAAAGAGATTTTATCCATTGACGTGTGTGGTCAAAGTATTTTACCTTAACTACGGCTATGTGGATAACCATACGGCCCAGAAGATAGTCCCGGAAAACCGGGCATTCAAAGTGTGGCGCGGGTGCGGTCCGGCGTCGCGCTGGGAGGGAAGCGCCGCATGACGAAAGCCGATCGCTCTCCTGCACCCGCACGTTATGGACCAGCGCCTGACACAGAATCTAAGGTCGCCAGAGGCGCCCTGCTCGCCGAGCTCGGCCGCCTTGTGGGCCCGTCGCAGGTCCTGACCTCGGCGCGGCAGGTGCGGGGCTACACCCGCGGCTTCCGCTACGGCTCCGGCGCGGTGGCCTGCGTGGTCCGCCCCGGCAGCCTCGTCGAGCAGTGGCGCGTGCTGAACGCCGCCATCGCCGCGGGCCGCATCGTGATCTTCCAGGCGGCGAACACCGGCCTCACCGGCGGCTCCACCCCCTGGGGCGACGACTACGACCGCGAGATCGTCCTCGTCAGCCTGCGCCGGCTCAAGGGCGTCCACCTGGTCGACGGCGGAAGGCAGGTCGTCTGCCTGCCCGGCGCCACCCTCGACGCGCTGGAGAAGGCGCTGCGCCCGCTCGGCCGCGAGCCGCATTCGGTGATCGGCTCCTCCTGCATCGGCGCCTCGGTGCTCGGCGGCGTCTGCAACAATTCCGGCGGCGCGCTGATCCATCGCGGCCCCGCCTATACCGAGATGGCCCTCTACGCCGAGGTGCGCGAGGACGGCTCGGTCGCCCTCGTCAACCATCTCGGCCTGCCGCTCGGCAACGACCCCGAGGAGATCCTCGCCCGCGTCGAGAAGGGCGACCTGCCCGAGCCGGAGCCCTCCGAGGCCTGGGGCTCGGACCGCGAATACGCCGCGCACGTGCGCGACGTCGACGCCGCGACCCCTGCCCGCTTCAACGCCGATCCCCGCCGCCTGCGCGAGGCCTCGGGCTGCGCCGGCAAGCTCGCGGTCTTCGCGGTGCGCCTCGACACCTTCGAGGCGGAGAAGGAGACGGCGGTCTTCTACATCGGCGCCAACGACCCCGACGAACTGACCGAGATCCGCCGCCACATCCTCGCGAGCTTCGAGAGCCTGCCGATCGCCGGCGAGTACATCCACCGCGACGCCTACGACGTGGCGGCGAAATACGGCAAGGACACCTTCCTCTTCATCCAGAAGGCCGGGACCGACCGCATGCCCGCGCTCTTCGCGACCAAGGCGAAAACCGACGCGATCACCGAGCGGCTCGGCCTCGGCGCCACGCTGACCGACCGGCTCGCCCAGGGCGTGGCGGCGCTCGCCCCCCAGCACCTGCCGGCACGGATGAACGCCTTCCGCGACCGCTTCGAGCACCACCTGCTGCTGCGCATGGGCGGCGCCGGCATCGCCGAGGCGCGCGGCTACCTCGCCGGGCTCTTCCCCTCGGCGACGGGCGACATGTTCGAATGCACGCCGGACGAGGGCAAGGCCGCCTTCCTGCACCGCTTCGCGGTGGCCGGCGCGGCGGTGCGCTACCGCGCCGTGCATCCGGCGTCCGTCGAGGACATCGTCGCGCTCGACATCGCGCTCCGCCGCAACGACCGCGACTGGGTCGAGACGCTGCCGCCCGAGATCGACGCGCAGATCGAGAAGAAGCTCTATTACGGCCATTTCTTCTGCCACGTCTTCCACCAGGACTACGTGGTGAAGAAGGGCCATGACTGCCTCGCGATCGAACACGCGATGTGGAAGCTGCTCGACGCCCGCGGCGCCGAGTACCCGGCCGAGCACAATGTCGGCCATCTCTACGAGGCCAAGCCCGCGCTGGCCGGGTTCTATCGCGCGATCGACCCGACCAACAGCCTGAACCCGGGCATCGGACAAACCTCGAAATGCGCCCATTGGCGCTGAGGGGGCCGGCGTCTTTTACGATGGACTGAGCTGAGAAAACCGGGCGCAAGGGCCGCCCGCTACTGGAGGAAAACATGCCTGCCTTGATCATCTTCCTGCTGGCATTGTTGCCGATAGCGACAGTGTTCCTGCTGCTCGTCGTGCTCGGCCGCTCGGCCAAGTTCTCGATGCTCGTCGCCTATGTCGTAACGGTCCTGACCGCGCTCCTCATCTGGGGCACCGAGCTCAACAAGGTGATGGGCGCGACGGTCAACGGCGTGGTCACCGCGGTCAGCCTGCTCTACATCATCTTCGGCGCGATCCTGATCCTCTACACGCTCGAGGAGAGCGGCGGCATTCGCTCAATCCGCAACGGCTTCACCTCGATCTCGCCGGACCGGCGCGTGCAGGCGATCATCATCGCCTGGCTGTTCGGCTCGCTGATCGAGGGCGCCTCGGGCTTCGGCACGCCGGCCGCCATCGCCGCGCCGCTGCTCGTCGCCATCGGCTTCCCGGCCATGGCCGCGGTCATGGTCACGCTGATCATCCAGTCCACGCCGGTCTCGTTCGGCGCGGTCGGCACGCCGATGCTGGTCGGCGTGAACACCGGCCTCAAAGGGCAGGAGACCGTCAACGCGCTGATCGCGCCGATGGAGTTCTACGACTACCTGGTGAGCATCGCCGTCAAGGTGGCGACCATCCACGGGCTCGTCGGCTTCCTGATCCCGCTGATCTTCGTCGGCATGCTGACGCGCTTCTTCGGGGCGAACCGCTCCTTCATGGAGGGCTTCCGCATCTGGAAGTTCGCGCTCTTCGCCGGCCTTGCCTTCACCGTGCCCTACTGGATCATCGCCTCGACGCTCGGACCGGAGTTCCCCTCGCTTCTCGGCGGGATCATCGGGCTCCTGATCGTGGTGCCGGCGGCGCAGCGCGGCTTCCTGATCCCGAAGGAGACCTTCGACTTCCCGCCGCGCAACCAGTGGGACGATGCCTGGGTCGGGAAGCTCGACGACCTCGAAGATCACAACGCCCACAAGCCGCTGATGCCGCTGCTGAAGGCCTGGGCGCCTTATGTCATCGTCGTGCTCCTCCTCGTCCTCACCCGCACCATCCTCCCGGTGAAGGCGTTCCTGAACTCGCCGGAAGTGACGATCGCGCTCGACAACCTGTTCGGCTCCGGCATCAACGCGCGGGTGCAGGTGCTGTACCTGCCGGGCACGATCCTGATCCTCGCCTCGATCATCACCTTCTTCCTGCACGGGATGAAGGGCAGCGACTACGTCAAGGCGCTGAAATCCTCGGGCACCACGATGATCGCCGCCGCCCCGGCGCTGCTCCTGGCCGTGCCGATGGTGCAGGTGTTCATCAACTCGGCTTCCGACACGCTGGCCAGCATGCCCATCGTGCTCGCCGAGGGCGTCTCGGGCACCGTGGGCGCCGCCTGGCCGATGTTCGCGCCGTGGATCGGGGCGATGGGGGCCTTCGTCGCCGGGTCGAACACGATCTCGAACATGATGTTCTCGCTGTTCCAGTTCTCGACCGCCGAGAGCATCGGCCTCGGGGCCGCCGGCGCGGCGACCGTGGTGGCTCTGCAGGCGATCGGCGGGGCCGCGGGCAACATGATCTGCGTCCACAACGTCGTCGCGGCCTCGGCCACGGTCGGCCTCGTCGACCGCGAGGGCGAGATCATTCGCATGACCCTGATCCCGATGGCCTACTACTGCATCCAGGGCGGGCTGATCGGTTTCGCGATGCTGACGGGCAACGTCATGTGGTGGGTGGCTGCGGTGATCTGGGCCGGGGCCGTGCTCGCGGCGATGGCCATGAACCGCGGCCGGCCGATGGCTCCCGCCGCGGCGGCGCGGTGACGCCATGAGCCATGCATCCGGCCCCCGCGTCGGCCTCTTCGTCACCTGCCTCGTCGACGCGATGCGTCCGCAGATCGGCTTCGCCGCCCTGCAGCTTCTCGAGGAGGCCGGATGCACGGTGGAGGCGCCGCTCGCCCAGACCTGCTGCGGCCAGCCCGCCTGGAACAGCGGCGACAACGCCGACGCGGCCTCCCTCGCGCGGCGGGTGATCGCGGCCTTCGAGCCCTACGACTACCTCGTCGCCCCTTCGGGTTCCTGCGCTGGCACAATCGCGCACGGCTATCCCGAAATGCTCGGCGAGGACCCCACGTGGGGTCCTCGCGCCCGCGCGCTGGCGGCCAAGACCCACGAGATCCTGAGCTTCCTCGTCGACGTGCTCGGCTATGCGCCGCAGGGCCTGCGGCTCGACGCCGCCGCCACCTACCACGACAGTTGCTCGGGGCTGCGCGAGCTCGGCGTCTTTGCCCAGCCCCGCGCCCTGCTCGCCGCAGTCGAAGGCTTGGAGATGCGCCCGCTCGAGGGCAACGACGTCTGCTGCGGCTTCGGCGGAACCTTCTGCGTGAAATACCCGGCGATCTCGAACGCCATCGTCACCGAAAAGGCCGAGGCGATCGAGCGCACGCGCGCCGACCTCCTGCTGGCAGGCGACCTCGGCTGCCTGATGAACATGGCCGGCAAGCTCCACCGCCGAGGCTCGAACATACGCTGCTACCACACGGTCGAGATCCTTGCGGGCGGCGGCGACGGCCCCGCCGTCGGAGAGAAGCCATGACCGCCGCCGCCGTCCAGCCGGACTTCAAGCATCGGACGAAGGCCGCGCTCGCCGACGCGACCCTCAAGGTCGCGATCGACCGCACCACCGGCACCGCCGAGAAGAAGCGCGCCGCCGCGCTCGCCGTCTTCCCCGAGTTCGATGCGGCCCGCGCCCGGGGCAGGGCGATCAAGGACCATGTGATCGCCAACCTCGACCACTACCTCGAGACCTTCGAGCGCAATGCCACGGCGGCGGGCGCCACGGTCCACTGGGCCGCCACCGACGCCGAGGCCTGCGAGATCGTGGTCCGCCTCTGCCGCGAGGCCGGCGCGAAGCGCGTCACCCGGTCGAAGTCGATGCTCGGCGAGGAGATCGGCCTGCCCGACGCGCTGGCCGCCGCCGGGATCGAGCGGGTCGAGACCGACCTCGCCGAGCACATCATCCAGCTCGCCGGCGAGCATCCCTCGCACATCATCTGGCCGGCGATGCACCGCACCCGCGAGCAGGTGGCCGTGCTCTTCAAGGCCGACCACAACCCGCCGCCCGACGCCGAGGACCCGGCCTCGATGGTCCAGAGCGCGCGGCGCGTGCTGCGCAAGAAGTTCCTCACCGCCGATGTCGGGATCTCGGGCGCCAACTTCCTCGTGGCCGACACCGGCGCCACCTGCACGGTGACGAACGAGGGCAACGCCGAGCTGACCACCACGCCGCCGCGCGTTCATATCGTCACCGCGGGGATCGAGAAGATCGTTCCCACCACCGCCCACGCCGTCGCGCTCCTGCGCCTTCTTGTGCGCTCGGCGACCGGCGGCGAGATGACCCAATACACCACCTTCCACCATGGCCCGAAGCGCCCTGGCGACGCGGACGGTCCCGAGGAGATGCACATCGTCCTCGTGGACAACGGCCGGTCCCGCATGATCGCCGACGAGTTCCGCGAGATGCTGCGCTGCATCCGCTGCGGCGCCTGCATGAACCACTGCGTCGTCTACCGCCAGATCGGCGGCCACGCCTACGGCGGCACCTATCCGGGGCCGATGGGCGCCGTGCTGACCCCGGTGCTCGACGGACTGGCGCAGTCCCGCGATCTGCCCTTCGCCTGCACGATGAACGGCCGCTGCGCCGAGGTCTGTCCAGTGCAGATCCCGCTGCCGATGCTGCTCCGCGCCTGGCGGGGCCGCAGCTGGCGCGAGGGGCTGGAGCCGCGGGCGATGAAGGTCGGGCTCGGCCTCTGGGCGACCGTGGCGCGCCGCCCGGCGCTCTATCGCCTGGCCAGCACGGCAGGGACGCGGATGCTGCGCCTGCTCGGCCGGTCCGGCTGGATCCGCTCGCTGCCGCTCGCCGGCGGCTGGACCGATCACCGCGACCTACCCAGCCCGACGGGAGGGACCTTCATGGAGCGCTACAGGACCGAGCGGAGGAACGGGCGATGAGCGCCCGCGACCGCATCCTCGCCGCGATCCGCGCCGGCCTGGGAGAGCCACGGCAGGACCCGGGCGCGATCGCCGCCGAGGCCGAGGCCCTGCTCGCCGACCCCGACGCGATCCGCCCCCGCCTCGCAGCAGCGACGCTGGTCGATTCCTTCGCGGCCAAGGCCACGGCGCTCGGCGCCACGATCGACCGGGTCACAGCCCTCGGGGAGGTCCCGGCTGCGGTTAGTCGCTATCTGGCGATGCACGGCCTGCCGCCCTCGGTGGCCCTCCAGCAGAGCGCCGAGCTCACGGACCTTCCCTGGGGCGACGTGCGGACTCATGCCGCGATCGCTGCGGACGAGCCCGCGGCCATTGGTCTCGCGCGCTGGGGCATTGCGGAAAGCGGCTCGATGGTGATCCACTCTGCGCCGGACAGCCCGATCCTGCTCGCCTTCCTGCCGCTCCATCACGTCGTCATTCTGCACGCCGCAGACATCCTCGCGCATCTCGAGGACTACGCTGCCCTGCTTGACGGGGGAACACATCCGCGCAACGCGATCCTCATCACCGGCCCGAGCGGCACGACCGACATCGAGGGCAGCTATGTCCGAGGCGCCCACGGCCCAGGCTATCTCCACGTGATCGTAATCCTCGCTGAGGATATTCGTCAGAATGCCACAGCCCCAGGTAGTGTCTCAGCTTGAGATAGGTCGCCCTGGACGTGCTTCTCATAGCCGGCCCGACGTGGTCGATTTCGACCCTGACGCGGCTGCGGCCTACGGCGTCCTGCGGAGCAGGCTGGAAAGGGCCGGGACCGTCATCGGCCTATGACATGATGATCGCCGCTCATGCCATCAACCGGCGGGTCTGCGTCGTCACCAATAACCGGCGCGAGTTCGATCGTGTCGAAGGACTGGCCGTGGAGGACTGGTCGGTCTGATCGCCGGAGGCCGTCCCTCGCCGCCTGCGTCGTTTCACCCGGCGGCGGTGATCCAGGAGGCGGCGACGTGGACGGCGAGGCCATCACTGATGGCGCGGCATCGGAGGATTCGTCTTGCCTGCATCGACCCACCCTCGCTTGGCAGGTCGCAAGCGCCGAGACGGTCCTCTGGGGAGTCTGTTCCTGGATCGGTGGCCCGAATTCATTCTACCGGTTCATCGCGGATATCGACGCGATCCTGATGGGGCGGGGCTCCTTTGAGGCCGTTCGGTATACGGAACCGTGGCTGTACACGCGCCCGGTTCTGGTTCTCTCCAGGTCCCTCACGGATGAACAGTGTGGATCGGCGTGCCAGTTGACCCCACTTAGGCGTCCAAGCGTGACCCCGGCTCGGATCTGAATTCTTCTGGAATACCCGGCATTTGGGTTGGCTTGGTCGATGAGTTCCAGAATCCCCGCTAAGGGTGGAAACGGCCGCTATCGTGCTCTTCGTTCGAGCAGCTTGATACCGTCGGGCCTGAGTTCTCCAAGCGGAGAGACGTGGCGATAGAGCGTCTGGGTCGAGACGCCGAGCTCCTTGCAGGGGTCACGCCATAGAACGGGACGAAATATACGCTAAGCGGACAAAGGTGGAACATTACGCTGCGGCGAATGTATTGTCGCCTTCCAAGGCGATGGTTCCGCCCTTGGGTGACGCCATCCTTCGGACCAGATATAGTCGCCGGTGAGATTGATATGCTGCCAGCCGAGGGGCGAGAGGAAGGGCAGCATGACGTCCGGGATCTCCTCGCCTTCGGCGCGCATGGCGTGGATCGCTTTGGCGATCTGGACTGTGTTCCACAGCACGATGGCGGCGGTGACGAGGGTCAGACCACCGGCGCGGTATTGCAGAGCCTCGGGCGAGCGGTCGCGCACGCGGCCGAGGCGATGGAAGCAGACGGCGCGGGCCAGCGCGTTGCGCGCCTCGCCCTTGTTCAGTTCGACCGTGGCCTGACGGCGAAGGGCCGGGTCCTCCAGCCATTCGAGGGTGAACAGCGTGCGTTCGACCCGACCGATCTCCCGCAGCGCGAGAGCGAGGCCGTTCTGACGGGGATAGGCTCCGAGGCGGCGCAGCATCACCGCTGCGGAGACGGCGCCGGTTCGGATGGAGGAAGCCAGACGCAGCAGGTCGTCCCAGTGATCTCGGATGAGAGCGGTTTTGACACGGCCTGCGATGAAGGGCTCCAGCGTCGGCCAGGTTTTCGCGGAACCGAAGGCGTAGAGACGACGGTCGCGCAAGTTCGGGATGCGCGGCGCAAAGCGGAACCCCAGGAGCGCCAGAAGGCCGAACACGTGGTCCGAGACCCCGCCGCCATCGGTGTGATGGACAGCGCTGTCGATGGCGGCGCCATGATGGAGCAGCCCATCGACGACATGGGCGGCTTCGCTTTCGGCCACCGAGATCGTGCGCACATGGAACGGCGCATATCTGTCGGAGATGTGGGTATAGAACGAGATGGCGGGTCCGGCGCCCTTGTGCGGGTTCACCGCGCCGATCACCTCGGCGGGACCACCAAGGGGAAAGTGCTGGCCGTCGGAGCTCGATGCCCGCCCTGCGCCGAAGACTGCGGCCAGCGGCTGTGACTGCTGCGCGTCGACGATGCGGGCGAGAGCCCGTTGGTAGGTCTCTTCGCGGATGTGCCAGCCGGCGATCCATGCCAGCTGCTTGTAGGTCGCCACAGCGCAGGCCTCGGCCATGCGGGTTGGGCCGAGATTGGTGGCGTCGGCGAGAACGGCGGTCATGACGATCCGCGACGCCGCAGCTGGCAAACCGGTGCGCAGATGGGTGAAGCAGCCCGCAAAGCCGGTCCAGCCGTCGACCTCCTCCAGCAGATCGGTGATCCTGACGCGGGGCAGTCGTGCATACACGCGGCTCGCGAGTTCTTGGGCGGCTTGCGGGACCGCAGCGTCGAGGCCTGTGATGCGCATCGCGCCGTCGGCGATGCGCACGTCGGGCAGTGTCTCGGCGGCGGCGCGGGCGTCGATCTCGAAGAGGCGCTGATCCAGCAGGGCCCGCCGTTCAGCCAGCCACGCGCTGGAGTCGAGTGGGACGGCGACGGGCAATCGACCCGTCTGCTTCATGGCGGCGAAGACGGGCCTGGGAATGAGCTGGTCTTCGACGGCGCGATACTGCCGACCGCCCTCGACCCAGACGTCGCCGGCGCGCAGGCGGTCGCGCAGCTCGGCGAAGAAGCAGAGCTCAAAGCCCTGCAGATCGATGGCGCCATCGCGAAACACGGCGGTGCGCCAGCCGGGGCGCACGAAGCCGCGCGGCAGGTCTTCGGGAAAGCGCCTGCGGTCGCCAGCGTAGAACCTCTTCAGCGCCGCCACCGCGTCGAGCAGCGGGGCGACGGCGCGCACACCCCGGAACGTGAACGCGGCAAGGAAGGCTGGGCCGATCCGCCGCACAAGCGCATGGCTGTCCGAGGCGATCGCCGCGTAGTCCGGGCCTTCGGGCCGGATCAGACGGCGCGCCTCGGCGAGAACCGCGGGCAATCGCTGCCATGGGACGACATCGCCGACGGCCTCGTTCACATCACCGCCCGCTGCGCGCGCCTGCAGCAGCGCGTCGCCCACATCGGCCAGCAAGCGCAGGGTGTCGTTGACCGCCTGGGCGTCCTGCTGCATCCGGGCATCGGATCGGCGCTCGGCGCGTCGGAAGAGCCGGCCGATCAGTCGGTCGAACAGACCGACGATATCGTCGGTCAGGCGCGTCGCGGCATCGAGAACCGTGACCACGAGCGCCGCCCTTCGGCGAAGCGGCGTCAACGCCCGGAAGTGCTGGGCCGTCATCCGCGCACCCTCTTGCGCAAGTCTTCCGATGCGCTCCTCGTGCACCCCGGACAGTACGGCCGGATTGATCCCGAGCGCCCGCGCAGCGTCGAGCCGCTCGATCAATCCACTCAGGGCCTTCGCATTGGTGGGGCCGCTGATGTCGCGCATCCAGGCCAATGGGCTGATAGCGCTTCCTGGCGAAACCTCGAGCAGGGCGTCCAGCGCCCGGAGCCGGGTGTCGGGCAGACCGGCGATCAGCATCCGCGCGACATGACGATCGGCCTGAAGCATCGCAGTCGACGCCAGCTTCTCGATGACGCTCGGCCCGGGCGCGGCGACGCCGCGTCGGCGTAACTCCGACAGCAACGCCTCGACCACAGCTTCACCCCGCGTCGTGGCGAGCGTGACAGGCAGCAGCCAGCCTGACATCTCGCGAAAATCGGGCTGGGTGAAGCCGCGGAGGCCGAACGCCGTGCGGATCGCGTCGAGGTGTTCGTACCGCGTCGGCGCGCGGGCGGCGTAGAGGCCGACGACGGAAGCGTCGAGGTCGAGTTGCTCGCAAAGATGGGCGACGATCCTCTCCGGCACGGCTTCGCCCGGCCGGATGACGCGGCCCGGATGGCGGAGTGCGCAAAGTTGCAGCGCAAAGCCGAACCGATTGTGGGGGCGCCGCCGTCCAGCGACGTGCCTCAGCTCTTCTGGCGTTAGGGTGTAGTGGCGAATGACCTCCGCCTCGCCGTCGGGCAGGGCGAGCAAAGCGTCGAGCCAAGCCCGATCGATGATGGCGCGCCGCGGCATGGCGTGATCTGTCCCAATTGAGCAGATGTCTGTTTGCGCCGATCGGCGTCGTGACGATAGAAGGACTTGCAAGCTCTTTGGCGGGGAAGGTTCAAATGGGACAGCGCGCCGTGCTCTACGCCCGTGTCTCGACCTCCGACCAGTGCTGCGATCGGCAGGAACGGGACCTGCGCGCCTTCGCGGAACGCGGAGGCTACGAGATCGTCGCCGTCTGCCGCGAAACCGGCTCCGGCGCCAAACTCGACCGCGTCGAGCGCAAGCGGGTCATGGCGCTCGCGCAGGCCCGCGAGATCGACGTGGTCCTGGTGACGGAGCTGTCCCGGTGGGGCCGGAGCACGATCGATCTGCTGCACACGCTCCACGACCTGGAGGCGCGGGGCGTCTCGCTGGTGGCGCTCCAGGGGATGACCTTCGACCTCTCCACATCGGCCGGTCGCATGATGGCCACCGTCATCGCCGGGCTCGCAGAGTTCGAGCGCGACCTTCTGCGTGAGCGGGTTCGCTCAGGGCTCGCCGCTGCGAAGGCGCGCGGGAAGGTGCTGGGGCGCAAGCCTGGTCAGCGCCCCAAGGCCGACCGCCATGCCGCGCGGGTCATGACGTTGGTCGAGCAAGGGCTCAGCTACCGCCTGATCGCCCGCAACCTCGGCCTGAGCAAGAACACCGTCATGGTCATCGTTCGCAGGCATAAGGACGCCGGCGTTCCACCCTTGTCCGCTTAGCGTATATTTGAGTCCGTTCTATGGCGTGACCCCATATCGGGGACCGGACCCATCGTTCCCACGATGCCGGCATTGTTGAACGCGCCGTCCAACCCACCGAACTCCCTTGTCGCAAGATCGACAAGGGCGTCGGCATAATCCTCATCCTTCACGTCGCCGGCCAAAAGCACGGCTCTGCCATTGGCTTGTTTGATCGTTTCCGCAAGAGCTTCAAGCTCCCCGGATCGGCGCGCACCGAGAACCACATTGGCCCCTTCGGACGCGAACAGCCGCGCCGCCGCCGCGCCGATCCCGCTGCTCGCCCCGGTGACGATGATGGTCTTGCTTTCCAGTTCCATGACGTGTCTCTCCTGAATATTGCGTCATGGCTGTCTAGCGACGGGGCAGACGGCGCGGCCACCCGATTTATGCGCTTAAACCGTCATTCGAGAAAAAGAGCTGGCATTGTCGCGAAACTCCTCAAAAAATGCGACAGTCGCACAATAGGGATTTTCGCGACGGGCTGCACGCGCTAGATTCCGGCATGTCACCCACGAGGAAGCCCCTGCCCTTGCTGATCGGATATGCCCGCGTCTCAACCGAAGGCCAGACCCTCGACCAGCAGCGCGCGGCGCTGAAGGCGGCCGGCTGCAAGCGCGTGTTCGAGGAAAAGGCATCCGGCGCGCAGCGCGGCCGCCCCGAGCTGGCGAAGATGCTGGACCATTTGCAGCCCGGCAACGTGGTGACGGTGACGCGGCTTGATCGCCTCGCCCGATCGACGCGTGATCTTCTCGACATTGCCGAGCGGATCGGCAACGCCGAGGCCGGCTTGCGTTCGCTGGCCGAGCCGTGGGCCGACACGACGACGCCGGCGGGGCGCATGGTGCTGACCTTCTTCGCCGGCGTTGCCGAGTTCGAGCGCAGCTTGATCCATGAGCGCACCAGCGCCGGCCGGGTGGCCGCGAAAGCGAAGGGCGTCCGCTTCGGCCGCCCCCCTGCCCTATCGGCCGAGCAGATCGCGCACGCGCGCCAGCTCATCAGCGACGACACCAAGCCGGCCGAGGTCGCCCGGCTTCTGGGTGTTAATCGCGCCACGCTCTACCGGGCGCTAGGAAGCACGGCGGCCGAGGGCTGATTCTGTATCGTACGAAACAAATCGGCGGGTTGCCGCCGGGTTCGGGTGAGGCGCGGCCTTGGATCGACCCTGAAACCCCCGCCGATCACACGATATAGCGGTCTTTTCGGCCGGAAATCCCGCATTTTGAAGATAGGGGTTGCAGAATCGCGGGAATCGCGTCGTTACTGCTAACTATGAAGCGCGAAGCAGCAGAGAGTCGGGAGAAGGTTGCCGCCCATCGGGCGCGGCAGATCGCGGCCGGCCGGATCGCGCTGACGACGTATGTTCCGACCGATCTTCTCGCGCAAATCGACAAGATCAAGGAACAGCGTGGCGTGCCTGGTCGCGCGCCGATCATCGAGGAAGCGTTGAGGTTACTTATCGAGAAGCAGCAAGGGACATAACGGCAAAACGCCCGGCTGCTGGTAACAGCCGGGCGTTTTTGTAGGCCGTCAGACACACCGTAGAGCCGGGGCCGATAACTCTCCCCTTATCTACGCTAGCGCACTCCGATCCGCAAGATTGATTCTTGTGGAAGCGGGAAAGCCGTGCCTGCCGTCCACAGTCGTCATGTCCTTCAAATGGAAGGACGACAGGCATATGTTGAGGACGCACATCGCGGCCGCGATCGGCTGCGCGCGCGGGAACGCGCTTGATGAAATCATGCGGGAAATCTGGACCAGGCACGGAGCCGGCCAGCTTTCCGACGGCGAGGCCGGCCAGCTCTCCACGCTCGCCTATGAGCGCCGGGACGCCTTGCGGGGATCGGGGCAGACCGCGCTAGGGCTGGTCTTCCCTCCCCCGGCCGAGCGATGCCCGACGCCGGTTCGCCGGCATAGCCATTACAAGGGCCGATCGGAGGGCCGCATATGGCGGCCGACGACGCGCAAGGACGTGCAGGCGATCTTGAAGGCGGCCGAAATCTACAACGAGGCCGGCTTGCACGAGAAGGGCGAGCGCAGCGGCCCGCTAGGATCGGTGGCGCTCGACGTGCTGCGGCTGTTCGTCAATCTCATCGACTTCCGCACCGGCCGGCTAGAGCCGTCAATCACCACGATCATGGACCGCCTGGGCCGGTCGCGGGATACGATCGTGCGGGCGCTGAAGAACCTGCGGGCGCATGGTTTCATCGACTGGCTGCGGCGCTACGAGCCGACCGGGAACGAAGGGCGCGGCCCCCAGGTGCAGCAGGCCAGCAACGCCTATCGCCTGTCCCTGCCGGAAAAGGCCCGGCAGTTTCTCGGGCGGCTCGGCAAGGCCCCTCCCCCGCCTGTGGATCACGGACAGGACCAGAGGGCTTGGAGCGAGCAAATTGACGCTTACAGGCAGGCCCTGCCCCTCGATGAGCGGACCTTGCTTGACGTGGGCGATAGCCGGCTCGGGCAGGCTCTTGCGACGATGGCAAGGAACCTGATGAACAAACGTGAGTCCGATAAGCAGACTGAATCCCCATCTGATCTTTATCTAAGAGGGCAAACATAAGCGGACGCCGCTGTTCGGGCTGCTCTCGCAGCCCTGCGGCGGTTCCGGTCCGCTTATAGGGCGGACCGGGAAGCGGAAAACTCACAGCAAAACCGCAACGCTTGCGCCTGCGGCAACCGTCGCATGGGCTTTCGAGAGGGAGCGAGGGGCAAGGGCGGCGCTTAACATTTGCTGTATTGCTGGCAATAAGGCAGTTATGCAAAATTTCTTGCCGTCAATGCGCTTTGCTGCTATGCCAGCAATATGAAAACAATCGCCATTGTC
>ERZ501013.93-NODE-93-length-15010-cov-15.212170_pt1 | contig 15010 bp, 12 predicted proteins | sample MGYA00248834_ERZ501013 | MGnify/ENA primary metagenome ERZ501013 (study PRJEB25958, sample SAMN03398545) | human skin metagenome | study: EMG produced TPA metagenomics assembly of the Human Skin Microbiome Metagenome (human skin metagenome) data set.
CGGCGTCCGGCCCGGCGACCCGCGGCCGGTCCGCGGACCAGCCGACGGGGCGGGCCCCGGCGTCGGCCAGGAGGCCGTCCAGCAGGGCCGGCGTGTACTCGATCCGCTCCGTGGTCTCGAGCGCGCAGACGATCGGCAGGCGGTCCTCGGGCAGGCCCTCGACGGCCGCGAACACCTCCTTCGCGGCGTCCGGGTCCACCCAGGTGTTCCACTCGGCGGTGGGCGTGGTGTTGCCCGGATGATAGAAGGAGCCGCCCATGATCACGATGCCGCGGGCGAGGAACGGCAGGCGCGGCTCGGTGCGCAGGGCGAGGGCCAGGTTCGTCAGCGGCGCGGTGCAGAGGATCGTCGTCTCCCCGGGGTGGGCCCGCAGCTCGTCCAGCCACACGTCCACGGCGGGCCGGGACGAGAGCCGCTCGGGGCGCCGAACGATCCGGGCATGGCCGAGACCGCCGTCGCCGTGGGTCTCCGGGGTGGTGACCGCAGGGCGGCGCAGCGGGGTCTCGGCACCGACGGCCACCTCGACGTCGGCCCGACCGGCCAGGTCCAGCACCGCGGCGGTGTTGAGGGCGCAGTCCCGGGCGGTCGCGTTGCCGCCCGTGGTGGTGACGGCCGCGAGCTCGGGGCCGACACCGAGGCGGTGGGCGCCCACGAGGTGGAGCAGGGCGCAGGCATCGTCGATGCCGGTGTCGACGTCGGCGAGGAGGCGGGCGGTCACGGGGTGGGCGTGCCGCCGTTGGCGTTGAGGGTCTCGCCGTTGACGTAGCTGGACTCGCCCGAGGCAAGGAACACGTAGGCGGGCGCCATCTCCACGGGCTGGCCGGCGCGGCCGATGGGGGTGCTGTGGCCGAACTCGGGCAGCTTCTCCTCGGGCTCACCGTAGGACACGTGCTGCACCGTCCAGATGGGCCCGGGCGCCACCGCGTTGACACGGATGCCCTTCGGGCCGAGCTGCTCGGCCAGGCCCTTGGTGAAGTTGTTGATGGCGCCCTTGGTGGCCGCGTAGTCGAGGAGCCTCGGGTTGGGGTTGTAGGCCTGCACCGAGGTGGTGTTCACGATCGTGCTGCCCGGGCCCATGTGCTTCAGCGCGGCGCGGCTGAGCGTGAACATGGACATGATGTTGATCTGGAACGTCTCGTGGACCTGCTCGTCGGTGAGATCGGTCAGGTCATCGGAGATGAACTGCTTGCCCGCGTTGTTCACGAGGATGTCCAGGCCGCCGAGGCGCTGCGCGGCCTCGTCCACGAGGGAGGCACGGTAGTCGGCGTCCATCAGGTCGCCCGGCAACGCGACGGCGGTGCGCCCGGCCGCCTCGATCGCCGCCAGGACGCGGTCGGCGTCGGGCTGCTCCTGAGGCAGGTAGGCGATGGCGACGTCCGCGCCCTCACGGGCGTAGGCGATGGCGACCGCGGCACCGATGCCGGAGTCGCCGCCGGTGATCAGGGCCTTGCGGCCGGTCAGCCGGCCCATCCCCCGGTACGAGTCCAGACCGATGTCCGGGACGGGATCCGTCTTCACGTCCAGGCCCGGCTCGGGCTGGCGCTGCTTGGCGACGCGGAGCTTCGGGTGGCGGGTGCGCGGGTCGTCGTGGGCCAGCTGGGAGTCCTGCACGGGGATCGCGGGGGCGTCGTCCTTCTTCTCTGGAGTGGTCATGGGCCCGATGCTACGAGGCGAGCGCCAGAGGGTGACAAGGGACGGGGCGCGGCGTCGTCGGCGGCGTGGCCCACGCGACGACGGCGCCGCGGCGGCTAGGCGTCAACGCGGGGTCAGCGGGGCCCGCTGAGGCCGCGCAGGGCGCCACGGTGCTGGAGCACGTGCAGGTCCCAGCGTGCGCTGAGCCCCTCGAACAACCCGATGCCACGCCGGGAGTTACCTTGCTCGTCCAGGCGCGGCGACCACGTGGCGATGCCCAGGGCCCCGGGCACGGCGCCGAGCAGCGCGCCCGAGACGCCGGACTTCGCGGGCACGCCGACCTCGGCCACCCACTGGCCGCTGGCGTCGTACATGCCGCAGGTGAGCATCACGGACATCGCCTGCTGCGCCACCCACTCGTCCAGCACCCGCTCCCCCGTCACGGGGTTCGTGCCGCCAGCGGCGAGGGTGGCGCCCATGACGGCCAGCTGGGGTGCGGTGACCAGGACCGAGCACTGCGCGAGGTACCCGGCCACGGCCTCGCGGGCCGAGATGGGCAGCCGGCCGGCGTCGGCGAGCAGGTGGGCCAGGCCCAGGTTGCGGTCGGCGCGGGTGCGCTCGGCGTCGAGGACGTCCTCGCAGACCTCCAGCTCGACGCCGGCCAGCGCGCTGTAGCGGCGCAGTAGCAGGGCCGTCCGCTCATCCTCGTCCCCGGCGGGCAGGAGGGAGTGGACCAGGATGGCGCCGGCGTTGATCAGCGGGTTGCACGGCCGGCCGTCGTCGTGCAGGGACAGGTGGTTGAACGACTCACCGGAGGGCTCGACGCCCACGTCCTCCAGCACGTGGTCCAGGCCGATCTCCTGCAGCACCACCGCGTAGGTGAGGGCCTTGGAGACCGACTGCAGCGCGAAGGCGTGCTCGGTCTCCCCGGCGGCGGCCTGGTGGCCGTCCACCGTGCACACCGCCACGGCGAGGCCGTCCACATGCTGGCCGGCGACGTCCTCGAGGTAGTCGGAGGGCTCGCCGCGGCGGTCGGACTCCACCTCGTCGAGCATCGCGCGCAGGTCGTCGTCGAATCGCGTCGTGTCCATTCCTGTCACAGTAGTGGACGGGCGCCCGGGTCGCGGGCGGGCACCGGGCCGGTCACGGTGTGTACTGGACCGGGCGTTCGGGCCCAGCGGCAGGCCCAGCCACCTCCAGCCGATGACCATGCCGGTGCACGCGGGCAGGAAGGCGATCGAGGACGGGAGCATCGTGGCGATCAGGGAGCCGATGCCCATCTTCCGGTCGTACCTCTGAGCCACCGCGATGATCAGCGGGACGCTACGCCTGCCGCGGCGGGTCAAGGCAAGACCCGGTGACCCGGGCCGGGGCTATCGTCGGGGGATGGACGTGCGGATCGGGACCTCCGGCTGGACCTACAGGCACTGGCGCGGGACCTTCTACCCGCAGGGGCTGCGGATCGCCGATCAGCTCGACCACTACACGGAGCGCTTCCGGACGGTCGAGCTCAACGGCTCCCACTACCGCTGGCCGGCGGACAGCACCGTCGAGGCCTGGCGCGAGCGCCTGCCCGCCGGCTTCGAGATGGCCGTCAAGGCCTCCCGCTACCTCACCCACTACCGCAAGCTCAACGAGCCGCAGGACTGGGTGGAGCGCATCGTGCACACCCTGGACCTGCTCGGTGACCACGCCGGGCCGCTGCTGCTGCAGCTGCCGGCCAACCTGCACCGCGACGACGACCGGCTCGCCGGGTTCCTCGGCCTGCTGCCCGAGCGGGTGCGCGTGGCGGTGGAGGTCCAGCACGAGTCCTGGCTGGACGAGGACGTGTTCGACCTCCTCGACCGGCACGGGGCGGGGTTCGTGGTCTCGGTGATCGCCGGGCGGGAGCCGGTGCTGCGCGCGACCGGGCGTCTCGCCTACGTGCGCTTCCACAACGCGGACCCGGACTGGCGCTACGGCGGATCGTTCTCCGATGCCGAGCTCGCACCCTGGGTGGGGCGGCTGCGGGAGCTGACCGGCGCGGACGCGGCGGGCGCGCGCCCCGCCTACGTCTACTTCAACAACGACAACCACGGCCACGCCGCGTTCAACGCGCTGACGCTGCGCAGGATGGCGGAGACCGAAGCCTGACACGTGCCGAGCGCGTGCCTAGCGTGAGGAGGAAGCGGCGGCCGAGCGCCGCCGTCGTCCCCCGAGAGCACAGGAAGGCAGACGCACATGACCCTCATGCAGATCCCCACGGACCACGGCACGATCGGACTGAACGTGGAGGAGGCCGGCCACGGGCGTCCCGTGGTCCTCATCCACGGCTGGCCGCTGACCCTCGACTCGTGGAAGGACCAGGTCGCAGCCCTGTCCCCGCACTACCGCGTGATCACCTATGACCGGCGGGGCTTCGGCGCCTCGGAGAAGCCCGCCGGCGGCTACGACTACGACACGATGACCGCCGACCTGCACGGTCTGCTCACCGAGCTCGACCTGCGTGACGTGACGCTCGTGGGCTTCTCGATGGGCGGTGGCGAGGTGGCGCGCTACATGTCCCGGTTCGGCGCGGACCGGATCCACTCGGTGGTGTTCGCCGGCGCGGTGCCCCCGTACCTGCTGAAGACCGACGACAACCCCGACGGCCCGCTGACCGAGAAGCAGGCCGCCGAGATGCGCGCGGGCCTCGAGAAGGACCGCGAGTCGTTCTTCGACGACTTCACGACGACGTTCTTCTCCACCCCCAAGCTGGCCGGTCTGACCAGCAGCCTCAAGGTCACCGAGGAGCAGCGCCAGGAGGCCATCCGGATGGCGCTGCAGTCCGACCAGACGGCGGCGCTGGCCTGCATGGACGCGTTCGGGGCCACCGACTTCCGCCGCGACCTGCCGGCGGTGACCGTGCCGGCCCTGGTCCTGCACGGCGACGCCGACCAGATCGTGCCGTTCAAGGGCTCCGGCAAGCGGACGCACAAGGCGATCGACGGCAGCCGCGTCGAACTCGTCAAGGATGCCCCGCACGGCTTCAGCATCAGCCACTCCGAGGAGTTCAACCGGATCCTGCTGGAGTTCCTGGCGGAGTGAGGGCGCGGGCGGGCGCATCAGAGTGCGGGACGCGAGACGGCGCTCGCGGGGGTGGTGCATGCCGCCCGGTCGGCAGAACCGCCCGTCAGCACGTGGAGGATGAAGCCGCTGAGCGCGGCTGCCCCCAGATGCAGGCCCACGGCCCGGAACGGGTCGATTCCGGACGGCAGGTGGGTGAGCACACTGAGTCAGATGATCCCGAAGACCGTCATCGACGCAGCTCCCTCCACAGCGACGCGCACCTACCGAAGCCGGGCAGATCCCAGGCCTGCCCCGCCACGAACGGCCATGCTACGGAAGGGACTGATGCACGTGTCGGTGACAGCCGTCGTCACGCCGCGTGAGCGGGCGTGGGGTCCATGATCGACTCGTCCCGGGTGGCCCATCGCCCTCGGTCGATCACGCTCTTCTGGAGGAGGGCGAAGAAGGACTCCATGGCCGCGTTGTCCCCGGCTGGGCCGACCTGGCCCATCGTGCCGATCAGCCCATGACGGGTGAGCGCGTCCTGAAGAAGGCCAGATCGGAACTGCGAGCCCTGGTCCGCGTCCACCAAGCACCTGGCCACCACGGCTGCACCGCCGCGCGTGTGACGGCCTTGTCCGCGCAGGGGTAGAGCTCCTCCTCACCCGTGAAGTGCTCCCTGATGTCGGTCAGCCAGGGCCTGTTCGGCGCTTCTGGAGTGGGCTGGCGCACAGACCGATGTGCTGTCGATCCCTGACGGTGAGATCCAGGCGCGTGAGAACGATCTGGATGCAGCAGGCACGTTCCCCGGTGACGGGTTGGTCGCGGACGCCTCTGTCGCGGGCCGTGGACGCTGATCGAGGCCGGTGTGGTCGAAGGTCGCACCTTGACGTCCTTCCCGAGCATCCGCACGGACCTGCGTGACGCCGGTGCGGACGTCGTCGGCCAGGACGTCGTGGTGGACGGAACCTGATCACCAGCCGCTCACCCGATGACCTGACTGTGTTCTGCGATACGATCGTGGCGTAATCTGCGAGCAATTCGACCCAGGAAGAGGTGATGGCATGAGCGTGACGAAGGGACTGCTTGTCAGGCTGGAGGCCCTGCCCGGCAAGGAAGACGAGGTCCAGGAATTCCTCGGCATCGGGCGAGGGCTCGTCGAGGAGGAGCCGGCCACCGTCGCGTGGTTCGCGATCCGTCTCGGCCCGTCCTCCTTCGGGATCTTCGACGTGTTCCCCGACGACGCCGGCCGCGACGCGCACCTGTCCGGCGCAGTTGCGACCGCTCTCGGCGAGCAGACCGGCAAACTGTTCAGCGAGCCGACGATCGAGAAGTTGGACGTCCTGGCCTCCAAGCTCCCCGCCTGAGACCACGACCCCGTCGAGCGTGCCGCTGTGCGATTCTCATATCGCACAGCGGCACGCTCGTCACGACGGGGTCACGTTGGTGGCTGCCTGCAGTGCGGCGGCGAGGTAGCCCGCGGAAGCACCGACGCCCTGATCCGCAACGTGGGCGGGCGTACCAGCTGCAACCACGGTCCCGCCGGCGTCGCCCGCGCCGGGTCCAAGATCGATCACGTGATCGGCCACCGCGACAACGCGCATGTCCAGCTCCGCCGCGACGACCGTGTTGCCCGCATCGACCAGCGTCTGCAGGTGCGCGACGAGACGATCCGTGTCGGCGCAGTGGAGCCCGGACGTCGGCTCGTCCAAGACGTACAGCGTGTCTCCGCGCTGCGCGCGCTGCAACTCGGTTGCGAGCTTGACACGCTGCGCCTCACCCCCGGAGAGCTCGGTTGCCGGTTGACCCAGCCGGAGGTACTCGAGTCCCACGTCCGACAAGGCTGCCAGCGATCGAGTGATCTCCTCATCCCCCACGAAGAACAGGTTCGCCTCCTCGACGCTCATCGACAACACGTCGGCGATCGTGCGCCCCCGCCACGTGACCTCGAGCGTTGATGCCTTGTATCGCGTGCCGTGGCAGTCGGGGCATTCGGTGTACACGGAAGGCAGGAAGAGGAGCTCGACCATCACCGATCCCTCGCCCTCGCAGGTCGGGCAGCGCCCGCCGGCGACATTGAAGGAGAATCGGCCAGGCTTGTACCCGCGGGAACGAGCTTCCGGGGTGTCTGCGAATCGACGACGCACGTGATCGAACAGCCCGGTATAGGTGGCGACGTTCGACCGCGGGGTCCGGCCGATGGGCCGCTGGTCGATGACGACCAGCCGCTGTACACCGGTGACGGGCCCGGCGACGCGCCCCTCGAGATGTTCCGGCGCATCCGCGAGGAGTGACTCGTCGCTGACCGGCTCGTCATCGGCCCGGGCAGCCAGGCCAAGGCGATCGCCGAGCAGCGACGGAAGGGCCTGGCTGACCAGACTCGACTTGCCGGACCCGGACACGCCCGTCACCGCGGTGAAGACACCCAGAGGGATATCGACGGTGAGGTCGTGCAGGTTGTTCCGCGTCACGTTCTCCAGGCGCAGCCAACTGCGTGCCTCACGGGGTGTGCGAAGAGGGAGACCGCGGCCGCCGAAGAGGTATCCGCGTGTCACGGACTCCGTGACACCGGCGAGACCGTCGGGCGGGCCGCTGTAGAGCACGCGGCCGCCGTGTTCACCGGCACCGGGGCCAATGTCGACCAGCCAGTCCGCGTGCCGCATCACAGCCACGGAGTGTTCGACGATGAACAGGCTGTTCCCTCGCCCCTTGAGTCCATCCAAAATCTCGAGGAGCGCCGCCACGTCCTGCGGATGCAGCCCCGCCGATGGTTCGTCGAGGACGTAGACGACCCCGAAGAGATCAGAGCTGAGCTGCGTCGCGAGCCGGAGTCGCTGCAGCTCGCCGCCCGACAGCGTTGGCGTCGTCCGACTCAATGACAAGTAGCCCAGTCCCAGATCGACCAGTGGACGAAGCCGCTGCAGCACCCCTGAAGCGAGCTGGACCGCAGCAGCATGCTTCTCTGGTGCTCGGCTTGCGGTGGGTCGCACATCGGAAGAGGCGGCCTCGTGGTCCTCCTCGCGTGCGACGACTCCCGAGAGGATCGTGGCAAGTTCCCGGAGCGGCAGTTGGGAGAATTCGGCGATGTCGAATCCTTCGAACGTGACAGACAGCGCCTCGGGCTTCAGCCGTTTGCCATTGCAGGTCGGGCAGATCGCAGCGGTGAGGAACTGCGCGACGCGCCGTTTCATCGAGGCGCTCTTCGTGTTCGCGAACGTGTCCAGGATGTACCGGCGAGCCCCGACGAATGTGCCCGAGTAGCTCGGCTCCACGCCTGCTTCGATCGCAGCTTTGGACTCGGAGAGCGTGAGCCGGGAGTGGACCGGTACGAAGGGGGTCTCATCGGTATACAGGATCCAGTCCCGGTCCTTCTTCGGAAGGTCCCGCCACGGCACATCGACGTCGTAACCGAGAGCGACCAGCACGTCGCGCAGCTGATGGCCGTGCCACGCGGTCGGCCAGGAAGCGATGGCGCGTTCGCGGATGGTGAGCGAGGGGTCAGGGACCATCTGCTGCTCGTTCACCTCATACACGCGGCCGATGCCGTGGCATTCCGAGCAGGCCCCTTGGACCGTGTTCGCGGAGAAGTCCTCCGCATACAGCATCGGCTGTCCCTCCGGGTAGTCCCCGGCCCTGGAGTACAGCATTCGTACCAAGCTCGACAATGTGGTGATGCTGCCCACGGTCGATCGGGCGTTCCCGGAACCCCGCTGCTGCTGCAGGGCGACCGCCGGCGGCATCCCCGTGATCGAGTCGACATCGGGCACTCCCGCCTGATCGATCAGGCGGCGGGCGTACGGTGCGACCGACTCCAGATAGCGTCGCTGAGACTCGGCGTACAGCGTCCCGAACGCCAGCGAGGACTTTCCCGAGCCGGACACACCGGTGAAGACGACCGTTGCATCGCGCGGCACCGTGAGGTCGACATCCTGCAGATTGTGTTCGCGGGCGCCACGAACGCGAACGTCGGGCTGCACGGAGAGCTTCGACGGCGCGGAGGATTCAACCATGGTCGAATGTTAGCCACGCACGGAACGGTCGGACGATCTGCGTCCGGAGGAGAGGGCTTCTGCACCGATGAGGGCCGACGCACCACTTCCCGTCTCCGGCAGGCGCGCGGCGTCGTCGTCGGCGGCGTGGACATCTCCGGCGCCGAGTTCCGAGCGCACGCGGGCGACGACGCCGTGGCCCGGGTGGCCGGCGTCCTCACCGAGGCGTTACTCACCGACCCGTACACGGTGTCCTTCCTGCCCCGCAGTCGCCGGCGGGAGCGGCTCGCGGACATGTTCGACCGCATCATCCGGGACACCCTGCGGCCCGATCCGGCCCGCGGCGGCCGGGCCCTCGTGAAGCGTCGCCAGCGCGACGCACGGCGGGCCGGCGTCGGCGTCTACCTCGAGTCCTCCACGCGCGCCAACGTGCCCCTGGACGTGCGGCTCGAGTTCCGCGAGACCGGGCCCGTCACCGCCTACGGCACCGAAGACCTCACCGGCATGTGGTGGGTGGCCTGACCACGCCCACCCGGCGCGTGGCCGCCGCGCACATACCCGCGGCCCGGGAGTGACATCATGGACCTCGGCTTGTGCTGATACCGGATCTCGTGACGTGACACCGGGTATCGTGAGCCACGCCACTACACTGTGCCTCCACTGATAAAGGAGCAACCCCCCATGCCGACCCTGCGAACCGTCCCCCTCTCCGCCGCCACGCGGGAGGACCACCTCGCCCGCCTCCGGGCCACCAGCCCGGAGGCCCCCCTCGACATCCTGGTCGTGGGCGGCGGCTCCACCGGCGTGGGCGCCGCGTTCGACGCGGCCACCCGCGGCCTCGACGTGGGCATCGTCGAGGCCCGCGACTGGGCCTCCGGGACCTCGTCCCGCTCCTCCCGCCTCATGCACGGTGGCCTGCGCTACCTCGAGATGCTGGACGTCAAGCTGGTGTACGAGGCGCTGCGGGAGCGCGACCTGCTGCTCACCCAGACCGCGCCCCACCTGGTGCGTCCCCTGCGCTTCGTCTTCCCGTTCTTCCACAAGGTGATCGACCGCGGCTTCATCGGCGCCGGCGTCACCATGTACGACGCCATGCAGTCGCTCGGCCGCCGCCGCGCGATGGGCGCGCACCGCCATCTCAGCCGCCGCTCCATGGCCGCGACCTTCCCCTCCCTCGACGACGAGAAGATCGTCGGCGCGGTGGAGTACGCCGACGCCCAGTTCGACGACGCCCGCCTGGCCATGATGCTCGTGCGATCCGCCGTGGACCACGGCGCCGTGGCCGCCAACTACACCGCCGTCACCGGCTACCTGCGCGGCGACGACGGCCGTGTGCAGGGCGTGCGTGTCCGCGAGGAGACCTCCGGCGAGGAGTTCGACGTGCACGCGCGCGCCGTCATCCTGGCCGGGGGCGTGTGGACCCAGGAGCAGCAGGAGCTGGCCGGGGCCGACGGCGGCCTCGAGGTGCTCGCCTCCAAGGGCGCCCACATCACCGTCCCGCGCGACCGCATCCGCGCCGACGCCGCCACCGGCGTGATCACCAAGACGGAGAAGTCCGTGCTGTTCCTCATCCCGTGGGACGAGTACTGGGTGATCGGCACCACGGACACCCCGTGGGCGGAGGACGTGGCCCATCCGGCCACCACCGCGGACGACATCGACTACATCCTCGAGCACGCCAACGCGGTGCTGAAGGAGGACCTCACGCGTGACGACGTGATCGCCACGTACGCCGGCCTGCGCCCGCTCCTGCAGCCGGTCACCGGATCCGACGGCGGCTCCACCAAGATCTCCCGTGAGCACACCGTCACCGAGGTGGCCCCCGGCCTCACCGCCGTGGCCGGCGGCAAGTGGACCACGTACCGGGCCATGGCCGAGGACGTCGTGGACTTCGTGGTGCGCGAGACCCACCCGACCCGTCCCAGCCTCACCGAGCGCATCCCCGTGCTCGGCGGCCTCGGCTACTCGGAGATCGAGGCGGAGGCGGACCGCATCGCCGCCGACTACGGCCTGGACGAGGCCCGCGTGGACCGGCTCCTGTTCCGCTACGGCACCGTGCTGCGCCACGTGCTCGACCTGATCGACGCCGACCCGTCCCTGAGCGTCCCTCTCGCCGAGGCGCCGCGCTACCTGCGCGCCGAGATCGTCTACGCGGCCCGAGCCGAGGGCGTCGTCCACCTGGACGACGTCATCGAGCGCCGCACGCGCCTGTCCACCGAGGTCCGCGACCGCGGCGTCGCGGCGGCCGAGGAGATCGCGTCCCTCGTGGCCCCCGAGCTGGGCTGGGATGAAGAGCGCATCGCCGGTGAGATCCGGGCGTACAAGGACCTCGTCGCCGCCCGCCTCCGCGGCGAGACCGCCCACGACGACGTCACCGCCGCCGCCGCGCTCGCAGCTGCCGACGCCGCCCCCGTCCACGGAAAGGAGCCCGTCCATGGGCACGATCTTCCTGCATGAGATCGCCGGCACGGCCATCCTCCTCCTGCTCGGCGTCGGCGTCGTCGCCAACGTCGTCCTGACGAAGACCAAGGGCAACGGCGGAGGCTGGCTGCTCATCAGCTTCGGCTGGGGGCTGGGCGTCTTCGCGGGCGTCTACGTCGCTGCCGCGACCGGTGCGCACCTGAACCCCGCCGTGACCGTCGGCCTGCTCGTCAGCGGCGCCGAGGAGTACGCCCCCGGCATCGCCGTGACCCTCGGCACCACGCTCGCGTACTTCGCGGCGCAGCTGATCGGCGCCTTCCTCGGCGCGGCCCTGGCCTGGCTGGCCTACCGCGACCACTACCAGGCGGAGACGGACCAGGGGGCGATCCTGGGCACCTTCGCCACAGGCCCCGAGATCCGCAACCCGCTGTGGAACATGGTCACCGAGGTGATCGCCACGTTCGTCCTGGTGTTCGTGATCCTGCTCTTCGGCTCCACCCCCTCCGGGCTCGGCCCGCTCGCGGTGGCCCTGCTCGTCGTCGCGATCGGCGCGAGCCTGGGCGGCCCCACGGGGTACGCCATCAACCCGGCGCGCGACCTGGGCCCCCGCCTGTTCCACGCCGTCGCGCCGATCCGGCACAAGGGCGGCTCGGACTGGGGCTACGCCTGGGTGCCGATCGTCGGCCCGCTCGTCGGCGCCGTCCTGGCCGGCCTCGCCGCGCCTCTGTTCGTCTGAGCGGTCTGCCCGTCCAACCCCGGCGGGCACGTTCCCCTGCGGGAACGTGCCCGCCACCCCCACACCCCCGTGACCACCTCCGAAGGAGTAGGACATGACCACCCCCCGCTACGTGATGGCCATCGACCAGGGCACCACGTCCACGCGCGCGATCCTCTTCGACCACAGTGGGGCCATCGTGTCCACTGGTCAGCGCGAACACGAGCAGATCTTCCCGCGCGCCGGCTGGGTGGAGCACGACCCGGTGGAGATCTGGACGAACACCCGCGAGGTCATCGGCGAGGCCCTGGCCCGCGCCGAGGTGACCCGACACGACGTCGCCGCCGTGGGCATCACGAACCAGCGTGAGACCACCGTGGTGTGGGACCGCAACACCGGCAAGCCGGTGTACAACGCCATCGTGTGGCAGGACACCCGCACCGACCACCTCTGCGAGCGCCTGGCCGGCGACGTCGGCGCGGACCGCTACAAGGAGCGCGTCGGGCTGCCCCTGGCCACGTACTTCTCCGGCCCCAAGGTGGCCTGGATTCTGGAGAACGTGGACGGTGCCCGGGAGGCCGCCGAGAACGGCGACCTCATCTTCGGCACCACGGACTCGTGGCTCGTGTGGAATCTCACCGGCGGCGGCGAGGGCGGCCGGCACGTCACCGACGTCACCAACGCCTCCCGCACCATGCTGATGAACCTGGACACCCTCGACTGGAACGAGGAGATCTGCGCGGACATGGGCATCCCGATGTCCATGCTTCCGGAGATCGTCAGCTCCTCCGCCGAGGTGGGCACCGTATCCGGCCAGCAGCTGCTGCGCGAGACGCCGATCACCGGCATCCTGGGCGACCAGCACGCGGCGACCTTCGGCCAGGCGTGCTTCGAGGTCGGCCAGGCCAAGAACACGTACGGCACCGGCAACTTCATGCTGATCAACACCGGCGAGGAGCCGGTGCACTCGGACAACGGCCTGCTCACCACGGTGGCGTACCGCATTGGCGACCAGAAGCCGGTGTACGCGCTGGAGGGCTCGATCGCCGTCACCGGCTCGCTGATCCAGTGGCTGCGGGACAACCTCGGGATGATCGGCAGCGCCCCGGAGGTCGAGACCCTGGCCGCCGGCGTGGAGGACAACGGCGGCGTGTACTTCGTCCCCGCGTTCTCCGGCCTCTTCGCCCCGCACTGGGACGCCGCGGCCCGCGGCGCCATGGTGGGCATGACCCGTTACGTCAACAAGGGGCACATCGCCCGCGCGGCGCTCGAGGCCACCGCCTTCCAGAGCCGCGAGGTCCTGGACGCCATGAACGCGGACTCCGGCGTGGACCTGACCGAACTGAAGGTCGACGGTGGCATGGTCGCCAACGAGCTGCTCATGCAGTTCCAGGCGGACCTGCTGCGCGTGCCCGTCGTGCGCCCCAAGGTCATCGAGACCACCGCTCTCGGCGCCGCCTACGCCGCAGGCCTGGCGGTGGGGTTCTGGGCGTCCCAGGACGAGCTCGTGGCCAACTGGGAAGAGGACAAGCGCTGGGAGCCCACCACGGACGAGGAGGAGGTTGAGCGCGCCCTGCGGCTGTGGAAGAAGGCCGTGGAACGCTCCCGCGACTGGGTCGACGAGGACGTCGTGACGGCCCAGGGCTGAGCCGTCCGGCCCGTCGGCTGGTCCGGCCGGCCCCGGTGCGCCACGGGCCGGTCCGGGCCGACCCTGCCCCTCCGGAAGGACCCCGTGCAGGACTACCTCGCCTCCCTCGTCGACGGACGCCCACCGTGCGGTCTCTGATCGGCACGGCAGCCATGGCCGTGATCGGCTTCGTCCTCCGCCCCATCAGCTCGCTCCTGGCGATGGCTAGATCCGTGGCCTTCGCCGTGTGGCGCCCGTAGCAGGCTTCGCCTGGTACATGGGTGGCCCCGCAGACATGTACGCCGCGCCGGCCATCCTTGGGACCCTGTCCTGGGTTGGGATCATGTTTGTCCGAGTCCGACACGCCTGATCTACGGCACCGCGACACATGGCCGTGGCGGCGACGGGTGAGGACCCGGGCCACGTTCGTGCTGCAGCAAGCGGTTCCTGCCGAAGTCAATCCGTGCGGATGATGCACCAGCACTCGCTGAACCGTCGCGCACGCAGATCATCTCGCCGCATCCAGATTTCGAGACTGGAAGCGTCACCGAACCAGCCATTCAAGGTGGTCCACGATTCAATCTCGGCGAGGAGGACGTAATCGTCGCCCTCGGCAGCCAGCGGCAACGCGGCGGGCAAGATCTCCTCTCGTGGCCCCAAGTCCCCGGTGGAGCTATGACCCAGCAAGCGCGTGGAAGGAATGGGGTGCGGCTCCCGCTGGGCAGGGTGGCGCTGCGCCACCCATGCAGAGTCCAGCTCATCGATGGCCGCGTCAGCCGCCGTGAACGTCCCGTCCGTCAGCCCGTCGAAATCCAGAGGCGAGGGGATCGTCCAGCCTGGATAGAACAGTCCGAGCTGAGCCGTTGAACCAGGTGCATTGGAGTCGTCATCGCATTCGACGAGAGGTGGACGGGCCTGACTGGGGTCGTCCGCGTGCCATGTGACCAGCCAGCCTCGCGCTTCAACGTCGTCCGGTTCATACCCATAGGTCTCCAGATCATGGAAGACCTGGATGTACCCGTCCTCCGGCAGCAATTCCGCGGCTTCGTCAGGCCAGCCGCGCTCCTTCGGATCCCCGAGCGCAGCGTGGGCATCGCCCAGGTGGAAGGTCGCGACGTGGGCCATTGCTGAGCCTGCGGCGGTCCGAGGCCACCCCCCGAGTGAGACGGCCGGCCCGCCCAACCAGCTGATCCGTGCGCCCGTACGCCAAAGATCATCCACGTCGTCGCCGCCCGCGGAGAAGGAATTCTCGCTGAACACTGGACTCTGTCGCGGATGGAAGACCGCCGGGTCCACCCCTGCCTCAACCAACCAAGCCACAGCTGCGCTGCGCATTCCGTGAATCGGTACCGACCCCGCCATGAAGAACTCCGTTCAGACAGCTGCCTGCCCTCGCCGGTGCGCGAGGGCAGGCGGGCAATGAAAATCAGGCAATCAGATGGTCACACCACAGTGGCGAAGAAGTGCAACCCCGATCTGGTGCTGCTTTGTGTAGCCCTGCCTGTGAACCCAACCGCGCCTTCCCGGTCGTCCTCCAGGCACGCAGAAGCCCCCACACCGACATGGTCGGTGCAGGGGCCTCTGCTCGGCTCCCCCGGT
>ERZ501013.100-NODE-100-length-14475-cov-37.195700_pt1 | contig 14475 bp, 26 predicted proteins | sample MGYA00248834_ERZ501013 | MGnify/ENA primary metagenome ERZ501013 (study PRJEB25958, sample SAMN03398545) | human skin metagenome | study: EMG produced TPA metagenomics assembly of the Human Skin Microbiome Metagenome (human skin metagenome) data set.
AGCATTCCGGGGAGGCCGCTGAGTGCGCTCATGGGTGAGCCGCCTCCCATGCCGCCCATCGGCATGCCGCCGCCGCCACCCATCGGCATGCCGCCCGCGCCGCGGCCGCCACTCCCCCGCGGCCCGAGCCGCCGCTGGCCACGGTGTCCCCGAAGACGGTCCGCAACGCGCACGCCCTGCTCTCCGCGGTCCTCGGCCTCGCCGTCCAGGAGGGCATCCTGCCAGCCAACCCCGCGCGCGGCGCCGACCTGCCCGACGACGACGTCGAGGAGGAGCGCGGCATCTTCAGCCGAGCCGAGTGGGCGCGCTTCTACGCAGCCATGTCCGAGTCGTACCAGCCGCTGCTGATCGTCCTGCTCGTCACCGGCGCCCGCTGGGGCGAGGCCACCGCCCTGCAGGTCCGCGACCTCGACGTCGCCGCCAGCGTCATCCACGTGCGCCGCGCCTGGAAGAAGGGCAAGGAGGGCGCCGTCCTCGGCGTCCCCAAGACCGCCCGCGGCCGCCGCACGATCATGCTCCCCGACTGGGCCGTCGAAACGCTCGAGCCACTGGCCGCCGGCCGCGCCGCCGACGAGTTCCTCCTGACCGCCCCCGGCGGCGGCGTCATCCACCGCACGAACTTCGTCGAGCGCCACTGGAAGCCAGCGCTCGCGGCCGCCGGGATCGCCAAGCACCTGACCCCGCACAGCCTGCGACACACGTTCGCCTCGTGGGCCCTCATGGATGGGGTCCCCGCGCAGGTCGTCCAGCACCGCCTCGGCCACGAGTCACTGCAGACCACCTCCCGCGTGTACGCGCACCTGCTCCTGGACGCCCAGCGCGCCGCGGTCGACGCGATCGGCTGGGAGCCCTCCCCCGGCACCTGACGCCCCTGGCGCAGCGAGAGGCCCCGCCCAGCTGGCTGCTGGACGGGGCCTCTCTTGCGCTTCCCTTCGCGGCCTCCACGCTCCCCGAGGGGGCGGACACGTTAAGCAGCAGGCGCCCGCACCGCGCGCTCGCGGGTCTGCCGCGACTCCCGGGCCCGCCGCGTGATCACCGGGTAGGCGGCGATCGCCACCGGGTCCTCGGCCAGCACCGCCACACGCATCGCCAGCGCCGTCCCCCGCAACCCGACCAGATGCTCAGCAGCCCGGTCACGCGCAGCCCCGTGCCGCCACCGCCGCCCCCACAGCTGCAGCACCATGTGGTCACGCACGGACAGGTGGCCGGCGCTCGCGGGCGCCTGGGTGGTGGTGGTGGTCATGTCGGGACGGTACGTCCGGGGCCGGACAGGCTAGACGGTCTCGCGGTGCTCGGGGACCCGGGCCGCGAGGTGCTCCCGCTCGGTCCGGGTGAGGCCGGCGAGTCGGTCGGTGAGCACGAGCGGGGTCACCCACAGCTCGTCGGCGAGCTCGCCCAGGCTCATGGACCAGGGCAGGGCGTCGGAGAGCTGCTCGAGCGTGATCAGCTGCCGGGCCGCGGCCGCGCGCACCGCGTGCTCAACGGCCGGCGGCTGGCAGCCGCGGTGGCCGTGCTCGAGGTGCACGAGCTCGTGGGTGAGCGCGCACCGCCGCTCGGCCTGCGTCATGCGTGGGTCGAGCCAGATCACCGTCGCGCCATCGGTCGCGGCCGGCGCCGTCGGGTGCGGGCGGGCCCAGACCACGACGACGTGCGTCAGCGTGCGCAGCGCCCTCCAAGGGTGGAACATGCCGGCACCGTAACCGTGAGACGAGACACGTTACGGGGCAAGCTTGTCCACGCGCTCCGGGTAGATCCGCCAGAAGCAGGGGCCCGGTCGCCTTGCACGCCGGGCGATGCGCAAGATGTGCCGGCCATAGCAGACACCCTTCTGCACGGCAGTGGCCTGCTGCATGCCGAGGCAGAAGACACGGACTCCATGGTCTTGCACGGCTGCGCGCTCGTCGAGGTTCTGCCAGATGCGGGCGTCCTGCGTGAACACGGCCCACCCTTCGGCGCCTGCGAGAGCCAACCAGTCGGTGTCCTTGATGCGCTGGCCGTCGTGCGGATAGACCTCGTGCATCGGGACGACGCGCACGAACGGCAGCAGAGCGACCGCGCGGGGCAAGCTTCGGCCGAGGCTTCGGTCGAAGAAGACGGTGATGGGCTTAGGCAGCTGACGCCCGCCATGCCCAGTCGAGGTCGCGCTCAACGGCACGCACCTCCTCGACAGGGACCTGGTAGTCCTTCGCGACGGCCTCCGCTGGTTCGCCAGCGAGGAGCATCCCCGCGATGGACGAGACTGGAACTCGGCTGGTCGTGAGCGACAGGCCGCCGCCATTGAACAGCGGATCCACCGACGCGACTGACAGCCGCTCCGGCCGGTATGCCTGCACCCGGTCGCCCTCGACGATGAGCCGGCGCGTGTACCGCTCGAGCACCTTCGCGAAGGCGCGCTGGCTGTCGCGGACTCGGACGTAGTCGTCGTCGTCCGCGAGGAAGACGTCCTTCCCATCGGTAACGAGGGTGGGGTGCTCGATTAGGACCATCGGCCCGTGCTCGGCGCGTAGGCGCCGCATCACCGACGATGCCGACCGCGCGGTCATGTGCGGCATCTGCGTCAGCATGTGCAGTAGATCCGCCTCGAGCAGGCCCGCGAACGAGACCGTGTAAGGCGTCCATCCCGTGCGAACCCCGCGCTGCACAGCCGGGTTCGCACCAGTCGTCCAGCGGCGGACGTCGGCGGCCGGCGCAGACGTCAGCGCGGAGACGTGGTCCCGCGTCAGGATCGGGGTGGCGCTCAGCGATTCGCGCAGAGCGGGGTCGATCGTCAGCACGCCGATCACCTCCTCCGGTCGCATGCGCAACGTTGCCAACCAGACTACGCGCGCCTGCGCTCAGGGTGTCTACGCTCTCGGCGCGCCGTGCGGTGGAAACCATCACGCGCCCTCCCCGCCCATGTCCTGGTTCTCCTCGCCGACGTCGCCCCACTCCCGGTCTTGCCGGTCACGGGTCAGCTCGAAGTCGGGGTGTGCTGCCAGGTCGAACTCGGCCGGCGCACCGGCCGCCGCGGTCTTCTGTTCAGCGCCAGCGTCACCGCCGCGCGCTCCCCCGCGCTCGGCCGTGCCGCGCTCGCGGTCCTGGTGCTGGTCTGGGTGGTCGTGCTCGTCATGGTTGCTCTCCAGGTCGATGAGGACCCGCAGCATCTGGATGACGGCGGCTCGGGACTTCGGGGACAGGTTGTCCGATCCCGGGGGCAGTTCGTCGGCCAGGGGCGGGCCCGGGACAGGAAGTCCCGCGGCGTGGAATGCGGTCTCGACGCTCACGTTGGCGAGCTCGGCCAGTGCGCGGAGGGTCTCTTCGCGAGGCACGAACTTGTAGCTGCCGGACTTCATCTGGTTGAGAGTCGTGTCCGTCAACTTCAGGCCCTTTGCCTCCGCTCGGAGCGCCACCTGGCGGGCAGAGGTGCCCTGCACGTCGAGGACGAGCTGGGCCAGCTCCTGCAGTGAGGTCGGGATGCGTTCCACGGGAAGAGGCTCCTGGTTGGCGTCGAAGTTGAGCAACGCACGTGCGCGCACGCAGTACAAGTAACGTGCCCATCTTCGCAGGTGGGGCGCAGATCCCACACTTGTGGGATTGACAACCGATGAGAAGTTCGGAACTCTGTACTTGTAATCCCCACCAGAGAGGTTCTAGAGTCCATGCGTACCAACCGCCGCCACCTCACCCTCGTTCGTAAGGAGACCTGGATGCGGGTCAAAGACCCGGCCGCGCTCCGCCGCCGCCGCAAGAACAAGCGATTCAGCCAGGGAGACCTCGCGCACCTGGTACGTCGCTCGCAGAACACGATCAGCCTCCTCGAGCTCGGCAAGATGAAGACCCTCACTGAGGATCTGGCCATTGCCATCGCAGCCCGGCTCGAGTGCGACTGGGAGGACCTCTTCGTCCTCGAAGAGTCCGAAGTCGCGCCCACGATTAGAAGTTCGGAACCCAGCACTGGTGACCAGGAGGCAGCATGACCGCCCTGACCCCTTTCCAGTACGGCGCCACCGCCGTGCGCACTGCCGTCATCGACGGCGAACCCCACTTCGTCGCCGCCGACCTCTGCGCCGTCCTCGAGATCGGCCGCCAGCAGGACGCCACCCGCTACCTCGACGCGGACGAGAAGAGGGGGTGTCTGGTAGACACCCCCTCCGGCCCGCAGACCATGGTCGTCGTCACCGAGGCCGGCATGTACTCGCTGGTGCTGCGCTCGCGGAAGCCGGAGGCGAAGGCGTTCAAGCGGTGGCTCACGCACGAGGTGCTCCCGGCGATCCGGAAGACGGGCGCGTACTCCGTGCAGCGTGAGCTGACCGAGGACGAGATCATCCACCGGGCCCTGACCCTGACGGTGGCGAAGGTCGAGGCGCTCGAGGCGAAGGTCGCCGAGGACGCGCCGAAGGTCGCCGCGTGGGAGTCGATCGTGTCCTCGGCTGGCTCGTGGTCGTACAACGACGCCGCGAAGGTGCTGTGCGAGTCGGGGCAGATCGAGATCGGCGAGAAGCGCCTCGTGAAGGCCCTCGTGGACTGGGGCTACCTGTACCGCGACGCGAAGGGCCGTCCGCACGTGTACCAGCGGTACATCGAGCAGGGCCTGTTCGTGGTGAAGGCCCGCACGTACCGCGACCTCGTCTCGGGTGAGGTGCGGGAGTCCGCGGCCCCGCAGGTCCGGCTCACCGGCAAGGGCCTCGGCGTCGTCCGGTCCCGTCTGACCGGCCAGCCGGCCTTCGAGCTGCTCGGCATCCGGGTGGTGACGGCATGACCACCACCGCCGCGCCTTTCTACGTCGAGAACCTGCGCCGCGCCCGGCTGGCGCGCACGGCGCGGGCCGCGGAGCTCACGGCCGCCCGCCTGGAGGACCTCGAGCACTTGGCCGCCGCCCGCGTGACCCGTGAGGCCGCCGCGCCGCGGGCCGGTTTCCCCACGGTCGAGGCCATGGAGCGGTTCTGCCGCCGGATGGGCCGTCACGACCTGATCCAGTCCCTTCCCCTGCAGAGGAGCGCAGCATGACCGCCGCCGTCGCCCAGACCGTCGAGGTCCCCGCCGTCCTCACGACCGCCGAACTCGCCGCCCGCTGGCAGGTCTCCGAGGAGTGGGTCCAGGACGCCGCGAAGGCCGGCCGGATCCCCGGCTTCAAGGTCGGCCGCGCGTGGCGGTTCCGCGTCGACGCGGTCCTCGCCCACGAGGAGGCCGAGCAGGCCGCCCTGTCCCCCGCGAACGTCTTCGCGCTCGCCCCCGGCGCCGTAGCCCGCCGCGCACGCCGCGCCACCGCCTGACCATCCACCCCGGCCGCGCGGCCCGCGCCGGCCACCACCCATAGAGGAGACCCACCATGACCACCACCGAGAACACCCGTCCCGGCGTCTGGATCTCTGTGGACGCAGTCGGAACCGACTACGTCCGCATCAGCGCGGACATCCCGAACGACCGGCTGGCCGCGGCGTCCCGCGCGCTGGCGGCCGTTGTCAACGCCCCTGCCTCGCCGCAAGTCCCGGCGCCGGAGTCAGTGCGGGAGCGGCACGACCTGATGGCGACCGCCAACCCGCCGATGCAGGAAGCGTCCTGGCGCGTACCGGGGTGGCTCTGGGACCTGCTGACCTCCGACGCGCGAGCACAGACGGACCCGCAGTGCCACGTGTGTGGCCGGCAGGTGTCCTTCCGGGAGCGCAAGGCCGCCTCCGGGGCGGTGTGCGCCGTCGATCACCTGACCCGGGAGGTCCGTATCGCGTGCCGCCGGTGTGCGGGTGAGGGCCGGGCCCAGACCCTGACGGACGCGCTGCGCCCGCTGACGCCCGAGTCAGTCCTGGGCGGGGATCTCCTCGGTGTCCGGCTGCCAACCGTCGTCGGTGAAGTACAGGTGGTGCGCCGCGGCGACGTGCCCACCCATTTCCTTCTCGCGCCCCTTGTCGAGAGCCATCGCCGGGGCAGTGTCGAAGGTGGCCGCAGGCATGGTGGTGGGGCTGATCCAGACCATCTGCTCAAGGGCGGAGCCGTCCGGTCCGCCGTACTCCAGCCAGAAGCCACTGCGCCCATGTTCAGCGCGAGCCCGGGCGAAGCGGAGCAGGAGACGGACGTCGAGGTCGGCGCCGCGGTTGAAGCCGAGCTTAACCAGAGACGAGCCGACAGGGACGTGGAGGGTGATCGGGTAGTCGGTCACGGGTGCTCCTCTGAGGGGTGCCGGTGCGCCGGCGCGGCCCGGCCGGACGGCGCGGGTGAGGCTGAGCCTACGAAGACCGAGGCCCTGCTGGAAGAGGCAGTCGAGCTGCTCAAGTCCGTCGCGCTGTCCGTGGCACCTCCGGTGATCCGCTTCCCGAAGAACGCGGCGTTCACAGGCCGCGTGAAGCCCGAGAACCTGTCGCGTGGAGTGTGGTCGATCCCGGCCGACGACATGGGCGTCTCCTTCGCGGGCACGACGGTCGCGGACGAGGACGCGTGCCGCCGCGTCGACGACGTCGACGACGTCGACCAGGACGGCCCGGACTGCGAGGGCCCCGAGGGCGGTGAGTCCGCGTGAGCGCGGCGTCGCTCCATGAGGAGCTGGGGATGCGCACCACGTCGCAGCGGTCCACGTGGTGGTCGCCGGCGGAGGGGTCCGTGGCGCAGGCGGTGAGGGACGTGGTCCGCGCGGTCGCGGCCACCCTGGCGCTCGCGCTGCTGTTCGTCATGCCGGGTCTGATCGACGTGGCCGTGTCGGCCCTGCTGGACGGGGGTGCACGGTGAGCGAGGTCCTGGCGTCCCCGGCCGCTGCTGCTCCCGCCGGCGTCGTCGGCGGCGACGACGTGGAGCTGTTCGAGATCGTGCCGTGCCCGTCGGTGGTGGTGTGGCGGGCCCCTGGTCCGGCGTCCGCCGGCGCCGGCCCGGGCGAGTGGCTGCACTGCGCCGGGTGCGGCGCCTCCGCGTGGTTCCCGCATGGCGGGCACGGCCAGGCGCTGCTCCTGGAGGCCCTGGACGAGCACCTGGGTCACCGCGGGGGTGGTCGGCGTGGGTGAGCGTCGCACGCACCAGCTGGTGTTCGCCCCGCGCGGGCAGAAGCCGCTGCGGGCCCCGTTCCCGCAGGTCTCGTACACGGACGCGTCGTCGCTGAAGGCGGCGGTGAAGGTGGCGGCGCGCCGCTACTACCCGGACCTGACGGCGGTGTCGGTCGACCTGGGCGCCTCGTGGCGTCGGGGCGAGGGCCGCGCGTACGTGGTCACCCCGCGCGGTCCGGCGGACCTGCGCTTCTACCCCGTCACCCCCAGGATCACGGCCGCGATGGCCTACCCGGAAGGACTCCTCTGATGAGCACGAGAACGAAGACCCCCCCGGCACCCACGACCCGCGCGGCCGCGCAGCAGGCGACGTTGGAGCTGCGGCGCGTGGAGCAGCTGCGCCCGCACCCGAAGAACGTCCGTGACCGTGCGGTCGCGGACGAGGAGATGATCGCCTCGGTCCGCGCGCAGGGCATCCACCAGCCCCTCGTCGTGGCACCTCACCCGACGCTCGAGGGCGACTACACGGTGATCATGGGCCACCGGCGCCTCAACGCGGCGAAGCAGGCTGGCCTCGACACCGTTCCTGTCCTGGTCCGTCACGACCTGATGGACGAGCGCGACCAGATCGCGGCCATGGTGCAGGAGAACCTGCACCGCAAGGACCTTTCCGTCGCGGAGGAAGCCACCGCCGTCCAGGCGATGCTGGACTTCGACGGCTGGGACGCCAAGCGCGTGGCGCAGGAGACCGGCCTGTCTGCCCGTCGCGTCCGGGCCCGCGCGAAGCTGACGAAGCTCGACGACGCCGCGTTCGAGAAGCTGCAGCTCGGCCAGCTCACCCTTGAGCGGGCCGAGGTGCTCGCGGACTTCGCGGGCGAGCCGGAGGAGGAGGACCTGCTGGCCGTCGTGGACGTGCACCCGTCGAACTGGGACTGGCACGTCAAGCGGGCGAAGGAGGCCCGGGAGTGGCGCAAGCGGCGCCCGAAGGTGCTCGCTGAGCTCGAGGCGGCCGGCGTCGAGGTCATGGACGCCTCGGAGATTCCGACGTGGAGTCCGGACTCGGAGTGGCAGGAGGTCAAGGTCGAGGACATGGCGGAGGCGGCCGAGCGTGGCGCCCGCGCCGTCGTCGCCGAGGACATCGACGACGTCCGGTACCTCGTGCCCCGCCCGGAGCAGTCCGCGGAGGCCACGGCCGAGGAGGTGGCCCGCGAGGCCCGTGCCGCGCTCCGCAAGGAGCTCGACGCTGCTCTCGCCGGCGTCCGCGACCTCGAGGACCAGTGGATCTGGGACACCGTGCTGCCTGACGCGAAGGCTGGCGACGAGCGCACCCTCCGGGTCCTCGCCCGCTACTACCAGCAGGCCGCCGCGAACTTCGCTGGCGCCTACTCGATCCAGGAGCGGCAGGCCCGCATCCTCAAGGTCACCAAGGGTGACGCGCCGAACCTGGGCGCCGCGGTGGCCGAGGCCGTCGCTGGGATGACGTTGGCCGAGCAGGCCGCGCTGTGGGTGATCGGCATGTGCCAGACCCCCTCGCTCTCCAGCTACGTCTACGAGCACCCCTCCCCCTCCCCCTCCACGCTGCGGTGGCTCGAGCTCCGCGCCGCCCTCGGCTGGGTGTTCGTGGACCCCGAGGTCCGCGCCGTCAGCGAGCTGGCCGGTGAGGACGGCCCTGACGGGCGCCTTGCACAGCTGGCTGGCCTCGCCCCGGCCGCCCGCCCGACCGCGGAGGACGAGGTCGACGACTCCGCTGAGGGCGGTGATCCGGCATGAACGCGACGCTCGAACCTAGCCACGTGACGGAAGACGGCGAAGAGCGGACCCCGTGTCAGTTGGCGGACCCGGACATCTGGTTCACGCCGTCGTCGGAGGCGGTGGCCGTGGCCGCGTGCTGGGAGTGCCCTGCCCGCGAGGTGTGTCTGCAGGTCGCCATGGACGTCGAGGGGACGGCGCGCACGTCGTCACGGTTCGGGGTCTGGGGCGGGCTGACGCCGATGCAGCGCTCGGCCTTGCACCGGGCGGACCGTCCGGGACGTCGCCCGTCTGCCGGGGCGGGTGGTCGCTGATGGGCGGCAAGGTCGCGGCGGCGTACCACGGCGTGCCGTGTGACGGCCGGTGCTGCCGGCAGAACCGGCACCTGGGGGTGTGCCCTCACAGGCGGGTGTGTGAGTACCACCTGCGCGAGGACGCCCGCACGGCTCGTGCGGAGCGTGAGGCAGAGCAGATCGCGGACCTGCAGCGGGCCGCGGAGAGAGCGATGAGGAGACCACGATGACGACGACGTTCGAGATGATCTGGGAGGACCCCGGACCGGCGCGTGTCGGCCGCCCGGGCGACTCGCAGATGCGCCAGGTGCTGGCCGAGTTGCAGAAGCATCCCGGCCGGTGGGCGAAGGTCGCCGAGAGCAAGGCCAACGGTGGTCAGGGGTCCTGGTGGAAGAAGCAGGGCTGCGAGGCCACGACCCGCCGGGACCGGGAGCGTGGCGTGACGGCGACGTACGCGCGCTGGCCCGAGCCCGACCCGGATGACCCGCAGCCGGCCGCGGCTCCTGCCGAGCGGGCCGAGCGGGAGGCTCAGCCTGCAACGCCGGAGCCCGCACAGGTCGAGCCCGCCGCGGAGCCCGCCGCTGAGCCAGCACAGGAGCCGGAGGCGGAGCCCGCCGCGGAGCCGGCACAGGTCGAGCCGGCCCCCGCCCCCGCACCGGCCCCGGCCGCGGCCCCCTCGAAGGGTGGCCGCATGAGCAACGCGGAGTGCGACGCGATCCTCGACGCGCGCCTCGAAGGGGCCACCCTCGACGACCTCTCGGAGCGGTTCGGTCGAGCGGTCGCCACGATCCGCAGCGCGATCCACCGGGCCGAGGACCGCCGCCAGAAGGCCGAGGACACCGCCCGCCCGACCCCGCTCGTGGCCAGCCAGCCCAAGGGCACCTGCAGGGTCTGCCACGCCAAGAACCGCGGCCTCACCGATGGCGTCTGCCGCCTGTGCATCATCCGCGCCCGGGAGGCCGCCGCCCGTCGGGAGGACGCGTCATGACCGGCCGCCGGACCCCGCTCGTCACGAGCCACGCCGACCGGCTCCGCACCCACGGGCGCGTGAGCAAGAACGAGCTCGCGCTGCGCCCCGACGTCGACGAGAACCGCGCCAACCTCGAGCGGTTCATGCGCCGCCGTCCCGCCTCGAACGTCACTCCCACCCCCAGCAAGGAGCGCTGACTCATGAGCAAGAACACCGACACCCAGATGCCCGCCGACGACGTCTTCTACCCGCTCACCATCCCCCGCGTGGCCCCGTTCAACTTGGCGGTGACCCCGGAGATGGTCCAGCAGGTCTGGGATGTCTATGTCGAGCCGTCCATGAAGGACGACGCCCCGCCGCAGTCCGATGCTTTGCGCGTCCTGATGGGCATCCTTCGGGCCGTTGGAACTGCGCTCCTTAGCGAGCCGATTCACGTGCCCGCCGAGGCCGACGAGCTCGCTGTGGCCGAGGCATCCGACGCTCCGACGGCCGCCGATGCCGGCCGCGAACTGATCGTGGAGTGCATCGACGACCAGGTGGCCCTCGCCAAGCGCGGCACGGTCCACAAGACGGAGAGCGTCCGTATCAACGGCGTCCCCGTGGCAGTTGCCGAGAACGGGCTGGGCATCAGGCTCAACGGCACCATGCTCGAGATCACCCTGACGTTCCTGCCCTCCGAGGTGCACTTCATCCGCGAGGCCCGGGCATGAGCGCGGCCGTCGATCCCGTGGAGGAGTCGGTGGAGGAACCCGCGCCGGCCGAGCCGGCCCCTCCGGCCGACTCTGCCCCCGTCGACGAGCCGACCCCCGAGCCCGCGCCGGCGGAGCCGACCCCTGAACCGGCGGGCGAGCAGACCCCGGCACCCACCCCGATCCCGCAGGCCGGGGACCCCTGGGAGCCCTGCACGTTCGACGACCTCCGTCTCCGGGACCGTCTGCGCTGCCAGTGGATCCACCGCGGCCGTCTCCTCGCCCGCGAGGGCACGGTGGCCGGGTTCTCGACACTGGTCGGCACGGACCCGCAGAGCACGACGACAGCGGTCCTCGACACGGAGGGCCTGGTGATCGTCACCCGCCGAGAGGCGGAGTCCTCCGCGGTCCTGACCCGCATCCCGGCCCCCGTGCAGCCCGTGGACTACGCGACCCTCCCGGCCCAGTTCGGGCAGATCCTCACGGACATCCGCGGCCTCGACGGCCGCACCCACACCAGCGCGGTGTGGAACGGCTTCCACTGGTTCACCGAGGGCGGCGAAGCCCTCAACGCGACCGACATCAGCGCCGCCACCCACCAGAACCACCGCCTCACCCACGACGGCGAGACCGAGATCGGTCAACCCCGCTTCCGGAAGGAACCCCTCGCATGAACCCGCGCACCACCCTCCGCAGAATCACCGCCCTCGTGAGCGCCGCGCTCGCGGGCCTGCGGGTCCGCCGGCTGATCCGTGAAGCCCGACTGGGCTGCAGGCACGTGCATGACCGGGATGCGGCGGCGGGCGCCGTCGTCGCGGCCCTGGGCGTGCTGGTGCTGGCCCATCGGCTGCCGGAGACCGAGGCACTGGTCCGCATCTTCGCGGACGGCGCAGGCGGCGATCGGGTGTCGGTCATCCTGACGCGCGGTGACGCCGTCTCGGCGGTCACCCACGCGATCCCGTTCTCGTGCGTGGAGTCGCTGACGGCGCTGGCGCCGGCGGTGCGTCGCCTGGCCCGGGCGGAGGCGACGGCATGAGGGTCACCTTGGACACGATGCAGTTCCGGCAGGCTCTGGCGGCGGCGCTGCCGCACACGGGCGGCCCGAAGTCGGGTGTGCTGGAGCACCTGCGGGTGCAGGTCTCGGACCGCTGGGTGTGGGTCATGGCCTCGTGCGGGTCCACGTCTGTGATGGCGAGGTCGTCCGTGCTGGAGGTGGAGGATCTGACCGGGGATCCGGCCACAGACGCGTTCCACCTGTCCCCGTCCGCGGCGAAGGCCGTCCTGGCGGTGTTCACGCTGGCGGACGAGCTGGACCAGACCATGCTGATGATCACCCGGGAGATCACGGACGCCGGCCACCAGCTGACGTTCCAGGACGTCGGTGGCCTGATTGCCGGCAGCGAGCTCGTCCTGCAGGGCGGTGACCCGGACCCGGAGTTCCCGAACGTCCCGGCCTCGGTCATGCCGGCCTCGTTCCTGGGCGAGGAGCTGCCGCTGCACACGCTGGTCCACGAGAAGGGACTGGCCCGCTTCGTTCGGACGGCGAAGGCGTACGGCGGGGAGCTGACGATCACCGGCAACCGCCGTACCGGGTCCTCGTACCTGGTGGCCGCCGGACCGCACTGCCGCGGCCTGCTCACCATCGCCCGCCTGGACCCCGAGGACGGGGACACCCCCGACTTCGGTGGTCTCGAGCTGGACTGGCGTGAGCAGACCGAAGACCTCGCCCACGCCCTGAACCGCATCCAGCGCGAGCACCTGGCCCGGAAGGACGAGACCGAGGCCAAGGAGGCCCTGGCCGCCGCGGTCCGCAAGGGCTTCAAGGACGACGCCCTCGACGGGCTCACCGTCTCCACCGGCGGCTCATCCTTCACCCTCACCCGCGACGACGTCGCCCGGCTCGACGAGGTGGACTCGTGATCGGCATCGGCGAGATCGCGTTCGTCCTCTCGGCGGCCGCCGCCGGCCTGGCCGCTGCGCGCCTGGCCCTACGCACGGAACCCGAGCCGCCCGCGCCGCCATCGACGATGTTCGTCCTGAGCAGCGCTGATGAGGGCCATGGCCGCTGGGTGGAGGCGCCGCGCGGTGCCGAGTGCGACTGCGACAGCGACGAGTGGCTGCAGCTCGCCACGCGGTGCGGCCGATCGCTGACCCTGCACCACTGCCACAAGAAGGCGGTGGGGCGATGAGCGAGACCACCGTCTCCACGCTCGTGATCCTGGGGGTGCTCTACCTCTGCGGGATCGCCGCGGCGGCGGTGATCGGTGCCGCGGACATGAGCGACGCCGGAGAGCTGCTCGAGCGCGGGACCACCGCGCAGCGCGCCGAACGGGCCCGCCAGTACCTCACCGCCCGCCGCCGGCTCCTCTGGTCCCCGCTCTGGCCAGTGCTGGTGTGGCACCACATGGCCCTCGACGCCAGGCGGGCCCACGAGCAGATCCGCATCCACGACCGCGAGACCGCTGAACGCGCCTACCACGACGCCGTGGCCTGGCTCGAGCGCAACGGAAACCCAGTGAACGGAGAGACCAATGACTGACCGCACCACCACCGGGGAGGCGAGAGAGACCCTCGACGACCTGCACCTGGCCGCGCACGAGAACGGGCCCACGACGGACCTGTCGACGCACTTCCGCCGCGCGCGTCGCCTGTGGGTCACCGTGGTCGGCGAGCACCATATGGCGTACGGCGGGGCGATCCCCGCGTGGGACGAGCTCGGCGCCCCCATGCAGTTCATGCTGACCGGCTTCGTGGCCCGTGCCGTGCAGGACGTCCTCGAGGTCGAGCAGGTCATGTACCGGGCGCTCAGCGCCGCGCTCGACCTCGCGGACCGGTGGACAGCAGAAGCCCACCAGCTTCAGGCCGCCCCGAGGCGCACCGGCAAAACCCTCGCCGCCGAACGCCTCGGCGCAGCAGGAGAACTCCGAGCCGCGCTCGCGGGCGTTGAGGGCGAGGGCTGATGCCGTGGCTGAAGGTCTCGGACGCCAGCGCGACTCACCCGATCGCGCTGGCGGCCATGGAGGCCGACGACGCGGACGACCGCATCGTCAACGAGCTCTTCGGGTTCGTGGCCCGTTGCGCGGTCATGGCGGCGCAGCACGAGCGCGACTACGTGGTCACGGTCGGCACTGCCCGCGTGATGGCCGGTAGCCCGAGGTTCGAGGCGCTCGTGGCGGCCGCGGTGCGTGCGGGGTACTTCGTCGAGACGACGGCGGAGGACGCCGAGGGTGTCCCGCGGCGCGCGTTCCGGCTCGTGGAGGAGAAGGACCTCTTCCACATGTTCCTGAAGAAGGAGCGGGCCTGGGAGACGCGGCGACGCAACGACGTCGCGAACCCCGAGCTGACGGTACCCGTGCGGCTCCGCGACGGTGACGGCTGCCGCTGGTGCGGCAAGACCGTGGCCTGGCGCGACCGGAAGTCGGGGCGCGGCGCGACCTACGACCATGTGCGCCCGGGGCAGGGCGCGGCCTCGCCCGAGGACCTCGTGGTCGCGTGCCGTTCGTGCAACAGCGCCCGCAAGGACGAGGAGAACACCTCGTTCGACCGGGCCCTGATGCCGCCGCCGAGGCACCCGCTGTACGGCGCGGACACCCTGGCTTTCCTGGCCGAGCACGACGTCGTCCCTGCACACACCGCCCCCGAGGAGGCTGGCAGCACCACCCCCGCAGCAGAGCAGGCACCGCAGCGCGAGAGCGCGCCGGCGCAGGCGACCGCAGCACCGACCGACGCAGCAGGCAGCACCGCCGGCGACGCGACCGCAGCACCCCGTCAGGGCGTGCGCGACACCGCGTCCCGGCCGGAGCGCCAGCGCGCGGCCCAGGTGCGCGAAG
>ERZ501013.101-NODE-101-length-14409-cov-7.222725_pt1 | contig 14409 bp, 9 predicted proteins | sample MGYA00248834_ERZ501013 | MGnify/ENA primary metagenome ERZ501013 (study PRJEB25958, sample SAMN03398545) | human skin metagenome | study: EMG produced TPA metagenomics assembly of the Human Skin Microbiome Metagenome (human skin metagenome) data set.
GGGACGACGCCTGGGTAGCCGGTGGCCGCACCGATGCCGCTGGCGTGGAGCGTGCCGCGGAGGGTGCCGGGGATCCAGGTGCCGCGCACACCGTCCATGACGTGCGCGTTCGAGCGGCCGGGCGCCAGGGTGCCGTACGCGGCGAGGGCGTGGGGGGCGAGGACCTCGCTGGCGAGGCGGGCGACGGTGCGGGCCAGGCGGACGTCGCGGGAGGTGAGGGCGCGGACGTCGTGGCTGTGCATGCCCACGGTGAGCCGGCCGTAGGAGACGGTCAGGTCCGGGTGGTGGTCGGCGGCCTCGGCTGCCTCCCCGATCCGGTTCGCCAGGGCCAGGGCCGTGGCGAAGTCGTCGGTGGCGTAGGTGATGGTGAGCTCGGGTGGGGTGGTGCCGGCGGGGGGGGGCGACGGCGTGGCGCGCCAACCCCCGAGCTCTGGCACCCCCGTGAGGGCCACAGCAAGCTCGGCTGGGTCGATCGCGGTGTGAGGTGGGAGGGCGGCGAGATGCTCGAGGCGGTTGAGAGCGGACGTCATGGGGCCATGATGCCCGGGGGACAAACTTCACGGGGCGCTCACCGCCGGTTCAGCCCTCTCGTTGGCCCCCGCCGAGATTTTCGAGGACCTCTCGCCACGGGCCAAGACGGGTGGTGATCGTCTGAGCCGAAGGGCCACCGTGGGCCTGGCGCCACTCCTCGTGAGCGGACTGGCTGTGGGTGGCCGACTCTGTCATGAACCGCTCCATCCACACCCGGAGTTCCTCGGTAGTGAAGGGGTTGGCGGGCTTCGGCGGGTTGGGGGTACCGCCGGCCGCCTCCACGAGCTGGACCCAATTGGTGCCAGCGCGGCGCAGGACCGTCGGCGTGGCGGGGACTCCGTGTTCCGCCGCCCAGCTGTTGTAGGCGGCGACGGTCAGGCGCGGCCCTCGGTCCTCGATCGCCCGGCGCACCAGGGTCAGCGGGTCGTCCCCCGGATCGAGCTTGCCCTTCCAGTCGACCCGGGTCCGCTTCCGCCCCGGGAAGCCCATCGACTGACCGGCCACGACGCGCAGGGCGCGCGCTCGCATCTCTTCGAACCCCACGCCGAGACGATTGCGGATCAGGGCCGCCGACGGCATGCCCGGGCGCGCGGAGAGCCAGTCCGAGAGTTCGAGGTAGGTGCGGGGCGGCGTCGCTGAGGACCACGCGTCCACCAGTGCTTCGACCAACTCTGCGTCGGAGTACTTGGATCGACTCCGACGCCGGTCCGTGACCGCGATGCCCGCGCGTTCGAGAGCGGCGTTCCATCCACCAAACCGGTTGGCCACTGTCTGGTGAGTGGGCACTCCGTGGCTCCGGGACCACTGGGTGAACGACTGCGCCGCCGTCTCTCCCGTCTCCTCGTAGAACTCGCGGAGAGCAGAGAGCAGAACCTCGTCCGGGGTAGCCGAGGACGTCTTGCGCGGCTTGGCGTCTCCCAGATGGAACTTGACGCGCTTGCCCAGCAACCGCCGCAGCTCCTGCTGGGACAGACTCAGATCCTGCGATGCCACAGAGAGCGGCACGCCCACGTGTCGCTCCGACCAGGACACGGCGGCCGCCCGCTTCATGCGGAACTCCTCGTCAGCGAGGAGTTCGCGGTACGCCTTCAATTCCTTGGTCGAGTACCCCGCTTCATCACGGATGAGCTGCCGGACCCGTTCCCGGGTACGGCCGAACCGCTCCCCGATCTCGGCCAGTGTGCTGCCCTCGAAGTACTCCCGGGCCATCCTCACAGCGCGCGGGGTCGACGGCAGGATGGTCATGCTGGCCAGCGCAGCGAGCTCACGGCGTCGCTTCGAGGTGAACGGGGCGTTAAGAGACTCCGAGCCGGGTGACACGGAAGGGACCTCGAACTCCACTGTGCTCCTTCATCATCGGAATTGCATGACGCTTATCACACCATACGGTCGGCACTGCACCGCGCCCGGGAACATTCGCGCCCCTAGAGCGTCACGAGTCGAACCCGAGCCCCGGGTCCGGCGGGGTGCCGTAGGTTCGCAGGGCCGCCCCGTAGGGCAGCGGGAGGCCGTGGCCCTGTGCCCAGCTGACGAGGACCTCGACGGTCTCGGCGGCGGTGAGCTCCTGCAGGGGCTGGACGAGGTCCTGGGGGTCGTTGGCGGCCTCGTCCGCAGCCCGGCCCCGGCCGATCCGCCAGTTGTAGGCCCCGAGCCCCTCGAACCGCTTGGCGATCTCCACCATGAAGAGCCCGTCGCCCAGCAGCATGATCTGCGCGTACCGGGTGGGCGGCTCGTCCTCGAGGATCAGCTTGTCCCGCGGGTCGGTGAGGGCGTGCACCAGGTCCGCGATCTGGGCGGCGCTCTCCAGCCGGTGCCAGCCCGGGTCCTCCTCGCCACAGACGGTGGCGGTCCACCAGAGGTCGGTCGCGGGGGCGGATGAGGCCATCCACTCCACAGCTTCGCGGGGCGGCTCGACGAGCTCGACGGCGCCGGGGGCGCGGTGTGTGGCGAGACCGCGAGCGCCGTCGGCGGTGATGCTGCCGGGCGCGCTCATCGGAACATCCGCAGGACATCGCCGAGACCGAACGTGGTGCGCTTGTAGACCGCGTTGCGGGCGGCGCGCTTCGGATCGCGCAGCCAGCCCATCCCCTTGCGGCCGTAGCCGGGGATGACCTTGCGCTTGATCGCGCGCTTGGCGCGGCCCGTGGTGCGGGCCTTGATGGACTTCTTCAGGCTGGGCTTGCGGAGACCGATCTTCATGGGGCGAGCGTACTGGGTGGGGTGGACGGGGTGAGGGGGTCAGCGCCTCGCCAGGGCCTGCCCCTGGCAGGGCTGTCAGGAAGTCCTGTCGTCCTCCTGGACGGTGCGCAGGAACCATTCCAGCGCGTCGAGGAACGCCTCCTGCGCCGCGGCCGGCTGAAGGGTCTGCGGCTTGATGCTCGGGCGTCGGCGGAGAGACTCAGGGCCGAATTCCACCCCGGGGATGAGATTCAGACGTCCCCGGAATTCGTCGAGAAGCGCCTCGTCCGTGAAGGGAGGCCACTTCGCCAGGTGATAGAAGACGACCTCGACGCCGTACGTCGGGTACAGGATCACCGGCCAGATGGCGCGTGCTGACGTGCGCGGGACGACCAGGAAACAACCGCCGGCGGCATTGTCCGCGAATTCCGCCCGGCCACCGCGCTCGACCCAGCCTCGTTGGACCTCGATCAGTGCGCGGGCCGATTCGGGATCGTTGTGGTCGTGAAGTCGGTCGACCCAGCGGTCCCGCAGCGCAGGGTCGTTGCCCGGGGCCGCGAGCGACCGGGGATCGGTCAGGTCGACGTCGACGTCGATGAGCTCGGCGAGCTGCTCCGCCAGCAGCCGCTGGCCGCCGTCGGCACGTCCGTCCTCGGAGAAGCGCACGCCTTCGGCCGCGAGGACGTCGTGCGGATCGTCCGTCCGGTGGACGTCGGCCCACCGGAAGGACGGAGAGACGGTGCCTCCCGCCTGGAGCACACGATGAGCGTGCGGCAGGGCAGTCCGTGCGAGGTAGGTCCCCACGGGGACCGGATGGCTTCCGATCAGCCGTGCGAGTTCGCCGTAGGAGGTCCAGAACCCGGCGGGAATGGCCTCGACGGCATCCGACAGCGTCTGCCAGGCCGTGTGAGCGACTCCGGAGGCGGCCTCTGCTGAGGGCCCCGGCCAGATACCGACGATCCGGTCCGCCAGCCGCTCGGCGCGAGCACGGATCTGCGCGGGACCCCATACCGGTTCAGCGGAGATCTCCTGGTTCATGCGGATGCCGCTCTTGGCCAGCTCCGCACGCTTGACCGCGAAGGGCCCGTTGCTCAGCTCGCTGTTGTACCCGGTGAGGGTGAGGTTGCCCAAGGTGTGGAGGAGTTCGGTGTGCACCTCTCGAAGGTCCTGGTGCGCCTCGAGCTGGCCGGCCAGAGCGCGCTCCCACTCCTCCGTGAGGGTCTGCGGCATGACGTGCTCGATGGTCGCGCTGTCGAGGTCCACCGGTTCCTTGCTGCCGTAGGACTCCTCGATCCACCGGAGGATCAGCTTCCGGTGGGCCGCCCGGCCCGTCGTGTAGAAGGGTGCCGTCATCACGGCCTGGCGGATCTGATCGTCGGAGGCGAAGTGCTTCCGTCCGCTGGAGAGGAAGCGCTGCAGGGCATCCGCCGGGTCGTCCTGACCCTGGATGTCAGCCGTGGCCGCGAGCAAGGTGGTGTTGAGACCGTCGGAATAGCGGCCGAAGACGAGGCGCCGGACCAGGTACGACTCGAGGTAGAGGAGCGCACGGGCCAGTTCGTCCGAGTCGATGTCCCCCAACGACCGGCGCTCCATCAGGTGCAGTGTGATCGGGAACGTCGTCGTCGTGCGCCAGGCGCGCAGGCGCGCCAAGCGGAACCGCACTGCGGCGTCCTTCTCCTTCTCCGGACGGAGCATGACGTCGTAGAGACGCCCCAACGCCAGGAACCGCTCGACTTCCGCCCTGACCTGCGACTCGTCCTGCAGGCCACGCATGCGACGCTGCTGCCCCGCGTAGATCTCCGTCTGGCGGACCTTGGGATCCTGTTGCACCAGGTCAAGCCAGAACAGGGTCTCCATTTCCTCATTGGAGAGCAGGTTCTGCAACGGGAGCCACAGGGTGGTGTAGACCTCATCCGCCCGTGTGGGCAGCTGCATGAACAGGTAGTTCCTGAGCAGGTCGCCCTGGGTGAGCTTGAGGCCGGTGTTGTTCAGCGACTCGAAGATGCGGTGGGCGTTGTCGTTCTCCCCGGTGGTCACGGACACGATCGACAGGCCGGCGACGACGGCGGACTCGACCTCCGCCAAGGTCAGCGGCTCCTCTTCACCGTCAGCAGACGGCTGACTCAACCCGAGCAGCTTCGTCAGGAAGAACTGATGGGCTTCGCTGATCCTGGAGCCCTCGGCAGCATCCGGGGCGTGCTCGATCCGCCCACGGTAGGCGGCACGGTCGGCCTGGGTGGGCAGGACCTTGTAGCGGAGATCGCCGTCCTCCCACTTGTTGACCAGGTACTTCTCGTTGACCCGATCGGCGTGCATGGGGCCTTCGTGCTCAGCCCGGTGGTCGCGGACAGCGGCGAGGAGGAGCGTCAGCGTCGTCAGCCGCTGCTGCCCGTCCACCACGAGCCACCGCTGGACGCCACCGGGCCCGTTGTCCCGGAAGCCGGCGAGAACGAGCGAGCCGAGGAAGTGGGTCGCCGAAGGGTTGTCCCGCCGGTGGTCGGCGACGTCCACGACGTCCTCCCACAGTCGCTGCCACTGCGGGCGGCCCCAGGAGTACGTCCGCTGATAGAGCGGGACCGTGTACTGGTAGGAGCCCCCGAGGAGCTCCTGAAGGGTGACTTCGCGCGCGGCAACCATGGGACGAGCCTAACGGGGGCTCTGAGGCCAGATCGTCCCGAGGTGTCAGGGCCGTTTGCCCTGCCACTCCTGGATCACCCGCCGCATGCTGTTCCCGTGTTCCTTGATCTGAGGGACGTCCCAGTCGCCCTCGGCGTGAAGGATGCCGGCCATGAGCTGGAACTTGAGGCTCTGCTCGTCCGAAGAGTACTGCTTCACCTTCGAGACGGGCATCAGGTTGTTCCGCTGGGAGTTCTCGCGTCGGCCCATGATGCACAGGTTCCCGAAACGGTTCACCTCCGTTGATGTCAGGACCTTCTGTCCTTCGCCAGGAATCACGGGATAGAAGTGCTCCACCGAGGTCCGGTACCGGAAGCGGAATGAGCCTGCACGTTGGGACAGGACACTCCGTTCAACGTCGCCGAGTGCAGCCCAGAGCGGCCCCGCTTCGGCGGACGGATTACGTCCGAGATCCCAGAGGATGTAATCCAGGACGTTGAACACGAAATTCGGGACCTTGACCCCAAGGTCCAATCCCTCGTCCGCGTCGTAGGCGCGAAGCCGCTCGCGGGCCAGGTCCTCCAGCATGCGCTGGAAGGCCTCGCCGTCCACGCAGTCCACCGGCTGCGCATCCAGCCATCGCAGGATGCGGTACAGGAAGTACTTGGACGTGCGGCGCGTGTCGGTGACCTGGAACATGGCCTGAAGGTTCCGGACGGCGTCCTGGACCTGCGGATCCTGGAAGGTGTTCTTCACACCCAGCCGTCGGCGCGGCGAGCGCTCGCCGGCCTCCGTCTCGAGCTTCTGAGCTCGGCTGAGCACCCAGTTCTCCTCGTCCGCCTGTGTTCCCGTCGTCGCCAGAGTCCTGATCACATAGGTGTCCAGCAGAAGGCGCATACGGAGCAGCGTCACGAGGAAGCGCTGAGACCAGGCCGCGTCGACATGGCCGTGCTGGGCGAACTGCTCCAGCAGGGAGCCGTCCTCGAGCCGCACGGCCCCCGTTGAGTCCTGGCCCCATCGCGGCAGGCCGGGCTCGGCCCCCTCACCCTTCTCCTGCATCACGCGCAGCACATGCAGCAGCAAGTTCGGGAAGTCGACGATGGTCCCGTAGGCGCCGGTATCGGCGTCGTCCTGGCGTTGGTCGGACGGGGGCCCGGACTCCACGGCGGTCTGCCCGGCGGCCAGCAGAGCCTCAATGATGGTGCGGGCGCCCGACGCCGTCGCGGTCTGGCTCGGCGCGAGAGCTGCCCGCAGCGACGCGAAATCCCGTGTGAGGAGGGACGACCAGGACGCTCCGAAGACGGCGTCTCTTGCCGCCTCACCCCCATCCTTCGGCCGCTCGGTTGAGAACTGGAGCTGGACGTGGCGGTCCAGAACGGCGCAAGCGTCCCAGACGTGCGCGAACACCTTCCGGTCCGTGGCGTCCTGGAGAGGCCGCATCAATGTGGCCTTGAGGATCTCGTGCTTGGCGAGCTGCTCACCGCGGGTGTTCATCACCTCGAAATAGTGGTTGAGGTCCGTGCCCTTCGGAAGTTCGGTGCGCAGCAACCGGACATGCTTCCAGAGGTACGCGAGGTCGTCGCCGTCGAACATCACCTCCTGATCGTCTGCCGGGGTTTGCCGGTCCATGGCCCGCCGGCAGGCCGCAGCGATCGTCTCGGCGGCCACCCCGATGGTGTCCACCTGGAACGACGTCCCGGCGGGGGCGCCCCGACGGCGGAGTGTCGCGAGGTCCTCCCCGGCCTCGGGGCGCCCTTCGTAATCCAGGACGGCCAACGTCCGGGGGTCGAGGACACCGGCACGGATGACACGCTCCGCGACGGCCGCCAGCACCGTCAGCGTGGTCAGGCGCTGCTGCCCGTCGACCACCTCGTCGATCGGCACGCCCTCAGGAGTCGTGGCTCGGTTCACCACCAGCGAGCCGAGGTAGTAGTCGGACGAGGCTCCCTGCGTATCCGGCTTTTCCGAGCGGAGGCGAGCGCGGCGCACGTCCTCGAGGAGTGTCGCGATCTCGACCTGCGTCCAGGCGTAGGCCCGTTGGTAGACCGGCACCCGGTAGTGCCGGGCGGCGGTGAAGACCTCCTCGATCGTCAGCGCCTCAGGCGCGTGCTTCTCAGTCTGCATCGTGGGCTTCCTCCGTGTCCCAGGGCGTGTCCGAGTAGAGACGCTCCACCGGGGAGGCCTCGTCCACGTACGGCCCGGGGAGGGCCGCCACGCGCCCGGTGACGGCGGCGGGGTCCAGGCTGCTCCTCATCAGGCGGAACAGGTTGACCCGGTCCTCCAGGTCCGGCGCCCCGTGCTGGCCCAGCGCGTGAAGTTCCACGGAGCGCGGGTAAACCCGCGTCAACCGCGTTCTCAATGCGAAGGCATGCCGTGCGAGCACGAGAGCGGCGCGCTCGATGTCGTGGTCGCCGAACCGGTCCGCGTAGGCCAGCAGCAGCGCTCCGTAGAGCTCCTGTGTGTAGCGGTAGCCAGCGCCGGTACCGGTCGCTCGGACGAGCCGGGTGATCGTCTGAAACTGCCTGTTCTCCCTCCCACGACGGGCGTCGTCCCCGGCGGTCTGCTCCGCGTCCGTCGCGGAGACGCCGAGGGCCCTCGCGAGCCGGGTGTAGTGGCGCACGAGGCGGAAGAACATCTCGCCGTCGATGACGGGCTGGGTCAGCTGGAACGGGAATTCCAGCGGAGGAAGGGCACCGTGCGCGATCAGCGCGGCGTTTCGCCCGTTGTAGTCGTCCACGTGGGCCTTGGCCATGAGAAGCCCGTGCGCCCAGGGCAGTCGGCCGAGGCCCGTCGGCCCCGCGGAGATCCCCTTGAACGCTCCGATCCGGGACGCGGTGAAGCCGTCGCGCGGCAGGGACTCACCGGCGCTCCAGCGGAGGATCGGATAGAGCAGACGCGAGAAGAGATGGTGGATCTCGAACGGCGGGGTAGCTTCCCACTCCCGCACGGCCGTGAGGATCGCCGCCCGGTCCGATGTGGCCTCTCCATAGGCGCGGAGATGATAGGCCTTCAACAGGTCGGTGGGCAGGAGCGCCCGGCCACGGGTGTTCTGCGAGTCGAACATCTGGAATGCTGCGTCGAGGTCGTTGACGACCAGACGCACCAACGTGCAGTGGTCCAAGAAGTAGTCCGCGAAGTCCTCGACCTCGGAGCTCTTCCAGGACCGGAACGTCTGCAGGATGAGGCGGTGGTTCTCGACGACGTGGCGCTCCGACACGTCCCGGCGGCCCGGCGGCAGCTCGATGGCCGCCGCGCTGTCCAGGGCCGCACGCTGGTGCTCGGCGCGCTCGGCGGTGTCGCCCAGGACCTCCTGCAGTGCGAGCGCGATCAGGGCGAAGGTCATGTACCGCTGCTGGCCGTCGACGATGTCCAGCCAGCCATCCTCGGCGTGCACGATCATGGTGCCGATCCGGTAGGACGCGGCCGCACGGAAGCGACGGATGTCCTCGATGAGCTGCCCCGTGTTCGTCGTGGACCACGTATAGGGCCGCTGGTACTCGGGGATACGGAGACGAGGGTCGCGCAGTGCGTCCGCGACGGTCATGACGTTCGCGGTCAACGACCCGGGGCGCTCCGTCCCCGGTCCTTGGGCGTCGCTCTGGGCACCCCTCGGATGGTCGACGGCGGCGTCCAAGGCGGTCGAGTGCATCTCCATCAGGCGTCGTCCTCGATGGGTCCTGTCTTGGCCGAGGCGGCCTCGACCTCGCCGAGGGTGCGCCCGTCCGGCGCCCGCCATGAGGACGGTCCGCTCATACTCCCGCCGGCCACGAATCCGGCCGCGGCCGAGGAGCTGGTGAAGGAGACGTCCTCGATCAGCACCCCATCAGCGCCGATGTGGCCGGCAAAGCGCTCGCGGCTCGCCCGGACACCCGCGGGCGCGCTGGGCCGCAGCCCCTCCATGAGGCCGCTGCCCCGCAGGACGACGAACCCGTCCGGCGTCGGGTGCCCCTGCGCACCCACGCCGTTGACCGTCATGGTGAACAGGGTGCGCTCCGGCACCGCCTCGGGCGCCTGGATGGTCCGGCCCGCCGCGACCACGGCATGTGAGCCGTCAGCGCTCTCGAAGACGCGATGCCCCAGGGCACTGATCAGGATCTTGGCCTTGTCGGCGTACTCCTCCAGCTCCGCCTTCTTCTCCTCAGTGACGTTGCCCTGGGAGGGCGCCACCGCGTTGTCCACGGTGAAGCGCCCGGCCGTGGATGCAGCCTGGTGGAAGTAGTGCTCCAGGTAGGTCACCTCCGTGGGGCCGAAGGTGTCCCCGAGGGTGGAGAGGAGAATGGCCCGGTTCCAGAAGTCGTGCGCCTCTTTCCGGACGTGCTCCCGGATCCTGCCTACCATGCCGTTGCCGTTGGCCCGCCCGACAGCCTGCCCGACGTAGACGACGTCGTCGCCGGAATCGGCGTCCTGCCCCAGCAGCAGGTACACACCGGTGCCTTCGAACGCCTCGGGGTGCCCGTCCGCGTTGAGACTGGTGCGTGGCACCACGTAGACGAGGCCCGTCCAGTTGTCGAGGGTGCACTTCAGCCGACCGGTGGGTGCACCGTCCATCAGGAAGACCTGCAGTGTCTTGGGATGTGCCATCTCAGTTCCCCTTCCGGACGCGCGACGGCGTCGCACTCGCCCTTTCATCGACGGAAGTATCCTGCGAAGGGGCCGTTTCGTCAGCGAAGACGGCGGACCGTCCATGGGCAACGTCCACCGGCCCAGCCCCCTCGCTCCGCACCTTCCAGTACAGGTACTCCCCGATCGCGGCAACGATCATCTTGGACGGGTCCCCGCCCCTGCCCACGATGTCCGTCATCTTCGCGAAGGCGTCCTCATTCGCGTACACGGCGCCCATCGCTGACCGTTCCAGGTTCGGGCTCGCCAGGAACTGCTCCAGCGAGTTCGCTCCGGCCTGCCCCAGCAGCTTCTCGTCCTCCATGAGCGGCGCCACGAGGGCACTGACCCACGCCTCCTGCTGGGACGGGGAGGCATCCACGCCTTCGCCGGCGAAGATCTCGTTGATCTTCTCGATCACTTCCTCCAACGGCCCGCGCTGCTTCTCACGCACCTGCCCGCCTCCCACAGCGGTCGTCCCCTTCAGCGCCGCCCCACCGGTCAGCCCGATGTCCCCCGAGGACGTCTTCTTCTGCCGGATGCTCACCAGCTGCACATCGCTCAGGTCGATCAGCTCCTCACCGCCGGGCTGATCGCCCACGAGCTGCACCAGGTGCCGCAGGAACAGCGCCCGCTTGTAGTGCTCGGTGTCCCCGAACTCGTAGATCTGGGAGAGGAAGTCGTAGAGGCTGACGAAGGACCGCATGTCCTTGCGCACCAGCACGAGCTCGTTCACGCGCGTCTCGTCCTGGTTCATCCGCGCATGCGCCAGCTCCTTGCGGAACCGGTATGCCACGGGCTCCAGCGCGGCCTGCAGGCCCTCCTGCCCGCTCCCCGGCTTCCACGCGACCCACACCTCGGCGAACGCGTCGACCTCGTCCCAGTCGTACACACCCGCGGCGTCGAGCTTCGTCCCCAGGTCATGGATCAGGTTCGGGTCCGTCACCGTCTCCAGCTTCGCGCCGGCGTAGTACGGCTCGAAGGCGGCCTGGATGTCATCTTCGGAGTTCACGAAGTCCAGCACGTAGGTGGTGTCCTTGCCGGGCGCCGCACGGTTGAGCCTCGAGAGCGTCTGCACGGCCAGCACGCCGGAGAGCTTCTTGTCCACGTACAGGGCGCAGAGCTTCGGCTGGTCGAAGCCGGTCTGGTACTTGTTGGCCACGATCATCACCTGGTAGCCGTCCCCGTCGAACGCCTTCGCCAGGTTGCCGGTCACGGACGGGTTCATGGACCGTTCGGTGACCTTCTCGAGCCCGAATTCGTCGTCGGTGATCTCGCCGGAGAAGGCCACCAACGTGTCCACGTCCGTGTACCCCATGTCCTGGATGTACTGGTCCATCTGGCGCTTGTACCGGACGGCGGCGGCGCGGGAGTCGGTGACCACCATGGCCTTGGCCTGCCCATCGAGCAGTCCGGCCACGTTGGCGCGGAAGTGCTCCACGATGATCTTGACCTTCTGCGCGATGTTCGTCGGGTGCAGCTTGACCCACCGCATGAGCTTCTTGCTCGCCTCGGTCTGGTCCACTTCGGTGGTCGGCTTCCCGACGGCGGCCCGGTCGCCTTCGGGACGGAACTCACCCTGCTGTCCGGCCAGGGCCAGCTTGAAGGCGGTGTCGTAGTTGGTGAAGTTCTTCAGCACGTCGAGGATGAACTCCTCCTCGATGGCCTGCTGCATGGTGTACCGGTGGAAGGAGGCCGGGATCTCCTGGCCCTTCTCGTCGTACTCGCCGGAGGGGCGGCCGAACATCTGCAGGGTCTTGTCCTTCGGGGTGGCGGTGAAGGCGAAGAAGCTGATGTTCTCCGGGCGTCCGGTGGCGGCGACCTCGGCGGCGAGGATGGACTCGGTGTCCGCCTCTCCCCCGTCGTCGAGGTCGGCCTGCTCGTCCGGGGTGAGCACGCGCTTGAGCTTGGCTGCGGCGGAGCCGGTCTGGGAGGAGTGCGCCTCGTCCGCGATCACTGCGTAGGTGCGACCGGCGAGCGTCGAGTCACCTTTGAGGAGTTCGAGCACGGCGGGGAAGGTCTGCAGTGTCACCACGATGATCCGGTTGCCCTGCAGCAGGGTCTGCTTCACCAGGGCGGACTTGCTGGTGGCCTCTCCCCCGAGGTTCTTGCGGTCCACGGCCACCACGGTGCCGGAGGTCCGCTCGATCTGCCGGACGGCCTCCTGAAGCTGGTCGTCCAGCACGGTGCGGTCGGTGACCACGATGACCGAGTCGAACACCCGCTGCTCGTCCACCCCGTAGGTGGAGAGCAGGCGGTGGGCGGTCCAGGCGATGGTGTTGGTCTTGCCGGAGCCCGCGGAGTGCTCGATCAGGTAGGACTTGCCGGCGCCCTCATCGCGGACGGCGGCGAGCATCGAGGTGACGGCCTCCCACTGGTGGAAGCGCGGGAAGATCAGCGTGGACTTCCGGCGCGAGCGGCCGTGCTCGTCCTCCACGGTCTCCTTCTTGAGGAAGACGAACTTCTGGAGGATCTCGAGCCAGGTGTCCCGCTGGAGAATCCGTTCCCACAGGTAGGCCGTGGAGGAACCGCCGTCCGGATTGAGCGGGTTGCCGGCGTGGCCGTCGTCGCCTTGGTTGAACGGCAGGAAGAAGGTGTCCTTCCCGGCCAGCTTGGTGGTCATCCAGACCTCGCGGTTGGAGACGGCGAAGTGGACCACGGCGCGGGTGCCGAACCCGAACAGCGGCGTGGCCTTGGGGTTGCGCTCGCGGTACTGCTTCTTCGCGTGGCCGATGGACTGGGTGGAGTCGGTCTTCAGCTCGATCGTGGCCACGGGCAGGCCGTTGACGAACAGCACCAGGTCTACGGACTGGTTGGTGGCCGGGTTGAAGTGCACCTGACGCATCACGCGCAGCCGCATGCGCTCGTAGGAGGCGACGGCGGCCGGGTTCAGGTTCGTGGCCGGCCGCGGCTCGGCCATGCGCAGGGTGGCGGAGGTGCCGACCTTGAAGCCCTTGCGGAGCACGTTGAGGGTGCCGCCGACGCCGGTGTCCTGCGGCTTGTTCAGCACGTCGATCAGGCGGGTGGTGATCTGGTCCCGCTGTGCCTGCTGGGCGGAGGCCGGGGCATCGGCCTTCACGATGCGCCCGTAGTCCTCCGGCTGGTTCTCGGCCAGCCAGGCGTGGACGTCCTCGGGGAAGATCGCGTTCTTGCGGTCGTAGCCGGCATCGTTGGGCGAGTAGAGCCAGCCGTGCTTCTCCAGGTACTCGCAGATGTAGGTCTCGAGCTCGCTCTCGTTGTGGATGGCCATGGCGGTCAGTCCTCCGTGGGGATCTCGATCTGGCCGGTGACGGCGGCGGTGATCAGCGCGGCCCGCCGCTCCTGCGCGAGCTCGATGAACCGCTCCGCCTTGGCGATCAGAGCGTCGATCTTGGCGGTCTCGCGGTCGAGGTGGTCGGCGATCTCGCGCTGCTCAACCAAGCTAGGCAGCGGAACCTCCATCCGGCCAAGGGCCGAGCCATTGAGGTTCATGAGACCAGTAGATGTGGTCGCAACCAGATTAATCCAGCTACGGGCTTGATCTGTCCGCATGAACCACCACAGGAACTTCGGAATCATCGTGGGCCGCAGACGTAACCTTTGCATGAAATTCCCGAACCCGTAGCCACCCTCGGCAACTTCATTGTCCACCAGGGTCGTCTTTCCAACATGCTTGAACGACCCGCTCGTCTTCGTCACGATGAGGTCTCCCTCCCGGAGCCGGGTATTCTGCCGCTCGGTCTGGGACAAGTTTCGCAATGCAGGATCGCCAATAGCCCAGTACCCATCCACCGTCTGTTCCGTCGAACGGAGTACTGCCACATCGTCCGCACCCGTCGGATCTTCACCCCACGCGCCCGAGTCATTGAGAACCAGGTGCCGACGAAGAATGACTGTCTCCGAGGTGGAGACGAATGCTCGGTCGATGACTGCCTGACGCCGTTCGCGCAACCGGTTCATTAGATCGACCTGCTTCGCGATGAGGGCGTCGATCGTGGCGGTCTCGCGGTCGAGGTAGTCGGCAATGCGTGCTTGCACGCCTGTGCTCGGGACGGCCACTCGCAACCGCTCGAGAGTCGCTGCCGTGAGTACCGGCTGAGCCGTTCCGGTGGACCACTGTCCCAAGTTCATAGAGTCAAGCAAGTAAGCCATCCACCGCCGGTTCCAATCGACCAGCGGATAAGCGATCAGAGCGTGTTCCGAGACGCGTGCCTTACCGACATACCGGTGGACGTTGCCGCACAAAGCTCCGACTCGACCCACCAAGATCGAGTCGCCGTCCACGTTGAAGTCCTCCGCACAGCCCCGCCGTCCATTCCCGCCGAAGACGGGATATGTCCCATGCGGCTCGATGTCCTGGCTCGTGATCGTGTCTCCCGATCTGAACCTCAGCAGGTGGCCCAGGCGGGTTTCAGTCCACCCCACAATCACCGCTCCACCTCGCTCAGCAACTCGATGATCTCGGCGGTGAGCTGCTTGAGCTCGGCGTCGATCTCCTCGAGGGGG
>ERZ501013.107-NODE-107-length-13706-cov-15.090543_pt1 | contig 13706 bp, 14 predicted proteins | sample MGYA00248834_ERZ501013 | MGnify/ENA primary metagenome ERZ501013 (study PRJEB25958, sample SAMN03398545) | human skin metagenome | study: EMG produced TPA metagenomics assembly of the Human Skin Microbiome Metagenome (human skin metagenome) data set.
GGGGAAGGGCTGTCTCATGCGGCGATCTCCTGCGCGGCCAGCGGGTCGCGGCCGCCCCAGCTGCCTTCGGTTCCGTCGATGCGGAACCTTGCATAGAGTTCCTCTGCAAACCAGCGCCCCTCGCGAACCGCGCGGATCGCCTGGGCATGGGCGCCGTCGGCCCGGGCGAAGGCGGCCAGGTCGGTCTCCTCGGGCAGGTCGCCCACCCGGCCGATGCCTTCGGCCCCGGTGCCGGCGGCGGAGGTCGTCAGGGGCGAGAGCGCTCCGGTGACGCCGACGGCACGGGCCAGCACGTCCGAGACGCCGCCCACGACGGCGTCGGCGTTGGTGTGCGCGGCGAGCAGGGCGATGCGGTGCTCGATCAGGGTGTGCAGCAGGCGTCCCTTGGCGGCGGCATGCCCGACGGCGGCGACGGACGAGGTCCCGCGCAGCAGGAGCGGGTGGTGGGTGACCACGAGGTCGGCCCCGCGGGCGACGGCCTCGTCGGCCACGGCCTGCACGGGGTCCAGCGCCCACAGGACGGTCCGCACCGGCGCCTCCGGGCGCCCGGCCACCGGCCCGACGGCGTCCCACGGCTCCGCCAGCTCCCGCGGCCACAGCCCCTGGACGACCTCGAGGACCTGCCCGAGCGTCGGCGGGGCCAGGGCGTGCTCCGGCGAGGCGGGGACGGCGGGACGGGACACGGTCATACCGGCCATGATGGCCCACCCGGCCCGGGCACGCACGACCCGGCGGCCCTGGGTGACGGCACGGGGCGGCGTCGTCGGGAATGAAAAGCGCGGGCCGCGTTGCTGTGCCTGCCATGACCGACTCCCCCCGTACCGAGCCCCTCGGCGCCTCCGGCGCGCCCGCCGACGTCCGCGAGCTGACGCTCGCCGGCGGCTGCTTCTGGTGCCTCGACGCCGTCTACCGTCGCGTGCGGGGCGTGCTCGCCGTCGAGTCCGGCTACACCGGAGGCGACGACCCCGCCCCGAGCTACGAGTCCGTGTGCACCGGGACCACCGGCCACGCCGAAGCGGTCCGTGTGCGCTTCGACGCCGCCGTCGTGCCGCCCGAGGTGATCATGGACCTGTTCTTCACCGGCCACGACCCCACGTCGTTGAACCGCCAGGGGGCCGACGTCGGCACCCAGTACCGCTCGGCCGTCTTCGCCCACGACGAGGCCGAGGCCCGGTTCTTCGCGGACGAGATCGCCCGGGCGCAGGCGAACTATGACAGCCCCATCGTCACACGCGTCGAGCCGGCGTCCGCGTGGCACCCGGCCGAGGACATTCACCAGGACTTCTATGCGCGGCGCCGTTCCAACGGATACTGCCGTGTGGTCATCGATCCGAAGCTCGCGAAGGTGCGCCGGAACTACTCCGCGTGGCTCGTGGACGCCTGAGCGGCGCCGCGGCTCGATAGCCTGACGCAGGAACACCCACTAGATCGCCCGCGCCCCGAGGCGCACCACCACCGGAGGTATCACCATGGCCCGCATCCTTGACGACATCACCCAGGCGGTCGGCAACACGCCCCTGGTCCGGCTGAACCGCCTCGCGAAGGACCTGCCCGGCGACGTCGCCGTGAAGGTCGAGTTCTACAACCCGGCCAACTCGGTGAAGGACCGCATCGGCACCGCCATCGTCGACGCCGCGGAGGCGGCCGGCGAGCTGACCCCCGGCGGCACCATCGTGGAGGGCACCTCCGGCAACACCGGCATCGCCCTGGCCATGGTCGGCGCGGCGCGCGGCTACCGCGTGATCCTGACCATGCCTGAGACCATGTCCACCGAGCGCCGCGTGATGCTCAAGGCGTTCGGCGCCGAGATCGTGCTGACCCCCGGTGCAGACGGCATGCGCGGCGCCCTCGAGCGCGCCCAGGAGATCGTCCGCAGCACCCCGAACTCCATCTGGGCCCAGCAGTTCGCGAACCAGGCCAACATCCAGGCCCACTACACGGGCACCGGCCCGGAGATCTGGGACGCGTCCGAGGGCGCCGTGGATGTGTTCATCGCCGGCGTCGGCACCGGCGGCACCATCACGGGCGCGGGCCGGTACCTGCGCGAGCAGAAGCCGGACGTGAAGCTCATCGCCGTCGAGCCGGCCGACTCCCCCATCCTCTCCGGCGGCCAGGCCGGCCCGCACAAGATCCAGGGCATCGGCGCGAACTTCGTGCCGGAGATCCTGGACACCGACCTCTACGACGAGGTCTACCCGGCCACCTTCGAGGAGTCCATCGAGACCGCCCGTCGGCTCGGGACCGAGGAGGGCATCCTCGGCGGCATCTCCACCGGCGCGATCATCTCGGCCGCCCTCAAGGAGGCCGCCAAGCCCGAGTCCGAGGGCAAGCTGATCGTCGCCATCGTGTGTGACTTCGGCGAGCGCTACATCTCCACCGCCCTCTTCGAGGACATCCGCGGCTGACCGCCGCCCGCTCACCGACCGCACCGACCCGAAGGGGCCGCCCGTGGGACTGTTCTCCCGCATCAAGGAAGACATCGCGACCGTCCGCAGCCATGACCCGGCGGCGCGCGGTGACCTCGAGGTGGCCCTCGTCTACTCGGGTCTGCACGCCGTGTGGGCGCACCGCGTCGCGCACCGGATGTGGCGGCACGACCGGTTGAAGATGCCCGCCCGCGTGCTCTCGCAGGTCACGCGCGCGGCCACGGGCATCGAGATCCACCCCGGCGCGTCGATCGGTCGTCGGTTCTTCATCGACCACGGCATGGGCGTCGTGATCGGCGAGACCGCGGAGATCGGCGACGACGTGATGCTGTACCACGGGGTCACCCTCGGCGGCCGCTCCCTGGCCAAGGTGAAGCGGCACCCCACGCTGCGCGACGGCGTCGTGGTGGGGGCCGGCGCCAAGATCCTCGGACCCGTCGAGATCGGGGAGGGGACGGCGGTGGGCGCCAACGCCGTCGTCGTGAAGGACACCCCCGCCGACGCGATCGCCACCGGCGTGCCGGCCACCGTCCGCCCGCGCAAGGGCCCGGCCGAGGGCAAGCCGCTCGTGGACCCCGCGGAATACGTGGACCCGGCCCTCTGGATCTGAGGGCCGGGTCCCGCCGGGTCGCCGCCGGAGCAGACGTGCGGGCCGCTCAGGCGGGGATGATGCCTGCGTAGTCTGTGAAGTAGTACTGCACCGGGGTGTGCGGGATCTGCTCCCAGACCTCGGGGTCCGTGGCTCGGACCGCGCCCGTGGCCATGCCGTCCAGGGCGGCGGTGACGGCCAGGATGTTCTGCTGGACGAGCTTGCCCCGCGCCTTCTGGCCGATGCTGCCGTCCCGCGTGTTCCCGGAGGTCTCGAAGAAGATCGCCACGTTCGAGTGCCCGGTGGGGTTCAGGCCGTTCCAGTCCAGGCCCAGCATCATGGCCGAGACCACGCCGCCGCGGATGTCGATCACCGTGTTCTCGCCGACGTCGTAGCGGTCGGTGGCGATGTGTCCGCGGTGCCGCGTGGCGAGCCAGACGTGGCCGGCCATCTGGCGGGCCAGGCGGTCGTACTCGCCCCCGCGGACGTTCGGCAGGGTGGGGCCGCCGGGGGCGAGCGAGACGCCGAGCGAGAGCGTGACATCCTTGCCGGTCTCCCAGTCCTGCTTGAGCCCCTGGTGGTGGATGTCCAGCGCGAACTCGGGCTTGACCATCGTCCAGTACTCGTACCAGGCGCGGGACTCGCGGGCCTCGAACCGCCCCACGCCCCAGTCGCGGTTCAGGTCCACGGTGCGCGGACGCCCGCGCTCGTCGAGCAGCGGGGAGTCGGCGGTGCGGTCCCAGAGCGTGGTCGTCCGGCTGTTCGCCTCGGAGCCGTCCGGGTTGTACATCGGGATCACGTGGACCGTGAACTCCTCACGCATCCGACGGTAGGCGGCTGAGCCATTGCCGCCGAGTGTCGCCAGGACATCCAGCGTGGCGTCGAGGCCGTAGGGCTCGTTGCCGTGGATCCGACCCTGCAGCCACACATGGCGCGGGCCGTGGCCCACGACGGCGACGTACAGTTCGCGTCCCTGCTCGGAGCGCGACTCGGCGGTGCCGATCTCGGCCAGCGTGGTCACCCGGACCTCGCCGCGCGTCGTGCGCTCAAGCTTGTGGAGTTCGCGGATCATGTCCGCCATGTTCCGGATCGCACCCATCGGCGGGGTGTCGGACGGGGTGGGCAGGGAACCGGCCGCGGAAGCGGCGGGTGCGACGACGAGCGGCAGGCCCGCGGCGGAGGCGAGCACGCTCAGGGCGGAGCGACGCGACAACGAGGAGGTGAGGGGCGAGGTCATGCCGGGAGGCTACCACGCCTGTGAGATTCATCACTCTTGTCTGGGGTCTCATCGCCCCACGACACAGCCCCACCACCCGGAGGCCCGGGCGGCGGGGCGCGGGATCGGCATCGGCGCCGAATCGGCCGTCCCGCCGGGTCAGTCCTGCGTGGGGTCGCCCTCGGTCGGCTGCGGCATGACCACGGGCACGCCCTCGCCGTCGACCTCGGTGCGGTCGCCGGACCACAGCGTGTGGAACGAGCCCTCGCGGTCGACGCGCAGGTAGGTGTGGGCGCCGAAGTAGTCGCGCTGGCCCTGCACGAGGGCGGCCGGCAGGCGGTCGGCCCGCAGGCCGTCGTAGTACGCCAGGGCCGAGGAGAACACCGGCACCGGCACGCCCGCGGCGACGGCGGTGCCGACCACGCGGCGCCAGGCCGGCAGGGCCTCGGCGATCGCCTGGGCGAACTCGGGGGCGAAGAGCAGGTTGAGCGGCTGGCCGGGGGCGCGGGTGCCCGGCGCCGGGTGGCGGGAGGTGTCGCGGCCGCCGAAGGCCTGCATGATCACGTCGAGCAGGTCGGCGCGGATGATGCAGCCGTCCCGCCACAGCGAGGCGATGGTGCCCAGGTCCAGCGACCAGCCGTACTCCTCGGCGGCGGCGGCGAGCATGTCCATGCCCTGCGCGTAGGCCACGAGCTTGGAGGCGAACAGCGCCTGGCGCACGTCCTCCACGAACGCGTCCGTGTCCTGCGGGGCGCGCTGCGCCTCCTCGTCGACGCCGGCCGCGAGGGTCTCACGGGCGACCTCGCGCACCGCGCGCTGAGAGGACAGCGAGCGGGCGAAGACGGACTCGGCGATCGCGGCCACCGGGGAGCCGACGTCGAGACCCGAGATCGCGGTCCAGCGGCCGGTGCCCTTCTGCCCGGCCTCGTCCACGATCACGTCCACGAGCGGGCGGCCCGTGGCCGCGTCCACCTGGGCGAGCACCTCGGCCGTGATCTCGATGAGGTAGGAGGCCAGGTCGGTCTGGTTCCACGCCGTGAACACCTCGGCCTGCTCGGCGGGCTCGAGGCCGCCCACGCGGCGCAGCAGGTCGTAGGCCTCGCCGATGACCTGCATGTCCGCGTACTCGATGCCGTTGTGGACCATCTTCACGTAGTGGCCGGCGCCGTCCGTGCCGACCCAGGCGCAGCACGGCTCCCCCTCGAACTGCGCGGAGATCTTCTCGAGCATCGGGCCGAGGGCCTCGTAGGACTTCTCCGGACCGCCGGGCATGATCGCCGGACCGTGCAGGGCACCCTCCTCGCCGCCGGAGACGCCGACGCCCACGAAGTGCAGGCCCTTCTCGGCGAGGGCCGCCTCGCGGCGGCGGGTGTCCTCGTAATGGGAGTTGCCGGCGTCGATGACGATGTCGCCCTCGTCCAGCAGGGGGACGAGTTGGTCGATGACGGCGTCCACGGGGGCGCCCGCCTTGACCATGATGAGCACCCGGCGCGGCACGGCGAGGGACTGCACGAGCTCGGCGAGCGTCTCCGTCGCCACGAACGCGCCCTCGTCGCCGTGCTCGGCCACGAGCTGGTCCGTGCGGGCCCGGCTGCGGTTGTGCAGGGCCACCGTGTAGCCGTGGCGGGCGAAGTTGCGGGCGAGGTTCGCGCCCATCACCGCCAGGCCCGTGACGCCGATGTCGGCGGCGCCGACGGGGACGGTGGTGGTCTGCTCGGTCATCGCGGGTGGCCTCCTGTGGCTCGGACGGTGGGACGGGCCGTGCCGGACACGGACCCGCCCCCAGCCTACGTCGACCGCGGTCAGTCCCCCACGGCGTCGCGGCCGCGGCGCACGATCAGCGGGTCCGGGGTGCCGACGACCTCGTGGTCCTTGCCCTCGTACTCGAACTGGGACAGGAAGTAGCGCATCGCGTTGAGGCGGGCCCGCTTCTTGTCGTTGGAGCGGATGGAGATCCACGGGGCGTGGTCCGTGTCCGTGTGGAGGAACATGGCCTCCTTGGCCTCCGTGTACGCCTCCCAGCGGTCCAGGGACTCGAGGTCCATGGGCGAGAGCTTCCACTGGCGGACCGGGTCGATCTGGCGGATCGCGAAGCGCGTGCGCTGCTCGGTCTGTGTCACGGAGAACCAGAACTTGGTGAGGTGGATGCCGTCGTCCACGAGCATCTTCTCGAACAGCGGCACCTGGTTCATGAAGCGGCGGTACTGCTCGTCCGTGGCGAAGCCCATCACGCGCTCGACGCCGGCGCGGTTGTACCACGAGCGGTCGAACAGCACGATCTCGCCCGCCGTGGGGAAGTGCTGGATGTAGCGCTGGAAGTACCACTGGCCGAGCTCGCGGTCCGAGGGCTTGTTGAGGGCCACGACGCGGGCGGTGCGGGGGTTCAGGTGCTCGGTGAAGCGCTTGATGGTGCCGCCCTTGCCGGCGGCGTCGCGGCCCTCGAAGACGATGATGTGGCGCTGGCCGGTGTCCTCGCCCCAGTACTGCAGCTTGAGCAGTTCGATCTGCAGGCGGTACTTCTCCAGCTCGTACTCCTCGCGCGTCATGCGCGTCTCGTACGGGTAGTCCTCCTTCCACGTCTCCACGGCACGGCCCTGCGGATCGATCAGGTCGGGATCGTTGGTGTGGCCGTCCGAGACGGTGTAGCCGCCGTCGCGCAGCTTGTCGATGAACTCGCGCAGGTTCTCGCGGGGGGCGTCGGGCTGCAGCAGCTCCATGGACCGTCTCCTTCACTGGGTGCGTCACCGTGCCCGCCCGTCCCCTCCTCGGTACGACGGAGGCGGGCCGCGGCCTGTGCTCTTCACACCATTATGGGTGGGCGGCGGACGAGGAAGCCGGGCCCGGCAGCGCAGCCGGGTGAACAGCAGGTGAACCCTGGGAGGCGAACGCTCGCGGCCCCGGGCCGGCGAGGGCCGGCCGACTCAGCCGCGCGGGCCGACACCCAGGAGCTCGTCGATCGCCGCGACGGCGGCACGCGCCGCGTCGACGTCGGCGAACTGGGCGACGGCGTCGTCGTACCGGCGGTGCCCGGGAAGCTTGAGGCCGACGGAGGCGCCGTCCGTGGCGGGGAGGATCCAGATCCGGCCGCGCGGCTCGACGTCGCGCTGCTCGGCCACGTCGGCCTCCTCGAACTCGCGGTCGTAGCCGGCCCACTCGATACCGGGCCGCGGGGTGTCGGCACCGTCGAGGACGTCACGGCCGCCCATGCGCAGACAGGTGACGGACTGCAGGAGCGCGTCCAGGGTGCGGGCGGCGGCCTTGCCGGCCAGCTCGTCCTGGAAGAGGGCGAGGATGGACCACTGCCCGTCCTGGAGGAAGAGCATGGTCTGCTGCGCCTCGCCCCCGGTGATGACGGCGAGGTGACGGGCGGCGCCGTCGGGACGTGCGGGCAGCTTCCAGAAGCCGAGGGGGGTCGCGGACATGCGCTCCACCCTAGTGCGCCCCGGACGCCGACGACGCGCCGCCGCCCGGCCCCTGCCCCGCATCCCGGGTTGAGTTGTCGCGGGTGCGCGGGCCCGTCACCCGCGACAACTCAACCCGGGATGCGGGAGGGTGGGCCGATGGGCCTGCTCCGCGACCTCCTCACCCGCCGCTCCGCCCGCGACCGCTCCTCCGACCCGACGGCGACGCTCGGCCGACACCTCGACAACGCCGCGGCGATCGTGGCCGCCGCACGCCGGGCGGACGTTCCCCTCGCGGTGGCGGCGGCCCTGGCCGAGCTCGAGTCCGGTGGCCGGAACGTCTTCGGGCACGACGCCGGCGGCGTGCACAGCGCCCCGCGCGGGACGGACGTCCCCGTGACCCGGGAGCGCTACGAGGAGCTCGTGGCCCGGGTGGCGCAGGGTGAGAAGTCCAACGGCGTGGGGCCCGCGCAGATCACGTGGCCGCCGTACTTCGCGCAGGCGGCGGAGCACGGCCTCCACCTGTGGGAGCCGGAGGACAACCTGGCCTTCGGGCTGGAGATCCTGCGCGGTCACCTGCGCGGCGACCTCTCCGCGGAGGGGATCGCCCGGGCGGGGACGCTCTACAACGCCGGGACGCTGTCCGACGGGGTCACCGCCTACGGCCGGCGCCTCGCCGCGGCGACCCGCGCATGGGCCGAACGCCTGGGCGAACCCGCCCCGCCGCCGGTCAGGCCAGGTTGACCAACAGCACGTACGCCAGCGTGCCGGCGGCGATCGAGACCAGGGTCCGCCGCCCGGCCAGCAGATGCACGACGACGGTCACCGCCGCCGCGATCAGCGCGTGGGCCACCCGCGTCCCGTCCACGGGCTCTCCGGGGGCCAGCGCCGCGGCGTCGAGCAGCATCACCAGGGCCAGGATGGTCAGCACGCCGGCGGGCATCCACACCGCCAGCCGCGCCGCGAGCACGGATTCCCGCAGCGGCTGCAGCAGGGCGAACGGCAACGCGCGCAGGCAGAAGGTCACGAGGCCCGCGACGACGGCCGCGGCCACCAGGTAGGCGGCGCCGGTCATCGGGGATCCTCCTCGGCGTCGGGCTCGGCATCCGTGACGGCCCGCTCCCCCACCGCGGCGACGACGGGCACCGGTCCGGTGACGGGCACGGGCTCGGGCAGCGGCAGGGCGGTCCCGCGCGCGGCGAGCACGTGGAACGCGATCAGCACCGCGGCGTAGAGGGCGAAGGCGACGACGAGCACCTGTGCCGGTGCCAGCAGCAGGGCCACCCCGACGGCGACCGCGGCCGCCAGCACGAGGGGCAGCTGGGCGCGTGTGCGGGCGGCGTCCATGGCGAGCACGATGAAGAGGGCGACGAGCGCGAACTCCAGGCCCTCCACCGGCCCGGGCAGCAGCCAGGCCACGGCCACCCCGGCGAGGCCCCCGAGCACCCAGTACGCCTGCAGCGCGACCTGCATGGCCACCAGTCGGGGGCCGGTCCAGCCGCGGGGCTGGGCGGCGGCGATGGCGTAGGCCTCGTCGATCAGGGCACCCATCGAGTAGATCCGCGCGAGGCGCCCCCGGACCACGCGCAGCGGGAAGCTGAACGCATAGAACACGTGGCGGAAGTTCACCAGGAACACCGTCACGGCGATCGTGAGCAGCGGCGTGCCCGCCACCACCAGCGAGACGAGCAGCAGCTCGACGGACCCGGCGAACACGACCACGGAGAACAGGGGTGCGACCCACGCGGGCAGCCCGGCCTGGACCACGAGCATCCCGAAGGCCATGCCCAGCGGGAACAGGCCGAGGCCGGCGCCCAGCGTCACGGCGACGCCGGAGCGCACCTCGGCCCACCGCGAGGGCGGAGCGGAGGCGCGCGAGGACGCTGACGAGGAGCCCATGATGGTGAGCATGCTCTCATAGGCGCCTGACGGGCGGTCGGCATGACGGAGCCGCGGCGTCACGCCGTGTCATGGCCCCGCGATCGGTGCACCCGGAGGGACTCGAACCCCCGACCCTCTCGGTGTAAACGAGATGCTCTGACCAACTGAGCTACAGGTGCCGGTGTCCGTCCAGGCTACCGGTGAGCGAGCAGGTCGCGCGTCGCCGCCTCGTGCTCGCTCCGGGTGCGTGCCTGTCCCGGGGCGGCGACCACGCGCGCGGCCTCGACCCCGTCCGCGTCGAGCAGCACGGAGACGCGGCGGGGCCGCCCGGTCTCCGCGTCGAAGACGTCGAGGGCACGGCAGGCCGCGCCGTGGGGCCAGAAATCGGAGAGCAGGGTGAGCGGCTCCGGCAGTGCCAGCTCCTCGCGGACGCGGCGCAGCACGGGGGCGGCGTCACACGAGACCACGCGGACAGCCACATCGTCGACCGCCACGTCCTCGGCGAGCGCCCCGAGCCAGCCGAGCTCGCCCGTGCACACCGGCGTGAACGCCCCGGGCAGGAAGACGAGCCACGTGCCCCGCGGCCCGGCGGCGTCCTGGGGCCCGCGCGTCGGCGGCCACGGCCACCTCTGGCCGTGGTCGTCGCGCAGCGCGGGGACGACGTCGGCGCCCCGCGTCCCGCCGGACGGGGGCTCAGCCACCGCGCTTCTGGACGAGCTTCTGAGCGGCCCAGTCCTCGGAGGCGCCGGCCCCGGTGGTGGCGTGCAGGCCCGCGGTGGAGGCGGCCTCGGCGACGTCCGCCGGGCTGACGTGGCCGGGGCGCCCCTTGCGGGGGGTCATGATCCAGACGGGGCCGGCATCGAGGGAGCGCTGGGCGTCCACGAGGGCGTCCGCGAGATCCATGACGTCGCCGTCGTCCGCGCGCCACCAGAAGAGGACCGCGTCCGCCGGCTCCTGGTCGTCCTCGGTCAGCAGCTCCTCGCCGAGCGCGTCCTCGAGCGCGTCGCGGAAGGTGACGTCGACGTCGTCGTCGTACCCCCACTCCTGCACCAGGTCGCCCCTCGAGAGGGCGAGCTCCGCCAGCAGGGCGCTGTCCGTCGAGGTCGGCGTCGACCCAGCCTGCATAGTGTCCGGTCCTCCTTGATGGTGGCGGGCACTGCGGCCCGCGCCGTCGAGCGGGTGATGATGACCACCATACGCCGTGGACGCCGCCGTTCCGGGGCCTCCGGCCGGGCGGACGCGGCGGCTCCGGTCTACTCTGGGGAGGAACAGACGCACTCTCCGGGCGACGCGCCCGGCTCGGCGTCGCGGGCCCGGACCGGATCGTCTGCCCGCAGCCCACCGCGGAGCACCCCTCCGCACGAGAACCAGGAGGCACCGTGAGCGCAGCCGAAGAGAGCTCGCAGATCCGCAGCGGTCTGACCGACCAGCTCCCGGACAAGGATCCCCAGGAGACGTCGGAGTGGATCGAGTCCCTCGACGGACTCATCGAGGAGCGCGGCACGGAGCGGGCGCAGTACATCATGCGCTCCCTCATGCAGCGCGCGAGCGCCCAGTCCGTCGCCCTGCCCTACGTGACCACCACGGACTACGTGAACACGATCCCGGCGGACCAGGAGCCGGAGTACCCGGGCGACGAGGAGCTCGAGCGCCGCTACCGCAACTACCTGCGGTGGAACGCCATGGCCCTCGTGCAGCGCGCCCAGCGCGACGCCGTCGGCGTCGGCGGCCACATCTCCTCCTACGCGGGCCAGGCGACCCTCTACGAGGTGGGCCTGAACCACTTCTTCCGCGGCCAGGACCACCCGGGCGGCGGCGACCACATCTTCTTCCAGGGCCACTCCTCGCCGGGCAACTACGCCCGCGCGTTCCTCGAGGGCCGCCTGACCGAGCAGGACCTCGACGGCTTCCGCCAGGAGAAGTCCCGCCAGGGCCACGCCCTGCCCTCCTACCCGCACCCGCGGATGATGCCGCACTTCTGGCAGTACCCCACCGTGTCCATGGGCCTGGGGCCGATGAACGCCATCTTCCAGGCGCAGACCAACCGGTACCTGCACAACAACGGCATCAAGGACACCTCCGACCAGCACGTGTGGGCCTTCCTCGGCGACGGCGAGATGGACGAGCCCGAGTCGCGCGGTCAGCTGCACGTCGCGGCCAACGACAAGCTCGACAACCTCACCTTCGTGATCAACTGCAACCTGCAGCGTCTCGACGGGCCGGTGCGCGGCAACGGCAAGATCGTCCAGGAGCTGGAGTCCTACTTCCGGGGCGCCGGCTGGAACGTCATCAAGGTCCTGTGGGGCCGCGAGTGGGATCCGCTGCTCGAGGCCGACGACGAGGGCGAGCTCGTGCGCATCATGAACGAGACGCTCGACGGCGACTACCAGACCTACAAGGCCGAGTCCGGCGGCTTCGTGCGCGACCACTTCTTCGGCCGGTCCTCCGTCACCAAGGAGATGGTGGCGGACATGACCGACGACGAGATCTGGGGCCTCAAGCGCGGCGGCCACGACTACAAGAAGGTCTACGCCGCCTACAAGGCCGCCATGGAGCACAAGGGCCAGCCCACCGTGATCCTGGCCCACACCATCAAGGGCTACGGCCTGGGCAAGTCCTTCGAGGGCCGCAACGCCACGCACCAGATGAAGAAGCTGACGGTGGACGACCTCAAGGTGTTCCGGGACCGCCACCGCATCCCGATCTCGGACGAGCAGATCGAGAAGGACCCGTACAACATCCCGTACTACCACCCGGGCGCCGACGCCCCGGAGATCACGTACATGATGGAGCGGCGCAAGGAGCTGGGCGGCTTCGTGCCGGAGCGGCGCAGCGACTACCACGCGATCCCGCTGCCCCCGGAGTCCGCGTACAAGCAGGCCCGCAAGGGATCGGGCAAGCAGCAGGCCGCCACGACCATGGCGTTCGTGCGCCTGCTCAAGGACCTGATGCGGGACAAGAACATGGGACCGCGCTTCGTGCCGATCATCCCGGACGAGGCCCGCACCTTCGGCATGGACTCGTTCTTCCCGACCGCGAAGATCTACAACCCCAAGGGCCAGAACTACCTGTCCGTGGACCGGGACCTGTTCCTGTCCTACAAGGAGTCCCCGCAGGGGAAGATCTACCACGTCGGCATCAACGAGGACGGCGCCACCGCGGCGTTCAACGCGATCGGCACGGCGTACTCCACGCACGGCGAGCCGATGATCCCGGTGTACATCTTCTACTCGATGTTCGGCTTCCAGCGGACCGCGGACAACATCTGGGCCGCAGGCGACCAGCTCGCGCGCGGCTTCATGATCGGCGCCACCGCCGGGCGCACCACCCTCGCCGGCGAGGGCACCCAGCACATGGACGGTCACTCCCCCGTCCTGGCGTCCACGAACCCGGCCGTGAAGCACTACGACCCGGCGTACTCGTACGAGATCGCCCACATCGTGCGCCAGGGCCTGGAGGACATGTACGGCGACCACGACCGCGGGGACGACGTCCGCAACGTCATCTACTACCTCACGGTGTACAACGAGCCGATCACCCACATCGAGGAGCCCGAGGGCCTCGACGTGGAGGGCCTGCTCAAGGGCATCTACCGTCTCTCCGAGGGCCAGGGCGACGGCCCGAAGGTCCAGCTCCTGGGCTCCGGCGTCTCCGTGCCGTGGGCGCTCGACGCCCAGCGGATCCTCTCCGAGGAGTGGGGCGTGAACGCCTCCGTGTGGTCGGTGACCTCCTACAACGAGCTGTACCGCGACGCCGTCGCGGCGGAGAAGGACGCCCTGAAGGACCCGTCCGCCACCCCGCGCGTGCCCTACGTGACGCAGGCGCTGCAGGGGGCCGAGGGCCCGATCGTGGCCACCTCGGACTACTCCACCTCGTGGACGAACCAGATCCGCCCGTTCGTGCCGAACCGCTTCTCGGCGCTCGGCGCCGACGAGTTCGGCTTCGCGGACACCCGCGCCGCCGCCCGTCGGTACTTCCTCATCGACACCCACTCGATGGTGGTCCGCGCGCTGCAGCTCCTCGAGGAGGAGGGCGAGGTCGAGCGGGGCACGGCCGCGAAGGCGCACGAGAAGTACCGCCTGGACGACGTCAACGCCGGCACCACCGGCATCGCGGGCGGCGACGCCTGACCCGCACGCCGCGGGGAGGCCGACGCCCTCCCGTCCCGACGCCGGCCGCCCGCCTCCGCCACG
>ERZ501013.114-NODE-114-length-13188-cov-25.499810_pt1 | contig 13188 bp, 9 predicted proteins | sample MGYA00248834_ERZ501013 | MGnify/ENA primary metagenome ERZ501013 (study PRJEB25958, sample SAMN03398545) | human skin metagenome | study: EMG produced TPA metagenomics assembly of the Human Skin Microbiome Metagenome (human skin metagenome) data set.
CCGTCGAAAGTCGTGCAAATATACCAGCCATAGGTGGAGTCGAATCCTTCCCCTTCGGTGCTTGAGGACTCCGGGAAGTCGTCAGCGTTGCGGTTGCCTGATCATTAGGGTACGGGACTGCGCAACATCGGCAACAGCAATACCCGTACAATCTTCTCAGCCCAGACAGGGTTGCGCCAGCTGGAACAAGCCACCGGGCGCGCGAGGACGACACATAAAAGGATGGATCGTGGGACTGTTCCGCCCCTACGAGCAGGGAACCAGCAAGAAGACCGGACCGACGGAGGAGACCGTCGAGGCAGGGCCGGGATCCAGTACTGAGTCCTCCTCTTCCTCGGCTACCACAGCTCCCAGACGCGCTCCGAAGACCTCGTCAACCGGCAGAAAACAACGGGCTAGTAAGGGGGATCACGCCACTAAGAAGCCCCAAACGGCTGACCATAAGGCGCCTGTTGCACAGCCGAAGACCGTATCCCGGCACACCGCAAAGAAGGGGCCGACGCCAACCCGCGCCGAAGCCGAGGCTGCACGTCGTCACCGTCTCAATCCGACGCTGAGCAAGAAGGAGGCCCGCAAGCGCGAGCGCCTGGCCAAGCGTGAGCGCCAGGCCGCGGCTATGGAAGCGGCCGAGCGACGCCCAGAGCGGGGCTACCTGCGCGATTACATTGACTCGCGTTGGACTTTCAGCGAATTCATTATGCCGATCTTCCTGGCCGTCATGGTGATCTGGTTGGCCATGCTCTTTATCGCTCCAACCGCCGTGGGCGCCATCAATGCCATGTCCCTGGGCATGCTGATCGTGATGATCTTGTGGCTCATTGATTCCTGGCGCCTGTGGCACGGGGCGAAGAAGGGGATCCGAGCCCGTTACCCCAGCGCTCCCCTGCGTGGACTGTGGTCCTACCTCAACAATCGCGCTATGACGGTGCGTCGCTGGCGCAACCCGGCACCGCGCGTCGAGCGTGGCGAAAGAATTGACTCATAACTTTGTGGGACGCAGACGTGGCAGACATGATTGTCTTATAGGTATGAGTTACTCGTGGCTTTTTAAACAGTCCCGCATCACCGTCAAAGGCTCCGAACACCTCGGTGAGCTCGGAGCCGGGCAACAGTTCGAGTCCCAGGAGGAGGCCGAAGCATGGCTCTCTGAAACTTGGCCCGAGCTACAAGATGCTGGAATCGACGAAGTCACCCTTATGGAAGACGACGATGTCGTCTACGGCCCGATGGAACTGTCGGAAGGGTGATCGCGGACCCTCACGGTCTGCCAAGTCATCACCGCGCCAAAAGCTGTCAAGGCGATCCCCAGCCCAATAACAGTCGGACGGGACTGGGCTATAGAACGACGCCGTTGCTCGTACGTCTGCACGGTGTCGGTATGAGTTGCCGTGTACGTGGCCTTGTGACAGGTGTCTCCCGGATGCATCTCGACACCTCGACAAGAGACTGTGGGCGAGGCCATCACCATAATTCCCCACACCAGCAAGGCAACCCCGGCCGCAGCAACAACGACGTCGAGAACCAACCGAAGCTTGGGATGACTCGCACGGCCTAACGGTGCGCTGTGCTGTGCCGACGTTGTAGAGCCCACAAACTCACCATACTGGCGACTCATTACGACCGCGCCGCCACGCACTTGACATCCCTCGACTAGGCTGATCGACGAGGTGTCGCCCCGGGGAATGACCGGGCCCATCCCGAATTATCTACCGAATGGAACCTTCCACCGAATGAGAGGAATCCTCGTGGCCAACAGCACCCAGCTGCCCATCCGCCCGCGTCCCGACCTCAAGGTGTCGCGAAATGCCAACGGCGCCGACGTCGTGATTGCCGGTCTGGTCGAGGGTTCCCAAGGCCCCACCGTCCAGGGGCTGGCACCGCGCGCTGTCAAAGAAGCTGAAGAGACCTTCGGCGCCCCGCTCGTCGAAGTGGCCATTCGGGCCGGCGGATCTACCAAAATTGGTTCCACCGTGGTGCTGCCATGGTTTGGAAACAGCCTCGTTCTGGTTGGCTGCGGAGCTGAGGGATTCGATGGTGAGTCCCTGCGCAAGGCTGCCGGTTCGGGCGCTCGTGCCGCCGCTGACTTATCACACGGCAGCAGCCTCAAAGTAGCCGTTGACATGGGGACAGTCTCGGCCGAGCAGGTTCGAATCGCCGCCGAGGGGGCCTTACTCGGCTGCTACAAGGTGCCGACCATTACCGCAACCTCGAATGAGCCCGAGATCTCGACCGTCACGATAGTGTCCAATGCCCGTGGCGCTAAGCCCGAGCTCAACAAAGCCCGTATCCTTGCTGATGCCGTCTACACCGCCCGCGACTGGGTGGACGCTCCAGCCAACTTGCTCTACCCGAAGACTTTCGCCGCCTCGGTGCAATCCTGGTGCAACAACCTCTCGGACGTCACCGTCGACGTGCTCGACGAGAAAGCCCTGGGGCGTGGTGGCTTCGGCGGCATCCTCGCGGTAGGTGGAGGCTCAGCCCACTCCCCACGTCTGGTCCGCGTGGAATACGCCCCGGAAGGATCCACCACCACGCTGGCTCTAGTGGGCAAGGGCATTACCTTCGACTCTGGCGGCCTCAATATCAAGACTGCTGCCAATATGTACACCATGAAGTGCGATATGGGCGGTGCTGCTGCGGTACTCGCCGCTATCGGCGCGATTGCCCGCCTCGGGCTCAACGTTCGCGTGGTTGCTTACGGGTGTTTGGCAGAGAATATGCCGTCTGGATCAGGGTGGCGCCCCTCTGACGTCGTCACTATGTACGACGGGACAACAGTCGAGAATGGCAACTCCGACGCCGAGGGACGCATCGTGATGGCCGACGGCCTGGCCCGCGCGTGTGAGGACAACCCTGACTTCATCGTCGACATTTCCACCCTGACCGGCGCCTGCATGGTCGCTCTCGGTAACCACACCGCAGGTGTCATGACCTCGGGGGCCCAGGCAGCAGACACCTTGCTGGACGCTTCCGAGGCTGCCGGCGAGGACTTCTGGGAGCTTCCGATTACCGACGAGGTTCGCGAAGGCCTGCATTCTGACATTGCCGACGTCAAGTCCTCCGGCGCTCGCGAAGGCGGCGCGATGCTCGCTGCAGCTTTTCTGCAACGTTTCGTGACCCCAGGCATCGACTGGGCCCATCTCGACATCGCCGGCCCGGCGTACAACGAGGCCTCGGCCCATGACTACACCCCGATTCAAGGAACCGGGTTCGGAGTGCGCACTCTGGTCCAGCTCGCCGCACATATGGCTGGCTGATCATAAATATCACCACTGGGGGCAGGGGTTATAGACCCTTGCCCCTTGCCGTACTCGGATGACATTTTCTGAATCCAAAAATGGGACCAACTGCACATTTGGCCACAGTCAAGCTAGGCTTGCCACGAATCCGTCGCGGCTTGCAAAGGAGCTCCAACACATGTCGACCGAAGTCACTCTTCCTGCACTGGGCGAGTCCGTCACCGAAGGCACCGTGTCCCGCTGGCTCAAGGCTGTCGGAGACACCGTCGAGGCCGACGAACCCTTACTTGAGGTGTCCACCGACAAGGTCGATACCGAAGTCCCCTCCCCCGCCTCCGGCACCCTACTTGAGATCAAGGTCCCCGAAGACGAAGACGCCGAAGTCGGCGCCGTCCTAGCCATCATCGGCGACCCCTCCGAGTCGGGCTCTGCGCCTGCTGAGGCCCCCAGTGGCAATAATGAAGCTGCCGAACCGCAGCCCGAACCTGAGCCGGCTGCCGAGCGGAAGCCGGCTCCTTCCGGTGGTTCCGCTCAGGGAGTTGAGGTCACCCTGCCGGCTCTGGGCGAGTCCGTCACCGAAGGCACCGTGTCCCGCTGGCTCAAGGCTGTCGGAGACACCGTCGAGGCCGACGAACCCTTACTTGAGGTGTCCACCGACAAGGTCGATACCGAAGTCCCCTCCCCCGCCTCCGGCACCCTACTTGAGATCAAGGTCCCCGAAGACGAAGACGCCGAAGTCGGCGCCGTCCTAGCCATCATCGGCGACCCCTCCGAGTCGGGCTCTGCGCCTGCTAAGCCGACGGCTGAGCCCGCGGAAAAGGCCAAACCTGAGCCGGTGAAGAGCGAGGCCGAGGAGGCACCGGCGCCGGCCGCGCCGAAGCCCGCCGAGGCTCCCAAACCCGCCGGGACCAATGAGGTCGCCCCACGCGCCACCAACCCGTCGTCGGACGTCTACGTCACCCCGCTAGTCCGCAAGCTCGCCCGGGAGAACAACGTCGACCTGTCGACGATCACCGGAACTGGTGTCGGGGGTCGTATTCGCAAGCAAGACGTACTAGCTGCAGCCGGTAAGTCTGGAGAAGCTCCCTCAGCTCCTCAGGCACCGGCTGCCGCCCCTGCCCCGGCTGCTCCGAAACCGGCTGGTTCAGCCCGTAAAGCCTCCCAGGAAGTCTCTCCGGAAGCTGCCGCTCTGCGCGGCACCACCGAGAAGATGAGCCGTCTACGCAAGGTCATCGCCTCGCGGATGGTTGAGTCCCTGCAGATCTCGGCTCAGTTGACGGCCACCGTCGAGGTGGACATGACCGCTATCTCCCGCATCCGCAACGCTGAGAAGGCTGCTTTCAAGGCCCGCGAGGGAGTCGGTCTGTCCTACTTGCCTTTCATTACCAAGGCCGTCGTTGAAGCCCTCAAGGCCAATCCGACCTTCAACGCAAATATCGACACCGAGGTGGGGACGATTACCTACGGTTCTTCTGAGAACATCGGCATCGCCGTTGATACCCCGCGCGGGCTGCTGGTTCCGGTCATCAAGAACGCTGGTGATCTCAATATCGCTGGGCTGACCCACCAGATTGGCGATCTCGCTGCCCGCACCCGCGACAACAAGGTGACCCCTGACGAGCTGTCCGGCGGCACCTTCACCATCACCAACTATGGCTCGGCTGGAGCCCTCTTCGACACCCCGATCGTCAACCAGCCCGAGGTCGCCATCCTCGGCACCGGTGCTCTGGTTAAGCGCCCAGTCGTCGTCACCAACGAGTTCGGCGAGGATACCATCGCAGTCCGCGACATGATGTACCTCTCGCTGTCCTACGATCACCGGCTCATTGACGGCGCTGTGGCGGCTCGCTTCCTATCGGGCATCAAGGCTCGTCTGGAGGAGGGCGACTTCGCCGGAGAGTTCTGACCTTTGGAGACTAAGAAGAACGCGAGCCCGGGAAACTGAATACCCAGGGCAAGCCCGAGGCGGTGGGATCGATCCCACCGCCTCGCCATTTATGCCCGCCCCTTGCGAATGCTGCTCGGACTCGGCCGCTACGTCACCTCATTGCATGGCCGACACTATGATCGCAAGATGTGATGCAACAGGACCCTCCCACATCTCAGCCCCACACTCCACAGATAGTTGACGGGGTGAAGCCCCGCGGCTGGGTTGATCATCCCGCCGGACTACACTTCGAGTACCTGGGGATTGCAGATAGCCGTCCCACCCGCACTGAATACAACGAGTGCTGGGCGCATCAGCGCGAGGTGCACGCTGAGGTGTCCGCCCACCAGCGCCCCAACACAGTCATTTACGTCGAACATGATCCCGTCTACACAGCCGGACGACGCACCCGCAAGGAGGCTTATCCTTTCGACGGCACCCCGGTCGTTCCGGTGGACCGGGGCGGTGAAATCACCTGGCATGGCCCTGGTCAGCTTGTCGGCTACCCGATTGTCTTCTTGCAGCGCGGTATCGGCGTTGTCGATTATGTGCGCCGAGTAGAGGAAGCCGTTATCCGGCTCGTTGCCCAATACGGATTGCGTGCCGGGCGCGTCCCTGGACGAACCGGAGTGTGGTTCCCGTCCGATGGAATGGGACCCGAGCGAAAAGTGTGCGCCATCGGCATCCGCGTGTCTCGACAGACAGCGATGCACGGTTTCGCCCTCAACATCGACCCCGACACTGCTGGCTTCGACAACATTATTCCGTGCGGCATCTCCGACGCCGACGTGACCAGCATGGCACGCGAACTAAGACGTCTGCACGGCCCCGACGCCGAGGTTCCCTCTTTGCTAGAGGTGGCTGGCAACCTCGAGCCCATCCTCACTGAGATGATGTCGTTTCAGCCGTATGAGATGAGCCCAGACATTCCGCGTCGGGAACACCCAGCGTTCCTGCATCCCATGCCATGATCCTGTCCGTTCCCTCGGCTACAGTTCCCTCTACCCTGCCCCAAAGGAGATGTCGGTGACGTATCCCAGCCACGCCCGCACCACTGGACCGCTGTTAGCGGCCACAGGTGTCGCCATGGCCATCGTCGCCGCGGTGATTGGACGACTCCGTCCCCTGGAACCTCGTCTGCTGGGCAGGGAGAATCCAGACGTCCTCACTAGCGTCCTGCATGCCGTCGTCGAAACCCTGTTCTGGACAGCCCTGGTGTGGACGTTAACAGAGCTTGTTCGCGCCACCTTGTGCTCACCGCATCGGGATGTCGTCGATTCCACCCGCACCCGCGGACGCCGGGCATGGTTAGCCGCACAGATGTGGGTTGTACTGGCCCTGCTCATGATCCCGCTGGAATCCGCTGATTCCGCCGGTTTGACCTTCGAGCAGGCCTTCCTCGATCTCCCGACCTACATCACCTCAACCCCATCGGTAGCGGCTTGGCTCGTCGTCGCAGTCTTGGGGCTGCTGGTCGGCCTGCTTGCTCTGCTGAGCACCCATCTCGGCGGCCTCGTAGTGGCAAGCTTACTGACGGTCCTCGCCGCATTGCCGGTTCCCGTCACCGGGGCAATTTCGGTGGGCCTTAACCACGATTTCGCCACCGACTCCGGAGCTCTGGCCACCGTCGGCATGACAGTCGCCGCTGCTTGCGTTCTGGTCGAGGTCCTTGACGGCCCCCGCCCTGCCCTCACCGACCGTCTTATCTGGAAGCAACGCATCGGCGCCGCCGTAACCCTTGCTGGAAGCATTGTTGTCACCTGGCAAGGTCAGGCTGAGCGTTCCTGGGGCTCTGATCGATGGGGCGTGGCCCGCCTCATCGTGCTCGTCGCTACAGTTATCTGGGTCGTCATCACCTGGCTGCCACGTACCAGGATGCTGAGCTGGCTCGGGGTGACGATGGTGGCGGTCGTGCTGATCGTGACGGGAGCAGCAAATCAGCTCGTGCCACCGCGCTACCTCATTGGTCAAACCCCGGCTGTCAATTACCTCGGCTATGAACTACCGCCGGCACCCACAGCCGCCATCCTGCTGGCTCCCGGCCGTCCCAACATCGGTTTCTGGACTCTATCAGTCCTCGGAATCGTTGGCTATTACGTCGCTGTTAGGACCCTCAAGCGTCGTGGCGAAGCCTGGTCTGGGGCACGTATAGGCTCATGGATCGGGGCTTGGGCCGTGGTGATATATCTTGCCAGCACCGGGCTGTGGGAATACTCCTCAATGCAGTTCAGCTGGCACATGCTCGTTCATATGACCTTCAACATGCTGGTTCCGGCCCTACTGGTGCTGGGAGCGCCAATCACCCTCCTAAGACGGGTATTGCGTTCCGGAGACCAGATCAACGATGGTTTCAACGGACCCCATGACTGCCTCATGGCGACGCTGGAATGGCGTCCCACAAAGATCCTATTCGGCCCCTTCGCCGCATGGATCGTCTTTATTGTCAGCTTCTACGTCGTCTATTTCACCCCGATATTCGGCTACCTCATGCGCTACCATTGGGGGCACCAGTGGATGCTGCTGCATTTCCTCGTGGCCGGGTTCATGCTGTTTGAATACGTCATTGGCTTGGACGATCTACCAGTGTCACTGCCCCACATCGGCCGATTGGGGTTTGTCATTACAGCAATGCCTTTCCACTCGTTCTTCGCCGTCATCACGATGAATGCCCACCAGATCATCGGCAAGGATTTTTACGAGGCACTATCTATTCCGTGGGTTCCCAATCTGCATGACGACCAGAACGTCGGTGGCCAGATCACCTGGGCCACCGGCGAGATCCCGATGGCGCTGGTCCTCATCGCGCTGTGCGTGCAGTGGTTCATCTCGGACCGTCGCGACCAGCGGCGGGTCGATGCTTCTGAGGACGCCGACCTTGATGAGTCCCTAGCCGCCTACAACGACATGCTCGCCCGAATGGCTGGTCAGGAGATCAAGCCGCACGATCCAGGGACCAAGTCATGAGCACGGCCGCGATGAGTCCCCCAGACGAGGAGCAAACCGTCCTACATCCGCCGGTGCAGTTGCAGATCAGCGGGATGACCTGCGCTGCGTGCGCCACAACGATCGAGAAAAGGCTGTCCCGCATTGACGGGGTGCACGCGAGTGTCAATTTCGCCTCTGAGCGGGCGACGGTAACTGGCATGGGCGTCAAGGATGCGATAGCCGCTGTCAAGGATGCCGGCTACACCGCAGCCCTGCTCTCCGACATCGATCTAGCAGCCGAGGCAGAACGCCGCATCACCATGTTGAGGCGCCGCCTCATTGTGGCCGTGCTCCTGACCTTGCCCCTCATGGACATCGGCCTGGTCTTAGCTTTGGAACCACAATTACGTTTCCCCACGTGGGACTGGCTACTCGTCTCCCTCTCCCTACCGGTGGTTTTCTGGTCAGCGTGGCCATTCCACAAGGCAACATGGACAAATTTGCGCCACGGCATGACCTCCATGGATACCCTAGTTTCACTAGGGGTTTTAACCTCTTTCGGATGGTCGTTCATCTCCATCCTCATCGGCGCTCAAGACCAAGAGGGGTATTGGCTGGGCTACGGCATCACCCCGGCGGGGGCTGACACCCTGTACCTTGACGTCGCCGCCGGGGTGACCTGTTTTCTGCTAGCCGGACGCTACTTTGAAGCCCGCGCCAAGAGGTCGGCACGGTCTGTGCTAACAGCTTTGAGGCAGCTGGCTGCCAAGAATGCGCGGGTGTTGCGTAATGGAATCGAGACCGTCGTTCCCGTCGAGCAGCTACACCAGAGTGACCTCTTCGTTACCTTAGCCGGAGAGACTCTGGCCGCCGATGGGGAGGTTGTCGAGGGGTCTTCCAGTATCGATACGTCGATGATGACCGGCGAACCGATGCCCGCCGACGTCACTGTAGGGTCAGCGGTGCTCGGCGGAACGATGAACCTTACCGGGCGGATCGTGGCCAGAGCTACCGGAGTTGGTGACCACAGTCAGCTCGCCCACATGGCGGTGTTAGCCGAGGAGGCCCAAGCTCGCAAAGCCAACGTCCAGCGTCTGGTAGACAAGGTCGTCGAGATCTTTGTGCCAGCGGTTCTTGCCATCGTCGTCTTGACCTTCTTCGGTTGGTGGATCGCCGGGGCAGGAACCCGGCATGCCCTCTCGGCAGGCCTCTCGGTGCTTGTTATAGCCTGCCCGTGCGCCCTAGGTTTAGCGACGCCGACTGCCCTCATGGTTGGGGTTGGCCGAGGTGGTCAGCTGGGCATCCTCATTAAGGGGCCAGAAGCTCTGGAGGCGTCCGGTCGCATTGATACTGTGGTCCTTGATAAAACTGGTACTGTCACCAGCGGGGAGATGACTCTCGTCGCGACGCTTCCTGCCAAAGGACAGGACGTCGATCGCGCCCATCGTTACGCCGCCGCCCTGGACCAACACTCCACCCACCCGGTAGCCAAAGCTGTGGTAGCAGCTGTCAAAGGCACCATTCCAGCGTGCCCCAGCCCGCGCACCCTCGCTGGACGAGGCGTCAGTGGCGAGGTTGAGGGGCATCGTGTCATGGTTGGCAATCCTGCGTTTCTCACGGAGGCAGAGATCAAGATTCCCGCCGAGCTGAGCCACACCGTTGAGAAGGCAGCCGAAACAGGCCGTTCCGCCGTCCTGGTAGCGATCGACGGTCAGGCCGCAGCTGCCCTTGTCGTCGCCGACACCGTCAAACCCGAGGCCCCGGAAGTCATCGCCCAGCTCAAAAATATGGGGCTACGAACTGTTCTCCTCACTGGTGATTCGAAAGCCGCCGCAAAAGTCGTCGGAACACAACTTGGCACCGACGAGGTCCTGGCCGAGGTCCTACCCACCGACAAAGCCGAGGTCGTTGAGAGATTTCGCTCTAAAGGCCGCGTGGTCGCCATGGTAGGTGACGGCGTCAACGACGCCGCTGCCTTGGCAAGCTCCGATCTCGGCATGGCACTGGTCACCGGCACTGATATCGCGATGCGCAGCGCCGACATCATCTGCGTACGCCACCATCTCGGGGTCGTCCCAGACGCCATTGGGTTGTCGAGACGCACTCTGAGGACCATCCGCGGCAACCTCGCATGGGCTTTCATCTACAACATCGCAGCGATCCCGATCGCGGCCGCCGGTTTCCTGAACCCGCTGATATCCGGGCTTGCCATGAGCCTTTCGAGCCTCTTCGTCGTCACCCATTCCCTGAGACTTCGTAACTTCGGCACACGCAGTTAAACTGGCCGGCGTGAGTGTCGAAGCAGACGGTAGAAAGCTCCTCCGAGTCGAGGTCAAGAATTCTCAGACGCCCATCGAGAACAAACCCCACTGGATCAAGACTCGGGCCACAATGGGTCCGGAGTACCGCGACATGCGTCGCCGAATGATCGACGGAGATCTGCACACCGTGTGTCAAGAGGCTGGCTGCCCCAATATTTTCGAGTGTTGGGAGGATCGCGAGGCCACTTTCCTCATCGGCGGCGACCACTGCACCCGCCGTTGTGACTTCTGCCAGATCGAGTCGGCCAAGCCGGAAGGCTACGACAAAGACGAGCCGCGTCGCGTCACAGAGTCCGTCAAGCAGATGGGGCTGCGCTACGCTACCGTTACGTCGGTATGCCGAGACGACCTCGAGGACGAAGGTGCCTGGCTGTGCGCCGAGACGATTCGTCAAATCCACCAGGTAACTCCCGGCGTCGGCGTCGAGATGTTAGCCCAAGATTTTTCCGGCAAACAGGACCTGCTCGACATCGTCTTCGAAGCACGCCCGGAGGTCTTCGGTCACAACCTTGAGACGGTCCCCCGCATCTTCAAGCGCATTCGACCCGGATTCCGCTACGACCGTTCTTTGGCCGTCCTGGACTCTGCACATGAGGCCGGTCTGATCACCAAGTCAAATCTCATTCTTGGCATGGGCGAGACCCGTGAAGAAATTTCACAGGCCATGCGGGCGCTCCATGACGCCAACACCGACCTGCTGACGATCACCCAGTACCTGCGCCCGAACTCCTACCTACACCCCATCGACCGTTGGGTGACGCCTCAGGAGTTCGATGAGTTAGCCGAAGAGGCCCGCGAAATTGGATTTGTCGGTGTGATGAGCGGACCGCTTGTGCGATCCTCCTACCGGGCTGGCCGCCTCTATCGGCAGGCTATGGAAGCACGCGGCGAGCGTCCGGTGATGATCGTGACCGGGTACCGCGACGGTGCGAAACCTGCACCATTCGCGGCCAAGGAGTGACGGTGCGACCTCCTAGAGCTGGGACGCGCGTCGAACGGCTCGCATGAGGTGAGGCCGCCCCTGCATCAAAGTCACAACATCGAATAGCCATACAACGCTTCAAGATCGCCGGGAACGGGTCATCGCAGAACGGTTCCGGTCACGGCAAACGTCGTCTGCTGCCCGGGCTCCGCCTGAGCACGCAGTTGTGGATGCTGACGGGCCTTGCCCGGCATCGATACATCACTGTCAACGACCGCGAACGTCCCCTCTCGGCCAGGACCGCCACATCCAAAGGACCCATAAGCTCCGGTAGAATTGAGAAATATCCTCAATTCGTCGGTATCATCGGCGCACCTGACGTCGCCGCAGTGGAGATGAACAGTGTATGGTTTCTCCCATAAACCTCCTCACTGATTCTGTCGTAGGCCTACATATACCATCACCGCGGAAAGCACGGCAGCGGCTCATCGGGTGAACTGACCCGCTCGAGAGTGTCAATCATTCCTTTAAAACATCAACTTGGCCACGAAAAATGGTTTTCTTATTTCCATAGCATTATACTGACACACCTGCCCTTTTCCACGCCCACCACCTTGGAAGACATGCACATCCTGATACCCAACCCCGACCCAATCATTCCCTCTTTTTACCCACAACCGAACACGGGCCCCGGCCTTCCGCTCCTTAACGGACTCCGACTCCACCATCCGCATACACCCCAGCCATAGGCCTAGAAGCGCACCCGCAGCAAACACTTTGATCAAACCACTCTCCATCAGGAGCAGCATGACCACCATGCAAACCAGCAAACCCATACGCCCTCACATTGAAGATGCGTACTGAAATCCCAACCAACGTCAATCAACCACATTAACTCAATCAGCGATAGCCGTATGAACTGTTTCATTGACTCAACTTGACCGATTCAGTGCCATGCAAACACGTGATGATGAAGCTAACCTGGACACGCATCCGACACCCGATCAGGGGGTATTATTCCTGAAGACCAAATGCTCCACACTGGGATGAACTCAACCATATCGTGGGCACCTCAGAGCAGATCCTCAGAAAGGCACTTTCACCAGTTCTTGACCTCCAAGATTACAGGACGGAAGATCTCGAATTGCCCGCGCATTAACTTCATATTCGGTGTATTGGGCATACCATCTGGTCACGCCTGCAACAAGCCTAGACGGGTCTATGCACCGTCGTAGCCATACACCACACGGGCCCCTGTCGGAATGACGCACGCCTGATCACAGCTCCAACAAATGTTGGCGGCGTACACGCCGTTCACCACACCGACCCCCATCCAAAATATCCGATACACTTCGCTTGCCTCGACCGGGGCATCCGCAACCAATAAACGGAGAACCTTTATGAAGAAGACCCATCTTGTAGCTCCCCTCCTTGTCGGCGCAATGCTCGTACCAGCGGCGCTGTCAGCTCCCAGTGCTCATGCTGTCGAGCCGACGACGACCATCTCGGCGACCAGCACCCACGAGCTCTCGGCCAGTGACGCTCGCAATAGCATCCAGCTTCTGAACGCACATATTGCGACCCTTCAGTCAGTACAGAAATCCGTCCCCGGTTCTGACTACTCTGACCAGATCCGAGATCTTCTCAAGGCTGCCTTCGACCTGCGTGGCCTCATCGAGACCCTTGCCCATGGGGGGATCCCGTTCTACGACCCTTCGACGATCATGCCGAGGATCAAGTTGGTCGCCACCACTATTGACACCATTCACACTGCTACCACCACTCTCCAAAACAAGGTCCGCCCCGCCCACGTCGAACTCGGTCTCGAAGTCACCAAGGCCGTCCTGCTGACCG
>ERZ501013.121-NODE-121-length-12949-cov-2.874205_pt1 | contig 12949 bp, 9 predicted proteins | sample MGYA00248834_ERZ501013 | MGnify/ENA primary metagenome ERZ501013 (study PRJEB25958, sample SAMN03398545) | human skin metagenome | study: EMG produced TPA metagenomics assembly of the Human Skin Microbiome Metagenome (human skin metagenome) data set.
AAAATGCTTCCCTGCAGCGCATGCCAGTGCTGGGTTTGCCCTGTATGCTTGGGCGTTTATCCCAAGTCTTTGGCACAAGCGCTGGCAAATCGCAGCGATGGTGACGGTGATAGCTTGGCTAATGGGTGGGTATAAAATGTTGATAGGTGACCATTTTTTCAGTCATACGCTGGTATCTATGAGCTTGGCATGGGGGATTTGCGCGGCAGTGGCATGGGCTTGGTGTCGATTTTATGCCAAAGCTACGTCCGCAAAAAATTCAAAGCGCTAGTTCATGGTATAAAGGTATAAAAAAGCGTTGAGGAACACCCCACGCTTTTTTTTGGTTTCATGGCTAGCTTAACCGATTGATGGTCATCACCACTTTATAGCCACCCGGATGACTGGCAGTTAAGCGAGAAGGCAGTTTATCGTTACTGTTGCTATAGCTAAAGGTGGCTGTCCAATCGCCATTTTGGGCACTCACTAGGCGATTAGTGCTGTCTTTTTTATCATTGGCATCACTCGGTGCTGGCTGACCTTGAATCCAGTAAGGCAGCTGGGAGATGGGCGCTTGCCAACCGGTTGCACGTAATAGCAATTCTTCAGGGGTAGCGGCATTGATGGTGCCTTTTTCGTTGGTTAACGTCGCAGATTGACCATTGTAGCTGATTTTGGTTTGACCCGCATTCATCGCACCGGCAATCTCAATGGCAAAGTTTTGTCCTTGCTGTGTCCAAATATAAAACGCGCTACCTGCCTGCTGCGGCGTGGTCATGCCAATTTTACCATTGATGGTAAATTGCGCGCTTGGTCGCGTACTTGGAGCCCCTTGCTCAGTAGTGGTGGTCGATGGCGCCGTGGCTGTTTGGGTATTGACCACAGGGGTTGTCATCCCTGTGGTGACAGGCTTGGCGGTGATAGGCTTAGTTGTTGCCTGTACTGACTGACAGCCTGTTAGCAGCATACTACTGATGCCCAAACAGGCAATACTTAACCCCGTGACTTTGCTGGTGACCGCTGGTAATAAATGCATAATATCCTCAAATGTTAATCAAATTTGTTAATCAAGTTTTCATCAAATGTTAACTGGTTCCGCTTAAGTATGATGATTTAAAAAACTGATGGGTAAACTATAAATAGCCATTGTTAAGCCTGTTTTGCTTAACTGCTCAAATTGGTGAAAAAGCGGTTATTATTTATCTGTTGTTTATCTGCCATTTACCTGTCATTTACTTGCCGCTTATCTGCCTTACAACCGTCATTGCTCGCTAGGCGTCACGCTCAGAGACGATTTTAGGCAGCGCTATTGCAGATTTTTGGGTTGATAACCGAGTTCATGGACCAAGATTTGGTTGATGCGAGCCGCTTCTTTTTGGTTGCCCAAATTTAAGTAGGCTTGTTGCAGCAGCAGGCCGCTAATCACATCGGGTACGATATCAAAATTATCCGATAACAGACTAATGACGGTAGCGTTATCAGACTGATGCAGCGCTTGTTGCGACAATATTTGCCGCGCCTTTAAACCGACTTCTTTGTCATTGATTAATGCCGTCAGTAGGGCGGTCACTTCTTCATTATTTTGTTTTAAATTGACCAAGGTTTGCGCATATTCGAGTTGATAATCCACGTTTGCCGGTGCAAGGCGAATCAACTCTTTTAACAGTCGCAGTTTACTGGCGTCATCATCATCGGGCAGTAACAACACTTTGGCAAATAAGATATCGGTATTATTGGGTAAATTGGTTTGTGCGCTATTAAGCAAGGCTAACGCTTGCGCGGTTTGGTTGTTTTTTTGCAAAATATTGGCTTGCATGATGTAGCTTTGCGGCGCAAAACTGTCAAATTGCTCCCGTAATTTGATGCTACTGGCAATCGCTTCATCAAAACGACTTTGCGAGATTAACAAATCAATCTGTTGCTGTCTGGCTTTGAGCACCAAGTCAGGTTGCATCACTTTGCCATAGTAGCCAATCGCATCATTGAGTAGGTTCTGGCGTTCGGCACTGACAGCCAAATAATAATTGGCTTGGTCCTTAAAGTTGGGGCTGGCAATCAACGCTTTGAGCAAGCGATCTGCTGCGGCGTATTTTTTTAAATCAATACCCACCAAAGCGGCCAGTAGTTTGATTTCTTCATCTGCCAAAAACTGCTGATTAGCACGGGCATTGAGCTGTTGCCATACTTGCGCGCTTTTGCCTTGTTTGAGCATATAGCGAATTTGATAGACAAATAGCGCTTTATTGTCAGGGACGGTTTTACGCGCCTGCGCAATAAACGCAATCACTTGATTACTGGGCGATAAGGCTTGCAGGATATCTGCTTTTAACGTCAAAAAAGCCGGGCTTTTTGGGTTGGTTTTAAGCGCCCGATTAATCGCCACTAACGCGGCTTTGGGCTGTTGAAACTGTAGCAGCAGACCTGCTTTCATCACCAGTAGTGAAGGGTTGTTTTTGATGTCTAATCGATTGAGCGTAGCAAGCAATTCAGCTTGGTCACGGGTTTCGGTGGGATAAATCCCAATCAAAATCTGACTTAAATCAGCGTCAGGATCGTACTGCAAAATTTGATTGAGCTTTTCGCCGGCTAATTCATACTCGTGCGCTTTGAGTGCCAAATGGGTCACATAAAAAATCGCCGGCACATGGTCAGGGTTTTGCTGCTGCCACGCATTGGCAAAAGCGAGTGACAACTGTGGCGGTTCATTTTGTAAAGATAAACCCAGTGCGCGTTCAAATACCGGGGCCGCATCCGCCAAAAAAGACTGCTGCTTATAGGTCGCTAACGCCTGATCGATACGACCGCGATCTGCGGCAAACTCTGCCATCAAAATCGCATACAGGCTTGGCTGGCTAAGAGACTGATTCACAGACTGACTAGCGGATGCAAAATTTGCCTCCGCACTAAAAACTGCTGGGCTAAACAATAAACTTGCCAACGTGAGCGTAGTCGCGACTACCTTTTTGCCTAAAGCGGTAAAAGGTTTAAATACATCAAGCGGCTTTAAGTTAGATTTCAGATTAGGCTTTAGCTTGACAAAAAGTTGCTGCGGTGTTGATAACTGCATCGGTAAATAAATCGATAAACAATAAGGCTTGACATATTTCGACGCAAAAAAGCGTGGATTGAGGGGACAACCACGCACAGCGCAACAAGCCGATGAAATAACCGCTGGAAACAACTTTCGCATTTAGCTCGCTTGGACAGTAACGTACCTAAAAATTACAGTCAGTATTACAATCAGTGACAAGTAAGATGTAACAAAATGTTCATGATAAAATTGAATTATACGGCTACGACGGGTTCAACTATGTAGAATTATGGTTAAATCGTATGGGTAAATAGCAACCAAACGAGCAGATGTGGCAGAGTTAAGTAAAAAAATACCATAATAGCTCGACTGACTGTTCAAAATTCTAGGCATGCTAGACATGTTAATGCGTTAAATTGTAATGCTTTAAAGCGTGGCTAAAGAATTTCCCTGAATCAAAAAAGCAGGATGTTTTTCATTTGGTATTAGCAATGGTATAATAATCCACTTTTCTACTTTACTTTTATTAAGTGGTTATTATTAAGTTGCTTTAGGTTTCTTTATATTGCCACTTTTCCCCCTGTGTTATCAAGCATGACAAACGTCGATAGGCTGATATGGGCTGGATGTCGCTTAGCTAGCACACTTAGCTAGCAAACTTGGGTTCACAAAAATCGGCTTTGATAAACGCGGTCATTTTTAAGGTCATTACGTTATATGCAGCTTCTGGTTATTGGGTTAAATCATAAAACAGCACCAGTTGCCATGCGTGAGCAATTGGCGTTTGCTGCTGAAGATTTGCCGATTGCCTTAGATTCGCTCAAAGCGATCACCCAAGGCGCGGTGATTTTATCGACCTGCAACCGCACTGAAATCTATGCGCTAGCCCCCGAAGGACAGACCCTTACTAGCACGATGTCACAAGTGATTGAATGGCTAGCGGCTTTTAAAAACACGCCCATGCAAAAAATCGCGCCACACCTGTATCAATATCAAAATAACCATGCACTGCTACATTGGGTGCGGGTAGCGTCTGGGCTAGACTCGATGATTTTGGGCGAGCCGCAGATTTTGGGACAAATCAAACAGGCGGTGCGCCAATCCCGTGCCAAAGAAGGTATATCGAGTAAGCTTAGCTGGGTGATTCAGCAGGTATTTGCCGCCGCCAAACAAGTGCGTAACGAAACGCGGGTAGGCTCACAAGCGGTATCGTTAGGCTTTGCCGCGGCCAAATTGGTGACCCAAATTTTTCAAAAACCTAGCAACAACACTTTGCTGGTGGTCGCGGCAGGTGAGATGAATCGGCTGGTTGCGACCAATATTGCAGGTTTAGGTGTCGGCAAAGTCATCATCTGTAATCGTAGTCCTGAGCGTGCCGCGCTGCTTGCCTCTGAGCTTGAAACGATTGTGCCGCAGATTGAGATTACCCCGCTTGATCAATTAGCCAACGTGTTGCCGCAAGCGGATATTGTAACTAGCTGTAGCGGTAGCCTATATACCTTGATTGATAAAACCATGGTGAAACAGGCGTTAAAACAGCGCCGTCATCAGCCCATGTTAATGATTGATTTGGCAGTCCCTCGCGATATTGACCCTACCGTCAGTGAGCTAGATGACGTGTATTTATACTCAATCGATGACTTACAACATGTGATTGCAGGCAACCTTGAACAGCGTCGCCAAGCTGCCGTAGAAGCAGAATTATTGGTGAGCCAAATCGTGGTGGCGATTGAGCGCAAATACTTGGTGCGCCAAGTGGGTCAGGATATTCAGCAGTACCGTGAGCAAGCCAAACACCATGCGGATATGATTTTAAGCCAATCCTTACAGCAGCTTGCCGATGGTCATGCAGCCGAAGCCGTGTTAACCGAACTGACCCGTAAACTCACCCAAACGTTAACCCATGCACCGTCCAAACTATTGCGAGAAACGGCTAGCGAACAGCCCGTAGAAACCGTCAATTTTGTGGCACAACAGCTGACCCATGCCTTTCGCAAAGACAAATGCCCCTATCTTACCCATAACAACACCCTGCTTGATGACGAGCCAGCGTCACCATCTTTTGACAATCAATAATTTTCCTATCGCTGAGCTTTTAAGCGCAAGTTTTCGCTACAAGCGGCGGCTAGCTTTTTTGCATCAAATTTGTAATACTTAAAATTGCTCTGCTAACTCTGATAACAATGGCGTCGATTAGGATTTGCTATGTTTACTTGCCCACCGATACTACCGTATTTTACCCCACTGCCTGCGCTTAGCCTGCAAGGCGAAGCCAATCTTGGCATACCCGCTTGGTTAGCCGCAGTGGAAGCGGACTTGGATAAGGCGCTGGCATCTGGCATACCGATTCGCCAAGTCGTCATGGGGCGCTGCTGTGCGATTGATAGCATGATGGAAGCCTTATTTGAGTTGTATGAACTCGATCAAACCGATTTGACGCTGTTTGCCACAGGGGGGTATGGGCGTGGGGAGTTACACCCGTTTTCCGATGTGGATTTATTGCTGTTAAGTCCAAACCCGATTGATGAGTCCTTGAACCAAAAAATTTCCCCGTTCGTCGCTAAGCTCTGGGATATTGGGATTGATCCTGCTTTGGTGGTGCGCTCTGTTGAAGAGTGCGATGAGGCTTGTCACGATGATATCACGGTCGCAACAAGTCTGTTAGAAGCACGAATTTTGGCGGGCAACGTTGCCCAAGCTGGGTTGCCGATGCAGCTACTCAATAAAAACTGGTCACAAACCAAGTTTTATGAGGCCAAAATGGCAGAAGCCAAAGAGCGCTATCTTAAACATAATTCGACGGAGTATAACCTAGAGCCGGACCTGAAAAACGCACCTGGGGGCTTGCGCGATATTCATACTGTCGGCTGGATTAGTAAGCGCTATTTTCGCGTGACAAACTTGTTTGGACTGGTGCAGCAAGAATTTATTACCGAAAAAGAATTTGATGAGCTGCAACAAGCGGAAGATTTTTTGTGGTTGATTCGCCATCATCTGCACAAAATTGCCAAACGCAATGAAAACCGTGTTTTATTTGACTATCAGCGCCTGATTGCTGAGCGCATCGGTTACCGTGACAATTCGCATCCCAATGCCGCAGTTGAGCATTTTATGCGCGATTATTACCGCTATGCCATGTCAAACTCAACATTGTCTGAAATGCTCACCCAGCACTACTATGAAACGTTGATTGAGGCGCGCTTACCCGATGAACAGCGCCCGGTGCATAAGGTGATTAATGAGCGCTTCAAACTGGTCGGTGATCGCATTGCGGTGACGCATACCCGGGTATTTGCCCAGCATCCGACCGCGATTTTAGAAATGTTTTTGTTGATGGGTCAGCAAAATATTCGCCATATTCGTACCCGCACGCTACGGATTTTGAAAATCGCCGCGCGAGGCATTGATGAGCATTTTCGCAATGATCCCGCCAACAAAGCCATGTTTATGGACAATATCAAAGAGCAAAATCTGCTATTTTGGCGACTGCGAGTCATGAAGCGTTATGGCGTGCTAGGTAGTTATCTGCCTGCTTTTGGGCAAATTACTGGGTTGATGCAATATGACTTATTCCACCGTTATACGGTGGATGCCCATATTTTGATGTTGATACGTATGTTGCACCGCTTTACCGATGACAATTATGTTGATACCTATCCGCTTGTCAGTGGTATCTACCGCCGTATTGACCGTAAAGAGATGCTGGTGTTGGCAGCGATTTTCCATGATATTGCCAAAGGTCGGGGCGGTGACCACAGTGAACTTGGCGAGCAAGATGCCATCAAGTTTTGCTTGTCACATGGTTTAAGCCAAGCCGATGCTGAACTTGTCGGCTGGTTGGTGTCTCAGCATTTATTGATGTCGATGACCGCGCAGAAAAAAGACATCTCTGACCCCGAAGTTGTCGCAGAATTTGCCGATAAAGTCGGGAATGTGACTTATTTGAATTATTTGTATGTGCTCACCGTTGCCGATATGAATGCCACCAACCCACAGCTTTGGAACAGTTGGCGCGCAACCTTGATGCGTCAACTATATACCCAAACCCGCCGTATCCTGCGGGCTGATATCGATGCGCCGATGAACCGACAAGATATGATTGCCAGTAACAAGCAAAGCGCCCGTGACTTGCTAGCAGCTGATAATGGCTTGGCTGACATTGAAAGCCTGTGGGATGGGCTAGGGGAAGAGTATTTTTTGCGTGAAGTCCCAAGCGATATTGTTTGGCATTCTAAAGCCATCATGGCGCATGATGAGGTACAAAAACAACGCACAGAGAGCGAGCAACCTGAGCCGCTGATTATTTTGCGTGAACATCGCGAGTTGGCACTCGATGCCGTGCAAGTATTTATCTACACCCATGACCAATCCAATTTATTTGCGGTGACCATGACGGTGTTTGACCAAATGGATTTGGACGTACTCGATGCGCGCGTCATCACCGCCTCGCGAGATTTTGCCCTAGATTCTTACGTACTGCTTGATAGACATGGCACGCTGCTCACCGATACCGAGCGCCAAACTGAACTCATAGAGCGTTTAAAACAAGCCTTTATTAGTCCAACGCTGCCTGAGGTGGCGCAGCGACGCATGCCCAGACAGCTCAAGCATTTTCATGTGCCCACCAAAGTGTCTTTTAGTTTTAACCCGCAATCCAATCAGCATATGATGATTTTGGAAACCCTTGACCAGCCAGCCTTGCTTGCGCGTGTTGGGCAGGTGTTTTTGGCGCATGATATTGAAGTGCATTTTGCCCGCATTACCACATTGGGTGAGCGCGCCGAAGATATGTTCTTTATCACTGACCATGAGGACAAACCGCTATCGGATGAGCGACTAGAAAAACTCAAACAGGCATTGGTAGAAACGCTGAATGTCAGTTAACTTGTCAGTGGAAAAATTCGGGGGCAAGCAAGCCCAATCGTAAGTCTAAGCGCAAGCCCAATTACAAGTAAGCTGCGGGCTCTGATTACTTTTGGGTGCGCGCCAAATACACCATTAAACAAACCATGGCAATGAGCGCGATACCTGCCCCCACATAACCCACCATAGCCAGTCCTAGGCTTGCAATCACCAGTCCACCGACGAACGCGCCGCCGCCGATACCGATGTTATAAATTCCTGAAAAAATTGACATCGCTACATCAGTGGCATTCGGCGCAAGCTGCAATACACGTAGCTGCAAAGCAAGGCTAATCGCCGTAATTGCCAAGCCCCATAGCAAGGCTAGGGCAAGCCACAAGATTGGCACATGGGGCAGCCAAGCGGATGCTAACAACGAAAACAGCAGCGTTGCCATCGCGCTAATCAAAAACGCCCGTGGGAAACGGTCATAAAAGTGCCCAAATAGCCAGCTCGCTAGCAACCCTGCCACCCCAAAACTCAGCAAAATCACTGTGGCAAATTGCTGACTAAACTGACTAATCGTCAGCATATAAGGCTCAATATAACTGTATGCCGTAAAGTGTGCCGTCACACATAACACAGTAAGCATATAAACAGTGAGCAAGGGGATATTGTTGAAGATACTGGGTAAACTTGCGGCTGAGCCGACATCTTTGCTCGGCAGTTTTGGCAAAATCCACCACACCATAATCATTGCCAAGAGCGCAGCCGCGCCAATCGTGCCAAACGTCATCCGCCACCCGAGCCACTGCCCAATCATCCGACCTAATGGCAACCCAAGCACCGTCGCTAGCGCGCTACCCATCGACAATAGCCCCAAGGCTTTGGTTTGACGATCTTTGGGTGCCACACGCACCACAAGGCTTGCGGTAATTGACCAAAACACCGCATGCGCTAGCGCAATCAATGCTCGCCCAACCAACAGCATGGCAAAACTTTGCGCCATCACCGATACCGCATGCCCCCCGATAAAGATAACAAATAATCCTATCAATAGCTTACGCCGTTCGATACGGGCAGTAGCAAGCATGGCAGGGAGCGACAAAATAGCCACAATCCAAGCATAGATAGTGATCATATGCCCCACCGTTTCTACCGGCATGGCAAAGCTATGACCAATGTCAGACAGCAGCGCAATCGGCACAAATTCGGTGGTATTAAAAATAAATGCCGAAATCGCCATGACAATCACGCGCCACTGGCGAATTTGGTTGGGATAGTTGGGATTGGACTGGGTGTGTTGACGTAACTGGTGAAAATGACTCATTGCGGGCAGGATGGCTAAGGCTGATGGCATACCTTAGCGGCTCACTCTATAAAATAAAAGCAATTTTACGTTATTTTATGATGAAAATAGCTTTGACAGTAAAAAATCGACTCATAGGATAGCGCGATAACCTAATGCGTAGCGGATAAATCACTCATACAGTCATCCGCTATACCCACTAGCCAAGCCACATAGGGATAAGTGGTTAGAAAACTGGCAATCAGTCCGACTATTTACCTTTGGACAAAATCGCCACTTGGCGAATATAAGTGTGTAAATCAGCCACACTCTCATTCATCAATTCATCATCTTGGGTGTATTCGGCGTAGGCAATCCAAATCAGTAACTGCTTGATGGTGTTGAATTCACTGTCAAAAAAGGTTTTGGTAAATTGTTTTAAGGTATTGTCATCTTGCAAATTTAGGCGCGTTTGCCAACTTTCAATTTTGGCTTGTTGCTCAGGGCTAAAGGTATGGCGAAATAAAAATTCGACAATCGCATGCGGTTCTTCTTCAGCCAGCAATTTGCCCAAACGCTTGATGTGACGTTTACGTGCTTCATGGCTGGTGATATCGGCAAGCTGCAGCAAGTCATCCAAAAAAAACTCACTGGCAGGCAACGCCTTCATTTGTTTTTTTGACAAATTGGCAAGCGGTTCAGCCAGTCGCTGTAGGCGCTCATGGGCTTTTTTTAGTTCGGTACGGCTAACTGCCATATCCATTTCAGCAAAATTAATCATTTATCAATCTCAAAGTTATCAATCATAAGTACAAAGTTGATTCAGAACGTGCTACCAGCGGTTTTTTTCACGGTGTTTAATACGTACCACCATCTCTTTGGGTAGCGATTGGGTCAGTGACTCGCCCAACTTTTCTGCGATATACACAGAGCGGTGTTTGCCCCCAGTACAGCCGATAGCGATGGTCACGGTATGGCGATTGTTGTGCAAAAAAGGCGGCAGCCATTTTTTAAAAAAAGCGATAATATCATTCGCCATCTCATCTACTTCGCTATAGTCATCAAAAAATGCTTTGACACCATCATCTAGCCCTGTCTGGTTGCGCAGTTCAATCATCCAATGGGGGTTTGGCAGGGTACGCACATCAAAAATAAAATCAGCATCAATCGGTGCCCCATATTTAAACCCAAAGGATAAAATATTGACGGTTACCGCATTATCCACACCCAAATGATCGCGGATGACTTCTTTGAGTTGGTGGATATTAAGAAGGCTTGTGTCAATTTTGATATCAGCGCGGATGGCAATCGGCTCTAAAATATCGATTTCTTTTTTGATGGCATTGGGTAGATTACCCGACACCGCCATTAACGGATGCAGACGGCGCGTGGCATCAAACCGTGCCACCAGGACGCTTTCTTGGGCAGTCACATACAGTATTTTAATCGCCGGTTTGCTATAAGTTTCTATAAGCTTATGATAGACCTCGGCAAACCGCGATAAGTCCGCTTGTGGCGAGCGTACATCGATACCAATGGCGATTTTATAAATTTGGCTGTCATGTACAAGTTTATCAATGGCGCTAGGGACTAGCGAGAGTGGCAAATTATCAATTGGATAATAGCCAAAGTCTTCCATGATATTGAGAACCGATGTCTTACCCGAGCCTGAACGTCCTGAAACAATGATAACTTGTAGCTTTGACATAGTTAATCCTTCACAGATGCGGTGGTAGGTTGTTGATTAAAATCGCTAGCCGATTGCTGACCCAATTGCTGATTCAATTCCGGACTAAATTCCTGATTTAACTCCCGACTAAATTCTAGGTTATCTAAAAGCCGTGTTTTCTTGCCCAAAAAAGCGGCGGTCAAAATTACCAAATCTTTATCAGTGGGCTTCGGCGGTTGTAATAAGCGATTTTTAACTTCCAAATAATCCACTTTAAAGCCTGAATCAGCCACCGTCACGCGATTTAACTTATCGATTGCGCCGGCAATAATTTTGTCAAAATCGGCAAAATTGGCAGTTTTTAACTCATTGGCAAGCTGTTGCAAGCTTTTTTGCAAGGTGGGGGCAAGTTGACGTTCTGCTTCGCTTAGGTATTGATTGCGAGACGATAATGCCAACCCGTCATAAGCACGCACGATATCCACCCCGACAATCTCAATCGGGAAATTTAGCTCAGCGACCAACTGGCGGATAATGGCAAGTTGTTGATAGTCTTTTTTGCCAAAAACAGCGATGTCAGGTTGGACGATATTAAACAGTTTACTCACCACCAAGCCGACACCATCAAAGTGGGTGGGGCGAGTGTTGGCACACAAGATTTTGCTAATATCGCCTGACAGCACTTGCACGTTGTTAGGGTAGGTTGGGTACATTTCTTCCACGCTTGGAGCAAACACAAAATTTGCTCCTGCCTCGGTAAGTTTTGCCACATCGGCCTCTAGTGTGCGTGGGTAGGTATCAAAGTCTTCACCCACACCAAATTGGGTTGGGTTAACAAACACACTGACCACCACGATATCGGCAAGTTCTTTGGCTTTTTTGACGAGGGTCACGTGACCGCTGTGCAAATTACCCATCGTGGGAACCAGCGCTATCTTTGGCGCAGCCGCTTGATGGCGTAAAGGTTTTAAGGTGTCACGTAATGCGCTGATGGTATGAAATACTTGCATTTTTTTGCCTTTATGATTACTAAAAACTATGGGCTGGCGTTGGGAACGTACGGTCTTTGACCGCTTTATGATAGGCTTTAAACGCCCCGGTGATATCCTTGGTTTCGTTATGCTCGTCGGTCAAAAAGTCTTTGACAAACTTGGCAGGTTTACGGGTATATACCCCAAGCATATCGTGCATGACCAGCACTTGACCATCACAATCCACGCCCGCACCGATACCAATCACTGGCACGGGGAAAGTGTCACGCACTTTTTTGGCAAGCTCAGCAGGGACACATTCGAGTAGTAAAATGGCTGCGCCCGCTTCTACCACTGCTTGACAGTCAGCCATGAGTTTTTCCGCTTGGGCATCGGTTTTGCCTTGTACTTTGTAGCCACCAAACACATTCACTGATTGCGGCGTCAAACCTAGATGCACACAGGTCGGCACGCCGTTGTTGGCAAGCACTGACACGATTTTGGCAAGCTCGGCACCGCCTTCGATTTTGACCACATGCGCGCCTGCTTGCATCACCGCTTGGCTGGCATCGAGTGCGCGCTCAAGCGTGGCAACGCTCATAAAAGGTAAATCACATAAAATCAGTGCATGACTGTTGGCACGAGCCACGTTTTGGGTATGATATACCATGTCTGCGATTGTCACCGGCAAGGTTGAGGTTTGTCCTTGCACCACCATACCAAGACTGTCGCCAATCAAAATCGTATCAATCGCGGCAACTTGCATGGCTGCGGCAAAACTTGCGTCATAACATGTCAAGCACGAGAACGTCTCGCCATTGGCTTTGAGTTTGTTTAAGGTGGACAAGGTCACAGGTAATTTAGGCTTGGTCGTCGCTGCGGCAGATGTTGACTCAGTTGTTGAATCAGGGTTAGATTCTAGGTTGCTAACGTAGCTCATGCGGTTTCCTTTAAAAAGCAAGGTTAAAAGAATCAAGGGTAAAAGAAGTAAAGCTAAAAGAAGCAAGGGCAAAAGAAACAGGCAAAAACAAGAAATAGGAAAAACAAAAAACGTTACTTTATCAATGGTTTAATTTTTTGCGATTTCAAATCCATAGCACCCATAATTTGTTAATTTTTACAAAAAACCCTGTTAACTGATATGGGTTAAACTACGGTCAATTTTTCCA
>ERZ501013.122-NODE-122-length-12926-cov-2.698547_pt1 | contig 12926 bp, 8 predicted proteins | sample MGYA00248834_ERZ501013 | MGnify/ENA primary metagenome ERZ501013 (study PRJEB25958, sample SAMN03398545) | human skin metagenome | study: EMG produced TPA metagenomics assembly of the Human Skin Microbiome Metagenome (human skin metagenome) data set.
GGTTTGCCATGCCTTGCGAAGCGTATAATAGCGATAGGGGCGGGGGTGTTTTTTTAGGTCGGTGTCGGGCAGTTTGACATCAAACAAAAACGCATAACCTGCCGGTAAATCGGATAAATCGCTATCTGTTTGCACTGTCAAACGATACATATGGTGACTGACCGCTTCAACGGTTTGCAGACAAAATTGACGCTGCTTGATGTCAATGGTTTTTTTACCTTGTTTGCGGTCACTGCGCTGCAATAAGGCGACATATTGGTCGTTGAATTTTTCAAGGGTTTGGGTCGGCTCACTAAATGCCAAAAGCTGATTGTCTAAGTGCGGCTCGTTTTGCGCAAATTGCAAATCCAACAGTAAGCCTTGTTGATAGATTTGGCGCAAGGTCGCATTTTTTAAGGTTTTTTGCTGAACCTTGGTTAAGTTTAGCAAGCCTAACGCCATGTGCTTCATATCATCGCTGTGGTCTTCGTTGATGTGATCGATGATGTCGGCAATTTCGGGGTCATCAAATAAAGTCAGATTTTCTGGGTGCATAGAATGTAATTTTTGTTAAAGGGCGATAAGGAAAGGACTTGGGGTAACAAGTCCTTTGTTTAGATTTATGAACCTGATTAAAACTTCGCGGTTAAGCTAACACTGGCTTGTCGCTCTGCGCCCATCCAGCAATTGTTGCGGTCATAACAACTACCCACGTAGGTTTTGTCAAACAAGTTACTGACCGTTAAGCCCACATCGAACGTGGGGTTAATTTGATAACTGCCAGCCAAATCCACCAAGGTGACGCTTGGCAAAGTATCTGAGTTTTCTCTATCAATCTGCATCCCAGCGATGTGTCGCACACCCACTTGCACCGCGGTTTTGGCGTTGGGTTTCATACTTGCCCAAAGTGTGGCGTTGTGCTTGGCAATTTGTTGCGGGGTATTGCCGACCAGTTGCGGATTAAACTCATCCTTGGTGATTTCGGCATCGACATAACCATAGCCGACACCCACATTTAACCAATCGTTGAAACGATGATCGGCAGAAATTTCAAAACCTTTTGACGTGGTTTCACCTGTTTGGGTTTGTTTGGTCCAGTCGATGGCAGTGACCTTGTCATTTTTGCGCGTGATATCGTAGGCAGATAGCGTGGCTTTAGTGGCTTTATCTGGCGAGTTGTATTTTATACCGACTTCAAATTGGTTGGCGGTGGTGGGTTTAAAGGCTTCACCTGTAATATAGTTGACACCTAACACGGGTTGAAATGACTGAGCGTAGCTGACATAGGGGGCAAACCCATTGTCAAGTTGATACAGGGCTGACAACCGACCAGATGTTTGGTTGGCTTCGTTGACGGTGGTTTTTGTATCGCTACCTGTGGCAGTGGTTTTGGTGGTGCTTTTATAGTCATCATGGCGCAACCCTGCGACCACAGTAAGCTTGTTCCATTGCATTTCATCTTGTAGATAAACGCCGAATTGACTTTGCTCAATATCATCGGTTTGTTGATAGCCTGTCAAACTAAGGGCAGTTTTGCTAAATAAATCATAATCAGGATCGCTTAAATCGATGATGGGTACGCCATTGTACATGGCGTCTGCGTACTTAGCCGTGCTATCAGTTTTTTGATAGTCCACACCCAATAGCAAATTGTGCGAGGTATTATCGGTAATCAGATTATAAGCCAATTGGTTATCGGTTGCCCAGTTGGTCATTTTTTCATCGGTCGTGTAGGCGGTGCGTATCAGCTGGCTGTCTGAGCCCTCGCTAAAGCCTTGATGGTAGGTGTTTTTTTGTTGGGCGTCGGCATCGGTATAACGCAAGGTATGTTTAAAGGTTAATAAATCATTGATTTTCCAGTTGATGGTCTCGCTTGGCATAAAGACTTTTTTACTAAAATCATTCCATTTATCGCCGGCGTAGGCATCCGCGTCTAACTTACCATAACTGGCTTTATACACTGTGCCAACGCTTGGTAGTGGGGTAGAAGGGACTTGATGAGGGTCATCTTGATAATACAAATTGGCAAGCACCGAGATATTGTTGCTCGGTTTGTATTCGATAGAGGGATTGAGCAGCACCCGTTTTTCTTCGGTCGTTTGCATTTGTCCGTCTTTTTCACGGGCTAATGCCACCATGCGATAATTGGTGGTATCGTTAATAGGACCTGTGCTGTCAATGGCGATTTCTTTAAGATTATTGGTGCCCGCCCGTAGTCTGATTTCGTTTTCGGGGGTGTTTTTTGGGGTTTTAGCGATTTGATTGACCATGCCGCCCGGCCCATTATAGCCGTACAGTGACGAAGCAGGTCCCTTGAGTACTTCCACGGCTTCGGTAGCATAGGCATCGACTTGGGGCATTAAATTCCAAGTTCCATCATACGGCAGCCGCATCCCGTCATAAAAGTTGGAATAATTCTTAAAACCACGCAGGGTATATTCATCAAAGATGCCAACCGTCCCACGACTTTCGCTACTGACACCTGGCTCATAACGCAGCGCACTCGCCACACTGTCTGCTTGGCGTTGCTGCAATGTCTCTTGCTCGATACGAGAATAACTCATGGGGGTTTTTTCGGGGTCAAGGGCGGTCTTGGTAGCGGTGGTGCGGTAAGCATCACTACGAATGACCAAGGTATCTAATGTGGTTTCAGGTGCTTCTTCGCTATTGGTCGCAACGTCTGCCAGCACTTGACTGGTAAAAATATGACTAATACCCACCGCCAAACTAGCCCGTATTGCTACTGATAAAAAAGATAAACGCATAAGTGACCCCGCCCTAATAAATAATTACAGAAATTTACAGTATGTTAAAAGTAATGAAAATAATAACAATAATTATTCTCATTTGCAATTATATTTAATCCGCTTTAACTAGGTTTTAGGGGAGGTCATATAGATTCTTTCTTAATGCTCACCAATCACTGTAATGGCATCTAGACTGGCTTTTTCGCGTTGCAAACCGGTCAGCTCGCTGAGTTCGCCATTTTTCATCATCAACAATCTATCCGCCTTTTCAAAATAGCTGTCATCATGACTGATAATAAACAGCGTTTTGCCCATTTTTTGCAACATGGGAATAATAGTGTGATAAAACACACGGCGATAGGCAGGGTCTTGGTCGGCAGCCCATTCATCAAGCAGTAAAATAGACTTTTCTTCGGCGACAGCAAGCAGCATGGCAAGGCGTTTGCGCTGCCCCTGCGAAAGTTCGGTGGCGCTAAGTTGGTTATCGGTGACGCTGACTTTTTCTTTGATGGCTAAGATATCAAGCCAATTGTCGATTAACTCAGCATTGGGCGCATTTTGTGCGCTTCCCATCACAGTGTTAAACAGATAAAAATCGCTATAAATTGCTGAAAATAACTGGCGATAATGGGAGTAATGTTCTGAGGCGACAGGCTGATTATCGATAAAAATACCGGTGTTTTCCGCAAATTTAGGCTGATATAACCCTGTGATGAGCTTGGCAAGTGTCGATTTTCCGCTACCATTGGCGCCAATTAAGAACACCACTTCGCCCCGTTTTAACGTAAGGTTGATATGTTTTAAGCCAAAATTTGCGCTATTGTCATAGTGATAATTTATATTTTTAAAAGTAATGACTTGCCAATTTGGGGTTAAAATTTGGGTATCAAAATCTGGGCTATAGTCGGCAAGCTGTAATGACTGTATTTTTTCCAAGGCAACTTTAGCCGTTTGCACGGTGGGAAATGCCCCAATCGCCATCAGTAGAGGCGACTGGATAAATAATACGGTGAGGGCAAACGTAGTGGCGGTGGCGGTATCTACCCAGTGATAAATATTGGCTAGGGCATAAATCACCCCAATTACGGCAAACATCATAATATTTGACCAGCTTACGGCTGATAAATGAAAAGTATCGGCTTTGACAATATGGCTGAAATAGTCGCTTGCGTGGCGTTGATAATCATTGGTAAATAGACGTTTGGCACGTTCACGATTTAACGCAAGTTCTTTTCGTCCATCAATCACTGCTTGATAATCTTGATACAGTGCATCATTGGTTTCTCGTAATGTGGCTAAATGGGCATACACATGACCCACGAGTTTACTGCTGATAAAAATGGTCAGCGTAATACACCCCATGACCACAAGCAGCATTGGCAGAGACAAAAAACCCAAATAAACCGCGGTCGCCGTGCAAATAATCACCCCTTGCACCAGCTCAGGCAAGCGTACAAACGCCACGGTAATCGACTGCACATCGGTAGTTAAGCTGGCTAACAGCTTGGCACTACCGATTTTTTCAACTTGGGCGATTGAAGTATCTAAGATACGTTTTATCAGTTGCGAACGTAATTCAAACACAAAGCGATGCCCTAACTTAGTCAAGGCAAGCTGTGACATAAACGTTGTCGCTAATAAACCCATAATCGCTACCAAAAATACCGCTAATATCTGCCAACTGCCTAAGAGGGGATTATCAGTGCCGACTGCTGCGATTAAAAAACGGTTAATAAAGGCGATAATAGCGACATTCACCAAGGCATTAAGCAGATTGAGCAAGATGACTTTGATAAAGGCAATACGGTGCTGTTGCCAGATGAGGGTCATAAGGGGCATGGTAGTAGGGAACATGTATTTCCTGTTTAGCTTTTATTTTTTAGGCAGTCTCAAATAAAAATCGGACAAAGCAAGCTTCATCCGATGGCAAACGTTAACAATGGGTAAAATTAAAAATCAAAGGTCGCTGACAGCTTCAATGTGCGTGGCTCACCTAAGGTAAGATAGCCTGCACCGTTGTCACCTGCGGTATTTTCATAACCGCCCACCGATGACCAGTAGTCTTTATCGGTGACGTTAGCAATCACCCCTTTGAGCGTGACTGCTTTACCGGCAAGTTGGGTTTTATATCTTGCGCCCAAATCCACAGTGGTATAGCCATCGACTGTTAGGGTGTTGGCATCATTGGCGTAACGTTTGCCGGTATGGATGACATCGCCTGTTAAGGTTAAGCCATCTACTTGTGGTAAATCATATTCTAGCCCTAGGTTCAACAGGTGTTTTGCTGCACCGATAACTTGCTTCCCTTCAGTGGCATCGCTACCGGTGTCTTTTTGTTGGGTATCAAGGAAGGTCACGCCGCCTAGCACTCGCATATTGGCGGTGGGTTGTCCATATACATTGAGCTCAACGCCTTTATGTTGGTTTTTGCCGTGCGCTTCAAAGGTAGTATCAACGGTAGTATAACGCGGCTTGTTGGTTTGAAAAGCGGTGAGACCTGCACCGATAACGCCGCGGTCGTATTTCACGCCGATTTCGCTTTGTTTGGTGACGTACGGTGACATGGCTTGACCTGCATTGGTCAGCTCAGTTGTTACGCCATCGAGGGTGGTGGTGAGAGGGGCAGTTTCGCCTTTGCTGAGGCTTTGCATATAGTTAGCAAAGACTGACCATTCATCGCTAGGGCGATATAATAGGGCAAACGCAGGCGTGGTTTTACTTTCTTTATATTTGCCATTACTGGCTTGGGTGGTGGGGTCAAAACTTTCATCTTCAATGGTTTGGTGTCTTGCCCCCAAGGTCACTTGAAGTTTATCATCCATGAAGGCTAGGGTGTCTGCCAATGCCACACTGGTGAGCGTGGTTTCGCCTGTCTTGGTAGGATGGTCGATATCGCCACCTGCCAACGCCGCCGCTGACCAGCTGGGTTTGGCGTACGAGGTTGGGTGATATAAATTGGTCGTCAGCGTGTTTTGCCAATCAAATTGATAAGGTGCTTTTATCTGTGCTTTATAGATATTGCCAGACACTACCCAGTTATGGTTGATTTTGCCTGAGGTCAGTTTGCCACGGATACCGATTTCGCCTGTGTTGATGTCGTCTTCACGGGCATTGTCAAAGCGGTAGGTGGTGCCATCGCCATTTAAATTGGTGACCGTCAAGTTAGCGAGCGAGTTCTCTTCTTCGCCATGACGAAAGCCATACGCGCCATACGCAGTCAAATTTGGGCTAAGGTCATATTCAGCCCGTAATGTGCCAAACACATCTTTTTCATTTGAATAACTCCACGGTTGCGACCAGTTGCTTTTGGCATCAGCGGCATTGGGTACACGGGTCAAACCTGACAAGGTGACATTGGTGCGTGTTTTTTGCAGTTCGTTATTTTGATAGCCCAAATCTGCCGATAACCGCATGTTATCTTGGCGATAATCTAAGCCCAAACCGACCAAACCCAATTTGGCTTTTTCATCATCGACTGCTGTACCGCCGTCTTGATAGGCGACATTGGCACGCACACCGTACGCTTGATTTGCGCCAAACCGTTGTCCCACGTCTAGGGCAATTTTACCATTTTCGGCATTTTCGCTGCTGATAGTGACTTTACGAATCGGCGTTTGAGTGGCACGCTTTGGCAGCAAATTGACTGTGCCCCCTTTATTACTACCCCCGGGTGCCATGCCATTTAGGAAGGTGCTAGCGCCACGTTGTACTTCGACCCGCTCAAATAGCTCGCTTGCGATAGATTGACGGGGCATAATGCCGTATAAGCCGTTCATCATGGTATCGTCAGAGTTGGTGACAAATCCGCGAATCAGATAAGCTTCTTGAAAGTTACCAAAGCCACGAGCCACACGCACCGTTGAATCTTTTTTTAGGATATCGCCAACAGAATCCGCTTGTTTATTTAAAATAAAGTCATTGGTATAGGCCGTGGTCGAAAAAGGCGTTTCCATGGTCGATTTATTACCCAAAATACCGATACGGCTACCTGTGGCGACTTGCCCACCTTGATAGGCGGGCGGCAAACCAGTTTTTGATGCATCCGCACTTGCAGTCACCACGATTTCATCGAGTAGGGTTTCTGTGGCGGCATCCGTGGTATTTGCTTCTTCTGCCATCGCCGCGGTTGATAATAAGCCAATCGTACTCGCTGCCAAAGCCGAACGCACGGCTAAAGATAATAGGGATAAACGCATATTCAATCACTCAAAAGACAATAGATAAAACATTTTTGCGAATGATAACAATTATTATTTTTATTTACAATAAATAATGATAGCGCAACCAAAGAAGTTATCTGTTTAATTTTTCATACCTTTCATCAACCATAAAAAATATAAACCGCCTACGATGGAAGCGATTGTGCCCGCAGGTATTTCATAGGGAAAAATCGCATAACGTCCCACCCAATCAGCAATCAACATCAATCCTGCGCCCAGTAGCGCTGATAAGGCTAATTGGTGAGGTAACTGCACCGCCCCAAGTGTCTTGGCTAAATGCGGCGTCATTAATCCAATAAAACTTAGCGGTCCAACCGCCAATGTCGAAACAGTGCTTAACACTGCTACAAGACTAAAAATCAGTATTTCGCTACGTTTTACTGATACGCCCAAACTGCGAGCCATCGTTTCATCTAGGCTAATCACCCTAAGCGGCTTTAGTAGCAAAAAACTGAGCAAAAATAACACTGCACCAATGACCATTAATGCCCACGCCGTCACAGGATAAGCATGGTATGTTGTACCCGATAGCCAATTGAGCATCGCTTGTAAGCGAGGGTCGCCTGACAGTTTGATTAAAGTTAACATACCACCCATCAATGCAGAAATCGCCACACCCACGAGCAACAAATAGCTTGAGGATAGCCGACGCGCAAGCCATAAAACCAACAGTAACACCAAAGCCGCACCTAACAGTCCGCCCAATAACGGCAATCCCAATGCCCAAACAGAATCGGTTGCCAGTCCCAGTGTGCCTAATATCACTGGACTAAGCACGAACACCAATACCACCCCCAATGCCGCACCTGAACTGATGCCCATCACTTCAGGACTTGCCATCGGATTGCGCGTCAAGTTTTGTAATAGCACCCCTGCGGTAGCCAGCATGACACCTGTTGCCATTGCCGATAAGGTACGCGGCAGACGAAAATTCTCGATAAAACTTGCCTCGGTATGCCACCCAAAACTGCCCATCGCATCAGGGGAAATATGTAATACACCTACCGTCACAAGCAGCAACAACCCTACCGAAACCGCCCAAAAACCGCCACCAAAATATCGGCGTTTGCCGACCAATAGGCTAGGGCTTTGTTCGGCAATCATGGGCTGTTTACTTTGTCGAATGACCAACCAAATAATCAACCCGGCACCTAATATCCCTGTGACCGACCCCACAGGCAGCGTTATATTAAGTAATGGTTTGAACCAGGGTGACAGCAGCATCACAACGTTATTAGTGAGCCACAACAACATCGCCCCAAAGGCAAATCCTGCCATTAAGCGTTGTCCAATCGGGCGAATCGCTACTACATTAACGACACTTGCCGCAGCCAAACCGACAAAACTTAAAACGCCCACGCGGCTTACCACGCTTGCCGTGACTACTGCAACCAGGGTTACTACCAGCATACGCACGGCAGCCACAGGTACTCCCAAGGCTTTGGCTTGGCGTTCATCAAGGCTCATGATGGTTAAAGGTTTGACCAAAAACAACAAGATAACGGGCAAGATTAGGCTTATTAGCACAAAAAACTGGCTGTTTTGCCAACTGGTTTGGGTTAAGTTACCGCTTTCCCATGCCATAACGCCCATAACCCTTTCTGAGAAAAAAATCATCAACAGTGAGGATATAGCAGAAAACAAAATATTGACCACCAAACCACCCAAAATGAGCACCACAGGATTCATACGACTGTTGGCAGCAATTGCAAACACCAAGCCCATACTCAGCAATGCGCCAACAAATGCCACCCAAAAGCTACCATACAAGCCAAAACTGGGAAAAAACAGCGTCACAATTAATAAAGCCAATTGTGCCCCTGTCCCTACCGCAAGCGTACTATCTGAAGCAAGGGTATTTTTGACCAATTGCTGTAGCAAGACACTGACTACGCCCAGTAATCCCCCGGCAAATATCGCCACTAACATAGTCGGCAAAATTTGTAACTGCGCCACCATTTGCGCTAAGGTTAGCGACTGTGAACGGGCAAATAATAACCCCAATGAATCATGCCAAGTGGTTTTAAGGACTAAAGCCGTGGTTATTAAAACCAGCGACAATAAGCCACTAAAAAGCCAAAGGGCAGGGGCATTCAAGGGCTTGATAATTCGCTGATTATCTCGCTGGTTATGTTGTAGCCTAGTTTTATTACCCATTCGCCTTGCCCCCTAACCAATGAGCCTGATTTAATCGCTCGCCAAATACCACCATAGAAGACACGCCGCCATACAGCCAAATCGGCGGTAAGACTGCCATACAGCGGCTATTGTTAGCCGTTGCGCCATAGCCTAGACGCTGCCACAGCAAATTTTTGGCTAATTCTTGACGTAGCATAGGACTAAACGGCTCAACCACTACCAAACAGGTATCATCATCAAGTTTTGCCAAATCACTCAATGCCAGCGAATTAAATCCCCAAAGATTGCCTTTACCCATCTGATCTTCAAGGGTAATCAAATTTAACCCCATCACCTCAAATGTCGGTCGAAACAGACTATTGTTGGTATAAATCCGCAAATTATTGCTATCGGCAAACTGCACCACCGCAATTTTTTTGATGTGAGGATGTGTTTGGCGAAATGTCGCACCAAGCTTGCCAAGCTGTTTTTTTGACTGGGTTAAAAATTGCTGGGCGCGCTGCGGCTGATGAATAATTTCACCCAGCTGAAGAGTCGGTTCAGCATAATCCTGCCAAGTCGCTACCGCGTTTTTTGACATAAAACTCACCGACTTATGGGGTGTGTTGCCGTAAGCAGGTCTTAGATGGGCATAAAAATCATTATCGATAATCACGATATTGTTAGAAGGTGAGGTGAGTTGGGCAAGCCGTTCAAAGTTTGGGGTGAATCGTTCCCCAATATCGATAATATCACTTGGCAGCGCGGGCGTCCCCACCCATTCACGGTAGCTTTTGGTATCGCCTGTGGCAATCGGTGGATAGCCTAGGGCGGTGAGTGTCGAAGCCACCGCCCAATCAGGGGTGATGACTTTGACGCTGTGAGCCTCTGCGGGGGGCGCTTCAAGCTTTAAATCCCGCTGAGGCTGGCAAGCTGTCAAAAAAAACAAAACAATCAACAAGCAAAAAGCTCTCATCACACCACCGCCACTTTATTACCGGTGACTGGGTGACTTAATAAATGCAAATTGATACCAAAAATCTGGTCAAGCACTTGCGGTTGCATGGTACTGGCGATATCACCAACATGACAAAGCTTGCCGTTTTTTAACGCAATAAACTCATCACAAAACTGTGCCGCAAGATTAATATCATGAATAATAATCACAATCGCCTTGTTTTTCTGCCGTGCCAAATCACGAATGAGACGCAGTATTTCAACTTGATAGACGATATCGAGCGGGGCAAGTGGTTCATCAAGTAGCAAATAGGGCGTATCTTGGGCGATACACATGGCAAGCCACGCCCTAGCGCGCTCCCCTCCGGATAGCGTTGCCACTGATTGCTCGGCAAACGGCGTGACTTGGGTCAGCGCCATTGCTTCACGCACCTTAGTATGGTCTTGTGGCGTAGGCTTTTGTAGCCATTTTTGATAAGGGTATCGCCCTAACATCACCAGTTCGGCAACGGTAAATTGACTGGCATCAGGCAATTTTTGCGGTAAATAGGCGACTTGTTGGGCGAGGGTTTTTGGCGGTAAATCAAAGATTGATTTGTCAGCAAAATCCTGTAATAAAATCTGTCCGCTAGTGGGGGTGGTTTCCCCTGCCAAAGCTTTAATCAATGTCGATTTACCCGAACCGTTATGCCCAATTAAGGCATAGATTTTTCCCTTCTCAATGGTGACATTGATGTTGTGTAAAAGGGTTTTTTGTTGGCGCATGACGGTAAGCGATTGGGTGGTTAGCATGAGTTGACCCGGGTCAAAGTTTTAAAATAGCAAATCATAGCATTGATGATAATAATTATCATTAATTTTTATAAATAAGAATTAATATCATTTAAGATATTGATAACGATTCTCATTCACACTATAATACAGCGATTTCAAAAGTTTCCCTAAACATACAGCGCTATAACTATGTCTATCCAACGTCACGCTAACTTTAGTCCAGCCCATTTCTCAAACGATATTAGCAGCATAGTCGATAAAAAGTCGGGCACGTTGGCACTGATTGGTGTATTGAGCTTACATGGTATCGTAGCGATTAGCTTGGCAAATATGGCAACGCCTGATATCAAACCGCCCAAAGTCACGCCACCGTTAGAAATTAGCTTTATCGCGCCACCACCTGCACCAACCAAGCCTGAAGATATCACGGTAACAGCCGAGCCAAAACCGATAAAACAACTACCTAAGCCCGTCGAAAAGCCAACAGAAAAGCCCATAGAAAAAATAGCAGAAAAACCAGAAGAAAAGCCGATAGAAAAACCCATCAGCAAGCCTATTGAGAAAACAGTTGAAGAACCGATTGCTAAAAAACCTGTAGAACAACCGATTAAACCATTACCCGAACCGTCGAAACCAGCAGAAAAAACTATCGTCAAGCCGCCACAGGTTGACCAAAACATTGTCATGGCAAGGCAACTAGCCCTCGCCAATGAGCGAGCCGAACAAGCGCAAAAACAACAATTTGAGCGCCAACAAGCACTCGCCAGACAGCAAGACTTAAAACAACAACAAGAATTGGAACGGCAACAAGAATTGGAACGCCAACAAGCGCTTGCACGGCAAAAAGCGTTGGACAACCAATTAATTGAACAACAAGAGCGTGAGCGCAAACAAGCAGAAATAGATCGTCAAAAAGCGCTAGCTGATGCCAAAGCCAGACAAGCAGATGAAGCTAGGGCGAAAGCCGAAAAGGCAAAACAACAACAAGCCGACAAGGATAAAGAAGCCCAACAAGCGCAAAATAATTCACCTGTGAGCTTTTCGGCAGGGCAAGCAAGTTGGCGGCGGCAACCTAGCTTTAGCTGTCATAGTGAAGACCTGGAAAACGGCGCATTAACAGCGATTATTCGCTATACGGTGGACAAACAAGGCAATCCAACCAGCGTCACTTTAGCCAAATCGACCGGCAATGTCAGAGTCGATAGACAACTGTCTATGCAGGCTAAGAGCGGCAAATTTAACCCCTTTACCAAAAATGGCGTACCGGTGGTAGGTATTGTCAATCTACCGGTTCGCTGTCAATAAAGATGATTATTAAAAAAATCCGTTTTTCATAAAGCTTATCCCCGTACAAATTGCTTTAACCAATATCACTTGCCCATTGTAGATATAAAAAACCCTCTAAATAAGCTATTTAGAGGGTTTTTCTTAGCGGTTTTTTTGCTAGCTAATGAATTAGTTGTATTCAATAACAAAATCTTCTGTGGCTACGCGTACTTTTGCCATAGGCGCAATCCAATCACGTGCTGGATCTGAAACACCCACGTACATGATTACGATACTTTTTAGCCCCAATTTCTCTAAACCTAATACCTCGTCAATCAGCTTAGGGTCAAAGCCTTCGGCAGGGCAACTGTCTACTTTAAGCTCTGCTGCTTGAGCCAACGCAAGTCCCAAGCCAATGTAAGCTTGGCGAGCGATATGTTCAAAGTTTTCGTCTGCGCTTTTTTTGGCCACACTTGCTTTGAGCATGGAAGTATAGCTATCAAAACGCCCTCTAGGTAAGCCACGCTCATCTGTGGTCATGTCATACACGGTATCAATTTTTTCGGCGCTATAATCCTGCCAACCTGCAAAAACAAGCACGTGAGAACATTCTTTCATGCAGTCAGGATTGAGCGCACCGGCCACTAGCTGCGCCTTGATGGCTTGGTTTTTGACCACGATAACTTTAAAGGGCTGCAATCCCGATGAGGTGGGCGCCAGTCGGGCGGCTTCGATGATTTTGTCGATATTTTCTTGACTCACGCTTTGGTTTGGGTCAAAGGCTTTGACGGCATGGCGCCATTGTAAATTCTCAATCAGTGACATGAAATATTCCTAATATAGTAGTGATAAAGTAATATAGTGA
>ERZ501013.137-NODE-137-length-12089-cov-13.962855_pt1 | contig 12089 bp, 8 predicted proteins | sample MGYA00248834_ERZ501013 | MGnify/ENA primary metagenome ERZ501013 (study PRJEB25958, sample SAMN03398545) | human skin metagenome | study: EMG produced TPA metagenomics assembly of the Human Skin Microbiome Metagenome (human skin metagenome) data set.
CGGCCCCGAGGACCCCGCCGCATCGCACTTCGCGGCCGCGGTCGAACGGGGCTTCTACGAGACGGTGCCCACGGGCGCCGCGCTCCGCCAGCAGCTCGAGGCCCACGCGGCCGACGGACGGCGCCGGCTCGGCGTCTACGCGCCGGGGGACGACCCGGCGGCCCGCCGCCCCGCCGCCACCTTCGAGGACTTCGTGCAGCCGCTGACCACGTGGCCCGGCCGCACCGTCGACGCGTGGCTGATCACCGACGTGACCGTCTCGCCGGACGCCCGCCGGCGCGGCGTGCTGCGGGCCATGATGCTCAGGTCCCTCGCGGACGCGCGCGACGCCGGCCTGTGCGCGGCCGCCCTGACCGCGACCGAGGCCGCCATCTACGGCCGCTTCGGCTTCGGGGCCGCCACCCGGTGGCACGCCGTGCGGATCGACGTCTCGGGCGCCCCCGCGCTCACGGGCGCCCCGGCCGGCGGGCGGGTCACGGTCGAGGAGCCGCGGGAGATCCCCGGCCTCGTGGACGAGCTGTACGGGCGGGTGCTGCCGGCCACCCCGGGCTCGGTCCAGCGGACCTCGTTCAGCGTGCCTCGCTGGGAGGACCGCGAGGCGAGTCGGAACGAGGGGCGCGGCTCGGGGCTGTACGCGGCGGTCCACCGCGACGACGACGGGCGGGTCCAGGGCGTCGCGCTGTATCGGTTCGAGGGCTGGGAGAAGGAGCCGCCCACGATCACCGTCACCGCGTTCCTCGCGGCGACCGCCGACGCGCGGCGCGGGCTCGTCCACCACCTGGCCCGGCTGGACCTGGTCGAGCGGATCGAGTGGGGCCGCGCGCCCGAGCCCGGCTGGCTCGAGGCGCTCTTCGTCGACGAGCGGCGGGTGAGTCGGCACCGCGGCTCCGACGACCTGTACCTGCGGGTCCTGAACCTGCCCGCCGCCATGGCGGCCCGTGGCTGGGCGGGCGACGGGGAGGTCGTCGTCGCCGTCGAGGACGCGCTCGGCGCAATCGACGGGACGTGGCGGCTCACCGTCCGCCAGGGGCACGGCGCCGCCGAGCGGCTGGGCCCCGCGGCCGACGCCGTGGGCCTAGGCGCGGGGCTCCGGCTCGACGCGGCCCGGTTCTCCGCGCTCTGGCTCGGCGGGCACTCCCGCGGGGCCGGCGCCGCGGTGCTGGCGGAGGCCGGTGTCGTGGCGGAGCTGCGGGCCGGCGCGGCGGAGGCGTTCGACGGGCTTGTGCGACCCAGCCGACCCCTGCACACCCTCGTCGGCTTCTGATACGCTGGACGAGCACATTCGTGCGCGTTTGATACATGTCCATCACGACCCACGCCGGGTGGGGCCCCTCTGGTGCCCGGATGCCGCCCACCGGCGGCATCGATCCCGACGTGACCCCCGATCCCAACGGAGTCCCTCCTACATGACCACCACTTCCAACGCCCCGCAGGTCGCCATCAACGACATCGGCTCTGCCGAGGACCTGCTCGCCGCCATCGACGCGACCATCAAGTACTTCAACGATGGCGACCTCGTCGAGGGCACCGTCGTCAAGGTGGACCGCGACGAGGTCCTGCTCGACATCGGCTACAAGACCGAGGGCGTCATCCCGTCCCGCGAGCTGTCCATCAAGCACGACGTGGACCCGGACGAGGTCGTGGCCGTGGGCGACACCGTCGAGGCCCTGGTCCTCACCAAGGAGGACAAGGAGGGTCGCCTGATCCTCTCGAAGAAGCGCGCCCAGTACGAGCGCGCCTGGGGCGACATCGAGAAGATCAAGGAGGAGGACGGCGTCGTCGAGGGCACCGTCATCGAGGTGGTCAAGGGCGGCCTCATCCTCGACATCGGCCTGCGCGGCTTCCTCCCGGCCTCCCTCGTGGAGATGCGCCGCGTGCGCGACCTGGCCCCCTACATCGGCCAGAAGCTCGAGGCGAAGATCATCGAGCTGGACAAGAACCGCAACAACGTGGTCCTGTCCCGCCGCGCCTGGCTCGAGCAGACCCAGTCCGAGGTCCGCTCCAACTTCCTCCACAAGCTGGAGAAGGGCCAGGTCCGCAACGGCACCGTGTCCTCCATCGTCAACTTCGGCGCCTTCGTGGACCTGGGCGGCGTGGACGGCCTCGTGCACGTCTCCGAGCTGTCCTGGAAGCACATCGACCACCCGTCCGAGGTCGTCGAGGTGGGCCAGGAGGTCACCGTCGAGGTCCTCGAGGTGGACATGGACCGCGAGCGTGTCTCCCTGTCGCTGAAGGCGACCCAGGAGGACCCGTGGCAGCTCTTCGCCCGCACCCACGCCCTCGGCCAGGTCGTGCCGGGCAAGGTCACCAAGCTCGTGCCGTTCGGTGCGTTCGTCCGCGTGGAGGACGGCATCGAGGGCCTCGTGCACATCTCGGAGCTGGCCTCGCGCCACATCGACACCGCCGAGCAGGTCGTGTCGGTCAACGACGAGCTGTTCGTCAAGGTCATCGACATCGACCTCGAGCGTCGCCGCATCTCCCTGTCCCTCAAGCAGGCCAACGAGGGCGTGGACCCCGAGGGCACCGAGTTCGACCCGGCGCTCTACGGCATGGCCGCGGAGTACGACGAGGAGGGCAACTACAAGTACCCCGAGGGCTTCGACGTCGAGACCAACGAGTGGATGGAGGGCTTCGAGACCGAGCGCGCCGCCTGGGAGCAGCAGTACGCCGACGCTCAGGCCCGCTGGGAGGCCCACAAGGAGCAGGTGCGCCGCTCCCTCGAGGAGGAGGCCACCGCCGGCGCCGACGCCGGTGCGGGCCTGGGCGGCTCGTCCTACTCCTCCGAGGCCCCGTCCTCGGACGGAGGCACCCTGGCCTCCGACGAGGCCCTCGCCGCCCTGCGCGAGAAGCTCACCGGCAACTGATCGCCGCGGTGCGTGACCGTCCCTGACGGCCCGCGCCGAGCACCCGACGCCCCGTCCCTCCCTCCGGAGGGGCGGGGCGTCGTCGCGTCCCGGGGGGCTGGCCGTGGGGGAGCGGACGGGACCCGACGGCCGCGCTCAGCGGCGCTCGGAGACCGTCACGGTGAACGTGCGGTCGCGCGCCGTCTGCCGGGTCGGCCCGACGAGGTCCTCCAGCACCGGCCGGTACCGCAGGTGCGAGTTCCAGACGCACCACAGCCGGCCGCCCGGCTCCAGCACCCGCGCCGCGGCCGCCACCAGCCGGTGGGCCACGGAGGGGTCCACGGCGTTGCCGTCGTGGAACGGGGGATTCAGGAGCACGCACTCCTCCGTCCCGTCCGGCCACGTGGCCAGGGCGTCGTCGCGCACGGCCCGGACGCGGTCCGCCACGCGGTTCGCGCGGGCCGTGGCGAGCGTCGAGGCGACCGCCACGGCGGACTGGTCGGTGGCCAGCACGGTGACGTGCGGCCACAGCCGCGCCGCCCCGACCGAGAGCAGCCCGTTGCCGCAGCCCAGGTCCACGACGCGCCCGGGCGGGCGCGGGTCGTCGGCGAGCGAGGCGAGCAGCAGACGGGAGCCCGGGTCGGCGGCGGCACCACCGAAGGCGCCGGCGTGGGCCACCAGATGCAGGCTCCCCACGCCGGGGACGTCGCGGTCGGCCTCCTCCGGCGGCCGGGGGGTCACGCCGGGACGTGGGCCCCGGGCCGTGAGCACGCGCGCCTTGCGGCGTCCCCGTCCGGCGACGACGTCCTCGAACGCCGCGCCGAGCACCGCGTTCATGCGCGGACTCATGTGCTTGTCGCGGCCGCCGGCCAGCAGGACCACGCCGGGGTCGGCCACGGCTGCGACGATCCGGGACAGCCGGTCGAGCTCGTCGAGCGAGCGGGGCAGCGGCAGCAGGACCGTCCGGGCGCCCCGGGCCGCCTCCTCAGGCGTGGCCGTTCGCTCGAGCTCGCCCGTCTCCCCGCCGAGGCGACCGGCGGCGCGCCACGCGGCGAGGTTCGCGTCCAGCGAGCGCTCGGCGGAGGCGTCGTCCTGGTGGATCCGCACGTCGTGGCCGGCCGTGAGCAGGGGCAGGGTCAGCGCGCCGTGCCGGTCCTCCAGGACGGCCACCGGGCCGGGGACGTGCCCGCTCGCGATCCACCCGGCCAGGGTGTCGAGCAGGAGCAGGTCCGCCGCGTCGTGGGCCTGGCGGTCGGGCTCGGTCGGCAGCGGCCACCGATCCAGCGCCGCGAAGTCCACGCCCGCGGTGAGGTCGTCCGGCAGCCCGCCACGGGCGACATCGGGGGTGACCCCCCGGGGCAACGGCTCACTCATGGTCCACCCAGTCCTCTCCGATCCGTTCCGCACGCCCCGCGCCGGCCGTGACGTCCGCGAGCCGCGCCGCGAACGCCGCGCGGGCCTCCTCGGTGTCCGGCACACCGACCGTCAGGCGGACCGCCGCGGCGCCGTAGCTCGCCTCCAGCACCGACACGCCCGCCGCGCGCAGCTCGTTCTCCCACCGGCCGGCGTCGGTGTGGGGCGCCTCCACCGCGAGCAGGGCCAGCCGGGAGCGGGTGCGCAGCGGGGCGGCGTCGAGTGCCCCGGACACCGAGTCCGAGTAGGCGCGCACCAGGCCCCCGGCGCCCAGCTTGATCCCCCCGAACCAGCGCACGACGACGGCGCACACGTCCGTCAGGTCGGTCCGGCCCGGCGCGGTCTCGCGCTGGAGGACGGCCTCGAGCATGGGGACGCCGGCCGTGCCGGCGGGCTCGCCGTCGTCGCTGGAGCGCATCCGGTCCCGGGCGGGGCCGAGGACGAACGCGCTGCACACGTGCCGCGCGTCGTGGTGCCGGCGCCGCAGGACGGCGACCATCTCGCGCGCCTGCGCCTCGTCCTCGACGCGCCCGAGGTAGGTGAGGAAGCGGCTGCGGCGGATCTCCACCTCCCGTTCCAGCCAGCCGTCGGGGTCGCGGGCGGACGCCGGCAGGACCGTGCAGCGCGCGGTCGGGGCGGGGGCGGGATCGGGCATGACCCCACCCTAGGGGCTGGCCGAGGACGGGCACGCCGTCGAGCCCGGACGTGAGCTTCGGTACAGTGGAAGACCGTGCCACCCGGCACCGGCCCACCGGTGAGCGAGCACGCGTGCCGCCGCGGGCCTCCCACGACCCTGTCCCGGGAGACTCATGACTTCCCCGCTCACTCGCCTGCACGACACGTTGGGGCTCCGCACGAGTCCGGCGATCTTCTTCGGCTCGGCCGCCGCGGTCGTGCTCTTCACCGCCGCGATGGGCCTGTTCCCTGGCCCGGTCCAGGCGGCCTTCGGCGTGGTCTCGAGCTGGCTGCGCTACGACGTCGGCTGGATCTACACCCTCAGCCTGACCCTGCTGGTGGCGTTCCTGTTCATCCTCGCCGTGACCCGGTACGGCCGGGTCAAGCTCGGCGACGACGACGCGGTGCCGGAGTACTCCGGCCTGACCTGGTTCGGCATGATGTTCGCCGCCGGCGTCGGCGCGGTGCTGATGTTCTGGGGCATCGCGGAGCCGATGAACCACTACGCCAACCCGCCCATGGCGGGGACGGAGCCGTTCTCCGACCGCGCGGCCTCGGAGGCCATGGCGATCGCGAACTTCCACTTCGGCATCCACATGTGGGCGATCCTGCTCGTCCCGGGCCTGTGCTTCGGCTACTTCACGTACAAGCGCAAGCTGCCCCCGCGCGTGTCCTCCGCCTTCCAGCCCCTCCTCGGCGATCGCATCCACGGCCCCATCGGCAAGACGATCGACATCATCGCCGTGGTCTCCACCGTGTTCGGCCTCGGCGTGTCCGTGGGCCTGGGCGCCCTGCAGATCAACGCGGGCATGAACTACGTGCTGGGCACCCCCGTGGCCGGCTGGGTCCAGGCGCTCATCCTGGCCGTCGTCACCGCCGTGGGCACGGCCTCCGTGCTGGTCGGCATGGACAAGGGCGTCAAGCGGCTGTCCTACGCCAACATCCTGCTGGCGATCGCCCTGCTCGTGTACGTCCTGATGTGGGCCGTCTCCAGCATGGACGTCATCCGCGGCACCGTGCAGGCGATCGGCGAGTACGCCTCCATGCTGCCCGTGCTCTCCACCTACAACGACACGTACAACTCGGGCCAGTGGTCCGGTGACTGGACCGTCTTCTACTGGGCCTGGACCGTGACGTGGGCGCCCTTCGTGGGGATGTTCTTCGCCCGCATCTCACGCGGCCGCACCATCCGCTCCTTCATCATGGCCGGCCTCGGCCTGCCCACGGCGTTCGTCATCATCTGGATGGGCATCTACGGCTACTCCGCGTTCCAGTCGGACCGCGCCACCGCGCCGGCGCCGGGCCAGGGCGGTGACCTCACGCAGACGATCGTCACCGACGGCAACGTCCAGGCCGCCCTGTTCCAGCACCTGCAGGGCACGCCGCTCTACACGGTGGCCGCGGTCGTGGCGCTCGTGGTCATCACGCTGTTCTTCATCACCTCGATCGACTCGGGCGCGCTCGTGATGGACGCGATGGCCAATGGCCACGAGGATGCCGCGCCCCGCCGCCAGTCCGTGTTCTGGGCCGTGTCCATCGGCGCGGTCTGCGCGGCCATCATCCTCACCGCGGGCGAGAACGGCCTGGCGGCGCTGCAGGAGGTCATCATCGTGATCGGCCTGCCCATCCTGCTCATCACCGTCACGCAGGCCGCACTGCTGCTGCAGGCCCTGCGCGAGGACGCGGGTGCCGCGCGGCCCATGCGGACCCGCCAGTGGAAGCAGGTGCTGCCGGTCGAGGAGTACCGCCGCCGCGCCACCGAGGACGGCGTGGACGTCTCGGACTTCGTGATCCGCCCCGAGTTCGAGGTCGGCACCGAGCCGGAGAACGACACGCACACCCCGAAGACGTGGCACCAGCAGCGCATCGACGCGGCCAAGGCCCTCGTCACCGTCGGCCTGACCGGCGGCATCGCCGCGGGCCGCACCGAGGTCGGCGCGGAGCTCGAGCGGCTGGGCGCCGTCGTCGTGGAGTTCGACGACCTGATGGGGGAGATCCTCGTGCCCGGCAACCCCGTGCTCGAGGAGCTCCGCTCGGTCTTCGGCGAGGACATCGTCCGCGCGGACGGCACCCTGGACGCGCGCACCCTCAACCGGCTCACCACCGAGAGCTCGACCGCCCGGACGCGCATGTACGAGATCGTCTCCCCGGCGGTGCGCGACGAGGCGAACCGCCGGGCCCGCGAGATCGGCGAGGACTCCGTGCTGGTGGTCGACCTGGCCCTGCTGGCCGAGACCGGCTCCGGACAGGACTTCGACCAGGTGCTGGCCGTCTCCGCTCCCGCCGAGGTGCGCGTCGCCCGGCTCATGGAGTCCCACGACATGACCCGCGAGCGGGCCTGGGCCTTCATCGACGAGGAGGCGGCGGACGAGGAGCGGGCCGAGATCGCGGACACCGTGATCGAGAACGACGGCTCGCTCGAGGACCTGCAGGAGGCCGTCCGGGCATACTGGGAGGCCAAGATCCAGCCTCAGCTCGAGGCCGCCCGAGGAGAGCGCGTATGACCGAGACCGACCCGGTGGCCGAACGGCCGCGCGTCCATGTGGGCCTGACCGGCGGGATCGCCGCCGGCAAGTCCGCGGTGGCCCGTGTCCTGCAGGAGCGTGGCGCGCTCCTGGTGGACTCGGACGCCCTCGCCCGGCTGGTCCTCGAGAAGGGCACCGACGGGCTGGCCGCCGTCCAGGACGAGTTCGGGGACCGCGTCATCACCGCGGACGGTGAGCTCGACCGCGTCGAGATGGCCCGCATCGTCTTCGGGGACGAGGGCGCCCGACAGCGCCTGAACCGCATCGTGCACCCCCGGATCCGGGCTGCGGCCCGGCGCATCGTCGCCGAGGCCGGGCCGGACGCCGTCGTGGTCCAGGACGTGCCGCTGCTGGTGGAGACCGGGCAGGCGGACGCGTTCGACCTCGTGATCGTGGTGGAGGCCCCGCTCGAGGAGCGCCTGCGCCGGATGGTGGAGGACCGCGGCATGAGCCGCGCGGACGCCGAGGCGCGGATCGCGGCCCAGGCCACGGACGAGCAGCGGCGCGCCGTCGCGGACGTGGTCATCGTCAACGACGCCGACCTCGAGCGGCTCGCGTCCGTGGCGAACCAGGTGTGGGACCGGTTCCTCGCCCCCGGCGCGGCTGAGCCCTCGGCGGACTGACCGCCGGGGTGTCCGGGGCGCGACGTAGGGTTCTGCCATGAGCCTGGCCCAGAAGATCAACCGCGTCGTCGCCCCGTTCGAGGTCATCTCCCCCTACCAGCCCTCCGGTGACCAGCCGAAGGCCATCGCCGAGCTCGCCGAGCGCGTGGAGGCGGGGGAGAAGGACGTCGTCCTGATGGGCGCCACCGGCACGGGCAAGTCGGCGACGACGGCGTGGCTCGTCGAGCGCCTCCAGCGGCCCACGCTGGTGATGGTGCAGAACAAGACGCTCGCGGCGCAGCTGGCCAACGAGTTCCGGGAGCTGCTGCCCAACAACGCGGTCGAGTACTTCGTCTCCTACTACGACTACTACCAGCCCGAGGCGTACGTCCCGCAGACGGACACCTTCATCGAGAAGGACTCCTCCATCAACGAGGAGGTCGAGCGGCTGCGCCACTCGGCCACGAACGCGCTGCTGACCCGGCGGGACGTGATCGTGGTGGCCACCGTCTCCTGCATCTACGGCCTCGGCACGCCCGAGGAGTACATCGAGCAGATGGTCACCCTGCGCCGCGGTGCGGAGATGGACCGGGACGTGCTCCTGCGGCGGTTCGTGCAGATGCAGTACGTGCGCAACGACGTCGACTTCCACCGCGGCACCTTCCGGGTGCGGGGGGACACCGTGGAGATCATCCCCATGTACGAGGAGCTCGCGGTGCGCATCGAGTTCTTCGGGGACGAGATCGAGTCCATCCAGACCCTGCACCCGCTCACCGGCCAGGTGGTGCGCGAGGAGGAGGAGATGTACATCTTCCCGGCCTCGCACTACGTGGCCGGCGACGAGCGCATGGGCCGGGCGATCACCACCATCGAGGACGAGCTGCGGGAGCGGCTGCAGGAGCTGGAGTCCCAGGACAGGCTCCTCGAGGCGCAGCGGCTGCGCATGCGCACCACGTACGACCTCGAGATGATGCAGCAGATGGGCTACTGCAACGGCATCGAGAACTACTCGCGCCACATCGACGGCCGTCCCGCCGGCTCCGCCCCGCACTGCCTGCTGGACTACTTCCCGGACGACTTCCTGCTCGTGGTGGACGAGTCCCACGTGACCATCCCGCAGATCGGCGCGATGTACGAGGGGGACATGTCCCGCAAGCGCACCCTCGTGGAGCACGGCTTCCGCCTGCCCTCGGCCATGGACAACCGCCCGCTGAAGTGGGATGAGTTCCTCGAACGGATCGGGCAGACCGTGTACCTCTCCGCGACGCCGGGCGCCTACGAGCTCGGCCAGGCGGACGGCTACGTCGAGCAGATCATCCGGCCCACCGGGCTGGTGGACCCGCAGGTGGTGGTCAAGCCGACCGAGGGCCAGATCGACGACCTGCTCGAGCAGATCCGCGTGCGCACGGCCAAGGACGAGCGCGTCCTGGTGACCACGCTGACCAAGCGCATGGCCGAGGACCTCACGGACTACCTGCTCGAGGCGGGGGTGAAGGTCGAGTACCTCCACTCGGATGTGGACACGCTGCGCCGCGTGGAGCTGCTGCGGGAGCTGCGCAAGGGCACCTTCGACGTGCTGGTGGGCATCAACCTGCTGCGCGAGGGCCTGGACCTGCCCGAGGTCTCGCTCGTGGCGATCCTGGACGCGGACAAGGAGGGCTTCCTGCGCTCCACCACCTCCCTCATCCAGACCATCGGCCGCGCCGCCCGCAACGTCTCCGGCGAGGTCCACATGTACGCCGACAACGTCACGGACTCCATGCGGCGGGCGATCGACGAGACCGAGCGGCGCCGGGCCGTGCAGATCGCGTACAACGAGGAGCACGGGATCGACCCCCAGCCGCTGCGCAAGCGCATCGCGGACATCACGGACCAGCTGGCCCGGGAGGACGCGGACACCGCCGACTTCCTCAAGGGCATGGGCGGCGTGAAGTCCGGGTTCGACTTCGGCATGGGCCACCGCGGCCTCAGCTCGCTGGACCGGGCCCCGGCCACGGGGGAGGGCGCCGAGGCCCCGGCGGTGGACCCGGCGTCGCTGCCCGCCAAGGACCTGGCCGATCTGATCGAGCAGATGTCGAAGCAGATGCACCAGGCGGCGGCGGACCTGCAGTTCGAGCTCGCCGCCCGCCTGCGCGACGAGGTCGGCGAGCTCAAGAAGGAGCTGCGGCAGATGAAGCGGGAGCAGTGACCACCCGGCATGATGCCGACCCAGGGTGTTATGAAAACACTGATGAATGTCGTCATATCAGTGATAGTGTGACGCCATGAGCGCAGCACCCCCGGTCGCGGCCGTGATCGCGGACATCGTCGGCTCCCGCGCCCTCCCGGACCGGGAGCGCGCGCAGGAGCAGATCCTGGCCGCCTTCGCGGCCGCGGAACAGGACGTCCCGCCGCTGCGCCCCGCCTGGGCCAGCGTCGGCGACGAGTTCCAGGCGCTGCACCGCACCTGGCCGGACGCGCTCCGGCTGACCGTCCGCGTCACGCTCGCCCTGCCCCCGGGCCTCGACCTGCGCTTCGGGATCGGCCTGGGGCAGCGGCGGGCCCTGGACGCCGGCGGAGACGGCATCGAGGACGGACCGGCCTGGTATCGGGCCCGCGAGGCCGTCGAGCGCGCGCATGAGCGGGCTGTCGGAGCCGCGACCGCCTTCCGCGCCGCGGACCCGTCCCTCACCGCCGCCGTGGACGGGCTCGTCCTGCTGCGCGACCATGTCCTCGGCCGGCTCAAGGCCCGCGAACGCCGAATCGCCGCCGCCCTGCTGGGCGGGGCGACCCAGGCGGAGGCCGCACGGGCGGCCGAGGCCGGCGACGGCGAGCACGCCGAGACCTTCACGGCCCAGACCCTGACGGTCCTGTCCCGGCGGGAGACCACCGCCCTGTGGGCCGCCGTGGGAAGCTAGCCGTGGGCCTGGCCATCTACTTCACCCTGTTGTTCATCCCCGGCCCACAGTTCGGCAGCCCCCTGACCTCGGTGCTGATCAGCGGTGTCGCGGTGCCCATCGGGCTGCTGTTCTTCGTGTGCGATATCGCTTACGGGATCGTGGCCGGGACCATCGACAAGGCCTCGGACGTGCCGCCCATGATGGCGTCCGCGGTCACCCAGGTGGCCCCACTGATCGTGCTCTTCTTCGCGGCCGCCCAGTTCATCGCGTGGTTCGACTGGTCCAACATGGGCACCGTACTGGCCATCAAGACCGCCGGGGTGCTCGGCTCCACCACACGCTGACGCCGCAATGTTCACGGACACTTCGCTCCTTGTCCCCCAAAAGGGACAGTGTTGTCCCCTTAAGAGTTCGACGTCGCCGTGAACCGCGTTCTCCCAGGTCATCGTGGGATTACGCGGGGACGGAACTGCGTTCTATGAAAATGAAAAATCACGGGTTGATTACAACGCGGATGTGGCATTGCAGCGACCCGGACAAGTTGTCAACCTGTTTGCTATGGCGAAGACGACATCACCTCGAACATGGATGACCACCCTTGCCCTGGTCGGGGCGTTCGCAGTGACCGGATGCGGGTCCAGCAACGATTCCGGCCCGGGCAACGACGCCGCCGGGGCCACCCAGGGGAGCACGCCGCAGGGTGGGGAGCAGACGAGCACCGACGCGAGCGGCACACAGCCCCAGACCGGTGACTCGCCGTCCGGTGAGGCGCAGTTCGGGACGAGTGCCACTCCGGATGCCGACCACAGCGCGGACGTCTACGAGCTCACGGAGACCTACACGGATCCGGCGAAACTGTTCACGGTGAAGTACCCCAAGTCCTGGAAGGTCCAGAAGGACAACGGGTACCTGAAGTTGACCAGCCCGGACGGGAAGGTCCAGGGCAAGGTGGCATCCACCAAGGTCCGACCCCCCAAGGGCGATTGGTTCACCCGCCCCACCCACCCCCTGATCGGGGAGGAAACCGGGTTGAGCAAGCAGGTGGGCACCCAGGTGTTCACGTACTCCACCTACGTCCCGGCCCCGCCGCACAGCGAGCGCAGCGATTCGGTCCTGTGGGGGCTCACGGAGTCCGACAGCCAGGGCATCGTG
>ERZ501013.140-NODE-140-length-12054-cov-2.595716_pt1 | contig 12054 bp, 7 predicted proteins | sample MGYA00248834_ERZ501013 | MGnify/ENA primary metagenome ERZ501013 (study PRJEB25958, sample SAMN03398545) | human skin metagenome | study: EMG produced TPA metagenomics assembly of the Human Skin Microbiome Metagenome (human skin metagenome) data set.
CTGGTTTGCCGACAGCACCCACCACGATATCCGCTTGTTTGACCAATTCTGCCAAATTCTGGGTACGTGAGTGGCAAATGGTCACGGTACAGTTGGCGTTTAATAGCATCATCGCCATCGGTTTACCCAAAATCGCGCTACGACCCACGACCACCGCATGCTTACCAGCAAGCTCAACGCCGTTTTTTTCTAATAAATACATAATGCCTTGCGGGGTGCAAGAACCATACGCAGGCTCGCCCATCGCCATATTGCCAAAGCCTAAACAAGTCACGCCATCCACATCTTTTGCCAGTGCAATGGCATCAAAACAGGCACGCTCATCAATTTGGCTGGGCACAGGGTGTTGTAGCAAAATCCCATGCACGTCTGGATTGTTGTTAAGCTCGGCAATTTTTGCCAATAGCTGCTCGGTGGTGGTCGCTTGTGGCATGGCAACTTTTAAGGAATCCATACCCACACGTTGACAGGCATTGCCTTTCATTTTGACATAAGTTGCAGAGGCAGGATCATCACCCACCAAAATCGTTGCCAAAATCGGCGTGCGTCCAGAGTCTTGTTTTAACTTGGCAACCCGCTCGGCAAGTTCAGCTTCCATTTGTTTGGCATACGCTTTGCCATCTAACACTGTCGCAGTCATGGTGGTTCCTCAATCAATAACGAATCGGTCAACAAAAAGTCGGTTAGCAAAAAATTTGCGTTATTTTAACCGATTTTGCGGTGTGATAACATCCATTGAAAATGTTTAACCGCTAATTTAGCGCTCAAATACCCTTCACAATCCTTCATTACATTGCTCAAATGGCTAAAAAAGTCCTTGCACTTTTAAAAATTTTTGCTATCATAGCAAACCTAAATGAAATGGCTGGGTAGCACAGTGGCCATGCATCGGATTGCAAATCCGCGGACGCCGGTTCGATTCCGGCCTCAGCCTCCATTTTCATTTTGCGGTACTATTGTTTTATTATTATGGGTGTTTTGTTATTATGAGTCAGCAATAAACGCGAAAAAATATCGTAAAAAATTGCTTGCAAAGTTAACAAAACTGATTATAATAGCACCCACTTCTGACACAGACACCACACGACGCCAAGCGTCAGTGCTGTGACTACCCTGCCCGGGTGGTGAAATTGGTAGACACAAGGGATTTAAAATCCCTCGCTCTTACGAGCGTGCCGGTTCAAGTCCGGCCCCGGGCACCATTGATTAAGCCTAAACTTTTACGTTTAGGCTTTTTTGTTGCCGGTTATTTTTGAATTTTACCTGTTGCTTTTCAAATTTTACTTATTGTCTTTCAAATAATGGGTAGCCGCCTAAGTTAACGGCACCACTCTCATCACTTCTTCAAACGTGGTAATACCTTCGGCAATCTTTTTTGCCCCTGCCAGTCTTAACGGTTGCAACCCATCTTGATAGGCTTTTTGCGCGATTTGCGACAAGTCAGCGCCTTCGCTAATCAATTTTTTAAGCGCATTACTAAGCACCATGATTTCATACACCCCTACTCGCCCAAGATACCCGGTATTACGGCAATGTTCACAGCCAACGGCATGATTGATGCTATCTGGGGCTGCGGCTTTCCAAGGACTGACTAACGCCTGCCAAGTCTGCTGCTCAATGTCATTCATGGGCTTATTGGATTTACAATGTGGGCAAAGGGTACGCACCAAACGCTGTGCCATGATGCCCAAGATAGTCGCTGAGGTTAAAAACGGCGCCACGCCCAAATCATGCAGCCTTGTTAACGAACTGGGTGCATCATTGGTATGTAAAGTCGATAACACCAAGTGCCCAGTCAGCGAGGCTTGTACCGCCATTTCTGCGGTTTCGGTATCGCGAATCTCGCCAATCATGATGATATCGGGGTCTTGACGCATCAACGAGCGAATACCATCAGCAAAGGTCAAATCAATGTTGTTTTGAATTTGCATTTGGTTAAACGACGGCTCCACCATCTCAATGGGGTCTTCGATGGTACAGACATTGACTTCTTCTGTCGCCAGTTTTTTGAGGGTACTGTACAGCGTCGTGGTTTTACCCGAGCCTGTCGGACCTGTGACCAAAATAATACCATTGGCTTTACGGGTCATGTCATCCCATTTTTGTAAGTCTCGCCCTGTCAGCCCCAATTGCTCAAAAGAGCGTACCAGTACTTCTGGGTCAAATACCCGCATCACCAATTTTTCGCCAAACGCAGTGGGGAGCGTCGATAACCGTAGCTCGGTTTCTTGACCTTTAGGGGTACGGGTTTTGAGCCGTCCGTCTTGCGGTTTACGTTTTTCAGCGACATTGAGTCTTGCTAAAATTTTTATCCGAGCCACTACCGCGGTCATAATCCCAGTCGGCATTTGATAAACGGTATGCAAAATACCATCGATACGAAAACGCACGTTGCTTTTATCTCGGCGCGGCTCTAAGTGAATATCACTGGCACGCTGGTCAAAGGCGTACTGTAATAACCAATCGACAATTTTGACGATGTGTTGGTCATTGGCATCGGGATTTTCAATATTGGCGGCATTGCCCAGTTGTAATAACGCTTCGACATTGGTGATATCGGCATCCGCGCGTTTTTGCTGATGGTTTGCCCCCGCAATGGCTTTGGTGACTTGATAAAATTCTTGGCGATAGCGGTTGATTTGCTCGGGACTGATTAATACGGTTTTGATTTTTTTGGGCGACACGATATGCGCAATATTGAGCTGCCAATCTTGATAAAATGGCTGGTCAGTACCGATTTCCACCGTATCTTGGGTGACGGCGACTGGCAAAATGTGCTGCGAGCGCGCATATTCAAATGACATAATCGATGTCACTGAGGGCACATCGGTTTTCAGCGGGTCGATACGTACATAATCAACGCCTGCTTTTTGTGCCAACCAGCGATTGAGCTGGTCAAGACTGAGCGCCATGTGCGTGGTTTTATCGACCAGATGAAAGCCTGCAATCACTTGCAGGGGATGCAAGGTTTTGCGGTTATGGGTCATCACCAAATTATAATCACGTTGGTCAATGATGCCATCTTTTAGCAGTTCATCAAGACACCAACGGGTATCAATTATCATTGAAAAAGCATTGGAGAGCATAGGGTTTCCAAAACGATTGCGCCCATAGCAATTAGCGACAATCTAGGGCAATCGGGTTAAAGGATTAAAATTATCATAAAAATAAGTGAAATAAATCATCACGCTACCCATAGGTATGGCTGGGCATTCTATATCTACAATGACAACATGGTATCAACAATATGGGCAAGAATATAAGGGCGACTACTGGTATAGTCCTTTGCCATCAAATCGGTGCAACCGCAAAAAATACAGCCCAGATAAAATCGTCATGATACCCAAAATGATAAAACTGTATGAAAACGCGGTTTGCGTCTGTGCCAGCGAGGCGCGAGCGGGCGTCAGTAAATGTAGCAGCATCGCCCCAAAGCCAATCCCAAAACTAATCGCCAACTGTTGGTTGACCGACAATAAACTATTGCCACTGCTGGTTTGACTTGGGCGAAGCCGTGCGATACTGATGGTGTTCATCGTGCTAAATTGTAGCGAATTACACGCCCCCATAAAAGTCAAAAATGGCACACTTAGCCAAATCGGCGTGGTTTGATTGAGTTGTGATAGCAGCATGATATTAACCCCAATCAACAAGGTATTGCCCGCCAATGTTCTACGATAGCCAAATCGCTTCACAATACGCGTGACTAGCGGCTTGGTCAACAGCGCGCCCACCGCAATCGGTGCCAACATCCAGCCCGCTTGTGACGGCGAATAGCCCTGCACCACTTGCAGCAGTAGCGGCAGTAGAAAAGGAATCGCACTCATCCCCAAACGGGTCAGCAAATTGCCCACTATACCCACCCGAAAGGTACGCACTTGAAACAAATCCAAGCCAAATAGCGGTTGTTGTCCATTACGCGATTCTGAGTATTTGGCGTGATAATAATAGCCAATAAGCAGCATAATCGCCAATAAAGCAACCATCACGGGAAAAACCGCTGAAGCCAGATTATCGGCATGAATGTTATTGGCAAACTCGAGCGCAAAAGTAAAGCTTGCCATCGCGCCACCAAACAGCAAGAACCCAAGCAAATCCATGCTGGGATTGCGCTGTAGATAGTTGGGCATCAGTTTCCACCCTGCCCACATCCCCAATGCCCCCATGGGAATATTAATCAAAAAAATCCAATGCCAGCTTGCAAGCTCCACCAAATACCCCCCGACCAAAGGTCCAATCACGGGCGCAATCATCGCAGGCATCACCGCATAATTCATCACCGACAGCATACGTTCTCGCGGATAGCTTTTAATCAGCGTTAACTTGCCCACAGGCATGAGCATCGCACCGCCCAATCCTTGCACCACGCGAGAAAAAATTAGGCTATTGAGCGTTGGTGACACCGCACACATCATCGAGCCTGCGGTAAACACGCCAATCGCCACCATAAAGGTGGTCTTAGTGCCATACTTATCGGCAATAAAACCACTAATCGGGGTAAAAATTGCCAAAGTGAGCGCATAGCTAATCACTGTCCACTGCATTGATAACGCAGGCTGATTCAAATCATGCGCCATCGCAGGCAAAGCGGTATTGAGCACCGTTGAGTCTAAAATTTGCATAAACAAAGCGATTGCCACCACGATTGGCAAATATTTGGTTTGCGCGGGGGTCAAGGCAGCTATAGCAAATAGGTCATGCTGTGGCTTTTTGTCTTCGGTAATGATGGAATTTGGCATGGTTAACTTTTAACAATTGCTAAAGGGCTGTAGTGAAGTGCATGTAATCAAGTCGCTGTATAAGTGCTTGTAATAAAATCACTAGGGTTAAATGAGTAGGGTAAATTGGCTATAACCAAGCAAACTTATATAACAACGTGGTTCACGATAATTGTTAACTTTCTAATGTTTTGACAGCAAACCCGCTAGTTTTCACTGCTGTGCGCAATTAGGGCAGTCACATAGTGATTTTGTGGTTGGGTGAAGATATTGTCTGTCGTATCATACGCTTGTGTTTCGCCATTTTTCAATACCAGTATCGTTTGGCACAATGCCTTAACCACCTGCAAATCATGGCTGATAAAAATATAGCTTAAGCCAAATTTTGCTTGAATATCTCGCAATAATTTGACCATTGCTACTTGGGTGCTGCTATCAAGCGCTGATGTGGGCTCATCGAGTAACAAAATTTTGGGTTTCATCACCAACGCCCGCGCAAGTGCCACCCGCTGACGCTGACCGCCTGAAAGCTCATGCGGATAACGACTGATAAAATCTCGTGGCAACCGCACCGTGTCTAAGGCTGCTAACACGGCTTTTTCACGCTCCGTTTTTGCCATACCTTGAATAGTTAGCCCTTCTTCAATTATCTCAAACACACTAAATCGTGGATTGATACTGGCATACGGGTCTTGAAATACCATTTGAATATCTGAGCGATACGGCAAAAAGGCTTTATTCGACAACGCTAAAACGTCCGTCATGTGAGCATTGGCTGACAGCAAAATCTGACCTTCCACTTTAGCAGCATTAGCCAATAATTTGATGAGTGCCAAAGCTGTGGTGGTTTTGCCAGAACCCGACTCGCCCACTATACCTAAGGATTGACCTTGTGCAAGGGTCAAGTTTAACCCTTTGACCGCCTCAAACCATTGGGTGGTTTGACCCAATATATTGTTTTTTTGGGGGAAAGCAATGGTTAACGCTTTAACTTCCAAAACACTGGGTGAATTGTCAATGATGGGCAAACTTTGTCCAAAATCTTGATAAATCAATGAGCGAGTATAATCCTGCTGCGGATGGTCAAAAATCGCTTGGGTTTGCCCCTGCTCCATGACCTTGCCTTGTTGCATGACGATGAGGTTGTCACTGTAGCGTTTGACAAGGTTTAAATCATGGCTAATCAAAATCATCGCCATGCCCCGCTCGTGTTTTAGCCGATGCAATAACCGCAAAATCTCATGGCGTAAAGTCACATCTAGGGCGGTGGTTGGCTCGTCTGCGATAATAATGTCAGGGTCTTGCGCCAGTGCCATCGCTATCATGATACGCTGTCGTTGTCCACCCGAGAGCTCGTGCGGATAGCGGGCAAGTTTGCTTTCAGGGTCGGCAATATTGACTTGGGAAAGCAGCTCTAGGGTACGCTGTCGCCAGTGTTTTTTTGCCGCGCCAGCCATAGCAAGCGATTCGGCGATTTGTTTGCTCACCGTGTGCAAGGGGTTTAAGGCTGTCATCGGCTCTTGAAAAATCATGCCGATGCGTTTGCCACGGATTTGGCGAAATAGGTTTTCGGTCTGTTTTGGTTTGTTTTGATTGCTTAGGCTATTTTGTTCGATGGGTAAAATGATAGCTTTGTCAGTTTGGCTGTCTGTTAAATGGGCTTGTCCTGTGATACTTAGGCTATTTGGCAGCTGTCCGAGTAAAGCGAGGCTTGAGAGGGATTTTCCCGAACCCGATTCACCGACGATGGCGAGGGTTTCGCCTGTGTGCAGGGTGTAAGATAGGTTATCGACCAGCGTTTGGGTGGCGGATTTAATGGTTAGATTTTTGACTTTGAGTAACTCGTTCATTTATCATTTCCTTGAATGATCGAACTTTTATCCGTATGCACGAGCGTCCGCGCCACAAAACCTGAACTCATATTTTTATCCTTTTAACTATTTATTAAAATGTGTATAATATCAAAGAATCATACACAAAGGCGAAATGATATGCGAACTAACATCATAATAGATGACAATCTAATGCAACAGACCCTACAAGCCACAGGCATTAAAACTAAAAAAGAAGCCGTCGAACAAGGGCTAAAGCTACTCTTGCAAAAAAGCCAACAACAAAAAATCCGTGACTTACGGGGCAAACTGCATTGGGAAGGCGACTTAGCCGAAATGCGTAAAACAGGTGTTGAAGCGTGAACTTGCCTATCATCGCTGATACTAGCGTTTGGATAGACTATTTTAACGGTCATTCAACACCTCACACCGATTTTTTGGACACGCAACTTGAGGCAAGTAATGTGGCGATTTTTGACGTGATTTTGATGGAAATTTTGCAAGGTTTTCGCCTTGATACAGACTACAATCAAGCCAAAAATGCCCTTGATAGTTTATTATGTTACGATATTTTAAACCAACAAAATGCGATTAAATACGCTGATTATTACCGCCAATTACGCAAGCAAGGCATTACCATTCGTAAAGCCAATGATGTGATGATTGCTAGTTTTTGCGTTGAACATCAATTACCCCTGTTATTTTGCGATAGGGATTTTATTCCGTTTACTCAGCATTTTGGGTTGATTGCTGCATTGAATTTTAGTTAATTCAAGACTGCCGTGGGTCAAACGCATCTCGCAGCGCTTCCCCAATAAAAATCAGCAGCGACAACACAATCGTTAAACTAAAAAACCCAGCCAAAGCGAGCCACGGTGAATCCAAATTATCTTTTCCCTGTGAGATTAGCTCCCCCAAAGACGGCGACCCTGCAGGCAAGCCATAGCCCAAATAATCAAGCGTGGTGAGTGCCGTGATATTTGCCGTCAAAATAAACGGCAACTGCGACAGGCTCGACGACATCGCATTGGGCAAAATATGGCGAAACATAATCTTGCCATCACTCACGCCCATCGCCTTGGCAGCCCGCACATAATCAAAATTTCTCGCTCGCAAAAACTCAGCACGCACCAGACCAACGAGCCCCATCCAGCCAAAGAGCAGCATTAAGCCAAACAACACAAACACGCTTGGGCTAAACAAACTCACTAAAATAATAATCATAAACAGCTGTGGCAGACCACCCCACACTTCCATCAACCGCTGCCCCACCAAATCCGTCCAGCCGCCAAAATACCCTTGCACCGCCCCTACTGCAATGCCAATGATTGACCCTGCCACCGTCAACGCCAACCCGAATAATAGCGATACACGCAAACCATACAATACCCTTGCCAGCACATCTCGACCTTGGTCGTCGGTACCGAGCCAGTTCTCGCTATTTGGCGGCGCAGGGAACGGCACATCACGACTCACACTTGGCGTTTGGTCGGCAAACGGTATGATAGGCTCAATCATATAGCCATGCTGGTTGATTAGGTCTTTGACCACAGGGTCTTGGTAGTTGGTTTCGGTTTCGAACACACCGCCAAAGGTGGTTTCGGGGTAAGACTTGACGATGGGAAAATACCAGTGATTTTGGTAATTGACCAGTATCGGCTTGTCATTGGCGATAAGGTTTGCCCCCATGCAGGCAAGGAAAATCAGGCTAAACATGATGAGCGAAAAAAATCCCAACCGATTACGCCGAAAGCGGTGAATTCGGGCTTGACAAACAGGATGTTTTATCAGCATTAGCGACCCTCAAAATCAATACGGGGATCAATGAGATGATAAGTCACATCACTTATCAACTGCAAAATCAGCCCCATCAAGGTAAAAATAAACAACGTGCCAAAAATCACCGGATAATCGCGTTGCCCAATCGCTTCAAACCCCAGTCGTCCCAAACCATCCAAGTTAAAAATTACTTCAATCAAAAAATTGCCGGTAAAAAATATTCCTACAATCGCCGATGGCAAGCCTGCAATAATAATCATCATCGCATTGCGAAATACATGACCGTATAGCACTTTTTTTTCGCTTAACCCTTTACTGCGAGCCGTCAGCACGTATTGTTTGTTCAACTCTTCCATAAAACTAAACTTGGTCAAATATGCGAGTCCCGCAAACCCGCCTATCGTGCTTGCCGTGATGGGCAATGCCAAATGCCAAAAATAATCTTTGATTTTGCCAAACGTGGACAGCTTATCAAAATTCTCACTCACCAAGCCTTGTAGCGGAAAAATCTGCCAATAACTCCCCCCTGCCAACATCACCAGTAACACCACCGCAAGCACAAACACAGGCACAGCGTAACTCACCGCAAGCAGCAACGCGGTGGTTTTATCCATCAGTGAATTATGGCGTCTGGCTTTGGCAATCCCCAGCGGCACAGCGATTAGATAAATCAGTAGCGTACTCCAAAGCCCTAGCGAAATCGACACGGGCATTTTATCCAAAATCAGCTCGCCCACCGGTTTGCCTTTAAAAAATGAGGTACCAAAATCGCCCTTGGCATAGCTTGTCAACATGAGCCAAAACCGCTCAGGCGCGGATTTATCAAAGCCGTATTGTTTTTTGATAGCCTCGACCATGTCTGGCGATAAGCCGCGACTGCCTTGATAAGTGGTCGTTGACAGTTGGGTTTGGGTGGCGCCCTGTTTTTGTTCTGCTTCAATTTGGGATATTTTTTGCTCGACAGGACCGCCAGGCGCCGACTGGACAATGGCAAAATTGGTGAGCAAGATTAAAAACAACGTCGGGATGATTAACAACAGCCGTTTAAGAATATATTTGCCCATGGTTATCCCTCATTATTAGCCTTAATGGTTACCTTTAATTGTTGCCCTTAAAAGTTATTTTTTAGTTGGCGTAAGGCTTTAAATATCTCAAACGGACTGTCATCCTCAATTCCTGTTTGCGTTTGTACGGTTTTTATCATCTCATCACTGGGTGCAAGCACCGCACGCATAAACGGATTGATGGCTTTTTCATCGGCAAGCGTGGTCGGTAAGGTTGGCGTATTTTGCTGGCGTAACTCACTGTCATGCGCTATTGCCTGTGCAATGGCTGGGTTATTGGGCTCGATAAACTGAGCAAAGTTAAGATTTGACAAGGTATACTCATGGGCAGGATAAAATAGCGTTTCATCGTCATGTAACTGCGCAAAACGGTCAAAGCTTTCAAACAACGTCTCAATCGTGCCGGTGAAAACACGGCCACAACCTGCGCGAAATAGCGTATCTCCACAAAAAATATGCAGACGGTTATCAAGCGTCACTAAATACGCTAAGTGATTTTCGGTATGCCCTGCCACCTGCCACACCTGCACAGGACTGCCCCAAGCGGTTAATTCGCGTCCTTCAGCGACAGGGATTAACTGTGTGGCATTGATTAACGGGTGAATATTGGCATGCGCAAAAATCTGTGCGTTTGGAAACGCATTTGCCAATGCTGTTACGCCGCCGATGTGGTCGCTGTGATGATGGGTCACCCATATTTGGGTAATAGTTAGATTTTCACGGTTGACAAACTCTAAAACAGGCTCAGCATCGCCAGCATCAACAATAATCACTTCTTGTGTTTCATCATTGATAATCGCCCAAATGTAGTTGTCCGTGAAAGCTGGGATTGGGTGGATTTTTAGCATTGTTTTATTCCTTATTATTTTCCTAAATACTGCATGACTTGTGCTTGTTTGTCTTTGTTCGCCCACCAATAATCGATGCCGATGGCATTGCTTGGCAACGGCCCATGTTCATAAAATTTCCAATACGCCACATTGTCAGTATGCTTGCCATAAGTCGGCACGACATAATAGCCCGCCCGTAGCAGACGGTCTAATACTTTGCTGTATAGCACAATATCGTCACGATTCTTCGACACTATGAGTTTGGCAATCACCGCATCAATGGCTTTGTTTTTGATGCCCGCCGAGTTTTGGTTGCCTTTTTCGTCTGCGGCTTGTGAGCCCCACATATAGGTTTGCTCGGCGCCAGGTGACAAACTTTGGGCAAACATATCGATAATCATGTCGTAGTCGTATCTGCGAGTGCGCTCTAGGTACTGGGGGACATCGGCTTGGCGAAAGCTGGCATCAAACCCGAGTCGTTGCAGGTTACGTAAAAAAGGCAACACAATGCGCGCATTCTTGTCATCGGCGGATAAAAATTCCAGTTTGGCGGGCTGACCATTGGGCTGATACAGTTTCATATTTTGGTATTTAAAACCCGCTTGCAGCAGCAATTCACGCGCTTTTAATAAATTGTCTCGATTAAATCCATCGCCAGTTGATTTGGGGGCTTGCCAATCGCTTAAAACAGCCTGTCTTTGAATAGACTCAAGGTCAGATAATAGCGGATTGATAACCGCCAGCTCTTGGGGCGTTGGCGTGCCAGTGGCGGCAAGCGCTGACCCATGAAAAAAGCTTTGCAAGCGTTCATATTGGCCATAAAACATGGTTTTATTGAGCCATTCAAAATCATACGCCAGTGTCATCGCTTGGCGCACCCGAATATCTTGAAAAATCGGTCGGCGCAAATTCATCACAATCGCTTGCATCGGTACGGGGTTGTTATTGGCGATTTGCGCTTTTATGATCATGCCTGCTTTGACGGCAGGAAAGTTATAACCCGTCGACCATGTCCGCGCTTTGTTTTCGGCACGGAAAAAATATTCGCCGGATTTAAAGCCTTCAAATGCCACTTCGGGGTTTTGATAATACACATACTTAATTTGGTCAAAATTATAACGACCGACATTCACCACCACGCCTGCGTCAGGTTTGGCGCCCCAATAATTGGGGTCACGCACATAGGTAATGGCGCGTCCTGCATCGATTGTGCCGACTTTATACGCGCCACTGCCCATCAGTGGCGTCAGTCCGACTTTATCAAAATAGCCATCAATCGATTTTTTTGACCAAATCGGCATTTGCGCGACGGTCAGTTTGATTTCTTGGTTGTCTTTGGATTTAAAAATAAATTTGACGGTTTGTCGATCTATCACTTGCGTTTCTTTGACATCCGATAAGTAGCTACGCATACTCATCACGCCTTTTGTGAGCAGCGCATCCATACTGGCTTTGACATCTTGCGCCGTCACAGGCGTGCCATCCCAAAAATAGGCTTTGGGGTCGATGTGATAGATAACCCAGCTTGGGTCATCTGGGTCATAAGTGACTTTATCCGCCAGTAGCGGGTACTGCACAAACGCTTCAGAGAGCGAACCTGTCATCAAACTTTCAAACAAATAATCGGTGCCGGTCACAGGTGTACCGACATCAATCCATTTATTAATGCTGTCAAAGGTGCCGATGGCAGATAGGCTCAACACACCGCCTTTGGGGGCGTTGGGATTGGCATAGGGTAAATGTGAGACATGGGCAAATTGCGCGGTGCTGTTGTGAGCGATAGACGTGCCAGTGATGATGGCAGTATTGGCAGCGGAAGCGGCCACTAACA
>ERZ501013.143-NODE-143-length-11922-cov-14.669925_pt1 | contig 11922 bp, 10 predicted proteins | sample MGYA00248834_ERZ501013 | MGnify/ENA primary metagenome ERZ501013 (study PRJEB25958, sample SAMN03398545) | human skin metagenome | study: EMG produced TPA metagenomics assembly of the Human Skin Microbiome Metagenome (human skin metagenome) data set.
GCGGCCGACGAGGACCCGGCCGCGCGCCCGGCCCGCCGGATCGTCCTCGTCGGCCCGATGGGGGCCGGGAAGACGACGGTCGGCCGGGCCCTGGCCGCCGTGACCGGGCTGCCCTTCGTGGACTCCGACGAGCTGTTCACCCAGGTCCACGGCCCGATCCCGGAGTTCTTCGCCGAGCACGGCGAGGCCGCGTTCCGGGCGGAGGAGGCGCGCGTCATCGGCCATGTGCTCGGCCGACCCGCCCCGTGCGTCCTCTCGTGCGGCGGCGGCGCCGTCCTGCATCCGGGCACCCGACGGGCGCTGGCCGAGTCGGACTCCGACGTCGTCTACCTCGCGGTCGGGGAGGCCGAGGCGCTGCGCCGCGTGGGCGGCGGCGCGGGCCGCCCCGTCCTGGCCGGAGACCCCGCCGGGACCTGGCGGCGCATCCTCGCCGAACGCGAGGGGCTGTACCGCGAGGTCGCCGACCTCGTGCTCGACACCACAGGCCTGACGGCCGCCGAGGCGGCCTGGCGTATCGTGGGGGACGCCCACCGCCCCCGAAGGAGTGAGTCACACCCATGACCGACCGTGAGCCGGACATCACCGAGCAGGAGACCCCGGGGGCGGCGCCCGCGGCCGCTCCGGCCGCACCCGAGGACGTGACGGTCATCCCCGTGGCCGGCGGCCACGAGGCGGCCGTGCACGGCGGCTACGACGTGGTGGTGGGCCGGGGCCTGCTCGCGCGCCTGCCGGACATGCTCGGCCCGACCGTCCGACGCGTGCTGGTCATCCATCCGCGCGCCCTCCGGGCCACCGGCGACGTCGTCAAGAACGACCTCGAGGCCGTGGGCCTGACCGCACTGACCGCCGAGATCCCGGACGCCGAGGAGGGCAAGCACCTGCAGGTGGCCGGGTTCTGCTGGCAGGTGCTCGGCCAGAACGACTTCACCCGGTCGGACGCGATCGTCTCCGTGGGCGGCGGCGCCGTGTCCGACCTGGCCGGCTTCGTGGCGGCCACGTGGCTGCGCGGCATCCGCGTCGTGCACATGCCCACCACCCTGCTGGGCATGGTGGACGCGGCGGTGGGCGGCAAGACCGGCATCAACACCGCCGAGGGCAAGAACCTGGTGGGGGCGTTCCACAATCCGGCCGGCGTGCTGGCCGACCTGGACACGCTGCTCACCCTGCCGGCCAACGAGCTGATCTCCGGCCTGGCCGAGGTCGTGAAGTGCGGCTTCATCGCCGACCCCGCGATCCTCGACCTCATCGAGGAGGACCCGGCCCAGGCCCAGAACCCGCACTCCGCGCGGCTGCGCGAGCTGATCGAGCGCTCGATCCGGGTGAAGGCGGACGTCGTCTCCCGCGACCCCCGCGAGTCGGGCGCCCGCGAGGCGCTGAACTACGGCCACACGATGGGGCACGCGATCGAGCTCGCCGAGCGCTACCAGTGGCGCCACGGCGCCGCGGTGTCCGTGGGGCTGGTCTTCGCGGCCGAGCTGGCCCGCTCCCTCGGCCGGCTCGACGACGCCACCGCGGACCGGCACTGGTCGGTGCTGACGGCCCTGGGCCTGCCCGTCTCCTACCGCGGGGACCGGTGGCAGACCCTGCTCGAGGGCATCCGCCGGGACAAGAAGAACCGCGGCGACCAGCTGCGCTTCGTCCTGCTGGACGGGCTCGCGCAGCCCACCACCGTGGACATCCCGGACGCGTCCCTGCTCTTCGCGGCGTACCAGGAGATCGCGGAGTGAGCCGCCGCTGACCCCGGCCCCGCGCGGGGCCTCCCGTAGACTGGCCCGCGCACATCCAAGACCCCACCCACTGCAGGCGGACCCGTGACGGTCCGCGAGACCGATCGGGAGCACACACGTGGCAACGAGCAACGACATCAAGAACGGCGCCGTCCTGAAGCTGGAGGGCCAGCTCTGGAACGTCACCGAGTTCCAGCACGTCAAGCCGGGCAAGGGCGGCGCGTTCGTCCGCACCAAGATGAAGAACATCACCACGGGCAAGGTCGTGGACAAGACCTTCAACGCCGGCGCCAAGGTCGAGTTCGCCACCGTCGACCGCTCCGACTACCAGTACCTCTACCAGGACGGCGCGGACTACGTGTTCATGGACGTCAAGGACTACGACCAGATCACCGTGCCCGGGGCCGTGGTCGGCGACGCCGCGAAGTACATGCTCGAGAACACCCAGGTGGTCATCGCCCTGCACGAGGGCACGCCGCTGTACCTCGAGATGCCGGCGTCCGTGGTCCTGGAGATCACCTACACCGAGCCGGGCCTGCAGGGGGACCGCTCGTCCGCCGGCACCAAGCCCGCCACCGTGGAGACCGGCGCCGAGATCCAGGTGCCGCTCTTCGTGGAGCAGGGCACCCGCGTCAAGGTCGACACCCGCACCGGCGACTACCTCGGCCGCGTCAATGACTGAGCGGGCCTCCGCCGGCTCCGCTGCCAAGCGGGGGACCACGGCGCGCAGCCGCTCCCGGCAGCGTGCGGTGGAGATCCTGTTCGAGGCCGAGCAGCGCGGCTCCACCGCGCTGGAGGGCATCCGCACCCGCCGCGAGAGCACCGACCTGCAGGTGAACGCCTACACCCAGCGGCTCGTGGAGGGCGTCATCGCGGACCAGGAGCGGCTCGACGAGGCCCTGAGCTCCTACTCCCGCGGCTGGTCCCTGGACCGCATGCCCGCCGTCGACCGGGCGATCCTGCGCGTGGGGGCCTGGGAGCTGCTGTTCCAGGACGACGTGCCGGACGCCGTCGCCATCTCCGAGGCCGTCGCCCTGGCCGCCCAGCTGTCCACGGACGACTCGCCCGAGTTCGTCAACGGTCTGCTCGGCCGCCTGCAGCAGGTCAAGCCGACGCTGCTCGCCTGAGCCGCCGAGAGCTCCGTCACGAGGCCCGTCCCGCACCGCGTCATCCGCGCCGTGGGGCGGGCCTCGCTGGTAGAGTCGGCGACGTCCCGCGCGGGGGCCCACCGGCGCCCCGGGACGAACCACGCATCCTTTAAGAGCCGTCCTGTGAGGCGGGGAAGGAGGCGCCGGCATGGGAACTGATCCCGCCGCACCTCGTGCTGCCCGGACCGTGCTGTCCGCGTCCGAGATCGACCGGGCGCTGACCCGGATCGCCCACGAGATCCTCGAGTCCAACAAGGGCGCCGAGGGTCTCGTCCTGATGGGGATCCCGCGCCGCGGGGCCCCCCTGGCCCGGCGGCTCGGCGCCCTGCTGGCCCGCATCGAGCCGGCCTTCGACCCCACCGCCGCCGTCGGCGAGGTGGACGTCACCCTCTACCGGGACGACCTCCGCCGCGGCACGGCCCGCACCCCGATGCCCACCCGCCTGCCCGAGGTCCCCCTCGACGGCGCCGTCGTCGTGCTCGTGGACGACGTCCTCTTCTCCGGCCGCACCGTCCGGGCCGCCCTCGACGCGATCGCCGACCTGGGCCGCCCCGCCGCCGTGCGCCTGGCCGTCCTCGTGGACCGCGGGCACCGCGAGCTGCCCGTCCGGGCCGACTTCGTGGGCAAGAACCTGCCGACCTCCACCGCCGAGCGCGTCCAGGTCCGGCTCATGGAGGTCGACGGCCCCGAGGGCACCGGCGAGGTCACTGAGGACGCCGTGAGCATCGTCGACCGTGTCGCGACCCGGGAGGGTTGAGCCGTGCGCCACCTGCTGTCCACCGCCGACCTCTCCCGCGCCGACGCCCTCGCCGTCCTCGACACCGCCGAGGAGATGGCCGCCGTCAACCAGCGCGAGGTCAAGAAGCTGCCCGCCCTGCGCGGCCGCACCGTGGTGAACCTCTTCCTCGAGGACTCCACCCGCACCCGCATCTCCTTCGAGGCCGCCGCCAAGCGGCTCTCCGCGGACGTGATCAACTTCTCCGCGAAGGGATCGTCCGTCTCCAAGGGGGAGTCGCTCAAGGACACCGTCCAGACGCTCGAGGCCATCGGCGCGGACGCCATCGTGATGCGCCACTGGTCCTCGGGCGCGGCCCGCCAGCTGGCCGACTCCGGCTGGGTGCGCTCCGCCGTCGTGAACGCCGGCGACGGCACCCACGAGCACCCCACCCAGGCCCTCCTGGACGCCTTCACCCTGCGCCGGCGCCTCGCCGCGGCGACGGGAGAGGACCTGGTCGGCCGGGACCTGACCGGCATGCGCGTGGTGATCGTGGGGGACATCCTGCACTCGCGCGTGGCCCGGTCCAACGTGTGGCTGCTCAGCACGCTGGGCGCACAGGTCACCCTGGCCGCGCCGCCCACCCTGCTGCCCGTGGGCGTGGCCGCGTGGCCGTGCCAGGTCACCTACTCGCTGGACGAGGCCCTCGACGCCGGCCCCGACGCCGTCATGATGCTCCGCGTCCAGGCCGAGCGGATGGGCGGCGCCTTCTTCCCGTCCGCGGGGGAGTACACCCGGACCTGGGGGCTGACCGATGACCGCTTCGCCCGCCTCACCGCCGGCCGCGGCGCCCTGCTCGACGAGCCCGTGGTCATGCACCCCGGCCCGATGAACCGCGGCCTGGAGATCAGCCCGGCGGCGGCGGACTCGCCCCGCAACACCGCCCTCGAGCAGGTCGCCAACGGCGTGTCCGTCCGCATGGCGGTCCTGCACCTCGTCCTCAACCACGACCAGGAGGTCCGCCCGTGAGCGCCCCCAGCCCCGCCCCCCTGCTGCTGCGCAGCGCGCGCCTGACCACGGGCGAGACCGCCGACGTGCTCGTCGCCGAGGGCCGGATCGCCGCCCTCGGACCGGACGCCGCGACCCACGCCGCCGGCCTCGACCCGGCCCCCGAGGAGGTCGACTGCGCCGGCCTGGTGCTGCTGCCCGGGCTCGTCGACCTGCACACCCATCTGCGTCAGCCCGGCAAGGAGGACGCGGAGACGGTCGAGACCGGCACCCGCGCCGCCGCGATGGGCGGCTTCACCTCGGTCCACGCGATGGCCAACTCGACGCCGACGGCCGACACCGCCGGCGTGGTGGAGCAGGTGTGGCGGCTGGGCCGGGACGCGGGCTGGTGCGATGTGCACCCCGTGGGCGCGGTGACCGTGGGCCTGGCCGGCGAGGCCCTGGCCGACCTCGGCGCGATGGCCGACTCGCAGGCCCGCGTGCGGATGTTCTCCGACGACGGCATGTGCGTCCACGACGCCGTGCTGATGCGCCGGGCGCTCGAGTACGTGAAGTCCTTCGGCGGCTTCGTGGCCCAGCACGCGCAGGAGCCGAACCTCACCGCCGGCGCCCAGATGAACGAGTCCGAGCTCTCCGGCGTCCTCGGCCTGGCCGGCTGGCCCGCCGTGGCGGAGGAGGCCATCATCGCCCGTGACGTGCTGCTGGCCCAGCACGTGGACTCCCGCCTGCACGTGTGCCACGTCTCCACGGCCGGCTCCGTCGAGCTGATCCGCTGGGCCAAGGCCCAGGGCGTGGCCGTGACCGCCGAGGTCACCCCGCACCACCTGCTGCTCACCGAGGAGCTCGTCCGCTCCTACGACCCCGTGTTCAAGGTCAACCCGCCGCTGCGCCGCGAGTCCGACGTGATGGCCCTGCGCGCCGGGCTGGCCGACGGCACCATCGACACCGTGGGCACCGACCACGCCCCGCACACCGCCGAGACCAAGCAGTGCGAGTGGACGGTCGCGGCGATGGGCATGACGGGCCTCGAGACCGCCCTGTCCGTGGTGCAGCAGGCGATGGTGGACACCGGCCTGATGGACTGGGCCGGCGTCGCCCGCGTGATGTCCACGGCGCCGGCCCGGATCGCCGGCCTGACCGATCAGGGCCAGGCCGACGAGCGCGGCGTCCCGCGCGTCGGCGCCGTGGCCAACCTCGTGCTCGTGGACCCGCAGGCCCGCCGCACGGTGGACCCCGAGCAGCACGTGACCAAGTCCCGCAACAGCCCGTACCGGGGCATGGAGCTGCCGGGCGCGGTGCGCCACACGGTCTATCGCGGTGCCCGCGTCGTCGCCGACGGCGCCCCCGCCCGGCCGTACCGCCACCCGGCCCTGACGGAGACGGGGGAGCGCGCGTGAGCATCACCCCCCTGGCCGCCGCCCTGGCGGCCCGTCCCGTCCCGCCGCGGACCCCGACGAAGGACTACGCGGACGTGTGGCTGCCGGTGACCCTGGGCACCCTGGCCGTCGTCCTCGTGCTGCTCGGCCTGCTGGCCCTCGGGTGGCGGGCACGCCGCCGGGCGCAGGCCGGGATCCCGGCCCCGGCCCCCGTGCCGACGGCCCTCTACGACGCCGAGCCGACGCTGTCCGCGGAGGGCATGCACGTGGGCACGGTGCGCGGCGAGGACCGACTGGACCGCGTGGCGGTGCACGGCCTGGGCCTGCGCTCGCGCGCCGTCCTCGAGGTCCACGACGCCGGCGCCCACCGCGGCCTGCTCGTGCTCCGCCCCGGGGCCGCCAACCTGTTCATCCCCGCGGACGACCTCGTCGAGGCCGGCCTGTCCGCCGGGATTGCCGGCAAGTTCGTCGAGCCGGGCGGGCTCGTCGCCTGGGGCTGGCGCCTCGGCGACGTCGAACTCACCTCCGCCTTCCGCCCCGACCGCCCCGAGGACCGCGACCGGCTCCTCGCCGCCCTGCAGACCATCATCGACCCCGCCCCGGCCGACCCGGCCGGCCGCGCAGGAGAAGGAGACCCCCGATGAGCACCCCCACCGACGACCTGGCCCTGCTCGTCCTCGAGGACGGCACCGTCCACCGCGGCCGGGCCTACGGCGCCCGCGGCCGCACCCTGGGCGAGGCCGTGTTCACCACGGGCATGACCGGCTACCAGGAGACCCTCACCGACCCGTCCTACGCGGGGCAGATCATCGTGCAGACCTCCCCGCACATCGGCAACACCGGGGTCAACGACGCCGACCGCGAGTCGCGGGCGATCTTCGCCGCCGGCTACGTGGTCCGCGACGCGGCCCGGCGTCCGTCCAACTGGCGCGCCGAGCGCACCCTCGACGAGGAGCTCGAGGCGTTCGGCGTCGTCGGGATCCGCGAGGTCGACACCCGGGCCATCACCCGCCGCCTGCGCACCGAGGGCTCGATGCGCGCCGGCGTGTTCTCCGGCGAGCACGCCGCCCGCCCGGAGGCCGAGCTGCTGGCGGAGGTGCGCGCCCAGCCGTCGATGGCCGGCGCCCGCCTCGCGGAGTCCGTCACCACGGAGCAGCCGTACGTCATCGAGCCGGCCGAGCACGGCTGGGAGGGCGAGCCGATCGCCGAGATCGCCGCCCTCGACCTCGGCATCAAGGCCGCCACGCCGCGGCACCTGGCCTCCCGCGGCATCCGCGTGCACGTGCTGCCCGCGGCCACGGACCTGGCCGGCATCCGCGCCGTGGACCCGGACGGCGTCTTCCTGTCCAACGGCCCCGGCGACCCGGCCACCGCGGACGCCCAGGTGGAGCTGCTGCGCGAGGTCCTCGACGCCGGCCTGCCGTTCTTCGGCATCTGCTTCGGCAACCAGATCTTCGGCCGCGCGCTCGGCTTCGACACCTACAAGCTGAAGTTCGGCCACCGCGGCCCGAACCAGCCGGTGCTGGACAAGGCCACGGGCCGCGTGGCCATCACCTCCCAGAACCACGGCTTCGCCGTGGACGCCCCCCTCGGCGAGCCGATCGAGGCGCCGGAGTCGCGCTTCGGCCGCGTCGAGGTCTCCCACTGGTCCCTGAACGACCAGGTCGTCGAGGGCCTGCGCCTGCTCGACCGGCCCGCCTTCTCCGTGCAGTTCCACCCGGAGTCCGCGGCCGGCCCCAACGACACCCTCGACCTGTTCGACCGCTTCGTGCAGCTGCTCACCGAGCACCGCGCCGCCACCACCCCCGCCACCGAAGGAGCCTGATCCATGCCCAAGCGCACCGACCTGAAGTCCGTCCTGGTCATCGGCTCCGGCCCCATCGTGATCGGCCAGGCCGCCGAGTTCGACTACTCGGGCACCCAGGCCATCCGCGTCCTCAAGGAGGAGGGCGTCCGCGTCGTCCTCGTCAACTCCAACCCGGCCACGATCATGACCGACCCGGAGCTGGCCGACGCCACCTACGTCGAGCCCATCACCCCGGCCGTGGTCGCCAAGATCATCGAGAAGGAGCGCCCGGACGCCCTGCTGCCCACCCTGGGCGGCCAGACGGCGCTGAACACCGCCATCGCCCTCGACAAGGACGGGGTGCTCGAGCGCTTCGGCGTCGAGCTGATCGGCGCGAACATCGAGGCCATCGAGCTCGGCGAGAACCGCGAGCTGTTCAAGGGCGTCGTGGAGCGTGCCGGCGGCGAGTCCGCCCGGTCCCACATCGTGCACACGATGGAGGAGGCCCTGGCCGCCGTCGAGGACCTGAAGTACCCCGTGGTGGTGCGCCCCTCGTTCACGATGGGCGGCCTCGGCTCCGGCATGGCCTACGACGAGGCCGACCTGTACCGCATCTGCGGCGCCGGCCTGCAGTACAGCCCGACCTCCGAGGTCCTGCTCGAGGAGTCCATCCTCGGCTGGAAGGAGTACGAGCTGGAGATGATGCGGGACAAGAACGACAACGTCGTCGTCGTCTGCTCCATCGAGAACGTGGACCCCGTGGGCGTGCACACCGGAGACTCCATCACCGTGGCCCCGGCCATGACGCTGACGGACCGCGAGTACCAGAAGCTGCGGGACATCTCGATCAACGTCATCCGCGAGGTCGGCGTGGACACCGGCGGCTGCAACATCCAGTTCGCGGTGAACCCCGTGGACGGGCGCGTCGTCGTCATCGAGATGAACCCGCGCGTCTCCCGCTCCTCGGCGCTGGCCTCGAAGGCCACCGGCTTCGCGATCGCCAAGATCGCCACCAAGCTGGCCCTGGGCTACACGATGGACGAGATCCCCAACGACATCACCCAGAAGACCCCGGCGTCCTTCGAGCCGGTCCTGGACTACGTGGTCGTGAAGGTCCCGCGCTTCGCGTTCGAGAAGTTCCCGGCGGCGGATCCCACGCTGACCACCACCATGAAGTCGGTCGGCGAGGCCATGGCCATCGGCCGCAACTTCACGGAGGCCCTGCAGAAGGCCCTGCGCTCGCTCGAGCAGAAGGGCTCGGAGCTCGCGTTCCCGCAGGACGCCGACCCGCAGGCCCTGCTCGCGGCGGCGCGCACGGCCACCACCGACCGGCTCTCCCAGACCCAGCAGGCGCTCTACGCCGGCGCCACGATCGAGGAGGCCTTCGAGGCCACCGCGATCGACCCGTGGTTCCTGGACCAGTTCGTGCTCATCAACGAGGTCGCGGACGAGATCCGCGACGCCGAGGTCCTCGACGAGGCCCTGCTGCGCCGCGCCAAGCGGCACGGGTTCTCCGACGCCCAGATCGGCTCGCTGCGGCACATGGACGCGGCGGTGGTGCGCGGCGTGCGTCACGCCCTGGGCGTGCGCCCCGTCTACAAGACCGTGGACACCTGTGCCGCCGAGTTCGAGGCCTTCACCCCGTACCGGTACTCCAGCTACGACCTCGAGACCGAGGTCGCCCCGCACGAGGGCGAGTCGGTGATCATCCTCGGCTCGGGCCCGAACCGGATCGGCCAGGGCATCGAGTTCGACTACTCGTGCGTGCACGCCACCATGGCGCTGCGCGAGGCCGGCTACGAGACCGTGATGGTCAACTGCAACCCGGAGACCGTGTCCACGGACTACGACATCTCCGACCGCCTCTACTTCGAGCCGCTCACGCTCGAGGACGTCCTGGAGGTCATCGCGGCCGAGGAGGCCTCCGGCGGCGTGCGCGGCGTCTTCGTGCAGCTCGGCGGCCAGACCCCGCTCAAGCTGGCCCAGCAGCTCGCCGACGCCGGCGTGCCGATCCTGGGCACCTCGCCCGCGGCCATCGACCTGGCCGAGCACCGCGGTGAGTTCGCGCTCGTGCTCGAGCGCGCGGGCCTGGTGGCGCCGAAGAACGGCACGGCGGTCTCCTTCGACGACGCCAAGCGCGTGGCGGACGAGATCGGCTACCCCGTGCTCGTGCGCCCCTCCTACGTGCTCGGCGGCCGCGGCATGGAGATCGTGTACTCCGAGGAGGCGCTGGCCCACTACGTGGAGCACGCCACGGAGATCACCCCCGACCAGCCGATGCTCGTGGACCGCTTCCTCGAGGACGCGATCGAGATCGACGTCGACGCCCTCTACGACGGCACCGAGCTGTACCTCGGCGGCGTCATGGAGCACATCGAGGAGGCGGGCATCCACTCGGGTGACTCCGCGTGCGTGCTGCCCCCCGTCACCCTGGGCCCGGACGTGCTCGAGCGCGTGCACCGCGCCACCGAGCGCATCGCGGCCGGCGTCGGGGTGCGCGGCCTGATCAACATCCAGTTCGCGCTCGCCTCGGACGTGCTGTACGTGATCGAGGCGAACCCGCGCGCCTCGCGGACCGTGCCGTTCGTCTCGAAGGCCACGGGCGTCCAGCTGGCCAAGGCGGCCGCGCGGATCGGCGTCGGCGAGAGCATCGCCGACCTGCGCGCGGCGGGCATGCTGCCCACGGCGTACGACGGCGGCACCCTGCCGATCGGCGCGCCCGTGGCGGTCAAGGAGGCGGTGCTGCCGTTCACCCGCTTCCGCACCGCGGAGGGCCGCGTGGTCGACTCGCTGCTGGGCCCGGAGATGCGCTCGACGGGCGAGGTCATGGGCATCGACAAGCACTTCGACACCGCGTTCGCCAAGTCCCAGTCCGCCGCCGGCGGCCCGCTGCCCACCTCGGGGCGCGTGTTCGTGTCGGTCGCCAACCGGGACAAGCGCACCCTCGTGGGCCAGGCCAAGCGCCTCGTCGACCTCGGCTTCCAGGTGGTCTCCACCGGCGGCACCGCCGAGGTGCTGCGGCGCAACGGCATCCCCGCGGAGGTCGTGGCGAAGATCGCCGACGCCGGGCACGAGGACGGCGCGGGCACCGTGCTGGAGCAGCTGCACGCCGGCACCGTCGATCTCGTGCTGAACACGCCCTCCGGCGGCGACGCCCGCACGGACGGCTACGAGATCCGCGCGGCCGCGACCTCGCTCGGCGTGCCGGTGATCACGACCACGGCCGAGTTCGGGGCGTGCCTGCAGGCCATCGAGGCCATGCGGTCCTACGAGTGGTCCGTCACCTCACTGCAGGAGCACGACGCGCGCCTGCAGCAGGCCGTCGCCGGGCCGGAGGCCGCGGCGTGACCACGACGGCGACGGGCGGCGCGGGGTCCCGCGCCCCCTTCGGGCGGCGGCTGGCCCACGCCATGGAGACGGCCGGTCCGCTGTGCCTCGGCGTGGACCCCCATCCGGCCCTGCTGCGGCAGTGGGGCCTGAGCGACACCCCGGCGGGCCTCGAGGCGTTCTCCCTGACCGCCCTCGAGGCGGCGGTGGGTCCCGAGGGGCCCCGCGTGGCGGCGATCAAGCCCCAGGTGGCGCTGTACGAGCGCCACGGATCGGCCGGCCTGGCGGCCCTGGAGCGGCTGCTCGCGGCCGCCCGGGACGCCGGGGTGCTCACGATCGCGGACGCCAAGCGCGGTGACATCGGCTCCACCATGGACGGCTACGCCGCCGCGTGGACCTCCGACGCCTCGCCCCTGGCCGCGGATGCGGTGACGCTCAGCCCGTACCTGGGTTTCGGCACCCTCGTGCCGACCATCCGCGCCGCCCACGAGGCCGGCCGCGGCGTGTTCGTCCTCGCGCTGACCTCCAATCCGGAGGGCCGCGAGGTCCAGCACGTGGGCGAGGGGTCGGCCGAGGGATCGGTGGCCCGGCGCATCGCCGCGGCCGAGGAGCAGATCGCCCAGGCCGAGGCCAATGCGGTCAAGGACGTGCGGAACCGCGCCGTGACCGTGGCGGTCGCCGCCGCGCGCGAGGTGCTGGGGCAGCAGATGACCACTGGCCGGTCGGGCAACCTGATCGACGCCGCCATCGACGAGGTCGGCGCCAAGCTGCACTGACCGGCGGGCCGGCGCGCCTTTCCGGACCCCGACAGACAGATGCCCGGCCTTGCGGCCGG
>ERZ501013.145-NODE-145-length-11859-cov-13.544985_pt1 | contig 11859 bp, 9 predicted proteins | sample MGYA00248834_ERZ501013 | MGnify/ENA primary metagenome ERZ501013 (study PRJEB25958, sample SAMN03398545) | human skin metagenome | study: EMG produced TPA metagenomics assembly of the Human Skin Microbiome Metagenome (human skin metagenome) data set.
CGGCGGCGGCACCGTCAGGGCCTGGTTCGGCTGGGAGCCGGCGCTGCCGACCTCCACCCGGCCGGGGGCCAGAGCCGCCAGCCGGCCCTGCAGGGCCCGGCTCGCATAGGCCGAGCGGCACACGTTGCCGGTGCACACGATGAGCACGGCGTCCGGCGAGGGAAGGGCCCGGCGCCCCCGCCGGGCAGGCGGAGCCGAGCTCGACAGCGCCGGGCGACGGGAGAACGAGATCAACCGCGCGCGGCTCCGCCGTCACGCTCGAGCCACGAGGACAGCGCCCGGGCCTGACGATTGACGACCTTGCCGACCATCGGCTCGGCCTTCGCCGCGAGCTTCGAGCCCACCAGCGGGATCCGGCAGACGAGGGTGCCGTCCACGGAGAACTGGGAGCCCTCACCGGCGGCGGTCAGGCGGAGGGAGCCGTCCGCCGTCGCCTTGGCGGAGGGCACGGTGATGGTGGTGGTGCCGGCGCGGGAGCCGTCCGCGGCGGGCGCGTCCCAGCGCTCCACCTGCTCCACCTGGAGGGCGGAGCCGATGAGCTTGCGGGCCATGTCCGGGACACGGTCCGGGATGCGGTCCGCGGGCAGGGAGCGCACGGCGGTGACGGTCATCGCGCCCTCCGGGGAGCCCTCCACGGAGAACGAGACCAGGGAGCCGCCGAAGGACTCGACCACGGAACGGTGGAAGTCCTCGGACGCCAGGGCGGCTGCCACGGCCGCCGGCGGGTGCGGGATGGACTGCTGAGCGGAAAAGGCCACGGTGTCTCCTCGGGGTCAAGTCGGGCCGCGCCCGGCGGGCCGTGAGAGGGCCGGCACCGGTTCGCCGACGGCGATGGGCGTCCATCCCTCACCTTATATGCTGGCCTCCGCGACCCGGGTCCCGTGCACGGCGCCGGGACCGGCCGCGCGACCCCTCGTGAACCCCCTGGAAGGTGTGTCCGCCATGTCGGCACTCTGGGCCGTGGCCCTCATCATGCTCCTGAGCGGGACGGCGAAGCTCCGTTCCGGCGAGGACGTGCAGGCCACGTTCACCCGGCTCAGGGTGCCCCGCCCGTTCGCGGCCCCCGCCCTGGCGCGCGCGTTCCCCTGGCTCGAGCTGCTGCTCGCCGCCGCCCTCCTGCAGCCCTTCACCCTGCTGCGTCCCGTCGTCGGCCTGGTGGCCGTGGCCCTCTTCGCCGCCTTCCTCGCGCTCGTGGTCCGGGCCCAGGACGACGGCGTCTCGTGCGGCTGCTTCGGCGAGGCCTCGGCCGCCCCGATCTCCCGCACCACCGTGGTCCGCAACGTCGTCTTCCTGGCCCTCGCCGTCCTGGCCCTGGCCGAGGGGATCGTCTCGCTGGCGGTGCACGGCGCGGGCCTGGCCTGGCAGCCGCTCACCGCCTTCGGCGCCGGGGCGTGGGCGTGGGCCCTGCTCGTGTCCGTGCTGCTCGCGACCGCCGCGTTCCTGGCCGGGCGCGAGTCCGTCCCGGCCGCACCCGACGCCGCCCCGGCGACGCCCATGACCGAGGCCCCGGCCGCCGTCGACCCGGCCGACGCCGCCGAGCCCGAACGCCACCCGTTCCCGGACGCCGTCGTGGTCGCGGACGGCGAGTACACCGGTCTGCACCGGCTGGTCGCGGACGGGGCCGTGGTGGCCCTGCGCCTGTCCACGGGGTGCGGCTCCTGCGCGCGGGTGATCGAGCGGCTGGACGAGTTCAAGGACGCGCTCGGGCCGGTCCGGCTGCGGGTCCTCATGCCCCAGCACGCCCCCGGCGCCGAGGGGGCGATCCACAGCGGCGCCGTCGACGCGTCGCTCGTGCTCGCCGACCCGGCCGGCGCCGCCTCGCAGGCCCTCGGTCTGCACTCGTTCCCCACCGCGGTGCTGCTCGGCACGGACCGGCTCACCGCCGGCGGCCCGGTGGGCGGCGCCGACGACGTCCTCGCCTTCCTCGAAGAGATCCGGGAGATCATGACCACCGAACTGCCCGCCGCCACGGACGGCTCCACCGCCACCCCGGAGGTCCGCGCATGAGCGCCCCCGAGACCACCCCCGTCCTCGCCCCGCTGCTGCCGCGCCTGCGCGCCGAACGCGCGCTCGAGGCGGCCGCCGCCTCCGCCGCCCGGCCGCTCGAGTCCCGGGGCGTCGAACTGGAGATCGGCCTGCCCGACGGCGCCCGCGCGCCCCTGCTGACCGTCCTCGCCGAGGCGCTGGCCGAGGGCCACGGCGAGCGCGCCGCCGTCCTCGTGGTCACCGCGACCACCCGCGAGGCCGAGGACCTCGTGACCGACCTGGCCGCCTGGGCCCCCGCCGGTGCCGCCGCGCTGTTCCCGTCCTGGGAGACGCTGCCCCACGAGCGCCTGTCCCCGCGCTCGGACACCGTGGGCGCGCGCCTGGCCGTGCTGCGCCGCCTCGCCCACCCCGAGGAGCACGCGGAGGGCCCGCTGCGCATCGTCGTCGCCCCCGTGCGCGCCGTGCTGCAGCCCCTCGTGGCCGGGCTCGGCGAGCTGAGCCCCGTGACCCTGCGGACGGGGGAGGAGCGGGACTTCGACGGCGTGGTGGCCGCGCTCGCGGACGCCGCCTACTCGCGCGTGGACATGGTCAGCCGACGCGGCGAGTTCGCCGTGCGCGGCGGGCTGATCGACGTGTTCCCGCCCACCGAGGACTACCCCGTGCGCATCGAGTTCTTCGGCGACGAGGTGGAGCAGATGCGCTGGTTCTCCGTGGCGGACCAGCGCTCCCTCGAGGACACCACGGAGGACGGCTCGGGCCACCCCTCCGAGCTGTACGCGCCCCCGTGCCGCGAGCTGCTGATCACGGACCACGTGCGCCGGCGCGCGAAGGAGCTGATCCCGGCCATGCCCGCCGCCGCGGACATGCTGGACCGGATCGCCGAGGGCGTGGCCGTGGAGGGCATGGAGTCCCTCTCCCCGCTGCTGGCCGAGGCCATGACGTCGCTGCCCCGCATGCTGCCCGCAGGCTCGCTGACCGTCCTCGTGGAGCCCGAGCGCCTGCGCGGCCGCGCCGACGACCTGCTGGCCACCAACGAGGAGTTCCTCCAGGCCGCGTGGGCCGGCGCCGCTCAGGGCGCGGTCGCCCCGGTGGACGTGGCCGGGGCGGACCAGTCCGCCGCGGGCGGCTTCCTCACGGTGGCCGAACTCCGCGCGGCCGCCCTCGAGCAGGACCAGGGGTTCTGGTCCGTCACCGCGCTGGTCTCGGACGACGAGCTGCTGCCCGACGCCGCCACCCTGCGCGCCACCCTCGGCGTCCCGCAGACCTTCTCGGGCGACATCGAGGCCATGGTCGCGCACACCCGCGTCCGGCTCGCGGAGGGGTGGCATGCCGTGGTCCTCACCGACGGCCCCGGCTCCGCCCGCCGTCTCGCCGAGCTCACCACGGAGGCCGGCCTCACGGCCTCCGTGGTGGACGGGCCCCTGCCCGCGGACCTCGCCCCGGGGCGGGTCTCCATCGCGACGGCGCCCGTCGGCTCCGGCTTCACGATCCCGGACGCGCAGATCGCCCTGATCACGGAGCACGACCTCTTCGGCCGGCACCGCACCGCGGGCACGCGCGCCCCCGGGGCGCGGCTGGCGCGGAAGCGGCGCAACGCCGTCGACCCGCTGACCCTGCAGCCCGGCGACCACGTGGTGCACTCCCAGCACGGCATCGCCCGCTTCGTGGAGCTGCAGCGCCGCAAGGTCACCGGCGGCCCGCGCACCGCCCCCGGCGCCGAGGAGTCCTACCGCGAGTACCTCGTGCTCGAGTACGCGCCCTCGAAGCGCGGCGCCCCCGGCGACCGGCTGTTCGTGCCCACCGACCAGCTCGACCTGATCTCCACCTACGTGGGCGGGGAGACGCCGTCGCTGTCCAAGATGGGCGGCTCGGACTGGGCGCAGACCAAGTCCAAGGCCAAGCGCGCCACCCGCGAGATCGCCGGCGAGCTCATCCGCCTGTACTCGGCCCGCATGGCCTCGCGCGGCCACGCGTTCGCCCCGGACACCCCGTGGCAGGGCGAGCTGGAGGAGGCGTTCCCGTTCATCGAGACGCCGGACCAGCTGACCACCATCGAGGACGTCAAGAAGGACATGGAGGCGGCCGTCCCCATGGACCGGCTCGTCTCCGGCGACGTCGGCTTCGGCAAGACCGAGGTGGCCGTGCGCGCCGCGTTCAAGGCGGTGCAGGACGGCAAGCAGGTGGCCGTCCTCGTCCCGACGACGCTGCTCGCCCGCCAGCACCACCAGACGTTCTCCGACCGGTTCGCCGGCTTCCCCGTGAAGGTGGCCGCGCTCTCCCGGTTCCAGACCGCCAAGGAGTCCAAGGAGGTCATCGAGGGGCTCGCGCACGGCGAGGTGGACGTGGTGATCGGCACCCACCGGCTGCTCTCCGACCAGGTGCAGTTCAAGGACCTGGGCCTGGTGATCGTGGACGAGGAGCAGCGCTTCGGCGTCGAGCACAAGGAGGCGCTGAAGAAGATGCGCACCAACGTGGACGTGCTCGCCATGTCCGCCACGCCCATCCCGCGCACCCTGGAGATGTCCCTCACCGGCATCCGCGAGACCTCCACGCTGGCCACCGCCCCGGAGGAGCGCCACCCCGTGCTCACCTCGGTGGGCCCGTACTCGGACCAGCAGGTCACCGCGGCCATCCGCCGCGAGCTGATGCGCGAGGGCCAGGTGTTCTACGTGCACAACCGCGTCACCACCATCGACAAGGTGGCCAAGCGCATCGCCGAGCTGGTGCCGGAGGCGCGGATCGCCGTCGCCCACGGCAAGATGAGCGAGGCCCGGCTCGAGCAGATCATGGTGGACTTCTGGGAGCGGAAGTTCGACGTGCTCGTCTCCACCACGATCATCGAGACCGGCCTGGACATCGCCAACGCCAACACCCTGATCGTGGAGGACGCCCACCGCTACGGCCTCTCGCAGCTGCACCAGCTGCGCGGCCGCGTGGGCCGTGGCCGCGAGCGGGCGTACGCGTACTTCCTGTACGACCCGCAGAAGCCCCTCGGCGAGGTGGCCCTCGAACGGCTCAAGGCCGTGGCCACCCACAACGAGCTCGGCGCGGGCATGCAGCTGGCCATGAAGGACCTCGAGATCCGCGGCGCCGGCAACCTGCTGGGCGGGGAGCAGTCCGGCCACATCGCCGGCGTGGGCTTCGACCTCTACCTGCGGATGGTGGGCGAGGCCGTGGCCGACTTCAAGGGCGAGGAGGACACCGCGCCCGCCGAGGTGAAGGTGGAGCTGCCGGTCAACGCCCACCTGCCGCACGACTACGTGCCGGGGGAGCGGCTGCGCCTGGAGATGTACCGCAACCTCGCCCAGGCCGCGGACGACGCCGCCGTGGACGCCGTGGTGGAGGAGCTCAAGGACCGCTACGGCCCGCTGCCGGAGCCGGTGGAGGCGCTCGTCGCCGTCGCCCGGTTCCGCAACCGGGCGCGGGCCGCGGGCGTCACCGAGGTGATGCTGCTGGGGCAGAACGTGAAGTTCGGCCCCGCCGCGGACCTGCCGGAGTCCCGTCAGATGCGCCTGACCCGCATGTACAAGGGCGCCCAGGTCAAGCCGGCCCTGAACGGCGTCCTCATCCCGCGGCCCAAGACCAAGCCGGTCATGGGTCAGGACCTCGTGGACGTCCCGCTGCTCGAGTGGGCGCAGCAGGTGGTCGACGCGATCTTCGCGCCGGAGGGCTGAGGCGGGTCAGGCCGTCCGCACGCGGACGAGGACGCCGTGCGCCTCGAGCATCTCGAGGAAGGCGTGGACGTCGGCCGCGACGTCGGCGGGGGCGAGGCCGAACGCCTCCGCGACCTGGACCGTGACGTCCGTCGTCGACAGCGGCACCGGCGGATCCGCGACCAGGTCGTCCTCCGGGGTGCGGCCGCCCACGAGGACGTCCCAGATCACGTCGCCCGAGGCGCCCAACAGCAGCGGCTGACCGGCCTCGAGCGTCATGACGGCGGCCTGGCCGCCGGCGATGCGGGCCCATGCGATGCCGGGGGCGAGCGCCCAGCCCTCGGTGGTCTCAACGGTCACGGCGCACCGCCTTCGTCCAGGCCCAGCCGGCGAGTGCGCCGAGCCGGGCGCGCTGCTCGCGCCACAGGTCCGCACGGGTGACAGGCCGGCCCAGGCGCATCTGCAGATGGGGGCGGTTCACCGGGATCGTGCGGGCCACGAGGACGGCCCGCTCCCGCACCGTGGCGGCCGACCGCCACCGGGTGCGGAACAGCTCAAGACCGCTCTGGCTCTCGTGCAGCGCCGCGAAGAGGGTCAGCTGCCGGGTGTCGACGCCGTCGGCGGCCTCGCCCGTGGCGACGTGCCAGGCCGCGCCCGCGTCCAGCCGGTGGGCTTCCTCGCGCAGGGCGGCCCAGCTCTCGGCGGGGAGGGATTCCCGGATGTGCCGGACGTCGAGGCCACCGCGGAACGGGTCGCGGGCCGCGTGGACGATCACGACGAGCCGCTGGTGGCGCGGGCTCGGCACCGGGACGGGCCGGCCGGCGATCACGAGGTGGATGTGCTCGCTCCACAGGGCGTCGAAGGCCGCCTCGGGGGACGCGCCGAGGCCGGGGAAGAGCCGATGCACGTCCACATACCCCAGCTGGTCGTGCCAGAGCGTGGCCGCGTGCTGGAAGATCGACCCCTCCGAGAAGGTGGCGACCGGTTCCCAGCCGTGGGAGCGCAGGAGCGCGGTGACGGCGGCGGCATCGGCCGGATGGACCAGCAGGTCCACGTCCGAACTGCGGCGGTGATCGGGGTAGACGCCGGGCTCGGTGGCGTAGCCCTTGAGGTGCAGGCCGCGGATGCCGGCCCGGTCCAGCAGATGCGCGATGCGGGCGTGGGCGAGGCGGACGCGGACCTCGAGGTCCAAGGACGGCGGGGCGGCCGGTCGCTGTCCCGTCGCTCGTTCCCCCATGGCCGCGAGCTTAGTCCACCGGAAGGAGGGCCCGGTGGTGACTGTGCCGGATACCCGGTGCAAAGTGAAAGGGGATTCAGGTGGATTCGTGGACTGACGGCGCGAGACCCGCACGCTCCCGGGCGCTCCGTGCCGACGTGCCATCCATGAACGCGTGGCAGGACTGGCGATGAGCTGTGCGACCTGTCTAGATCCACCTGTAGAGTTCCATTCTCCATGTTCACCGAGCATGCCGTTCCCCGCGATCGTCCCCCTGCCGCAGGGAATCCCAGACCTGGACTGGTTGCGCTGGTGGGCGCGGATCGCGGGTTTCATCGGTCGTGTTGACTGCATCGCCCGCGGTCGGCTCAGTCGCCGCTCGCTCTGGTGCGGACGCGGCGGTGGAAGGTGGCCCTGCTCGTCACCGCCGCGGTGTGCGTCTTCCTCACGGGCCCTGCACCTCCATGGCGGGCTTGGCGTGCGCCGTCCTGTGGCTCTGGTCGACGCCGCAGATGGGGGTGGCGTCGTGCTCGTCCTCGCCATCCTCGGCGCCTACGCATTCTTAGGCTGCGCCTGTCCGCCCCCCGGCTGCGCACCCCTGCGCGTGGCAGTGGAGGCGGCCCCGTCCCCGGTCTCTGACGCCGGCCGGTCAGGCGCCCGTCGGCTCCTCCTCCACGAGGTCCCCGTCGAGGGCCCGGGCGATCTCCCACGCCAGCAGCTCGACGATCGGCTGCGCGGTCTGCGCCATCGCGGCGTAGCCCTCGGCGGGGCCGCGGAACGGGTCCGGCAGATCCGCGTCCGGTCGCTCCCCGTGGGCGATCAGGCGGGAGCGCAGCTCCGCCAGCGCCGTGACGAGCGCGGTGACGCCCGCGCCCGGAGGGACCGCCGCGGCGAGCTCCTCGCCGTGGTCGCGCAGGAGGGTGCCCATGCCGAGGATCGTGAAGGTCCGGCGCACCGCCGCGGGGTCCTCGCGCAGCACCTCGTCCAGGTGGTCGTCCGTCGCGGTCAGCACGAGGTCCTGGCCCGCCAGCGAACGCCCGGTCAGCTGCTGCGGTCGATGGTGTGTCAGCGCGGCGCGGACGCGGCGGCTCGGCGCGAGGTCGAGCAGCGGTCCGGGGACGGTCAGCGCCTGGTTCGGCTCCGTGCCCGCGCTCGTGACCTCCGCGCGGCCCCGGTCGCCGAGCAGGGCGTTGAGCTGCGCCTGCAGCGCGTACTCCACGTAGGCGGAGCGGCAGATGTTGCCCGTGCACACGACGAGGACGCGGGCGCTCGGCAGGGGGCCGGGTGACCGCCGTCGTGGGCCGGCACCTCGGGCTTCTCCGGCGTCGGCGGCAGGAACGGATTGCGGATCGGGGGGCGATGATCCCTGCTCATGGGTGTGTCCTCTCCGAGGCGGTCGTGACGCGCGGCAGCGCGGACGTGACGGGGTGCGGGGGCTCCACGCGTCGCAGGCGGTGCACCGGGTACCAGCGGCGGCGCGCCCCCGTGAACGGCTTGGACAGGGGGGTGGCGAGCAGGGCGAGGCCTGCCAGCCAGCTGAGGGCGAGCGCGAGGGCGAACTTGGCGGCGTTGTCCTCCACGCCGTGGCGCGTGACCCACATCAGCACCCAGCCGTGCAGCAGCACCACCACCGTGCCCGTCCGGACCAGGGCGGTGATGACGCGGCGCAGGGCCTGACCCGTCCCGGTGCGTCGGGCGAAGGAGCGCAGCAGTCCCTCCACCGTGGAACCGAACACGAGCACCATCCCCGCGGACATCAGGACGCCCACGGCGGGGGTGAGCACCGGCGTGCCGAAGCCGCCGAACTTGATGTTGGGCGGCTCCAGGCCCAGCCGGACCGCGACCAGCCCGAGCAGCACCAGGCCGACGCCGATGAGCGTCCGATGGCGCCGCACGTGCGGCTGGACGTGGCGGCGGAACATCTCCCCGCTGAGGACGAACAGCAGGCACGGCAGGGCCAGCCCGACGCCCAGAGGCGTGCGGGCGATCGCGGAGTCCGGCACGAGGTGGGCCCACGCCAGCCCGGCCAGGCCCACGGCCCAGGCGACGGCGGACGGGAAGCGCTCGAGGAATCGGCGCAGCACCGTGGTGAAGAACAGGACGGAGATGAACCAGAACGCCCACCACGGGGGCTCCTGGTCCGCGCCCCCGTACCAGCCGGTGAGCACCAGGCGCCGCAGCAGGTCGGGGTCGTCGGCGAACCACGCGAACGCGGCCACGGACATGAGCGCCGCCCACACCAGGTACGGCACCATCAGGCTCCGGAAGCGGCCCCGCACGTCCTTGGCCCAGGGGCGGCCGCGCGTCCAGAAGTAGCCGGTGAGGAAGAAGAACAGCGGCATCCGCCAGATCTCCAGGTACCGGCTGAAGGTGAGGTCCGTCAGGTACGCGTGACCCAGCACCACCGCCGCGATGGAGACAAGCCGAAGGGCGTCCACCCCCGTGTTGCGGGTGGACGCCCTTCGGCGCGCGGCGGCCGGACGACCGGTGTCAGCGATCCTCGGCTCCGGGACGGCTCAGCGGTGCGCGGCGCCGGTCTCGACGGCGTGGGCGCCGGCGGCGGCGTGCTCGACGGCGGGACGGGTGTGGATGGCGGTGGTGTCCACGGTGTCGCTGCGGCCCAGGAACGCCTTGGGGATCATGAAGGCCACAGTGGCCAGGGCCAGCGCGATCAGGCCGGGGATCCAGACCGACTCGAGCGACCAGAAGCCCATGGCGTAGAGGCAGCCGAGGAACGCGCCGAAGGCGACGATGAAGGCGATCAGGGAACCCCAGACGCCGCCCACGTTGGAGTGGTCGATGGCCTTGCCGTTGCGGATCACGTGATGCTCCTTCGGTGCGGTCCCGGCCGGGGCGGACGCCCGGCCGAAGTGATGCGAGTCAGTCGGATCCCAGGATAGCAAGCGCGGAGCTGGCCCCGATCCGGGTGGCGCCGGCCTCGATCATCGCCAGGGCGTCCGCGCGGGTGCGCACCCCGCCGGAGGCCTTCACTCCGATGTCCTCGCCCACGGTGCGGCGCATCAGCGCGACGTGCTCGACGGTGGCGCCCGCGGTGGAGAAGCCCGTGGAGGTCTTCACGAAGTCCGCCCCGGCCTCGACCGCGGCCTCGCAGGCCAGGACGATCGCGTCGTCGTCCAGCAGGGCGGTCTCCACGATCACCTTGAGCAGCGCCCCGCCGTCGCCCGCGGGGCCGTCCGCGTGCGCGGCCTCGGCCACGGCGCGGACGTCCGCGACGAGCCGGGCGCGGTCCCCGGCGCGGGCCGCGGCGATGTCGAGGACCATGTCCACCTCATCCGCGCCGGCGTCGATCGCCTGCCGGGCCTCGAAGGCCTTGACCTCCGAGGCGTTGGCGCCGAGGGGGAAGCCGATCACGGTGCAGGTCAGCACGTCCGAGCCCGCGAGCTCGGCGGCCACCAGCGGCACCCACACGGGGTTGATGCAGACGCTCTTGACCCCGGCCTCGCGGGACTCGGCCACGAGGCGGCGCACGTCCGCCTCCGAGGTGTCGGCCTTCAGGGCGGTCGCGTCGATGTACTTCGCCAGCTCGGCGGTGGTGAGGGAGACGGTCATGCCCACCAGCCTACCGAGGCTCAGCCGCCCACGAGGGCCGTCACCTCGGCCCGCAGCGCCTCGAGCCGCTCGGCGGCCGCGGCCGGGTCGGCGTCCCGGGTGCCGAGGTAGCACTTGAGCTTCGGCTCGGTGCCGGAGGGACGCACGAGCACGCGGGTGCCGGAGTCGGTGGCGAACAGCAGTGCGTCCGTGGGCGGCAGCCCGTCCCCGCCGGCGGCCAGGTCCCGGCGCACGGTGACCGGCTCGCCCGCGAGCGTGGCCGGCGCCTGCTGACGCAGGGCCGTCATGGTGCGGGCGATCAGGGACAGGTCCGCCACGCGGACCGAGACCTGGGCGCTGGGCATGGCGCCGGTGACCGCGTCGACGTCGGCCAGGGCGTCCGTCAGGCCGCGTCCCTGCGCCGTGAGGGCGGCGGCCAGCTCCGCGGCCATGAGGGCGGCCGTGATGCCGTCCTTGTCCCGCACCATGTCCGGGTCCACGCAGTAGCCGAGGGCCTCCTCGTAGCCGAAGCCGAGGTCCGGGGCGCGGGAGATCCACTTGAAGCCGGTCAGCGTGACGTGGTGCCTCACCCCGTTCGCCTCCGCCAGGGCGGCCAGCTGCGGGGAGGAGACCACGGAGTTCGCGGCGCTGCGGCCGGCCGCGTGCAGGGCCGGCATCGCGTGCGCGCCCAGCAGCGTCCCGACGGCGTCGCCCGAGAGCATCCGCCACGTGCGGACACCGTCCGCGTCGGTGACGGGCGCGGCCAGGGCCAGGCGGTCGGCGTCGGGGTCGTTGGCGATCACCAGGTCCGCGTCCACCTCGGCGGCCAGGGCGAGGGCGAGGTCCATCGCCCCCGGCTCCTCCGGGTTGGGGAACGCGACCGTGGGGAAGGCCGGGTCCGGGGCGGCCTGCTCGGCCACCACGTGGACGGGGCCGAAGCCGGCGTCCTCGAGCAGGCCCGGGACCACGGCGCCGCCCACCCCGTGCAGGGGCGTGTAGACCACGCGCAGGTCGCGGTGGCCGTGCCGGTCGTCGTCGAGCACGCCGAGGGCCGCCGCGCGGTAGGCCTCCAGCAGGTCCGGCCCGGCCACGGTCCAGCCGTCGTCGGCGAGCGGGATGTCCGTGGCCCACGCCGCGTGGTCGATGCGGGCGGCGATCTGCGCGTCCGCGGGGGAGACGATCTGCGCCCCCCGACCCGCCTCGTCCGTGAGCCGCCCGCCGAGGTAGACCTTGTAGCCGTTGTCCGCGGGCGGGTTGTGGCTGGCCGTGACCATCACGCCCGCGTCCGCGCTGAGATGGCGCACCGCGAAGGCGAGCACCGGCGTCGGCAGCGGATCCGGCAGCAGGACGGTCTGCACGCCCGCGGCCGTCAGGACGGCGGCCGTGTCCGCGGCGAAGGCGGCCGAACCGCGCCGCGCGTCGTTCCCGACGACGGCCAGCGGCGGGGCAGCGTCC
>ERZ501013.156-NODE-156-length-11173-cov-24.437039_pt1 | contig 11173 bp, 9 predicted proteins | sample MGYA00248834_ERZ501013 | MGnify/ENA primary metagenome ERZ501013 (study PRJEB25958, sample SAMN03398545) | human skin metagenome | study: EMG produced TPA metagenomics assembly of the Human Skin Microbiome Metagenome (human skin metagenome) data set.
TGGAGTTCGTCACTCGGATGGCAGCGCAGCGGTTATCCGAGTGGCGGCCACGACCGCGGGTGGTCGCGGTGAGCTGGGGTCGAACGACGGCCCATGTGGCCCAACACTTGGGGTCGGGTTGGAATCCTCACCTTGCAAGCCCCGACCGTCGTGGGATCAGCAGATTTCGGGGAGATGCTGCGTTAGGACGTGTCCGTTTCGCGTCCCCTGGAGGCTGCCCAAAACGCGGATCTCGTGGTGTATTCGCCAGGAACGGTGAGCGCCGACTCGATTTTGGTGACGGCTGGTCATGTGACAACCAACGGTATTGACCAGCTGCGAAGCAAAGGGGCTAGCGCAGACATCATGAGTCACTATGTTGACGCCCATGGCCGCGTTGTCGATGAAGAATTGGATGCTCGCACGATCTCGGTAGACCTGGACGGTGTGAAGGTCAGGGATGACGGGGCCACGGTCGCCCCTGGGCTCGGAGCGTACTGGTCGTCGCATCCGGAGCCGAAAAAGCAGAGGCTCTGGGGGTAGCCCTGCGCGGTGGTTTGTGTACTGACCTGGTTGTCGATGCCAGCGTTGCGGAGCTCGCCCTTGGGTGAAGGAGGAGCCGCAGCCGTCATGCACGCAAGTGCAGGCTCTCGACGAAGGTGGGAATCGCGCGCGGCCCAGGGCTAGCGTGAATTGCGTCGGGCCCACAGCCGGGCCTCAACCCATCTTCGGAGGTACGAAGATGCTCAGGATTGCAGTGCTCGGTGCGGGTGTCATGGCCACCGCATTGACCTTCCCCGCTGTCGAAAACGGCAACGAAGTCCGCTTCATTGGCACCCACCTCGATGACGACATCATCGATTCCATTCAGGCCACCCGGCAGCACCCGGTTCTTGAACTTAAGGTTGACGAGCGCGCCAAGGCGTACCATTTTGCTAACGCCGCCGAGGCTATCGAGGGGGCTGACGTCATCATGAGCGGCGTCAACTCGTTCGGAGTCGACTGGGTGGGTAGACAGCTGGCCAAGCTAGCCAAACCCGGGCAGATCATCCTGTGCGTAACAAAGGGCATGCAGGCCGATGAGGACGGCACCCTTCACATCCTGCCCGAGGTATTGAAGAAGCACATGGGGAACCTTGCCGACGAGGCCCACTGGGCGGCCATTGTTGGACCGTCCAATGCCGGTGAACTGGCGGTGCATCGTGACACCCGCGTCGTATTCTGCGGCGAGGAGCAGGAGGTCCGCGACCGCTTGGTTGCGGCATACCGCACCGACTACTACCACGTCTGGACGTCTACCGACTTCGTCGGTCATGAGGTCGGCGCGTGCATGAAAAACATCTTTGCCTTTGGTGGGGGCTTCGCTGCTGGCATGCTGGACAAGGCCGGGCAGACCGACGCTAAGTACGTCATGTACGACTACACCGCGGCGCTGTTTGGCGAGGGTGCCCGCGAGCTCAAACAGATGGTTGCCTTCATGGGTGGTGACCCGGAGGTGGCGACCGGCTTGGGCGGTGTCGGCGATATGTTCGTTACCACGATGGGCGGACGCAATGTGCGTGCCAGAACCTACGTCGGTGCCGGAGTGCCGTTCTCGCAGATCCGTAATGTCAAGATGAAAGGCATCACCCTGGAGGGGGTCGCCGCCATCGGTGTGGTTGGTGAGGCGATCGAGAAGTTGACTCGGCGCGGAGTGATCGCTGAGACCGATTACCCATGGTGCGCGCCCTCTACGACATCGTTGCTCACGATGCTCCCCTCGATTTGCCCTGGGAGAAGTTCTTCGGCGGAGAAAAGTGACGTTGGGTGACCGGAGTCGGAACACCGTGTCGAGGTACTCAGATGTCCTCAGCGGCGTGTGTGCGAAAAATACCGGCCTAGGTGGGGTCCGGGTACTGTGGTGCGTGATGCATCCTTCGACCGGGATTTTTCGCACCGGGTGATGGCTGCCTCATGCAGCACTCCGAGAGTCCGCTTGGCTTTCGTGAACGAGAGGTGCCGTTCGAACCGCCACGACTTAGACTCGTCTGGTCGTCTTAGAAAGGCTGTCATGAACAACGTCATCGAGGTCACTGATGCGACCTTCGCTTCCGAGGTTCTCGGTGCCTCCAAGCCGGTCCTCGTCGACTACTGGGCCGACTGGTGTGCCCCATGCAAACAGCTCTCCCCGATCATCGAGGAGCTTGCTGGGACCTACGGCGACCGGATGGTCTTCGCTAAGGTCGACACCAACGCCAACACCCGGGTTGCCGCGGAGCAGGGGATCATGTCACTGCCCACCATCCAGGTCTGGCAGGGTGGCCAGCTCGTCAAGTCGCTGCAAGGCGGCAAGACGAAGAAGGCGCTGGTCAAAATCATCGAAGAGTTTGTCGCCTAAGGAGGGATCATGCCGTCTGCCACTAAGAAGGTTTCCCTGGTCCGTCGTAGTGAAGGCCACTACACCGCCACCAATGCTCGTGGTGGGCAAATTCGGTTTGGGGCAGGGAAGGACGCCGAGTTCACCCCTGTGGAGCTGCTGCTAGCCGCTATCGGCGGGTGCTCATCCATTGATGTCGACACCGTGACAAGCCGTCGCGGCGAGCCTACCCAGTTCACCGTTTCCGTCTCGGGCACCAAACGCAGCGACGAGGAAGGACGGGCATCCCTGGGTGACGTCGCCGTCGACTTCCAGTTGAGCTTCCCCGACACTGAGGAAGGACGCGAGGCTGCCGGGCTGGTGAACCGGGTCGTCACGATGTCACGCGACAAAAACTGCACCGTCTCGCGCACCGTCGAGGCCCAGACTCCGGTGGCTTTCAGTATCGCCGGCGAGCCGTTGGACTGAGGTTTCCTGGCGGGTCGTTCTCGCCGCGTTTTTACGCGGAGCGTGTTCACGAAAGGTCTTCCACAGGAACCGAGGCGGCCGGACCCGGTGACGAAAAATCCCGGGCCCGGCCGTTTTACGGCATCAGGAGATGAGATCTCGCAGCCAGGTGATGATTTTGTCTTCGGCGTCGCGGGCCTGGGGGAAGGCGAGGGTGAAACTTTGGGTGCCATGAGCCATGCCACGGACTGTTGTCAGTTCTACCGGCACCCCGGCGTCCTGGAGCTTGTGCTGCCACGCGATCGAGTCGTCACGCAGCGGATCCACCTCACAGTTGAGCAAAAATGTCGGCGGAAGGCCGTGCGCGTTCTCCAGGCAGGCAGGGTTAGTCAGCGGGTTGTCGAGACTTGCTCCGTGAGACAGATAACGCACGTGGCTGTGGTGCAGCGCGGCCGCTAGGTCAGGGGCGTCACGACGAGCCTCGGCCATTGCTTCGGAGGTGTCAGAAAGGTCGAGAATCGGCACCTCCAGGATTTGCCCAAGAATTGCGGGGTTGCCCTCGTCGCGGCACATGATCCCCGTCGCAGCGGCGAGGTTTCCACCCGCGGAATCGCCCCCTACGAGGATGCGTGAAGTGTCAAACCCCTTGTCAAGTCCGGTTTTGGCTACCCACCGCACGACGTCAACGACATCATGTAGGTTCTCGGGGTAGTTGTGCTCGGGCAGCAATCGGTAATCGACACTGACGACACATACCCCCGCTCGCTGGGCGATGCTGGCTGTGCGGGAGAGCACGGTGCGTGGGGAACCGTGAACAAAAGCCCCGCCGTGGGCCCATACCAGTACTGGAGCGGGGTTTGGGAGCCCCTTCGGCCGCTGAATGAGTACCGGGATCGGGTGAGTCCGTCCGGGGACCGTGCGGTCCTCGAGAATCACCGAATCAGGGACCGCAGGCGTTATTTTTCCCCGCAGGCGGGCGGCCACGTCATTCTGACGCGCCCGCTTCTCGGCGAGCGTTTGTTCTTCCTTCGGTTGACGACCCAGGATTTCTGCCAGTCGTGGATCCAGTTTCATGTCACTTCACCCTCCTCACTCGTGTGATACACAACGACCCCAGGATGGCTAGGATGATCGCTGCAGTGAACAGTCCGGGATAGCCCACCGTCTTTACGAGGGTCGCACCAATGCCCGGTGCGAAGACGATCGGCAGAGAATTGGCGGCGTTGAGGAAGCCTAGGTCACGGGCAGCATCGTCGCGGTCGGGCAGTACCTCGACCATGAGAGCCCCGTCGACAGCCATATAGGTGCCGAACGCGGCCCCGCCTATCGCGGCGAAAATGGTGAGCGTCCACGGCTCGTTGACAAGGAAGAGGGGAATGACTCCAACCCCGGCCACGAGCGGGGCAATCATTGTGAAGGGCTTGCGGCGCTTGATCTTGTCGGACCACGGACCCGTGATGACGTCAAGGACGACTGCCGTGACGGCGAGGACTGCGGAATTCATCGCGATGAGTCTTCCGGCAGTTGCTCGTGTCATGCCCATCTCATCGGTGGCGATGTACAGCTGGAATTGCATCACCATGAACAAAGAGATGACAAAGAGAAATCGGCCTACCAGGATCCACCAAAACTGGCCGTCAGAGGGCGGCCTCATCTGAGCACCGAACTGGCGCCAGGTGACTGGTGGACGGGGTGACCGATTGCGCAATGGGTGGGGTGGAAGCAGGATCACCACGATGATGCTCGATACCAGCATTATCCATGCCGCCATGAGGAACCCTTGCGATGGGTGGGTTACCAAGGTCCCGGCGATAACTGCCCCGATGATCTGGGCGAGGAGATAGCCCGCGCCACCGAATGCTGAGACCTTACCGAGAACGGAGTTGGGGACGTAGTCCGGTGGGATGGCGTTGAAAGCGCCAAGCATGCAGTTGAGCCCGCCCTGGTACACCATGTGTGCGACGACGAGGAGGGCGGGGTTACGGGTTAAGCCGATGCAGGCGAAGGCCAGAGTGCCGACGATGGCACCTCCGATAATCCAGGGATTGCGCGGGCCGAGCTTGGACCGAGTGCGGTCCGACAGCGTCCCGGCCAGGATCATGCAGCTAACAGCAGCAATGGCGCCGGTGGTCGTGAGTAGGGCGAGTAAGTCGACCTTGTCTTCGGGCTTGACCTCAGCGGCAAGTGCTGCCAGCAGCGTGCCGCAGGCAGCTCCGACCGCCGCCCATCCCAATTGTCCGATGAACATCACTGCGCTGAGACGACCGGTACTAGCGCACTGCCTGTGCTGGGGCTGAGCACCCTCTCGTGGGGTTATCGTCATGGGGTCTGCTCCTTTGCGGTGGGGTGCGGGTCGGACCGCCCTTAACAAAACCCTAGTAGCACTAGGTATTGTAGAACACGACCCTCTGGGGTGGTCGATAGGGCCGATCGGACGCTGCGGGGCCCAAGAACCCCGTTCCGGAAGGGGCCAAGCATCCCTTTGACCTGACTCTCTGCGAGGCGGGATTTTTGTTCACTGGGTGAGGACGCCGGGGAGGGAAGCGTCGTTGTCCGTAAGCTAATAAGGTGCCCAGGTCTCCGCTACGCCAACGTCACGGTCTGGAGTCAGCGTGGGTTCACACCCCCGATCATGGGGCGTGTCGTCGGTTGGCAACAGAGCGCGGAGTCGATGGCTGGCCCTGGCCGACGATGCGGGACTACCTGGTCGAGAAGCTCCCGAGAATGGGTGGGCAGCGTGTTGACGAGATGCTTGATGAGGGGAGGTTCGTCGACGAGTCAGGGCGTACTTTCCGGCGGGATTCCCCTTTCACTCCGCAGACCTTCGTTTTCTTCCACCGAGACCTGCCTACAGAGACTCCCGTTCCGGCCGGGATCGGCATTCTCTATTCCGATGAACGCATTCTTGTGGTCGACAAGCCGCATTTCCTGTCCTCGATCCCGCGGGGCCGCCATGTCCTCGAATCGGTTGTTGTTCGACTGCGCACCCAATTGGGGCTGCCAGAACTAACGGTCGCTCACCGCCTCGATCGTGTTACCGCTGGAGTGTTACTGCTGACCCGGGAGCGAAAATGGCGTCGCCCGTACCAAGAGATATTCGAGCGTCGTGAGGTCGTCAAAAAGTATCGGTTGGTGGCACCCGTGGTGCACGATCCAGCTGGGGAGGGGGTTACCGCGACAAAAAGCGGCTGGCAGGTGAGGTCCCGGATTATTAAGGAGCGGGGGATTTTGCAGGCCCGTGAAGTTCCCGGCGTACCGAATGCTGTCACCGATATTGCGCTGATCGGTGAACACGGCGGGTGGGGGCTGTACGAGGCGAGCCCTCGGACTGGTCGCACCCACCAAATTCGTCTCCACATGCAACGTTTGGGCGCTCCAATTGTGAATGACCCCTTTTACCCGGTAGTTCTCGACACCCCAGTCGATGATTTCACCCATCCCTTGCAGCTGCAGGCGTGGCGGATGGGATTCACCGACCCCGTCACCGGCGACCCGAGAGCCTTCACCTCGAGATTGCGGTTGGCCGCTTGGCAGTGAGGGCAAGGTCATGCCCCTGACGTGATGCCAACCGGACATGGGGTCTGCCTGTGTCTTGGCCGTTTTGGAGCGCCGCCCCGCATACCGGGCTTGTCACCGCCTATGTGCCTGCCCTGATTTCCCGCCGACTGTACCCATTCTCCCCGCAGTGGGTCTCGCTCAGCGTGGGTGAACTGCCAACCCGTGGTTATTTTTCCCGATACGTGGGGAGCGGTGCCATTGGGGTGCTTGAGACCTTCGGGGGCTGACAGAAATCGTCACGTGAAGATATGGGGTTGATTCAGGGATGGCTCAATATCGTCGAGGGCTCAGCGATGCCCCGATCCGTCGCGAGCTGACGAAAAATGTCAGGGGGGAAGAGACAGCGAGAAAAACCTGCGCCGCATGCCGCTTACCTATACCACGTCGCGTCCATGGCGCCCGCACAGCATTTCGCCGCACCACCTTGCGCGCGGGTGGTGCGGCGAAAACTGTCGAGTACCTCAGCGACCTAGTTCAGTGAGGAACCTTTCGGCATCTAGGGCAGCACGGCACCCGGACCCGGCCGCGGTGACGGCTTGTTGGTAGTGGGAGTCGACCAGGTCGCCGCAGGCGAAAACTCCCGGCACGTTGGTGCGGGTGGATGGCTCGGCGCACACGACGTAGCCAGCATCGTCCAGATCGACCTGGCCGCGCACCAGCTCGGAGCGCGGGTCATGGCCGATGGCCTCAAAAACGCCGGCAACTTCGAGTTGACGCTCCTCGCCGGTTTTGGTGTCCCGCAGGGTGATCGACTCGAGCTTCGACTCGCCCTGCATGGCGACGACCTCACTATTCCACGCGAAGGTGATCTTGGGGTCGGCTGCGGCACGGTCGGCCATGATCTGAGAGGCGCGCAATTGGTCGCGGCGATGCACGAGGGTCACCGAGTTGGCGAACCGGGTAAGGAAAGTGGCTTCCTCAACCGCGGAGTCACCGCCACCAACGACGGCGATGTCTTTGCCGGTGAAGAAGAACCCGTCACAGGTGGCGCACCACGACACGCCGCGCCCGGACAACCGCGGCTCATCCTCAAGCCCGAGTTTGCGGTAGGCCGATCCCATGGCGAGGATAACAACGTGCGCCTTGTAGGTGTTTCCGTCGGTGTCGACGAGCTTCTTGATCTCACCGGTGAGGTCGATATCGGTGACGTCGTCGGCGATGAGCTCGGCTCCGAACCGTTCGGCCTGGGCACGCATCTGCGCCATGAGGTCGGGGCCCATGATCCCTTCGGAGAAGCCCGGGTAGTTTTCGACCTCGGTGGTCTGCATGAGGGCGCCGCCGGCATCCATTGACCCTTCAAATACCAGCGGCTTCAGTCCGGCGCGGGCGGTGTAGACAGCGGCGGTGTATCCGGCTGGCCCAGACCCTACGATGATGACGTCGCGCGGCTCGTCATTACCGTGGACGTCGGCGCCGACGGTCTCAGGGAAGGGCTGGGTGGTGTCGATTTCCGAGGGATCGGACAGCGAAATGTTGCCGAGGATGGTGTTGGGTGTAAGGGCCTGAGTGGTCATGGCGTCTCCTGGTTAGTGACTGGTTCGGGGATCAACCTATTTAGCGCATGAAGCTGTTACGGCATTCCCGGAGGGTTTTACGCCCGGCGTGGGGCTTCCAGTGCTCTCCCCCCCATGACGAGGTGCCACGGTATGGGGACGTCGATTCCTGGTTGGTCCGCCCCCGATTGCCGCAATTCGATGGCAGCCGATCTTGATGAGGTGCTCTACCCGTGCACGAGTGTCAGGGTGTACGTGGGGACTCTCATGTACAACGTTAGAAACAGTGTTGACGGGCACCCCGGCTGCTTTGGCAACATCCACAAGGCGCGCTGTCATGGCCAGGATCTTATGATCTCCAACGGGGGTTCAGCAATGTCAGGGGAACGACTTGTGAGGGCTTTGCACCTCTCTTTATATCGTTGTTATAACCTATGGCAACGTTGCAAGAAGCTACGGTTGGGAGGATCCCTGGCGCGTCAGCAATGGGGCCTCGGCAATGAGATGGACGGGCCGTGGCAGATGGGCCACAAGACACCTGAGGAATACGCCCGGGCCGTGACCGAGGTGGCCAACACCTTCCACCGCTTCGACGACAATCCCATTGTGGCTACCTGTGGTTCCTCGGGACGCTCCATGCCCATCTTCGGGCGCCGGGAGCGCGTCGTCGCCGATGCCGCATTCGACAGCCTGGACCTGGTGTCGGCCACGCCCACTACGAATCCGATCGACGATGATTTCATCCGTCTCGGCGTGGTTGCTGTCGGCAGGACCCGCATCGTCGTGCACCGGGATTCGGACCCCCGGACTAATCTCTCCTGTTAGTTACCTGACCATGGTCGGATGGGGTTGGCCGGTCGCGTGCCACTACAGCGTCGTTCCCTCTCCGCCGACAGCATGTTTCCCTCGGCGATCGGGTGAACACTTGATGGGATCGTGGACACTGGAAGTCATGAGTGAGTCGACGAATGGTCCCCAAGAGCCTCGTGAACCTAATTCTTTCCCGCGTGCTAGCGCCGAGGGCGGATATTCCTCGCACTCTGAGGATGCCCGTCAGGGCTGGGCACAGGAGTCATATTGGTCGCACAGTGACGATACCCGGTCTAGTTCGGGAGATTCGCCGACTACCCAACGGCAGCCGTGGGAATCATCTGAACAGCCCACTGCTATTGATCCGAACCTTGGTAACAAAAATGCCGGCTCGCCGCAGCCCTCGTCTCGATCGGGCCGCAAGGGTTTCCGAGGCGGGACTATTGTCCTTGCTGCGCTGCTAGCCGCGGCCGTGGGTGGAGTCTCAGGTGGTCTTGTCGATCGTTCCTTGACAAAAAATGACACTCCTGCCGTGGCCACAAAGTCTGCCGCCCCGAATACCGTTACCAAGGTTGTTCAGGGATCGTCATCTGCTCCGGACTGGACGGCCACTGCCTCCGCCATCTCGAACTCGGTGGTCTCTATCACCGTGACGACCGGCAATGGGGGCGGCGAGGGGTCCGGTGTCGTCGTCGATTCCAACGGCGACATCGTCACCAACAATCACGTCGTCTCTGACGCCGCATCCGGCGGTCAACTGACGGTATCTATGGGCAACAAGACGTATGACGCCAAGGTGGTGGGTAGTGATCCATCAACTGACCTGGCTGTCATCCGGGTAACGAATCCGCCCGAATCCATGAAGCCGATGAGGTTCGCCAATTCCAGCAAGCTGACCGTCGGTGCCCCGGTCATGGCTGTTGGTAACCCGCTAGGACTGTCCGGATCGGTGACGACCGGCATCATTAGCGCTCTTAACCGCCCGGTCACGACCATGAGCCGCGATGACTCAGATGACGTGTTGGGGTCATATGATTCCTCGTCGGGGGTCGTCGTCACCAATGCCATCCAGACCAGCGCCGCGATTAACCCAGGCAATTCCGGGGGTGCGCTGGTCAATGCCAATGGTGAACTCGTCGGCATCAACTCCTCAATCGCCAGTTTGCCGTCGGCGGACCGCTCCCAGTCGGGCAATATCGGCATCGGGTTCGCCATCCCATCGAATTTGGCCAAGTCGGTTGCCGACCAGATCATCCGGACCGGCAAGGTCACTCACGCTTTCCTAGGCATCTCGGTTCGTGACGCGGCTGCAGTTAAGGCTGGTGTCAAGGTTCGGGGTGCCGGAATCGCGACGGTCATTCCGAGTTCGGCTGCCGGCAAGGCCGGTTTGCGCCGAGGCGACGTCATCACCAGGATTGACGACACTGATATCGCCTCGGGGGAGTCTTTAGTAGGTCTTATTCGTTCGTTCAAAGCTGGGCAGAAGGCGAAAATCAGTTATATCCGTGGTTCCCAGGAGGGGACGGTTGACGTGACAATGGGCACGGCGAAGGCTTGATTTTGGCAGTAACACAGCCAACTCTCCGCAGCCGATGTGCTGCGGAGAGTTCGAATTTCTACCTGCGCTCTCACATGAGGTCGAGGACCGCTCGGGCAGTGGCGTCATCAACGACGAGGTCAGTTGCAACTCTGGCGCGCAGGGCAGCCAGCAGTCCGACGGCCTTGGCGCGCCCAGCGACGACGCAGAGCCGACGCGGTATGCGCTGTAATTGGAAGGGGGCTAATCCGGTTGCTCTCTTGTTGAACTCGACGTCGTAAGCACCGTCAGCCTTGAGGAAGACGGTGTTGACGTCACCGACGACTCCAGCATGTACCAAATTCGCCTTTTCCTCATCGGTCATGTAACCCGCTGAATAGACGTGGGAGGGGACCGGGCTGTCAAGGGCTCCGACGCTAAAAACAGCAAGATCGAGCTCTCGATGTGCTTTAAGGACGGCCTGAACGGAACGTTCTTGCCACATTGCGGCCTTTGTTGACGCACTGTCGAAGAAGGTTGGGACCGGGAAATGGATAACCTCGCCACCAAATGCAGCAGCCATTCTTGACAGGATCGATCCGACGTAGGGGATTCCCGAACTAGCGGGGTTTGCCGACCCATTCATCTGGACGACGCTGACCCCTTTGACGTCTTTAGGCACTACGTAGTGGGTGATGGCATCAAGGGTTGTGCCCCAGGCGATACCGACGGCGGAATTGTCCTCGACCATATCTGTCACCATCTGTCCCGCGATCCTGGCGACTTGATCGAGGCGGTGGATCTCGGTGGTTCCTGATTTCACGGGCACAACCGTGGTATTTACCCCGAACATCCTCGTCAGGGTGGAATCCAGTCCACTTCGTAGCCCCGTTGGCTCGGACAAAGTGATGCGCACAACTCCGGACAGACGTGCCTGCTTGAGAAGTCGAGATACGGTCGAGCGAGATGTACCGAGATGGCTGGCGATGGCATCCATTGTCTCGCCCTGCATGT
>ERZ501013.159-NODE-159-length-11065-cov-8.922252_pt1 | contig 11065 bp, 8 predicted proteins | sample MGYA00248834_ERZ501013 | MGnify/ENA primary metagenome ERZ501013 (study PRJEB25958, sample SAMN03398545) | human skin metagenome | study: EMG produced TPA metagenomics assembly of the Human Skin Microbiome Metagenome (human skin metagenome) data set.
GCACCGCCACGTGGTGGGCGTCCAGGCTGATGCGCACCCGGCAGGCCCCGGCGTGGCGGAGCACGTTGGTCACGGCCTCGCGCACGATCCAGGCGGCCAGGGCGCGGCGACGCTCCGGCACCTCGGTGACGGCGCCGGGCGGCGGGGCCTCGACCGCCATCCCGGCGTCCCGCAGCGCCCCCACGGAGAGGGAGAGCTGCCCGCCCAGCTCCGGGGCGGCGAGCTCGGCGACGGTTGCCCGCGCCTCGGCGAGGGCCGTGCGGGACAGGGCGATCACCTCGGCGGCCTCCTGCTTGGCCCGGGCGGGGTCCGCGTCGATCAGCCGGTGCACGAGCTGGGTCTTGACGTTGATGGTGGTCAGGGAGTGGCCCAGGATGTCGTGCAGATCCCGACCGAGCCGCTCCCGCTGGCCGGCGAGGTCGAGTTCATGCGTCATCTCCATGACCCGGTCGTCCCGGCCGATGGCCAGGCGCATGCCCACCAGCACCACCAGGACGACGGCGAGGTTGCCCAGCACGACGGGCAGCGCCGGATCGCCGGGGAAGAACAGCAGCCCGGCCGCCAGCACCGCGGCCACCGTGACACCGGCGCCGATCAGGCCCACGCGGAGCCGGTGGGGGAAGAGCCATGCGGCCACGAGGAAGGGGGAGTAGAGCAGGGCGTGGACGCCCAGGATCCGGGTCAGCACGGCCACGCACGCGGCGAGCACGAGCCAGGTGAGGATCGTGTTGGCCCAGGCAGGCCACGCGCGCACCGGGCGCGGCACCACGAACGCGGCCAGGTAGACGAGGACGAAGACCGCGATGGCCGCCACCCCCAGGATCGCCTCGCCCCGCCCGTCCCCGGGCGTGAACGCCCGGCGGAGGAGCTCGACGAGGACGAAGCCGAAGCTGATGAGCCACACCCCGGCGAACCCCAGCGTGGACGGCCACAGGTGCAGCGGCAGGACGGCGGGGTCGTGCTCCGCCGTGCCGACCGCCGGGCGGGCCGGCGCCGGGGATCCTCCGTCGGGGCTCATGCGCGGGCCGTCCGGGAGCGGGAGGCGAGCAGGCAGACCACCGCGAACACGGCCGTCCAGGCCAGCAGGTTCACGAGCGGCAGCCACAGCGGGTCCGCGGCGGCGGCGGGTTCCGTTCCCATCGGTGCCCTCTCTCCCTCCATCTGCGGCCACCGGGCGAGGGCGCCGGCCCCGTACACCGGAGTGAAGCGCCCGATGTCCAGCATGATCCCCGAGAGCGGGACGAAGAGGTTCCCGAGGAAGCCGAACACCACCAGGATGCCCGACGCCGCGGACACGGCGGCCTCCGAACGGAAGAGCAGGGCGGCCGCCAGGCCGAACAGCGCGAACGGCAGCGAGGACACCAGGGCGAGGGCGCCCGTCGTGAGCCAGCGCAGCGGGCCGTCGAGCTCCGCGCCCGTGAGCGCGCCCGCGGCGAGCACGGCGAGCACGGGCAGGGCGGCCATGGCTAGGGCCACGAGGCACTTGCCGGCGAGGTAGGCGCCCGGGGTGAGCGCGGTCAGGGAGAGCTGGCGGCCCCAGCCGGACTGGCGCTCGACGGCGGCCGAGCCGGCGATCGAGGTGGTGGCCATGACCGCCCCGTACACGGCCATGCCGGTCATGGTGTACGCGGACACGTTCCCGTGGCCGACGGGGAGGTCACCCCAGTCGGAGAGCGCGCCGAACATGAGGTAGAGCGCCACGGGGAGGACGACGATGAAGAACGAGCCCTCGATCATCCGCACGTTGCGGACGAACTCGCGGCGTGCGTAGCCGAACAGGCGGCCGGGGGCGGTGGTGGTCGTGCTCATGCGAGGGACTCCTGCGGCTCGGAGGGTGCCGGCTGGCCGGCGTCGGTCAGGGAGAGGAACACGTCGTCGAGGGAGGCGTGGGTGATCGCCAGGTCCTCGACGAGGCGCTCGTTCAGCAGGTGGCGGGCGACGTCGTCGCCGGTGACCGAGCCCCCGGCGGGGACGCGCACGCGCAGGCGGCCGGGGGAGAGGTGCTGTGGTTCGAGCTGGACGGCGTCCTGCGGCAGGCCCAGGGCGGCGGCGAGGCGGGCGGGCACGTCCGGATCGTCTCCGCCACCGGCCCAGCGGCCCGTGAGGGTGACGGACCCGCCGGTGGCGAGCTCGGCGGGCGTGCCGTCCGCGTGGATCCGGCCCTCGCGCATCAGGACGATCCGGTCCGCGAAGTCCTCGGCCTCGGGGAGGAAGTGGGTGGCGAACACGATGGTGCGGCCCCGGTCCGCCTCGGCGTGCATGGTGTCCCAGAAGTCGTGGCGGGCGCGGACGTCCATGCCCGCGGTGGGCTCGTCCAGGATCAGCAGCTCGGGGTCGGTGAGCAGGGCCAGGGCGAAGCGCAGCCGCTGGCGCTCGCCTCCGGAGCACTTCTTCACCCGGCGGCCGGCCAGCCCGGTGAGGTCGGCGCGCTCGAGGGCGGCGGGCACGCCGATGTGGCGGCGGTGGCAGCCGGCCACCATGGCCCCGGTCTCGCGGACGCTCAGGTCCTCCAGCAGGCCGCCCGTCTGCAGCACCGCGCCCACCCGGCCCTGGCGGACGGCGGCGACGGGGTCGGAGCCGAGGACGCGGACCGTGCCGTCCGAGGGCGGGCTGAAGCCCAGGGCCATGTCCAGCAGCGTGGTCTTGCCGGCGCCGTTGGGCCCGAGGAGGGCGAGGACTTCGCCGACGGGGACGGCGAGGTCCACGCCGTCCACGGCCCGGACCGGTCCGAAGCGGCGGGTGAGTCCCCGGGTTGCGAGTGCGGGTGCGTTGCTCATGGCTCCAGCCTCGCCGCGGGGCGCGCCCCGCGGGAGCGGCAGACGTCAGGAATGCGCCATGACGGATGTCATGGGTGGGGCCGCGTCGTCGTGTGCGGGCCGTCCCTCAGGAAGTTGAGCGGGGTTCACGCAGATTCCTGGAATAGGTTCGCCGGGCGTGCTGTTGTGGTGATCAGACGCCGCGGTGTCAGCGGCGCCCACCCGACTCCCGAGGAGAGTGAACCGACATGGCCCGTCCCATCGATCCGTTCCGTGAGATGGAGCGTCCCTTCCGTGAGATGGAGCGCCTGGTGAACGGTCTGACGACCCGCGCGACCGGCACCGCGTCCATGCCCATGAACCTGTACCGCGAGGGCGACGCCTTCGTCGCCGAGGTCGAGCTGCCCGGCGTCGACCCGGCCTCCATCGACGTGGACGTGGAGGAGCGCACGCTCACCGTCCGCGCCGAGCGCAAGGAGGACCCGGCCCGCGAGGACCGCCGCTGGCTCACCCGTGAGCGTTCCGCCGGCACCTTCGCCCGCCAGCTCACCCTGGGCGAGGGCCTGGCCCTCGACCGCATCCAGGCCGACTACAGCGACGGCGTCCTGACCCTCACCATCCCGGTGGCGGAGCAGGCCAAGCCCCGCAAGATCTCCGTCACCCACGGCGGTGCTGCCCCCGCGGCCGCGCAGACCGTGGAGGGCGAGACCGCCGAGGCCTCCGGCGAGTGATCGCCCTCTGACGGAGCCGCGCCCGCGACCGGCGCGCGGCCCGTCCCCCGCCGCATCTGCGTGGTGGTCAGGCGCGGTCGGCCAGGATCAGCTGCGCCGCCTTCTCACCGATCATGAAGCACGTGATGTTGGGGTTCACGGTCACGTGCTCGGGCATCACGGAGGCGTCGGCCACGCGCAGACCCGTCACGCCCTTGACGCGCAGGCGGGCGTCCAGGGGGCTCATGGCGTCGTCGTCGGCGCCCATGCGCACCGAGCCCACCGGGTGGTACACGGTGTTGTGGGTGCGGCGCACGTAGTCGGCGATCTCCTCGTCCGTCTGCGCCTGCTCGCCCGGGGCCAGTTCGCGCCCCGCCCACGCCGCCATGGCCGGCTGGGAGACGATCTCCCGGGCCAGCCGGATGCCGGCCACCGCGACGGCCATGTCATGGCCCTCCGGGTCGGTGAAGTAGCGCGGGTCCACGGCCGGCTTGTCCCGGTAGTCGTTGGAGCGCAGGCGCACGGTGCCGCGGACCTCGGCGTCGGGCGGACCCGGTGGCCCTGCGGTCTCGGCTGTCGCCCACTGTTCGGCAGACACAGGTGTGCGTCCTCTCATCGGGGTCAGGGCGACCCGACCACCCTCCAGATCGGTCATCTGGGCGGGGCTGCGTGCTGGGCGGTGCGAGTCTCTGGGTTCCGTGGGGGCTGGGGCTGGCGGGCCCCGTGGCCGCTGGGCCTCTGGGTTCCGTGGGCGGAAAAGCGAAGGTTTTTGCCCCCGGACGCGAAAACCCTGCCGGTTCTGCCCCCGGAACGGGGGAGAGCGCGCTTTCTGCCCACGGAGCGGGCGGGGCTGCTGGTTCTGCCCATGGAATGGGGCCGGTGCGGGACGCGTCCGCCTCGGCGGGCCCGCCGGTAGACTGCCGGACTGTGGCTTTGACTATCGGATTCGTGGGACTGCCCAACGTGGGCAAGTCGACCCTGTTCAACGCGCTGACGCGCCAGACCGTGCTCGCGGCGAACTACCCGTTCGCGACGATCGAGCCGAACGTGGGCGTGGTGAACCTGCCGGACGAGCGGCTGCCCCAGCTGGCCGAGATCTTCGGCTCCGAGCGCATCCTGCCGGCCACGGTGTCCTTCGTGGACATCGCCGGCATCGTGAAGGGCGCCTCCGAGGGGGAGGGCCTGGGCAACCAGTTCCTGGCGAACATCCGCGAGGCCCACGCGATCGCCCAGGTGGTGCGCGCGTTCGACGACGGCGACGTCGTCCACGTGGACGGCAAGGTGGACCCGGCCTCGGACATGGAGACCATCAACACCGAGCTGATCATCGCGGACATGCAGACCGTGGAGAAGGCGATCCCGCGCGTCGAGAAGGAGGTCAAGGGCAAGAAGAAGGAGCCCGCCGACCTCGAGGCGCTCAAGGCCGCGCTCGCGGTGCTGGAGCGGGGCGAGACGATCTTCGCGGCGAAGGACAAGGACAAGCTGGACATGGACCGGCTGCGGGAGCTGAGCCTGCTCACCGCCAAGCCGTTCATCTACGTGTTCAACTCGGACGAGGGTGTGCTGGGGGACGAGGCCAAGCAGCAGGAGCTGCGCGATCTGGTGGCCCCCGCCGACGCCGTGTTCCTGGACGCCAAGCTCGAGTCCGACCTCGTGGAGCTCTCCGAGGAGGAGGCCGCCGAGATGCTGGAGATGGCCGGGCAGGACGAGTCCGGGCTGGACCAGCTGGCCCGCGTGGGCTTCTCCACTCTCGGCCTGCAGACGTACCTGACGGCGGGGCCGAAGGAGACGCGAGCGTGGACGATTCCGGTCGGCGCGACGGCGCCCGAGGCCGCCGGCGTGATCCACACCGACTTCCAGCGGGGTTTCATCAAGGCGGAGATCGTGTCCTTCGAAGACCTGATCGCTGCCGGCTCTATGGCGGAGGCCAAGGCCGCCGGCAAGGTGCGCATGGAGGGCAAGGACTACGTGATGAAGGACGGCGACGTGGTGGAGTTCCGCTTCAACGTGTGAGCCCTTCGCGGTCGTTGAGCGAGCGTAGCGAGGCGAACGCGCTTATATCGGCCGGATTGCTGCGCTACATGTGGCCTTCTGTGCGCGCGTAGAGATATCTTGAGCAAGTGCCAACTATCCTGCCTGAGCGGACGATCGATTCGCTCTTCGCCTTCGAAGTGCTCGCGGCGTTGCCAACGGCAAAGGTCTACTCGCCAGCTAACAATGCTGGGCCAGGAACGCCAGACCACGTGGTCACAGTTTCATCTGGATCGATCGTGTTCGAGCTCAAGACGTTGTCTTCTGGTACTGCCACGGGGGCTCCGTGGTACGTGGACGTGCCCCGCACCCAGTTGAGCAGCTACGTAGGAACGGCGGCGAATGTCACCTACGTGTTGCCTGCTGAGCCCGCGAATCGGTTCATGCCATGGCTGCGTGCCTGTACTACAGATCCTGACTCCAGGGGACGGTGCCAAGCGTGCTACGCGAGTTCGACAGCAGGTGACGCGGCATCCCGGCGACGTTGGTCCGGGATACTCCCGAGGTGGCAGTCGGAACCGCCCGAAGTGCAACTTCAACCGTGGTTCAATCACTGGGCATGGTGCCTGCCAGCGTCAATGCTTGATGCACATCTCAGGGCTAAGGGCACGACGCCGGGCACGGCTAGGTCCTGGCATGTTTCGGCGCAGGATGCAGCGTTGGGCAGCCTCCCCGGCGCAGTTCGGCTCTGTCATCTTCTTCAGGGCCTTACTGCCTTGAGCGCGTCGACGCCTCCTGGTCCTGGCGGTGTCGATGGCGACAGCGGCGACGGGCCATCACCGGAAACCGATCTCCCTGATTTCGGGGATGGGCGCGTTGAAAACGCTGACGGCAACAACAGCCCATCTGATGGCACGAGTCGAATCGACCTCGAGGTGTTCCAGTGTCCTGAGGACACTGAACTGATCCAGGCCGAGGAATCGCATCTCGTTGTCGTGTCGGCGTAAGGCTGTCATCGAGCCGCGAGGAGCGCGCACCAACGTCTCCAACCAGCCGCCCTGCCTGCGCGGCCGCGGGATCGTCGTCGCAGGGCCGAAGGGTCAGCAGATCCGTTACAAGACCGCAGCTCCTCACATCGCCGCCGCGCTCACCGCTCTGGTTGACGTCACCCTTGCCGTCGACCAGAGCGTGCCGTGCATCGGCCTCCGGCGTACGGTCCCGGGCTGCTGCGACATCGAAGGAGCCATGCGATGAGCGACGAGTGCTGCGGTAATGACGAGTCAAGCCGACCGAAGGAAGGGGTCCGTCGTGCGCGCCTGGAGTAGATCGGTGTCGTGCCAGAGGTTGGCAGCTGTGGCGACGTCGTGGAGTTCCGCTTCAATGTTTAAGAAACGGCATGTCAGACCGTACTTTTGAGAGCATCACGACTTCTGCTTCTCCCTGATTGCGACGTGAGCGGGGGACAGCTGTGGAACCGGCTCTCATCAGGTGTTTTGCTCGACGGGGTGCGGTGCGCGGATGTTCGGGTCAGTGCTCGGCCGCCGGAAAAGCTGCCGGGTCGAGCGGGCAGATCTGCGTCCTGCCGTCGCTCAGAGCGTCCCGTGCCTGACTCAAAAAGTCGGCTTGTCTCAAAACGGAAGTCCTCACTCAAGTGGGTCCCTCCGCCAGCGTTTGGGTGATCTCGTCCCACTGGGAGCTCGCGATCAATTGGTTGTGCCGGCGCAAGGCGGTCTGCCATGACCCGAACTCTGCTGGGAGCTCGCGCCACGTGATGCCAGTGCGGGTCTTGTAGAAAGCCGCGTTGACGATCGTGCGTACGTCAGTGCGTGGCCGCCCGCGGCGAGGGCCTTCTTCAGTGCGAACGATGTGCTTGATCCAGCTCCCTTGTTCATCTGTGAGTTGTTGATAGTCGGGCTGGAGGCCCTCGGTGACACTGCTGTCGGCATCAACTTTCGCCTGGTCATCGATTCGCACGGCTTTGACCACGCCGCGGATGACGGCGCATTCGGTGCATGGGACGATTGGCTCTCCTGGATGGCGTCAGAGCGTGCCTGAAGCTGACTATGGCGGGGCCGATGTCACTTCGGAACTTGCTCGCTGGCATGATTGGGATCGTGGCCTTGGAAGACGAACCCGTCCTCATCGATGCGCTCGTTGAGTGGCTAATGCCGCCTGATCTCGTGGCGCGACCCAAGGCCGAGCAGCTTGCCGTCGGCACCGCGCTGCTCCACCGGCTGAAGGGAGCTCTCGCCAACGATCCAGAATCACTCACCCGTCAGATGTCCCGGCGGCAGGTCAGCCCGGAGCTCCCGCAACTCATCGGTGAGGTTGTCATGGCGGCGGCCTGGGCCGAGGATGCCGCTGGTACCTTCCTGCAGGCGATCTCGGGCGACTGGGATACGCGGGCAAGAGGTTACGACGACACCAGCTCACGTCTCGTCAAAGCCCTCCGAGACACGGCCCCGAAAGCGCTCGTCGACCGCTTGGAGGTAGCGCTTGAGCTCCGCCACTTCGTCGTTCATGGCGTGTGGGTCAACGGCGCGTTCGTCAAGAACCCGGACACGGGCGAGCCGTTCGACTTCGTGTCCATGAAGCGCGGGTACCGGACAGCGGCCCCGGCGAGGGACACTAAGGCCTTCATGAAGTCGGCCCTGAAATGGCTCTCCCGCGAGTTTTGGGAAATTGAAGACGAGCTCGAGACGCTCCATTCCGAGGTGCTCTTCGGCAATGGTATGCCTGAGTAGGCGGCCCCAAGGTGCTGCTGCCGGCAGTGGCTCATCCTGTTTATGCCGCGCGGAGCCCGTGTGCACCGTAGTCTGTTGGCATGAAGACGCTTAAGGTCGAGCTGACCAATTGCCACGGTATCCGATCGTTTGACGCGACGCTGGACTTTGGAGACCGCAACGCAGTGGGTATCTACGCGCCCAACGGCACGATGAAGACCTCCTTCGCCCGGACGTTTAAGGACTTCGCCACGGGCAAGGAGACGACCGACCGAGTCTTCCCTGACCGGGAGTCCTCTCGCTTGATCACGGACGAGAACGGCCAGTCGCCAGACCCCCGCAGCGTCGCCGTTGTCCTGTCCTACGACGAGGAGCTCGGCCCGACGGAGTCGACCTCGACACTGCTCGTGAACCCTGAGCTTAGGAAGGAGTACGAAGAGCTCCAGGTGGAGCTCCTCGATGCCCGCGATGCCTTGGTCAAGGAGTTGAAGGCTCAGTCGGGTGCGAAACAGGACGTAATCTCGACGATCTCGAGGGTCTTCACGCAGAGCGATGACAAGTTCTACGATGCTCTCGTCCGCATTGCCTACGAGGTCGAGCAGCTCGAGGACACTCGGTTTGCCGACCTGCCCCACGATGTGCTCTTCAACGACAAGGTGGCCACCGCGCTCAAGGGTGCTGACGTCCAAGCCCAGCTGGCAGCGTATGTGACCCGGCTGAACCAGCTTCTCGACGAGTCCACGTTCTTCAACCGGAGTTCGTTCACGTACTACAACGCTGCGAACGTTACGAAGAGCCTCGGTGTCAACGGCTTCTTCACCGCTCAGCATTCGCTTCTACTGCACGGCGAGGACGAGCCCCGCCAGATCACGAGCGACGCTGACCTGCAGGCGCTGATCACCGAAGAGAAGAAGCGTATTAGCGATGATGATGCGCTACGCAAGAAGATGGAAGGTGTCGAGCGCGCCGTCCAGCGCAATGAGGACACGCGAAAGTTCTTCGAGTTCATCGCGAATCGCGAAGACCTCCTCCCGGAGTTCGCCAACGTCCAGACCTTCCATCAGAACGTCTGGATGTCCTATCTCAAGGCGCACGAGGAGGCGTACCTGCGCGTCGTGACGTGCTACAAAGACACCGAGAAGCGCCGTAAGGCTATCGAACAGCAGGCGGCTACCGAAAGCACCCAGTGGGACAAGGTCATTAAGATCTTCAACGAGCGCTTTTTCGTGCCGTTCACTCTACGCGCGGAGAACAAGCACCAAGTGGCCCTCGGCCAGGACTCCATGCTAAAGCTCGTCTTCGAGTTTAATGACGGCCAGGAGTCCGCCAGCGTCGAGCGGGATGACCTTCTGTCAGTGCTCAGCAACGGCGAGAAGAAGGCGCTTTACATCCTCAACGTCCTCTTCGAGATGGAAGCACGCAAGGCGACGGGTCGGGAGACGGTCTTCATCATTGATGACCTCGCCGACTCGTTCGACTACAAAAACAAATACGCCATCATCCAATACCTCAAGGAGATGGCTGATCACGCAAACTTCAAGCTGATCCTCCTCACGCACAACTTCGATTTCTTCCGCACGCTTCTTAGTCGAGGTGTCGTTGGCTACAACAGGTGCTTTATGGCGCAGAAGGGCGAGGGGAAGGTCTCGCTGAACCAAGCCAGCCACGTGAAGAACCCATTCATCTATGGTTTCAAGAAGAACTTCTTTGGCAACGGCATGCAGCGTATTGCTTCGGTGCCGTTCGTGCGCAACATCCTCGAATACACCAGGGGTGAGGATGACCCCGACTACCTGAAGCTGACCTCGCTGTTGCATTGGAAGGCAGAATCGGCGAGCATCGACAACGCCGAGCTTGACCGGATTTTCAACGAGACCTTCCAGTCGAGCAAAAAGAAGAAGTGGAATGCTGGCACTAAGCCGGTTATCGACTTGCTGCTCGAGCAGGCAGAGGAGGCGCTCATCGCAGACGAGGCCATCAACTTCGAGAACAAGGTCGTGTTGTCCATCGCCACCCGCATTGTCGCGGAGCAGCATATGGTGGCCGTCCTTGACGACCCGACGTTCACGGATGGGATCACTGGGAACCAGACCCAGGCGCTCTTCCAGGCGTACAAGGGCCGGGGCCACGGAACCGACGAGTCACGCCGCATACTCGACGACGTCGTGCTCATGACGCCGGAGAACATCCACGTGAACTCGTTCATGTACGAGCCGATCATTGATCTCTCAGACGCGGCCCTGCGTGAGCTCTTCACTCGGGTGAAGAGCCTCTAGGGCGTGTCTGACAATCGTTTGGACCACGCGATCACCGCGTTCAGCACCACGGCGGCCCGGTAGACGGTGGAGTACTTGTCATACCGGGTTGCCAGCCCGCGCCACTGCTTGAGTTGGGCGTACTGGCGCTGGATGACGTTGCGGCCCTTGTAGGCGGCCGCGTCGAGGCCCACGGGCCTACCACCGCGGGGGCCGCGGCGTCTGCGATGGCCCTGCTGGTCGGCCGGCTCGGGGATGACCGCCTTGATCCGGCGGGCACGCAGGTGGGCGCGGATCGCCCGTGATGAGTACGCCTTGTCGCCCAGGAGCGCGTCCGGGCGGGTCCGGGGCCGGCCCACCGGGCGGGCCACGTGCAGCTGCCCCAGCAGGGGCAGCAGCATGGGCGAGTCTCCTGCTTGGCCGGCGGTGATCAGGCTGACCAGCGGCAGCCCGGCCCCGTCCACGAGCTGATGGATCTTCGTGCTCAGCCCGCCGCGAGAACGTCCGATGCCGTGATCGGCCGGCTCTTCACGCGGATTCTTGTAGTTCGATCCATCCCCCTGTGTGGCGGGTGGTGTTCGTGGCGTGCTGGTGAGCGCGGGCGATCGTGGAGTCCACCGAGACCGACCAATCGATCAGGCCTTCGGCGT
>ERZ501013.170-NODE-170-length-10839-cov-3.547941_pt1 | contig 10839 bp, 12 predicted proteins | sample MGYA00248834_ERZ501013 | MGnify/ENA primary metagenome ERZ501013 (study PRJEB25958, sample SAMN03398545) | human skin metagenome | study: EMG produced TPA metagenomics assembly of the Human Skin Microbiome Metagenome (human skin metagenome) data set.
GTCACCACCCGCACCCGCCGCCCCCTGGAGGCCGCGGCCCGCGCCGCCACGGCCACGCTGGTGCAGAGCATCAACAACCGCCGCGCGTTGATGGAAGGACCGGTCGCATGAGCAAGCACAGTGATGAGACGCCGACGCAGATCGACCTCGAGGACGCCCCGTTCCTGCAGCCGGTTACGCGCAAGCCCCGCACCGCGGACACCCGCATTCCGCGCAGCGCCAGCTCCCACCTCACCCGCCCGCTCGGCGCCAAGACCGCCAGCACCGCGCCCACCGAGGACACCACCCCCGCAGTACCACAGGTACTGGAAGTACCTGCGGTACCGGAGATGCCAGAAGTACCCGTCGAGCCTGTGGACCCGGTGCTGCGCGCGGCCCGTCGCACTCCCGCCGAGACCGCCCGGGCCCACACCGACCAGGCCAGCTGGTGGAAGATCATCGAGTCGCTGCGCTCGCGCGCCACCGACCGCCAGGCCAACGAGCTGAGCCAGCGCCCGGGCATCTCCGAGGAGGAGCGCGAGGCCGTGGGTCGCACCGCGATCTCCGAGGTGCTCGAGGAGTACATGCGCGAGCAGATGGCCACCCTGGGCCGCGACGGCCGATGGAGCCCGGAGCAGCAGGCCAACGCACATAAGGCCGTGTTCGACCAGATGTTCCGCCTCGGCCGATTCCAGGCCCTGGTGGACGAGCCCGACGTGGAGAACATCCACATCAACGGATGCGACGACGTGTGGGTGGAGCGCGCTGGCGGCCGCTGGGAGCAGCGCCCGCCGGTGGCCGACTCCGACGAGCAGCTGATGGCCGACCTGCAGTTCCTCGCCTCCCGTGCCGGAGAGGAAGCCCGCCCCTTCACTCCCGCCCACCCCGACCTGGACATGGACCTGCTCGGCTCCGTCCGCCTGGCCGCCCTGGCCCCGCCGATCGTTCCCCGCCCCTCCGCGGTGTTCCGCATCCACCGCTACGTGAACATCTCCCTGGAGGAGATGGTCGAGATGGGCAACCTCTCCAAGGACGCCGCCGAATTCCTGACCGCCTGCGTGCGCGCCGGCAAGACCATCGTGATCGCCGGCTTCGGCGGCGCCGGCAAGACCACGCTGATGCGTGCGCTCGCGGGCAAGATCGACCCGCACGAGCAGATCGTGACGATTGAGAAGGAGCGCGAGCTGCACCTGCACGAGCTCGAGGGTCGAGCCGTGATGCCCTATGCGTTGCAGTACCGGCCCGGCTCGGGCGAACGCGCGGCCGACGGCACGCAGGTGGGCGAGTACACCCTGGAGAAGGCCATGGAGAAGGCCCTGCGCCTGAACTCCCAGCGCATCCTCGTCGGTGAGGTCCGCGGCCCGGAGATCACCGCGATGATCCAAGCCATGCAGACCGGCGCCGGAACTTTCTGCACGACGCACGCCTTCGACCCGGACGATGCGATCGACCGTCTGGCCGGCCTGGGCATGGCCCGGTTCGGTGAGGCCTACATGGCCCGCCAGCTGGGCCACCACCTGGACGTGGTGGTGCAGATGGAGAAGCTGCGCATGCCCGACGGCACCTCCAAGCGCAAGCTGACCTGGATCTCCGAGGTCACCCCGGGCGAGGGGGACCGCAAGGTCTCCACCAAGCCGCTGTTCCGGCTGGACTCCCTCACCGACGAGTACGCCCGCCCGGTCGGCCCTCCCGGCGACGAGCGCTTCCGCGCCGACCTGGAGGCCGCCGGCTTCGAGATGACCCGACTGGGAGGCCGACTGTGAACGCGATGCTCTCCGCCCTGGGCGCGGCCCTGCTCGTCGGGGGCCTGGCCGTGGCCGTCGTTCAGTGGTTCATGCCGGCCCCCGTCCAGGAGGCCCGCCCGGACTCCCCGCTGCAGGTCCGCCTCAAGCGCCTGGCCGCCCGCCTGGACCGGACCACTTGGATGATCGTCGGCGCCGCCGCGGCGGTGGGGCTGATCATCGGCCTGTTCACCGGTGCCCTGCTGTACCTGCTGCTGCTGCCGGCTGCGGTGATCGTCGGCCGTCTGGTCCTCTCGGCCCACGGCCATGCCAAGCACACCGAGCAGCTGCAACAGATGGAGGCCTGGACGCGCTCGCTGTCGGGGTTGATCGTCACCGGCGCGGCGCTGGAGACGGCACTGCTGGGGTCTCTGTCGAACGCCGGGCCGCTGATCCGCCCGCAGATCGAGCACCTGGCCGCCCGCATCCAGGCTGGCTGGTCCACTTCCCAAGCCCTGGATGTTCTGGCGGACGAGTGGGCCGATCCGACCGGGGACATGATCGTGCTGCACCTCAAGCTCGCGGTGAAGCAGCGCGGCGCCGGTCTGGCCCGCTCGCTTGATGACCTCTCCGAGGGGGTGTCCGAGGAGGTCAAGATCCGCCGCAAGGTCGCCTCCGACCGTGCTGCTCCCACTCGTCAGTCCCGGATCGTCTCGGTCGCCACCCTGGGCCTGCTGTGCATCATCCCGCTGCTGGGCGGGCCGATGGCGACCTACCGGGAGCCGGTGGGGCAGCTGCTGTACGCGGCCCTGGCGGCGGCGACGCTGGGGATGCTCTGGATGATCCGTCAGGCTGTGGCGCCCAAGCCGCAGGCACGCATGTTGGGCAAGGCGGTGCAGGGCTGATGCTGGTGCTTGCTGGAATGTGCTTCGGGGTCGCGGTGGCGATGCTGCTGCTGCCGGCACTGCCGGCCCGACCCCAGCTACGGGCCATTGAGGCTGGCCGGCCCGGGGTCATGGATCCCGTGGCAGCGCGCGGCCAGTCTCTCCAGCACCGGATCTCGGCGTGGGCACTGCGCACGCTGCCGGAGCGGGCGACCATGAGCCTGTCTTCGGCTGACCTGGACATCGTGGGCATCACCCGGGTGGAGCACACGTGGAAGAAGATCTTTGCGACGCTGCTGATGGTCGTCAGCCTGCTGGCGATGTCGGTGGTCGCGCAGCTGTTCTTCTCCCTGCCGCTGTGGATCGGTCTGGTCTTCGCGCTGGGTCTGGGCGCGGTGGCGTGGCTCCTGCCGGACACCGACGTGACTACCCGCGCCAAGGCTGCCCGCGAGGAGTTCGGCCGGTCGGTGGCGGTGTTCGTGGAGCTGCTGGCGGCTGAGCGCCGGCGGGACGCCCCGGCGGCGGTCGCTCTGGAGAACGCCGCTTCGGTCTCAGATGCGTGGGCGTTCCGTCGGATCCGTCAGGAGCTGCTGCGGGCCCGCTACAACAAGGTCCAGCCGTGGACTGCATTGGAGGCGCTCTCGGTCCAGTTGAAGGTGCCCGAGCTCGGGGACGCAGCCCGGATCATGGCCCTGTCCGGGGACAAGGGTGCGGCGGTCTACGAGCCGTTGCGGGCGCTGGGTAAGGGCTTGCGAATCCGCATGCTCAATGAAGATGCCGCCCGTGAGGCGCGGGCCTCGGACAAGATGATGAACCTCGTCACCGGCGTGGCCGTGTTGTTCGTGATGATCATCCTGACCCCGATGATGTTGACGCTCTTGGGGTGACACAGACTCCCTTCCTGCTCAGTCGGGGCGGAGGGGTTATACCACGGGGGTCGTCCGATCGTCGTGGCCACCGATGGGAATGGAGAAACCGATGAAGCAGATGATGGATCAGCTGAGCATGCAGTTCGAGATGGTCAAGGTGATGCTGGAGGGCAAGGTCGGAGACGAGCGCGGCGACGCCGTGCAGTGGATCCTGATCGTCCTGGCCGGCATTGCCATCGTCGGCATCGTGGTCGCCGCGATCACCACCTACGTGCAGAACCAGACCAGCCAGCTGGGCTGAACCCGGCCCATGCAACGCCGGAACAGGAACAGGGGGAGAGCAACATGTGGCAGCGCCTGCGTGAGGAGCACGGCGACACCGCGGTGTCGTTCGTCGGGCTCTTCCCCCTGTTCCTGGCCGTCATGCTCTTCCTGGTGCAGGTGGGCATGTACTACCAGGCCACGATGGTGGCCCAGGCCGCGGCCGATGCCGGCTTCCACGCCGCGCGGGTGGCCGAGGGTAGCGCCTCCGACGGATACGCCGCCGCCCAGCAGGTGATCGCCCAGCATGGGCAGACCCTGGAGGGGGCGTCCGTGCAGATCGCCGGCGGCGGGACACAGATGACCGTGACCGTGCAGGGCACCTCGCAGACCCTGATCGGGGACTGGTCGGTGCCAGCCGTGCAGAAGGTCGTGTCCGGGCCGACGGAGAGGGTGGTGCAGTGATGCCGACCCGCAACCCCTGGGCTCGCCGGTGGCGAGCCGAGCACGGCGAGACCCCGGTGTCGCTGATCATGGTCATGCCGGTAATCGGGATGATCCTGCTGGCGATCATCGCTGCTGGACGGGTGGCCGAGGCTCAGACCGCGGTGGAGTCCGCAGTGGGTGCGGCGGTGCGTGAGGTCACGCTGGCGAGGGATCCGGGTACGGGGACCGCCGCGGCGCAGTCCACGGTGTCCCGCGCGCTGAGCCAGCGCGGCGTGAAGTGCGATCCGACCGTGAGCGTGGACGCCGCCGCGCTGTTGAACGCGCCCGGGGTGGATGGGGAGGCCTCGGTGCGGGTGCAGTGCCAAGTGCCTCTGGCGGACTTGCTGGTGCCCGGGCTGCCCGGGGCGGTAACGATCGACCGTGAGGCCACCTCCCCAGTGGACACGTTCCGGGAGAGGGCCTGAGATCAGGATGGGGGAGATGACGATGAACACACTCAAGCGTGTCTGGGATGCCCTGTGGGGCCGGCTGCGCGGGGAGGTCGGGGAGTCCTCGATCGGACTGGTGCTGCTGGCGCCGGTCGTGTTGCTGGCCGGGTTCGGCCTCACCCACGACTGGGCCGGGAAGGTGCAAGCCTCTGAACAGGCCGTCACGATCGCCCAGCAGGCTGCTCGTGCCGGCGCCAACGCCGGCGCAGCCGGTGAGCTGGGTTCCTCCGGCAAGGCCTCGAAGCTGAACACGGCCAAGGCCTCTCAGGCAGCCCAGGAGTTCCTGAACCGCTCTGGCGCCCAGGGAACCGTCTCAGTCGATCCCCGGCAGGTGCGGGTGTCCGCGACGGTGGACTACCAGCCGAAGTTCCTGCCCGTGGGACCGCTCCAGGGGCACGGGGAAGGCACCGCGGAGCTGCGCATGCACATCCGCCGCTGACCGGCCGGCAGTCCGAGACCACGGGAGGGGGCGTTCAGCGGAAGCTGGGCGCCCCCTCCCGTGGTCTCGCGCCAGGTGACGGCGCGCTCATGCCGCGGCGAGCAGGGGAGTGCCGAGCGCGGTGGTCCCCGCGGCCAGCAACACGCGCGCCTGGTGATGGTCGGCGCGGCCCGAGTCAGCGTAGCGGGGGTAGCGCCCTCGGGTGTTGAGTCCCTGGACCGGGCCCGGCCCCTGAGCGCCACGGACAGCGGCTCCTGCGGCCGGGCGAGGGGCATCCATCCATGCCCGCTCCGCCAGCCACCAGGCCCACACAGCCCGCTCCAGCCGGTACAGCCGGGCCCGATCCGCCAGACGACCCCGGACACCGAGCTGCCGTGCCACCACGTCACGGCGATCCTGGGCGGGTCTGCTCCAACCTCCAACGGACAGATCGGCCAGCCCCCAACCGTGGAGACCGTCCAGGAGCGCACGCGCGTGGCCAGCAGTCGTCCCGAGCTCAGCAGCCAGCACAGAGGTGCTCTTCGGAGCATCCGTCAGACGGGCATAGGTGTTCCCTGCCAGGGCGCCCATCCCGGCCCCCGGGATGAAGGCATCGTGGCAGGCAGCCTCGAGGCGAGCGGTGAGCAGGGAGATCAGGGCGAGTCTCTCTGCGGCCCCGGCCCCGAGGGGGCGCGGGTCCGCTTGTGTCAGAGACTTCTCGAACTCCCTGTGGAGAACGCCCTGGGGGTCGATCGACCAGTGGGCCGCTCGACATCCCTCACTGGCCCGGGTGCGTCCCACCCAGCCGTCAGCGGCAAGTCGCCAGAGGGCCTTCGATGATGTGTCCTTACTGATCCCTGAACGCAGGCCCAGACGGCGCACGTCGGCCTCCACGTCCACGCTCATGCCTTCCAGCACCAGCAGGCACACCAGATCCAGCACCCGCCGGTCCGTGGGCCCGCTCCCGCGTGTCCAACGCCCCACAGAGGCATCTGCACGCTCCTGGACCTGACGCACCAGCGCAGCCAAACGATCCGCTCGCAGATCGAACGTCGGGTCGTCACCGATCCGCCGATCATGCGCAGCAGCCCAGCGTGCGGCCTTGTCCCACTGCCGACGCAGCAACGCCGTCGCCTCCACCGCTCCGCGGGCAGAGCGCTTCCCATCGCGCTCGCGGCGCGTGCGCGCATGCTCCAACCCCGGCGCCGTGGCCACCAGAGCCGCGATCTCAGCGAACCGCCAGTGAGCCGAAGCGGCACCGATCAGCACCCGCCACAAGACCGAGGAGGCATCCCCCGCGGTGCAGTCCTCCTGCAAGGCCTGAGCTGACCCAGCCGGCAACGCCCGCCGCGGCCCGGGCAAGAACAACCGGCCCTGCTCGTCTACCGGCAACGGGCCAGCTGGAGCCTGTGCGGCATCCTGGCGCGTGAGTTCACCGGCCAATCGCTCCACCAACGCCCGCACCTGCACCGCGCTCGCGGTGGGATGGGTGAGGGTGTCGAGCAAACCGGAGAGCACCGTGGAAACACCGCCATGGCGGTGCGGGGCTCCCGGAGGGCGCATGCAGCCTGTGGCCGCGTTGGTCAGGGGCGCGATGTCGAGGGTGGGGTGAACGTGCTTGAGCAGGCGGGCCAGAGTGGCCACTGTCTCGGGGTCCACGGAGTCGGCCAGACCGACCCAGATGTGGCGGCCGCCGGAGGGGCCGGACTCGCAGATCACCGGGGGCAATCCGGCCTCGTGCAGGGTGGTCGCCAGGGCGCGGGCGTCGTGGTCGGCGTCGGCTGCGGTGCGCCCGCCTTTGGCATCCAAGTCGAAGGCCAGGAATCGGTACCGACGGTCGGGGCCGGCCAGGTACATCGCCCACGGGGTGGCGGGAGCCCCCAGGCTCAACTGCCGAGATCCGGCGTACTCGTTCAGCAGCTGGCCGTCGATGTCGTGCACAGCCACACGCGCCGTCGGGCGCGGGCTGAGCATCCCGGTCAACGCCCACGAGGACGCGAAAGGGGGTGGGCTGCATGTACCACCCGGGGTAGAGGTTGGTACTCTAGACACGAAGCCCCCTTGGGGGGGTGACCTGGAACCGGAACATGCACTGTCTCGTCTCTGGGTTGGGATCCCGCTTCTGTCGCCAAACTGTGGGCGGGATCCAGGTTTGATTCATCCGAAGCGGCAGCCCCCGGCCAGGGGCTGCCGCTTCGGCATTTATGCGGACTTCTTGAGTTCGATAGGGAGGGTCTCCCCGTTCGGCCCCACCAGATCCCACTCCAGCGGGATGCCGTTAGGGCCAGGGGTGCCCGAGCGCAACGCCGCCTCGATCACGACCCACTGCGGCACATCAGCAGCCGCAGCAATCGCATCCAAGCGAGCCTTCACGTCCGGGGAGACGTAGGCGTTGATCTGCACCGTCTCCATGCCGCGAGGGCGCCTCCAGTTGTTACGCATGGAAACACTCTAGGTCTAGAAAGATCAGAGCGCACCTCCGATTTCTCTCTGAGTCGCCCCCATAGACTTGACGGCACGCGGAGGGGACGAGCACGAGGGGAGCTGATCCGCGCATGGCAGTCAGCGCTGCACACCAGATCCCCTGGGACGATTACGAGACCTGGGCCCGCGCGCAGTGGACCCATGCGCACGGCCCTGAGACCGGCGCCCACGTCCAGTACAAGGACATGGCCGCCGCCGCTGGCTACGGCCCCCACCGCCTGATCAAGGCCAAGCGCAACGGCACCATCCCCCTCTACGCAGTCCGGGACTACGCCCGCGGCCTCGGTGCCGACCCGATCACCGCCCTCGCCGCCTTCACTCCCATCCCCCTCACGGCCGACGAGCCCACCCCCGCCCAGTGGCTCACCCAACTCCACCCCACCGAACTCCACAACGAACTCCTGCGCCGCCTCGACCACCCCGTTCCCGCTCCGGCCGACGCCACCTTCACCCCACGCCCCCACGCCTGGGCCACCGCCCTCCTCAACGGCCCCCACCACCAACCCGCCGGCCACCGCGGCCAACGCCGCAAACATGCCGCCCACCAGCTCCTCCACATCCCCTACAACACCCTGCGCACCAAAGAACGCCGCGGCTCCTGGACCATCCCCGAACTCACCCAGCTCTGCACATGGACCGGATGGCACCTCGGCCTCGCGCTCGCGGTGACTGGCTGGCTGCGCTGGGATGAAGTCGGCCTGGACCCGCAGGACCGGTATGCCGCGCTCAGGAGCGTGGGAGGCGCGGAGCTGATGGACGGCATCGAAGCCGCTTTGCCGGAGACACGCCAAGCCCTAGAGCTTGCACAGCAGACGCTCGACCGTAAAGAACGCGCCAGGTAACCTGTAGATGATCACCCCTTTGCACGAGGGGACGCCACCGAAGGAGATCGCCATGACCACCCGCACCAAGACTCTGGCTGGAGCCAGCCTCGTGCTTGCCCTCGCCCTCACCGGTTGCAACGGGACCGCCGGCAACGGGGAGGCCAGCACCACCTCCGCTGCCTCCAGCAGCACCTCCCAGGCTCCGACGGAGACCAGTTCTTCCGCGAGCGCCTCCCAGAGTTCCTCCGTGAGTGCGACGAGCTCGCAGCCTGCTTCTTCGGGGTCTGCGGCGTCCTCGTCGTCGGCGCCGTCGTTCGAGCCGGTCACGTCCCCGCAGCCCAAGGATGATCAGACGGCTCAGATCAAGGGCTTCGAAGCGCTGCAGCGGCTCTACGACATCCAGAACGCTCAGTTCGTGGGTGGGAGTGTCGATAAGGAGCAGCTGGCTGTCGCTGTGCGAGAGCCGTATCTGTCCAAGCTGGCAGAGCAGATGAAGCCTATTGAGACTGCGGGACAGTCCTACTCGGGGAAGTCCAAGATCGAGCTGCTCGAGCCGATCATCGGCCCTACCTCCACCATGAAGGGCGATCTGACCCAGCATGCCAACGCCCAGCTACGGGTCTGCGAGGACAACACCGGAGTGGTCGTCAAGGACAAGGACGGCAAGCGGGTGTCCTCCGGCTCCGCCCTGCGGTACGAGATCACCTACATCGTGACCTGGGAGCCGGACGATCAGGCCTGGAAGGTGACTACCCGCGATGTCGAGCGCGACGAGAAGGGCAACCCGACGACATGCTGACGCGCTCCCGAGCCCCCCTGGGTAGCAGCCTGCTCGCTGCTGCCACCCTGACTCTGATGACCTTCGCTGCCGCTCCTGCCGCGCTCGCGGCTGGTGATGCGGACTGCCTGGCTGGATTCTGCGTCGTGAAGGGTGAGATCCCCGGCGCGCCTGGCGGCGGGGATCTGTCTCAGCCGGTGCAGCCGGTGAGCGGTGAGCCTAAGCGGGCAAACTTCTGTGAAGTGAACACGCCGGGTGACCAGGACTGGAAGACCCCGTACAACTGCGACACCAACTGGGATCCGGTGCGTGAGTGTGTGTGGCAGATCATGGCCCCACAGCCGGCCCCTCCAGCGGGAAAGGATCCGACGCGGGGGGCCTGGGAGCAGTGCGCCCCGCAGAACGCCCTCTTGGCCCAGCAGGGGCTCCCGACTCGGTGGATGGATTCGACGGCTGCCGCCGCGACCACCCCTGCTGAGGCGGCTCGTCAGCTGATCACGCAGATGAACCTCAAGGGCGTGGAGATGGGCATGGTGCCGCGCTCGGTGGCGTCCGATTCGAACGCCATGGGTGCTGTGGGTCTGCCGGCGTGGATGTGGGTGAAGAACACGCATGACCCGCAGGCGTGGGGTCCGTACACAGTGGCTCGTGAGATCGACGGACTCTCGGTGACGGGCACGGCGCGTCCGCTGTTCGTGACCTGGGATATGGGTGATGGTCAGCAGGTCGTCTGCAACACCGGTGGCACCCCGTACAGCGAGCGCTATGGGCGTGAGGAGTCGCCCTCGTGCGGGTACACGTACAAGAAGACGGGTCAGTACGACGTGACGGCGGTGACCACGTGGGCGGTGGAGTGGTCGGCCGGGGGGGAGTCCGGGGTGATTGAGACGGTCACGCGCAGCTCTCAGCCGGTGGTGATCGGTGAGCTGCAGGCCGTGAACGTCAAGCCCGGCGGCTGAGGCTGGGGGAGTGCCGCGGACATCTCGCGTCGGGTAATCTGACATTACCCGACGCGAGATGTTTCGTTTCCGGGACGGCCTGCCCGGGTAGGAGACCGATCGCATCTGCACTGGAGGAGCTCACGATCATGCGGACACTCAGAGGACTTGGCGCGCTGGCACTGCTGCTGGCGCTGCTGATCGGTATCCCCGTGGCGCTGATCGCGCTGGGCGGCAACCCGATCCCGGATCCTGACGCCCTGCGCCAGGCCCTCACTGGCGTGGACTACGGCGGCCGAGTGCTGATGGGCACGATCCTGCCCCTGATCGGCTGGGCCGCCTGGGCGTCCTTCGCCGTGTCCGTGGTGGTCGAGCTGGTCGCCCAGGCCCGCAATGTGCGGGCCCCGCAGCTCAAGGGCCTGGGTGCCCAGCAGGCCCTGGCCGGCGGGCTGGTCGCGCTGGCCCTGACCGCCGGCGTGCTGGCCTGGCTGACCGCGGTTGCGGCCGTCGTCGGACTCGCCGCGACGGCGCTCGAGTACGTCGCCGACGGGCAGCTGCGACGGTTCGCCGCTCACCGAACACCGGGCGCCGTCCTCGACACCGGGGTGTGGGCCTGGTCGCGTCACCCGAACTACTTCGGCGAGGTTCTGTTCTGGGTGTCGATGGCCCTGTTCGGGCTCGCCGCCTCGCCCGGTGACTGGTGGTGGCTGTTCGTGGGCGCGGTCCTGATGCTCGCGATGTTCCTCGG
>ERZ501013.174-NODE-174-length-10735-cov-2.780993_pt1 | contig 10735 bp, 10 predicted proteins | sample MGYA00248834_ERZ501013 | MGnify/ENA primary metagenome ERZ501013 (study PRJEB25958, sample SAMN03398545) | human skin metagenome | study: EMG produced TPA metagenomics assembly of the Human Skin Microbiome Metagenome (human skin metagenome) data set.
AAACGGTGATAACCAACTGTAATACTTAACCCATTCCAAGCCATAAAGAATGCGAAAATTGCCCAAACTTGCCAACTGACGCTATGTGTCCACAAGTAATAAGGTACAATCAATAAAGCCGCCAAAGGCGTGCTAATTAAGACAAACGCAGGGATCCAATTGATGGGCGCGTTTTCAAAAGATTGAGGTTGTGCCATAGAGATAAATGTCCTGAGGATGATCAAAATACGACATGTATTTTTTTAATCATTGACGCTATATTGTACTGAAAAAATGGAAAAAAGTGAACACATATACACTCAAATTCCCGACAATTTTGCTAAATTGATATCGATAAACTTACTGTAATATGAATGCTTTAGCCAAAAAATTCAATTAAAAATTTTAGCTACAAAGATATTTTAGACGGACGGTAAAGTTTTGGTTTGACAAATCATCCGAAAGCAAGTTTGCCCCTCACTTCGTACATATTCTAGATTGGCATAGTTTGCCTGACAAAAGGCCTGCGACAAATAAAGCCCCAGACCCGTGCCCTGACTATCGGTGGTAAAAAACGGATTAAATAAATACTGAATATTTTCTTTGGCAACGCCGTGACCCGTATCTATCACATCGATATGGATAGATTTGCCAGATTCATACACTTGAAGGGTGACAAAAGCATGGGGCTGGGTTTTGCTACTAAAACGCAGCCCGTTATTGATGAGGTTGACCAAAATCTGTGCTAGCTGATGGTTATCAAACATAAAGCCTTTATCCGTACGGCAGTGCAGAAAAATATCATGGCCGCTAAAGTTTTCTTGTATAAAATCGTTTAGCCAAGTTTTGGGTTCAATATAAACAAAATTAGGGCGCTGCTGACGAGATAATTTAAGCACATCTTCGATGATTTTATTGACCCGAATGGTTTGGTGATAAATCATCTCATATAGCAGGATATTATCATCGGATAAGCCACTGTCAGCCTCATTAACTTCCTCCATTAATAATTGACTGGCTTGGCTAATGGTTGCCAGCGGGTTACGAATCTCATGGGCAATACTGGCGGATAATTGCCCCAGCGACGCAAGTTTTAACTGCTGCGCACGGCTAAACTCATGGCGTAAATCTTCAATAAAAATAATGGCATATTGCTGTCTTAATTGGGTGATACGAAGTCGCAAGTCATTAAAGCTTTGGTGATTGGGCTCAATGCCAACGGCCAAAGGTGTGCTAGCAGTCGCTGCGCCGAGCCGCACTATTAAAGTTTCTTCAGGCTCTTGGATGATGGGTGCAAGTCTTGCGGCTAATAAGGGGGAAATGTCTAGTAAATTAAAATTATCAAGGGCCTTGGGCAGATGTAGTTGTTCGAGTGCGGTATCATTGGCGATAAAAATTTCTAAATCGTGGGATAATACCACCACCCCTTGGTCAATGATTTGCACGATTTTATTGTTGATGGCATTTAGCGCATTGACTTCATTGACTTGGCGCTCAGAGAGCAGCTCAATTTGTTTAAGCCGTTTGGATAACGTATAACTTAAATAAGCAACCCCGATAAAGCTAATCGCCATCGAAGCCACGTTATTAACCAGCGCGTAGTTAACATCGCTTTTTAGGGTTTGATAAAACTGCTGATAAATAACCAGCGTGATGGCAAAAATAGTGAGCAAAATAGCTTGGTTGGAGCGCACCAACATAAAGGCCGCCGCAACTTGCACCAAAAACAGCAAAATCACTTGTAAATCATTACCACCGCTAAAATACAACATGGTAGTGAGTACCAGCGCATCGACAGTTAGCCCGACCATCAACAGCGGATTTTTGGGATAAAAATAATACAAAATAAATAAAGCAATACTAAACAAAAAATAGAAAAAAGTGGGAAAAAGATTAATCAATACCCAATAGTCATGCTGGGCATTTTTTAGTGCCAACATAAAACTAAAGGAAAAAAAGATAGCAATAATAATGCGGTAACCATTGTAGACGTTACCGATTTTTTTGGTTCTAGCTTGGGTGCTTGGCTTGTCAAATAGCGATGAAAACGCAGGATTGGTAATCATGGTTTAGGGTTGAACTAAACCATGACGCATAGCCAAATGGGTAAGTTTGACATCACTGTCGATATTAAGCTTTTCAAAAATACGATAGCGGTAGGTATTGACTGTTTTGACACTCACAAACAACTGATCGGCGATTTGCTGTGGACTTTTACAATTGACCACCATCATCGCCACCTGCATTTCTCGCTCACTTAGCGCATCAAATGGCGACTCTGAATTGTCAGTGAATAAAATATCAGCAAGCTGCTCGGCAACATCGGCACTAAAATAACGCCCGCCTTGGTGGACTTTTTTGATGCCTTTAATCATCTCATCAAGCGGTGTCCCTTTGGTGATATAGCCACTCACCCCTGCTTTGATGAGCATGGATGGGTAGGGCTGCTGAACTAGAGAGCTGACCGCCAAAATCTTGGTGTTTTTATCGGTTTGCAGCAGGCGCTTAGTGACTTCTAACCCGCCAATGGTAGGCATATTGACATCAAGTAACACCACATCGGGTTTTAATTGTTTGGTTTTGATAATCGCGGTTTCACCATCGGCAGCCTCACCAATCACATCAATATCAGGGCTATCTGACAACATCCGTACGATACCCATGCGGACTAAATCATGATCGTCAACGACCAATACTCTAATCATCATTTTTTATCTCCACCGCGCTTATCTATGCTTATCTTTATGCCAACAAAGTTTTGTATCAACAACACTTTATATAAAAAAGAGTCAGCTAAAGAAAACTCATTTTTCAAAAATAACTGTCTATCCCCAAGTTTTTATATTAGCACAGTTAGCGATTTAAGACGTGAGTTACTGTCTTAAATGTGACGAGATTTTTTGTTCATGTTATGGGTAAATTTAGGTAGGCAAATTTGGGCACATGACGAAAATTCGCTTAACTTGCCCAATAGCTTTATAATAGTCAGCATTCAAACCTTTATTACTGCTAAAAAAATGCGAATCCCATTATGAGAATTAGAAAGCTGTTTAAATTTGAAAATGCCCATATCGTGCGCAATTGTAGCTCCGATCGCTGCAAGTACTCGATTCATGGGCATAGTTACCAAATCGAGCTGATTTTAGAAGCGCACCGCCTCGATCACGGGCAAATGGTGTATGATTTTGGGCTGTTAAAATCATCGATTAAAGACATCATTGATAGTTTTGATCATGCTATTTGTTTTTGGGATAAAGATGACCCCGACTATATTGACGCCTGCAAAAAATTTAGCGCGCGCTGGATTAGTTTGCCTGTTTCGCCCTCGGCAGAGCAGTTTAGCCGCGTGGTGTTTTTTTGGGCAAGAGAAATCTTAAAACAAACCCAAATGCAAAACGGCGAAACCGATGTCAAAGTGTATTCCGTCATCGCCCACGAAACAGCGACAGGTTATGCACAGTGCTTTGAAGACGATGTCGATAATGCCCAAATGGGCGCGTTGACGCTGGGTGATTTTGAATTTAGCGAGCAAGTAAAAGCCGAATGGCATGACCCCTTGATGTATGACAAATTAAAAAAAGGCGAAAAATTTGTCAATCCGACAGTGGTTTTACAAGTTGACTAAGCTGTTGGTATCTGACGGGGTTGTTGTAACGATTTTTGATTCAGGACAAACATGGGGCAAGCTGGGAAAATCGACATGAATAAAACTATCCTCTTAAAATCCGAAACCGACACCCAAGCCTTAGCTAAAGAGCTTGCCGAGATGAATTTAACCGGTAGCGTTTGGCTGTCGGGTGATTTGGGTGCGGGCAAGACCACGCTTACCCGCTATTGGCTACAGGCAATGGGTCATACAGGCGCGGTAAAAAGTCCGACTTTTACCCTGGTTGAACCTTATCGTATTACGCAGGACGATGGTACAATTAAGCCGGTTTACCATGCCGATTTATACCGCCTCAATGATCCTGAAGAATTGGAATTTATCGGTTTTTATGAATATCAAGATGAGCCAAATAGTTTGGTGATTATTGAATGGGCGAGTCGTGCAGCAGGCTATTTGACGCCGCCCAATGCCACCCTTGATATCAAACGCCTGGATGACGAACAACGAGAAGTGACGATAAGTTTTGCCTGACAACCGTATTCATAAATTATCCCCACTGCTTATCAACCAAATCGCCGCTGGCGAGGTAGTGACGCGTCCTGCTTCTGTGGTCAAAGAACTGATTGAAAATGCTATCGATGCCAACGCTACTCATATTCGAATCGATATCGAACAAGGCGGGCTTGGGTTGATTCAAATTAGTGACAACGGCATGGGAATTCATCCTGATGACATGACGCTTGCAGTCACTCGCCATGCCACCAGTAAACTTGCTAATGTCAGCGAGTTGGTTGGTATTCATAGTTTAGGCTTTCGCGGCGAGGCACTAGCGAGCATTGCGGCGATATCGCATCTGACATTAACCAGTAGTCACAATGACAGCGGTGTAGGGCAGCAGCTGAGCGTGAGCGGTAGTGAGGTAAGCCAAGCTACTATTCGTCCTATCGTAAAACATCGCGGCACGTGTGTCAGCGTTCGCGATTTGTACTTCAATGTGCCAGGCAGACGCTCGCACCTAAAAAGTATCGCCACAGAATTTGCCCATATTGAACAAGTCGTGCAGCGATTAGCGATTAGTTTTGCCGATGTGCAGATTGAATTATATCATCAAGACAAGTTGCGTTTTAGCTTGACGCAGTCAGCCCAAGCCCCTCACCAAAATTTAGAGGGTGCTGCATTGCCTTTTTTGCCCGCGTTTAGTTTGGCGCGGCTTGAACAAGCGTTAAATTTGCCATTGGCTGACATTGCACAGCCATTTTATTTATCGCTGCAAGGTTTACAAGCACAGGCAGAGGATTTAAGGGCCCAAGTCACTGGCTGGTTTTTTATCGCCCATAAAAATAATCTGCCAAAACTGATTTATATCAATCATCGTTTGGTCAGTGATTTGGCGATTAGTCAAGCCATACAAAAAGTGGGTCGCAAGCTAGGGATTGGCATCGATAATTCGCTACAAATGGGCTATGCGTTGTCTTTTGAGCTGCCTGCCGAGTGGATAAATGTCAATATTCACCCGAGTAAACAACAAGTCAAAATCCAGCCATTGACCAATATATTAGCTTGGTTGTCTCAGCATATGCTAGAGCAATTGCAGCCTAAAATGACTGAGTTAAATACCCTGCAACGGCAAGCTTGCGTGACAAAAACTGATGACAGTAACGTCGATAAATTTCAAAAATTGCCTGCAGGTGAAGCTACGTCCATTCAGTATATAAAGACCGGTGAGATAAAGACGGGTGAGAAACCCAACGCCACCCATGAGCTAACCCATGTTGCCGAAAATCAGTCGATTTATCAGGTGGCAAGAAAGGGTGCTGTTGATAGGTTAACGGATAGCGACTCGATACAGCTAGTAACCTTATTTGAAAACAAGCATGAATTTGAAAGACAGCATCAATGTGAAAACCAGCATCAAACTTTTGCTTTAATTTTTTGGCAAGGATATTTTTATCTGATTGATTTACAATATCATCATATAGACAGTGATGATAAAGCCTATGTTCAATCTTATTTGAATCAAGCTGATTTTACCCAAATTGCCGATAATGCCATTCGAGTCAGTGAAACTGACATGCTACAATGGCTGCTGTCGCATTCGCATTTACCTAATCGCTAGTAACCTTAACAATCCCCAGAATAAGCTATGATAACAGCCGATAAACAAGACGTGATTTGCCTTATAGCACCTACTGCCAGTGGTAAAACAGCGTTAGCGTATGAACTTTACGAAACAGGCAAATATCGTCTTATTTCGGTAGATTCTGCCTTGATTTATCGGGATATGAATATCGGTACTGCCAAACCGACACGTGAAGAATTGGCAAAGTATCCGCATGCGCTCGTTGACATCATCAGTCCTGAGCAAAGCTACAGCGTTGCCCAGTTTGTAAGCGATGTGGACTATCATATCAATCTTGCTCATCAGCAAAATAAAACACCTGTGCTGGTGGGTGGAACCATGATGTACTATATGGCACTGATTCAAGGTATCAATGATATCCCAGCAACCTTGCCTGAGATTCGCCAACAAGTCACCCAATTGATTGCCGAGCAGGGGATTGAACAGCTACATGCTTATTTAACCCAGGTAGATCCCATCCTTGCTAAGCAACTCAAAACCACAGACACCCAAAGAATTGGCAGAGCGGTCGAAATCTATCTACAAACAGGTAAGCCATTAAGCGCTTGGCAGAATCAGCCCGCTAGGGCGTTAGCCGACAATCCACATCAGCGTTGGCAAATTTTAGCCGTGATGCCAGATCGTGATTGGTTACACAAGCGCATCGCACTTCGGTTAGATATCATGTGGCAACAAGGCTTTTTGCAGGAAGTGATTGCCCTGCGACAACGATATCACCTCAGGGCTGATCTGCCATCCATGCGCTGCGTTGGCTATCGGCAAGCTTGGGATTTTTTAGAAAAAATACAAAATACAACATTGTTTACATATGACAATAATGAAGAAAATTTTCATGATGATGTGGCGCGTTTTTTACTAAACACGCACAGCTCCCCAATTCAAGATTATAGACAAACTATGCAAAATGAGGCATTATATGCTACAAGGCAGCTAGCAAAACGCCAATATACATGGATGCGTAAGCTGGTTAGCACACAACAATTGGTTGAGCGTTTTGATATCAGACCCTTGGCAACTATTGATCAAGCAAGAAATTTGCTAATAAAAACAAGTTAACAGCAGTGACATGCTTGGGTGATACTATTTGAGTGCTTATCTAATATGGTGATTCGACAATCCATATTAAGCTAATAAGGTATAATTAAAAATTCGTTTAAAAATATAATAATTTAACCAACTTTCTGTTTATTTCTGGGAGAAACCTATGTCAAAAGGTCAAACACTACAAGACCCTTTCTTAAACTCTTTACGTAAAGACCGTATTCCAGTGTCTATTTTTTTAGTCAATGGCATCAAACTTCAAGGTCAAATCGAATCTTTCGATCAATATGTGGTATTACTCAAAAACACCGTCAGTCAAATGGTCTACAAACACGCCATTTCAACGGTAGTACCTGCCCGTAATCCCCGTTCAGCCACGCCAATGCCAGGGGCAAGTGGCTACGGTCAATCTAGCCAAATGGGCTTTGGTCAAACAGGCGGTTTTGAACCACAAGGCTATGGCGCAAATCGCACAGGGTTTGCTAATCGTGGGGGCTTTGGTGACCGCGGCTTTGATGGTGGTTATGACAATGACCCACGTGGCTATTCGCACGAGCGTACAGGGTTTGCCCAAGCACCGTATGATCGCAGTGGTTTTACTGACCGTGGTTTTGATAGCGGCTATGACACTATGAATTTTGAGCCTGCCAAAGATGATACTAATTTTGACGATGATGCCAACGGCAATGGTGAAGACAAGTTTTAATTTTAAATTCCAAACATGATATTACGTGGCGAACCCTATCAGTGTTCGCCATTTTTTATAGCTTATCTTCTATAGTGTATTTGAGGCTGATTGAGCAATGCATAGATTGTTAATATAAACTCGATGAAATGTTGTCAAAATATGTATTTTCGGACTTATCCCGTGAATATTGGCTTAAATTGCGCTATGATACAGTTTGAAAAAGTTTAAATTTTAGCTTTTAAGGTTGCTGATGGCTGAGCGATTAAGCGCACAAAAAGTGATTTTGAAAAATTAGTGAGGAATTATCTTGGATGCATCGGTTGATTATTTAAAGCATGCCAAAGACGCTATCAAAACAGAACAACATGCTTTAGATTTGCTGATTGAACAGCTAGATGAACGATTTGTGACCGCTTGCCATTTGATCGAAAACTGTCAGGGGCGTGTGGTGGTGACAGGCATGGGTAAGTCAGGGCTCATTGGTCGCAAAATTGCGGCGACTTTTGCCTCAACGGGAACGCCGTCTTTTTTTATGCACCCTGGTGAAGCAGGTCATGGCGACTTAGGCATGTTGGTCAAAGGCGATGTGTTAATTGGCATCTCAAACTCAGGTGAGTCAGATGAAATCCGCACGTTACTGCCTGTGGTAAAAAAACTGGGCATTCCGCTCATTAGTATCAGCCGTGACAAACGCGGTATTTTGCCAAGATCTGCCGATGTGGCTTTGACTTTAGGGGCATCTGAAGAAGCATGTCCCCTTGGTTTGGCACCGACATCAAGTACCACAGCTACTTTGGCGCTAGGAGATGCGTTAGCGGTAGCACTAGTGCATAGTAAGCATTTTACCTCAGAAGATTTTGCTTTATCGCACCCTGCGGGGGCATTGGGTCGCAAATTATTAACCCAAGTGAAGGACTTGATGCATGTAAATAACCTGCCAACCATTGACGAGCATTCGACGCTTAACGAAGCCTTGTTTAGTATGACGGGTGGCAGACTGGGGATGACGGTAATTACCAATGCGAATAATCAAGTCGTGGGTGTATTCACCGATGGCGACTTGCGCCGTGGCTTAGCGCGCCAGTTGGGACTTGATACGCCGATTAGTCAGGTGATGTCAACCAATCCAAAGTCCGTCAATCCTGATGTGCGTGCGTCTGATGCGCTGACATTAATGAATGAACAAAAGATAAATCAGCTATTAATCATTAATGATGATAAGACTTTAGCGGGTATTTTGACCTTGCATGAGCTATTGCATGCGGGTGTGAATTAATAGGCTTAAAATAACTACTTTTAAAGTAACTAGGCTTACAATAATAAGGATAAGGTCATGCAAAGTCTGCTCACTAAAGCAAAAAACGTTAAACTATTGGTCATGGATGTGGATGGTGTGCTCTCTGATGGAAAAATTATCTATGATGCCAACAGTGTTGAAACCAAAAGCTTTAATGTTCAAGATGGCTTTGGTATTCAGCGTATTCACCAAGCAGGTATTCAAACTGCCATTATAACGGGTCGCACTAGCGCCATTGTCACGCATCGCGCCAAAGAATTAAAAATTACCCATCTCGTGCAAGGGCGGGAAGACAAATTGACGGCGCTCAATGAATTGTTAGCTAATATTGGTATCTCGCTAGCAGAATGTGCGTATATCGGTGATGATTGGCCAGATATCAAAGCCTTGCAATCCGTCGGATTTGCTGTAGCAGTGGCAAATGCCAATGGTGAGGTCATCAAACGTGTGGATATGGTTACCACGCGCTCAGGCGGAGAAGGGGCAGTTCGTGAGTTATGTGATTTGATTTTAAAAGCAACGGGTCATTACGATGATATTTTGGCCAGTTATGTGGTTTAGGTCATATAACTTGGTTTAAGGGATTTATGCTAAGGGATTTGTTCTAAGTGATTTTTTTTGAAAGTGGTTTAGTTTAAGTGATTTGTTTTAAGTGATTTGGCGTATGCGGCTTAGTGTGGTAACGTCCATTTTTATCAAATTTTTTGGCAATGTTAGGTGGCAATCGTGTCAACAAAAACGCTATTTATTTTAGGCTTATTATTTATTATCGTATCGGCCTATTTTTATGCGCAAAACGATGCTCGCTTGACCCAAGTATCACTCAAACCGACCGATATTGATTACCAAGCAGAGCAAATCAAAGCGCTACAAACGACGGAAACAGGTAGTGTTGGCTATCAGTTAACAGCGGCGCAGGTAACCCATTACCAAAATGCCAATACCGCCGTGATGTCCAAGCCACAGATTGTTATCCGTCCAAAAAATGAGCGTGAAGTAACCTTGGTGGCAGACCAAGCACAATTGGATGAAAATAAGCAGATTGCCAAACTGATAGGTAACGTGACCTTAACCAGCGTTCCGTTGCTCACCCAAAATACCAGTATGTTGAATTTGCCTGTTAAAATGATAGGTAAAAACTTTGTCGGTGACTTGGTCAATAATACAGTAATGACTAATGAACCGCTTACCTTTATCCATGGGAATAATCGGTTTGATGCCAAACGATTTAGTGGTGACTTGGCAACGGGTGATTACGGTTTTGGACAAGTGAGTGTGATGATTCAACCTGCACAGTAGCTAACCCTAACCCTAACCCTATCTCTATGGAGTAGAGTGGCTACTGTTAAGATAGTCATTCAGTTGCGATGTTGACGGGATTCAATTGAGTATCAAAAATCTTTAACTTCGGTGCTAATTTAATCTATATTGTTGATTTTAAAATTTTTATATAAAAGGTTTAACATGATTGTGGTGAAGACTCGACAATTAATAATGGCTGGCGGTGTGTTAGTTGCTGGCATCCTTGCGGCATCGAACGTGGCAAACGCCTTGCCATCAGACGCCAATGAGCCGATTCGGTTGTTGGCAGACAAAGCGACGTACAGTGAGCGCTCTGGGGTGACAAGCTATACAGGCAACGTCACCATTACCCAAGGCACGCTCAAAATGGCGGCGGATAATTTAACCGTCAATTTGACGCCAACCCGCGCCATCGAAAGTGCAGTCGCAACAGGGCGTCCTGCCACTATCCAACAAATTGTGACACAAGAGAAGGGCTTGGCGAAAGGTCAGGCGAATCGAATTGATTACAATGTCAAAACAGGGCTTGTCACCCTCACGGGTAATGCGCGTTTGACCCAAAATGGCGGTAGTTTTTCTGGCAATGTCATTCATTACAGTCTAAAAGTGGGGGATATTGAGGCAAAAGCAGGGAATAACCAACGTGTTGAACTGGTATTTCCGCCACAAGCGAGCAACCGT
>ERZ501013.175-NODE-175-length-10700-cov-29.139220_pt1 | contig 10700 bp, 9 predicted proteins | sample MGYA00248834_ERZ501013 | MGnify/ENA primary metagenome ERZ501013 (study PRJEB25958, sample SAMN03398545) | human skin metagenome | study: EMG produced TPA metagenomics assembly of the Human Skin Microbiome Metagenome (human skin metagenome) data set.
CACCCCCGGCACCGAGGCCACCTGCGCAACACTCTCAGACAAGCTCGCACTCCTGACCGTTCTCGACAGGAGCGCATCATGGACCAACCCAGCAATCTTCTCATGACCGACCACATTCGGATGGTACCAATTCTTTTCATCTTGACTTGGCTCTGACAATATGACGCCATTTCCATTATATGAGTAGCCAGCGGTCTCAAAGACGGCGTTGATCCAACGTTGCGGATTCTGGTCACCGTTATGAACCAGCGGTTCGGGTTCGTGGGTGTTGAACAGGCTGGTGGTGGGGGCGTAGGTCACTTTGAGGGCATGGGTTTTGTTCCAGGCCTTGACTGTGGCGGTTTGTTTGGTGCGGAATTCGTCCTCGGCGGCCCGCACCCGAGTAGACGGCACGTCGCTTCCCGGGGCATCACGGTCCGCCCGGATGAGGTAGGGGTATCCGATCAGGATGACCCGTGTGTGAGCCGGATCGGCCAGCCGCTGCTGAATATGCGACAACAACGTCGTCGTTTTCGTCATCGTGGCATCAATCTTCTTGCGTGACGCATCAACAGAGCCGCCACATTCGGCTGCTGACCACACTCTTTCAATGAAGCAGTTTTCGACGACGCTGGTGAAGTCTAGGTCGTTGCCTCCGGCGGTCATGAGGACCACATGTGTGTGGGGATCCATTCCGTCGGCCTGACTGACAATAGTGTGGTCCCCGGTAGTGATTTGGGCGCCACTCCAGGCCCGCACATCAGTCTGAAACGTGGTATCGTCCCCGAACTCCCGATTCAACCGGCGCGTAAGCACCGAACCATAATTCTTAGGGCTGCGATACGACCCATCAGCCGGATACCCATCAACCAAGGTTCCGTTGCCTGCCGAGTAGGAGTCTCCCAGCACAGTCATCTTCACCAACCGGCGAGGCGGCACCCACCCATCAACCGTGACCGCCCGAGCCGGATTAGCACCAATAGTGTCCAACGACTGCAAACCCCGCAACACCGGAACCGCCTGCACCGTCGCCATCATCGTCCACGCGGGACTAACGACATTACTTGGGAACGAGCCGTCAACCTGCTGCTGACCGGCCAGCCACGCCTGACCCTTGACAGCCTGGTCTTTGTGGTTCGCGTCACCGGCCCGATACAAACCCGGTGCCACTCGCGTCGTCGCACGCACATTCGCACCGTGGTCTGGCCAACCCCACCCATCTGTCTGACGATCGGCATCCAACCGTTTGACAAGCGCCGCCTTGACAGCCGTAATCCCCTCCTGACCGTATGCTGTAGACACCACATGCGACAGGGCGGCGAGCATAAGACCATCAGTACTCGGATAATTCCGCCCGGGACGCGCCGAGACATAGTCGGTGATCGACTTGAATAGCTTCTGCGGGATCGGTTTGCCCAGCCGCTCCAACGCGATCATGTCCAACGCCTGATGAAACGGGCGCTCCTTGAGTGCCGAATCCGGCAACGACGTCACCGGCTTAGCGTAATCAGTTCCCCCATAGGTGGTCGGCTCGCCAGCTGCCAGCAAGGTGATCGTCACCTTCGCACACCCACCCACATTCTTAGAAGTGCAATACGACGGCCCCTTAGCCTTAATATCTTTCTTGATCATGCCGAAAAGCTTCGCATCGGTCTTGCCGGCACAAATCAACGCCAGCGCCCCGTCCAACTCCGGACCCAAATCACCCTTCGTCAGATCAGCACTATGCCCGTTAATGTAGTCGGCTGCCTTACCGGCCTGGGCAGCGTAATCGGCGGGTTTCGGCCCACCCGCTGCTAGAGCCGAGACAGGCACCCCCCACCGTGCCAGTCACCACCGCAGCCACCACCAGCGAGCCCAACACTCGCCTACGTTTCGTTGTTGCTGCTTCTATCATCTTGTCCCTCCACGGAAACGTCCCGAGGGGACTCCACAGACAACACAGACGTTCACGCGTCGATGCCGACCCCGTAACCCGCAACGGAACCCCACACCACCCCCACGTGACCTGGTACCCCGACTCCCACACCACACAGGCATGGTCACGGTTACGCGACAGTGCCGGACTCCCACCAGCTTCCCCACACCACCTAGGCATCAACCCACCCATTAGGCCGACAGCGAACATAGTACCTCCCACCAAGGTCACCCCCACATCGACCGGGCAGCAGCACTCAGAACCGCGAGGTACCGACGTTAGAATCGCGGTCGGCCTCGCCTCAGGGAGTTGTCAGCTCTGCACTTGCCAGGTGTCGCTGCCGAGTAGCAGCTGTTGCAGCGCGGCGTTACGGGAGCCAGGGTCGGTCGCATCCCCGGAAGCCAGTTTCACTTGGGCGCGAGCCTGATCGTCATAGGTGGGGCGGTCTACGTCGTAGAAGATCCCGACCGGGGTCTGGGTGACGACGGTGCCGTCGTCCAAGTGCGCCAACTCGAAGGCCAGCGACGGGTCGGCGCGATGGGAGTCGTGAACGAGCACGTGGTCCATGCCCACCTCGGCGACGTCAGCCACCGTTAACTCGCCGCTTACGGGGTCGCGCACCACGCCGCGGGAATTGTCAGCTCCGACGAGCACCGGCTCCCCATCAACCAGTCGGATGAGGTGCTGGGTGGCCTCGGGCCCCTTGTAGTCATCGAACGCCCCGTCATTGAAGATCGGGCAGTTCTGATACATCTCGACAAACGAGGTGCCCCGATGCTTGGCGGCGGCGGTGAGTACCTGGGCGAGATGCTTCCGATCAGAGTCGACGGCACGAGCTACGAAGGAGCAGCCCGCCCCCAACGCCACTGCCAACGGGTTGAACGGTGCGTCGATCGACCCCATCGGGGAGGACTTCGTAACTTTGCCAGCCTCCGAGGTAGGGGAGTACTGACCCTTCGTCAGACCGTAAATCCGGTTGTTAAACATGAGAATCGTCAGGTTGACGTTGCGTCGCATGGCGTGGATGAGGTGATTACCCCCGATCGACAGCGCGTCGCCGTCGCCAGTGATGACGAACACGGCCAGGTCGGGACGCGACACCGCCACACCCGTCGCAATAGCCGGGGCACGGCCATGGATCGAGTGCATACCGTAAGTATTCATATAATACGGGAAGCGGGAGGAACAGCCGATCCCCGAGATAACGACGGCGTTCTCTTTGGCGATACCCAGGTTGGGCAGCACACCCTGGAAGGTGGACAAGATCGCGTAATCGCCACATCCGGGGCACCAACGCACCTCCTGGTCAGAGGCGAAGTCCCGACGCTTGAGCGGCTCAATCGCCAACGGCACATCCGCCAGGCCGGCGGGACGATCCTCGGTGGTGATGTCAGTCATCTCAGGCCTCCCTCGTATCGTCGCTACCCTTGCTGTCACCACAGTGGCGACACAACTCATCGCACAGGTCCACCGGCGAGATTGGTAGCCCGCGCACCCGCGAGATCGTCTTGACGTCGATGAGGTACTTCGAGCGCAACAGCATCGCGAATTGGCCGGTGTTCATTTCGGGGACGACGATCTGCCGGTATCGACGCAACACGTCACCCAGATCCTCCGGTAGCGGGTTAAGGTGGCGCACGTGAGCCTGGGCGATGGACAGGCCGCGAGCACGTACTCGGCGTACGGCGGCGGTGATCGGGCCGTACGCGGAACCCCATCCGAGCACGAGCACGTCGGCGTCACCGGAAGGATCGTCGACGGCAGTCGGAGGAATGGTCTTTGCGATGCCTTTCACCTTGGCAGCCCGAGTGGCCACCATCTCCTCGTGGTTGGCCGGGTCATAGGAGATCGCGCCGGTGTGGGCTGACTTCTCCAGACCACCGACGCGGTGCTCCAGACCTTTGGTGCCGGGCAGCGCCCACGGACGCGCTAAGGTTTGCGGGTCACGGCGGTAAGGCATAAACCGCGGCGAGCCGTCGGCAGCGGTGGTGTTCGGCTCGGTCGCGAAATGGGGGTCAATGCGCGGGATCTCAGCCAGATCAGGCACCTTCCACGGCTCCGCACCGTTGCCAAGGTAGCCGTCAGAAAGCATGATCACGGGGGTGCGATAGGTCACCGCGATACGGCAAGCCTCCAGCGCAGTGTCGAAGCAATCCGACGGGGACTTCGCTGCGAGCACCGGGACGGGAGATTCGCCATTGCGTCCAAACATTGCCTGTAGCAGGTCGGCCTGCTCAGGTTTGGTCGGCATACCGGTGGAGGGTCCGGCGCGCTGCACGTCGACGACCACCAGCGGCAGCTCCGTCATGACGGCCAAGCCGATGGCCTCGGACTTGAGGCTCATGCCGGGGCCCGACGTCGTTGTCACGCCCAGCGAACCGGAAAAGGAAGCACCGATGGCAGAACTGACCCCAGCGATCTCGTCCTCGGCCTGGAAGGTGACGACGTTGTGGGCCTTGCGCTTAGACAGCTCGTGGAGGATGTCGGAGGCCGGGGTGATGGGGTAGGAGCCTAAGAACAGCTGCAGCCCGGCCCGGTTGGCACCCGTGATGAGACCGTACGCGGTGGCGAGATTGCCGGTGACCTGACGGTAGGTGCCTTCGGGCATCGGGGCCGGGGCCACCTCGTAGCGCACCCGGAATAGTTCGCACGTCTCGCCGTAGGCATGCCCGGCCTTGAGCGCGGCAAAGTTGGCGTCCCGAATGTCCGGCTTGGAAGCGAACTTGCTAGCTAGGAACTTCTCCGAGGGGCCGAGGGGACGTCCGTATAGCCAGGTCAGCAGTCCGAGGGCGAACATGTTTTTGGCGCGCTCAGAATTCTTGCGGCCAAGGTTGAAAGGTTCGACGGCAGCTACGGCCAGCCCGGTGAGGTTGAGCTCGACGACCTGGTAGGACTCCAGCGTGCCGTCATTGCGCGGATCCTCGGTGTATCCGGCTTTTTTGAGATTTTTCGCGGTGAACTCGGCGGAGTCGAGGATGATGAGTCCGCCGCGGCGGATGTCGCCGAGGTTCGCGGCCAAGGCGGCGGGGTTCATGACGACCAAGACGTCAGGTTGGTCACCCGGGGTGGCGATGTCGTAATTGGCGAAGTGCACCTGGAAACTTGAGACGCCGGGGATCGTGCCCTGGGGGGCGCGGATCTCGGCAGGGAAGTTCGGCAAGGTCGAAATGTCGTTGCCATGGATGGCGGACTCGGCGGTGAAGCGGTCGCCGGTCAACTGCATGCCGTCGCCGGAATCGCCGGCGAATCGAATGACTACTCGGTCGAGGGGCTGGACCTCTCGCTCGTCAGTGGTGTGATGTGCCGTGTCGGTGGAAGGCACTCTGACCTCTTTTCTCGTCGCGGGATTCCGTTGTTGACGTGTCATATGGGTGGCGGACGACCGCACCGACGATGCGCGTCTGGATGCTTCGGAACCAGCTACTAACGCTACCATCGAGCCTTTGCTTATCGAACTTCGGTCCCGGCTGCGCGCTGCCACGCGAATGTGATGAACAGTATCCTCGGTAGGATGACCTGGTGAAGTTCATCGACTGGTTCGCCGACGGATCCGTGTACGTCGTCGACCTCGCGCTGGCCTGCTGTGGGGTCGAGAGTGGGGCTGCCGTGTTGGCCAACGCTCCGGTGCGCGAAGAGATCCCAGACGGCGCCCCGATAGTGGTGCTCGTTTCCGGGACGGTGACAACTGGTCTGGCGCCCGTGGTGTCTGACACTGTCCATGAACTCAAGCGCAACCATCCCGTTGACGTGGTGGCTTTTGGAGCGTGCGCCTGTGCAGGCGGACCGTACTGGGATTCAGCTGGTGTTGTCGCTGGACTTCCGGATGCGGGGGTCGACGCCGATCACTGGATTCCGGGCTGTCCCCCCGGACCTGAAACGCTCACCGGGTTGTTGGCCTCGTCCCGGGAGGCCGCATGACGACCAGCGATGTCCCTGCAATCGGCTGGCACGACGCTGTTGCCCAGGCGGTGTCCACTCACCCGTGGCTGGCTCATCTGACGGCCATCGACGGGACAGGGGAGCGCGGCCAGGATCCCGACATCATCGTGGTTTGTCGCCTCGAGAATCATGACGGCGACGACGTGACTATCTCCACCCGTGTGCCTCGTGACGGCGGGACCTTGGACTCGATTGTCGGCGTGCTGGCCGGGGCATCCTGGTATCAGCGGGAGATCCACGACTTTTTTGGTGTGAGGTTTGTCGGCCCTGGGGCAGATGATCGTGCCCTCCTTGTCCACGATGCACCGAAACCGCCCCTGCGCAAGGAAGCTGTGTTGGCGCAGCGAGCTGACACCGTGTGGCCGGGTGCGGCTGACCAGGCTGGCTCGAAGTCCGCGAGTCGACGTCTGCCGGTCGGCGTTCCTGACCCTGAGACGTGGCGGCGTATCAAAGACGGTGAGGATATTCCGGATGCCGAGGTCATCGCGGCCATGTCTGGCCGGCGCCCGCGATCAGCTGCCCGTCGAATGGCAAGCACGGCGTCAGGCAGGCAGGCATGAGACATTCGGCTATCAACCTTGACGTCGACGCGTGCACCTCCTGCATGATCTGTGCCCGCGAGTGTCCGGCTTGGTGCATCACCATCGACGCTCACCACGAAGCGGTTCCGGACTGCGATGCTCGCCGTCCCCGCACGGTAGCCGTTCTCGACGAGTTCGCTATCGACTGGGGGCTGTGCATGTATTGCGGCATGTGCATCGAGTCCTGCCCGTTTGACGCCCTGTCCTGGAGTGACAAGCGTGTTTCGGAATCGTTGTCGCGCACCGATTTGGTCAGCGCGTGGGGATTGGACGGTGATCGGTGAAGCAGCCGGTTGGGCGGCGGCGACGGATCAGATGGCTTGCCTATGTGCGCGCCTGGAGGTCCTGGTCGGTCCTGGAAGGGCTGGTCGGGACGATTCTCATCACGGCCGGATCACTGACCCCGGCCTATCTGCCACTGAACTCGCCATGGTGGTCTCGACTAAACGAGGCTGGTTTACGCGGATCAACGTGGCGTATCGTCGGGACCTTGCTTGTCCTCGTCGGCGTTGGTTTGCTGGTCGATTCCTGGCTGCGCCTGCGGCCTGGTCGCGAGCCGCGTGACCTTACTGCGGAACCGCTGCCGAAGCATGCGCGTCGATGCTTTAAACACCTTCCAGGTATTCGTGCTGGACTACACCCGTGGGCTGTACTCGGCGTGTGGGGTCTGCCTTTCCTACTCGCTCCACCCATCTTCAGCCACGACGCCTACTCCTATGCTGCCCAGGGCTGGCTGCTGGAAAACGGCATCAGCCCCTATGAGGGGTATCCCGGGTTGCTACCTGGGGCCTTCGCCGACCAAGTTGCCCAGGAATGGCGTTATACCAAGACCCCCTACGGTCCTTTAGCCCTCGTCGTCCAACATGGGATCGTCCACCTCACTGGGGACAATCCCTACTGGTCGTCGGTCTTTATGCGTGTTCCGGCTCTCTTAGGCGTTATCGCTATAGGGTTGTTGTTGTCCCGGGTGGCGCGTCGAGTCGGACGAGACCCGCACTTTGCAGCCTGGTTCTCCACCCTCAACCCCATCCTCGTGGTGGACTTCATCGGGGGAGCACATAATGACGCCCTCATGATGGGGCTGGTTGTTATCGGGTTGTGGATTGCTTGCATGACGAGCTGGTCATGGGCGATTGGCGCGGTACTTGTCGGGGGCGCGGCGGCCGTCAAACAGCCGGCATTTATGGTCGCAGTTGCTCTGCCGCTGATCCGTCATCCTATGGCGTCGTGGCATCCGCGCCACCTTTTCCCGGCTTTGGGGCGAACGGTAGGGTCCCTCACTATCTCGGTGGCTGTTTTTTCGGGTATTTCGTGGGCATCGGGTTTAGGGTTTGGCTGGTACCACGCCGTCAACGTTCCTGGTATGGTGTTGACGGTGTCGCCCTTCACTCTGGTCGGCATGGGTGTGCGAATGGTGCTTGGTTCCTTTGGCGCACATCAAGCAGCGGCAGCTGTCATTCCGATTTCTCAGGCCATTGGCATGCTCGTCGGTGTGTTTCTGTTGGTGGTCATGGCCGTCCGGTTGCTACCGTGCAAGCCGCTGTCTTTCCTGGCGCTGGGATTTCTTGCCGTGGCATTATGTGCCCCAGCACTGCATTCCTGGTATGTGCTGTGGGGGGCGCTGCTACTGCCCCTGATCGACGAAGCTGCCCGCTTCGTTCGCCCTGCGGTGTGGACCACCGTCATCATGTTGTCCTTCGATGCGGTCAACCTGTCCTGGCGCAATAGTGCCGCAGCTCTTGGTGTTGCGCTGGTCCTGGTGCTGGCGGCCCGCCTGGTGTGGCACGAACACAGCCTGGGACAAGGGTGGACGCACAAAGACGTTCACGTTCCGCACCCCACAAGGTCCATTGACTGTTAGAGCGCCCGGTATGCAGCGGATAGTTCGATGGCGGTAGCCGTGGTTGTTGGGAGCGGAAAGTGACGACGCGAGTTCTTGACGTGGCAGGCTGGGGATATGGATGAGGTGAAGATCAGCGGTACCGACGATGTCACGATCATCTTGGACCGTCCCCGAGCGATCAACTCGTTATCTGGTGAGATGCTGGGGGCTATTGGGGAGGCCGTCAAGGGATCGCCGCGCAGCATCGATCTATCCGGTGCGGGAGAGCGCGGCTACTGTTCGGGAGCTGACATTCGCGAGCTCAGATCGTTGGTATTAAAGGATCCCGAGGCCGCTGGTGACTGGTTGGATGGTGAGTACGACGTTGACGCTGCCATTGCTGAGGTGCATTCGGGGACCGCGCATCTGCATGGCATTTCCATGGGCGGCGGGCTTGGGTTGGCACTGCGCCTTAAGCGGGTCGAGGCTCGCGACGACCTCGTCCTTGCGATGCCGGAAACGGGTATTGGTCTATGGCCTGACGTGGGTGCGTGTTTCGAGCTCTCTCGGGCCCCGCGCCTTGTCGGCCGCCATATAGCCATGACCGGGGCCTTCATCGATGCGGCTTCGGCGCTGTGGGCCGGTTTGGTAGATGAGGTCGTCGACGCCGACGGCGAGCCCGTTGACGTCGATCCGGTCGCTTGTCAGTTGGCGCGCGATGCGGTGTGGATTCAGGAGTGTTATGACACTGATGATCCCGTCGAGGTGTGTCGTCGATTGGCTGATCGTCCCGAGCCGGCCGCGCGTAAGACGGCTGAGCACATCGCGACGCGCTGTCCGTTGTCGGTAGCTGTCGCATTGGCCGCTGTCGTGAGGGCTGAATCCGCGTCAGGTCTTGGCGAGGTGTTGGAGACTGATCGTGCTCTGGGGCGGTCCTTTATGCGCAATTCGGACTTTTGTGAGGGGGTGCGCGCCCAGCTGGTCGACAAGGACCGCAACCCGCATTGGTCCCACGAGAGCGTGGCTGACGTGCCCGCTCGTCAGGTTGAGGGGATGTTCGACCCGTCCTGACTTACAGGTCATAGTCGACGACTACTGCTGCGTGGTCGGAGGTGCGCTCGGAGTAGGAGGGGTCACGATCAATCTCGGCCGTGATGGCTTTGCTCGCCAACTCTGGTGACGCCAGGTGGTAGTCGATACGCCAGCCCGCGTCATTAACGAAGGCCTTGCCGCGCCAGCTCCACCACGAGTAGGGCCCGTTGGTGTCGGGGTGCTGGGCGCGCACAACGTCAATGAGGGTGTCGGGGGACAGGATGGTGTCAAACCACTGCCTCTCTTCGGGTAGGAATCCCTCATTGCGCTGGTTGGCTTTCCAGTTCTTGAGGTCGGCGTTTTCGTGGGCGATGTTGAAGTCACCCATAACGAGGAAGTGACGGCCTTGGGTGGTGCATTCTTGGCGGCGTCGGACTAGGTGGTCGCGGAACCCTGTCAGGAAGGCCATTTTGCGGTCCTGCTTGGCGATGGTTTTCTCGTTGGCTGGATCCGGGGTGGCGCCTTTGGGCAGGTAGAGGCAAGCGACGGTGAGGGGAGTATCGGCCAGGTCGACCTCGATGTAACGTCCCTCGTCGGCGAAGGGCAGCAATTCGGTGGGGAGGCCGTCGGTGTTGCCTGTGAGTGCCTGTGCGGGTGTAGGAGCCTGGCCGGGTGCCATGACGAGGTGGGTTCCCCAGGACCGGACCTCGGCCGGGGCTGTACGGGTGAGGAGAGCGACGCCGTTGCGTCCGGCCAGCGAGCCGGGTGCCCAGGAGACGTGACGGTCGCCGAAGGCTCCTTCGGGTAGGTCGGCAGGACGGCAACGCACTTCTTGCAGTCCGATTACGTCGCAGTCACGAGCCTCCATCCTCTCGGAGAATCCCCGCTTCAGGGCAGCTCGGATACCGTTGATGTTGAAGCTGGCGATGCGCATATGCAGGAGTGTGTCACACGCGGAGTACGGAGGCGGTTGTCCTGGGCGATCTCGTGCAACCGGTGACGTCTCTGGTGGTGGGTGGTACGAGTGCGGCCTGATTCACATACCAATTGGTCATGACTGCGGCCTGCCTGCTAATATTATCGATCGCTGGTTAACGCCAGCACGGCAGGTTGCCCGAGTGGCCAAAGGGAGCGGTCTGTAAAACCGTCGGTTTCGCCTACGTTGGTTCGAATCCAACACCTGCCACGCAACCCCCGGGTCGGATGGATTCGGGGGTTGGTTTCGCCATAACCGGGTCTCGGGCTGACATTGGTCGGTTGGAGATGTGATGAGGCGGGACGGCTCGGTTCGACTGAAAGCCGGTTTCGGGGTTTAATCCCGGGGGTTGAGGAGACTCGGGTTCTGATTTGCCAACGGTCGAAAGCTCGTGTAGTTTTCTCATCCGTTGCCCCTATAGCTCAGTAGGCAGAGCGTCTCCATGGTAAGGAG
>ERZ501013.178-NODE-178-length-10604-cov-20.083231_pt1 | contig 10604 bp, 8 predicted proteins | sample MGYA00248834_ERZ501013 | MGnify/ENA primary metagenome ERZ501013 (study PRJEB25958, sample SAMN03398545) | human skin metagenome | study: EMG produced TPA metagenomics assembly of the Human Skin Microbiome Metagenome (human skin metagenome) data set.
ACGCGACACCTACGGCTGAGTCCGGGGCCGCCCCCCGCGGCGCACGACGGCGTCCCGGACGCGGCGAGGCCATGGGTGCCGCTCTGGCGCGCTCACAGGGTCGGTGACGGCCCGGGAGGCATGGGCGGTCTCCTGCGCACGTCCTGAGCCGTGTCCCTGGCCGCTGAGCGGGTGTTCTCCCGCGGCGGACCCCCGTCGATGCGGGCCCTCGGGGTGTCAGGCGGTACACTGGGACCAGTGAAAGGGGGCCGGCCGTCGTCCGTCCCCCGCCCCCGTGGATCTGCGGGAGCGTGTCGCGTGCCGGTTATGTCCGGGCGGCGTCGCGCGCCTGCGCGCGGGTCGACCCTGCCGCCGACGTCCGAGGAAGTGAGCCACCCGTGGTTGACGCCATGCCCGAGAACCCCGCGGAGGAGCCGACCGCCGCGTCGGCCGCGCCGAACCCGGAGGCCGTGCCGGACGCCGTCGGGCAGCCCGAGACCCCCGTGAAGGACCGGAAGGTGCCCGGTGAGTACGGCGCCAGCGCCATCACCGTGCTCGAGGGCCTCGAGGCCGTCCGCAAGCGCCCCGGCATGTACATCGGCTCCACCGGCCCGCGGGGCCTGCATCACCTCGTGTACGAGGTCGTGGACAACTCCGTGGACGAGGCGCTGGCCGGCTACGCCACCGGCATCGACGTCACGCTGCAGGCCGACGGCGGCGTGCGCGTGGCGGACGACGGCCGCGGCATCCCCGTGGACCTGCACCCCACCGAGGGGAGGCCGACCGTCGAGGTCGTCATGACGATCCTGCACGCCGGCGGCAAGTTCGGCGGCGGCGGCTACGCCGTCTCGGGCGGCCTGCACGGCGTGGGCATCTCCGTGGTCAACGCGCTCTCCCGCCGCGTGGACACCGAGGTCCGCCGTCAGGGGCACGTGTGGCGCATGTCCTTCGCGGACGGCGGCGTGCCCCAGGGCGAGCTGGTGAAGGGGGAGGCCACGGACGCCACGGGCACCGTGCAGACGTTCTACCCGGACCCGGAGATCTTCGACTCGATCGAGTTCGACTACGAGACCCTGCGTGCCCGCTTCCAGCAGATGGCCTTCCTCAACAGGGGCCTGCGCATCACCCTCACGGACGAGCGCGTCCAGGAGTCCAACGAGGTCGTCGACGACGAGATCGCGGGCGAGGGCGCCGCCGGTGAGGACGTCGCGGAGAACGGCCTGGCGGAGGAGGCGGAGCAGGAGCCCCAGCGCCGCTCCGTCACCTACCTGTACGAGAACGGCCTGCTCGACTACGTCCAGCACCTCAACTCCGCCAAGAAGGTCGAGTACGTCCACGACGACGTCATCGCCTTCGAGGCCGAGGACGTCTCGGACGGCCGCTCCATGGCCGTCGAGGTGGCCATGCAGTGGACCTCCGCCTACTCGGAGTCCGTGCACACCTACGCGAACACGATCAACACCCACGAGGGCGGCACCCACGAGGAGGGCTTCCGCGCCGCGCTGACCTCCCTGGTCAACCGCTACGCGCGGGAGAAGGAGATCCTCAAGCCCAAGGAGGACAACCTCACGGGCGAGGACATCCGCGAGGGCCTGACCGCCGTGATCTCCGTGAAGCTCTCCGAGCCGCAGTTCGAGGGCCAGACCAAGACCAAGCTCGGCAACTCCGAGGCCCGCGGGTTCGTGTCCAAGGCGGTCACGGACCACCTCGGCGACTGGTTCGAGCGCAATCCGGGCCCGGCCAAGGAGATCATCCGCAAGGCCATCATGGCCTCGCACGCCCGCCTGGCCGCCCGCAAGGCCCGGGACAACGCGCGCCGCAAGTCCCCGCTGGAGTCCTTCGGCATGCCCGGCAAGCTGGCCGACTGCTCCTCGAAGGACCCCGAGCGCTGCGAGGTGTACATCGTGGAGGGCGACTCCGCCGGCGGCTCGGCCAAGCAGGGCCGCAACCCGGAGACGCAGGCCATCCTGCCGCTGCGCGGCAAGATCCTGAACGTGGAGCGCGCCCGCCTGGACAAGGCCCTCGGCAACGCCGAGATCCAGTCGATGATCACGGCGTTCGGCACCAACATCGGCGAGGAGTTCGACATCTCCAAGCTGCGGTACCACAAGATCGTGCTCATGGCGGATGCGGACGTGGACGGCCAGCACATCACCACGCTGCTGCTGACCGTCCTGTTCCGGTACATGCGCCCGCTCATCGAGGCCGGCCACGTGTTCCTCGCGCAGCCGCCGCTGTACCGCATCAAGTGGTCCAACGCCCCGCACGACTACGTGTTCTCGGACGAGGAGCGCGACGCCGCCGTCGAGGCCGGCCTGGCCAAGGGCTGGCGCTACCCCAAGGACAACGGGGTGCAGCGCTACAAGGGCCTGGGCGAGATGAACTACCAGGAGCTGTGGGACACCACCATGGACCCGGAGCACCGCACCCTGCTGCAGGTGACCATGGAGGACGCCGCCGCCGCGGACGCCGTCTTCTCCATGCTCATGGGCGAGGACGTGGAGTCCCGCCGCACCTTCATCCAGCAGAACGCCAAGGACATCCGCTTCCTGGACGTCTGAGCCGGACCCGCAGACCTGCCTGAGCCGACCACCCTCCCCGCCGTCGCGGGGAGCACGAGAGGACCCGCGTGAGCGACGAGACCACCCCCCAGACCCCGGACGAGCCCGTCGAGGGCGCCCCGACCCCGCAGCCCCCGCAGACCGGCCTGGACATCGAGGTGGAGCACTACGTGCTCCCCGAGGGCGCCGCCGACAAGGTCGAGCCCGTCGACCTCGAGTCGGAGATGAAGCGCTCGTACCTGGACTACGCGATGGCCGTGATCGTCGGCCGCGCGCTGCCGGACGTGCGCGACGGCCTCAAGCCCGTGCACCGTCGCGTGCTCTACGCGATGTACGACGGCGGCTACCGCCCGGACCGCGCGTTCAACAAGTCCGCCCGCGTGGTGGGCGACGTGATGGGCAACTACCACCCGCACGGCGACACCGCGATCTACGACGCCCTCGTGCGCCTCATCCAGGACTGGGTCCAGCGCTACCCGCTGGCGCTCGGCCAGGGCAACTTCGGCTCCCCGGGCAACGACGGCGCGGCCGCCCAGCGCTACACCGAGACCAAGATGGCCCCGCTGGCCATGGAGATGGTCCGGGACATCGACGAGGACACCGTCGACATGCAGGACAACTACGACGGCAAGCAGCAGGAGCCCGTCGTCCTGCCCGCCCGGTACCCGAACCTGCTGGTCAACGGCTCCTCGGGCATCGCCGTCGGCATGGCCACGAACATCCCGCCGCACAACATGCGCGAGGTGGCCGCGGGCGTGCAGTGGTACCTCGAGCACCCCGAGGCCACCCGCGAGGAGCTGCTCGAGGCGCTCCTGGCCCGCGTGCACGGCCCCGACTTCCCCACGGGCGCCCAGATCCTGGGCCGCAAGGGCATCGAGGAGGTCTACCGGACCGGCCGCGGCCCCATCACCATGCGCGCCGTGGTCAACGTGGAGGAGATCCAGGGCCGCACGTGCCTCGTGGTCACCGAGCTGCCCTACATGACCAACCCGGACAACCTCGCCGCGAAGATCGCGGAGATGGTGCGGGACGGCAAGATCAACGGCATCGCGGACATGCGCGACGAGACCTCCGGCCGCACCGGCCAGCGCCTGGTGATCGTGCTCAAGCGCGACGCCGTCGCCAAGGTGGTGCTGAACAACCTCTACAAGCACACCGAGCTGCAGTCGAACTTCTCGGCCAACATGCTCGCGCTCGTGGACGGCGTGCCGCGCACCCTGTCCCTGGACGGCTTCGTGCACCACTGGGTGAAGCACCAGATCGACGTGATCGTGCGCCGCACCGCGTTCCGCAAGCGCAAGGCCGAGGAGCGCGCGCACATCCTGCGCGGCCTGCTCAAGGCCCTGGACATGCTGGACGAGGTCATCGCGACCATCCGCCGCTCGGCCTCGGCGGACGTGGCCCGCGAGGCCCTCAAGGAGCTCCTGGACATCGACGACGTCCAGGCCCAGGCCATCCTGCAGATGCAGCTGCGCCAGCTCGCCGCCCTGGAGTCCCGGAAGATCCAGGACGAGTACGACGACCTCATGGCGAAGATCGCCGAGTACAACCGGATCCTGGAGTCCCCGCAGCGTCAGCGCGAGGTCATCTCCGAGGAGCTCGCCGAGATCGTGGCCAAGCACGGCGACGACCGCCGCACCGAGATCATGGCCGGCTTCGACGGGGACATGTCCATCGAGGACCTGATCCCCGAGGAGGAGATGGTCGTCTCCATCACCCGCGGCGGCTACGTCAAGCGCACCCGGATCGACCAGTACCGGTCCCAGGCGCGCGGCGGCAAGGGCGTGCGCGGGGCGACGCTGCGCGGCGACGACGTCGTCGAGCACTTCCTGACCGTGTCCACGCACCACTGGCTGCTGTTCTTCACGAACTTCGGCCGCGTGTACCGCATCAAGACGTACGAGCTGCTCGAGGCCGGCCGCGACGCGAAGGGCCAGCACGTGGCCAACCTGCTCGCGTTCCAGCCGGACGAGCGGATCGCCCAGATCCAGCCGCTCGTGGACTACGGCCGGGCCCCGTACCTCGTGCTCGCCACGCGCGGCGGCCTCGTGAAGAAGACGCCGCTGCTGGACTACGACACGAACCGCACCGCCGGCCTGATCGCCATCAAGCTGCGCGAGGGGGACGAGCTGGTCTCGGCCCGCGTGGTCTCGCCCGACGACGACCTCATCCTGATCTCGCACAAGGGCCAGTCCCTGCGGTTCACCGCCACGGACGAGGCGCTGCGTCCCATGGGCCGTGCGACCTCGGGCGTGACCGGCATGAAGTTCCGCGACGACGACTCCCTGCTGACGATGGACGTGGTGGAGGAGGACGGCTACGTCTTCACCGTCACGGACGGCGGCTTCGCCAAGCGCACCCACGTGGACGAGTACCGCCTGCAGAACCGCGGCGGCCTCGGCATCAAGGTCGCCAAGCTCGTGGACGACCGCGGCGAGCTCGCCGGCGGTCTCGTGGTGCGCGAGGACCAGGAGGTCCTCGTGGTGATGGCCTCGGGCAAGGTGGTGCGCTCCGCCGTCGCCGGCGTGCCGGCCAAGGGCCGCGACACGATGGGCGTGATCTTCGCCAAGCCGGACAAGCGGGACCGGATCGTCGCCGTCACCCTGAACAACGAGCAGGAGATGGAGGCGAAGGCGGACGCCGAGGCCGAGGCGGGGCCGGATGTACCCTTGGACGCAGACATCGACCCGACCGACCCCGTAGCCGCACCGGAGGACGCCCTGACGCAGGACGCCGGTGAGGGTGCAGACGGAGGAGAGCAGTGAGCACGTCCGCGTCGTCGCGTCCCGGCCAGGGGCGGAGCACCGGGAAGGCCGCCGAGCCGCGGTCCGGTCGTCCGGTGCGCAAGGCCAGCGGGTCCTCGCAGGAGGACCTGGTCCGCGCCGTCCCGAAGGCCAAGGTGCGCCGCGCCCGCCTGGTGCTGACCCGGGTGGACCCGTGGTCCGTGCTGAAGCTGGCGTTCCTGCTCTCGGTGGCGCTGGGCATCCTCACGGTGGTGGCGGCGGTGGCGCTGTACTCGCTGTCCGACGTCCTCGGGATCTTCGACAGGGTCAACGACGTGATCGGCACCGTGCTCGGCTCCGAGGCCGGGCGCTACACCGTGGCGTCCCTGGCCCCGCTGAGCACCGTGACCTCGCTGGCCACCGTGCTGGCCGTGGTCAACGTCATCCTGCTGACCGCCCTGGCCACCGTGGCCGCGCTGCTCTACAACCTCTGCGCGAGCCTCGTGGGCGGCCTCGGCGTCACGTTGACGGACGACTGAGCAGACCCTCGACGACGCCCCGCGCGGATTTGCGCGGGGCGTCGGCGTTCCTGTACAGTCATCTCCTGTTGTGAACGGCGTCAGCCGTGAGCGACGGTGAGGGCGTATAGCTCAGGCGGTTAGAGCGCTTCGCTGATAACGAAGAGGTCCCAAGTTCAAGTCTTGGTACGCCCACTCCCACCACACAGAGCCCCGGTCCGCTGGGGCTCCGTTCGTCTCCGGAGGTCTTCCCATGGGTCGACTGGCACGCGTGGCCCTCGTGGTCAGCGCCGCGGCAGCCGCCTATGGGGCGCGTCTCTGGCGGGAGAACAGTGCGGGGAAGGACGTCTGGGCCACGGCCACGGACGACCTGCCGGAGGACGCCGACGGCGTCGAGCCGGCACCGGAGGACTGACCGGTCCTCACGGGGGCATGGCGCAATTGGTAGCGCACCTGCTTTGCAAGCAGGGGGTTAGGGGTTCGAGTCCCCTTGCCTCCACCGATGAAGGGCCCGGGAGTCGTGAGACCCCCGGGCCCTTCCGCATGTCCGGGGTGGCCGCCGGCGCCGGCACCGTGGGCAGAAACCGGCGACCCGGGGGCTCCTGGGGCACAAACCGCAGGACTTCGGGCCCCGTGGGCAGAAGAGAGGGCGTTTCTGCCCACGGAGGGACGGGGACGGCCTGCCCCGAACCCCCGCCGCCGGACCCGCCCACCGCGCCCGTCGCCGTCGTGCGTGGTGTTGGATGGTCCGGTGAACACCACCATCGACACCCCGTCCCCCGACCGACCCGCCTCTGGGCAGGGCACTCCGGCCTACGCCCGGGTGCCCGCGAGCTACTACGACATCTTCGTGGGCGTCTTCATCGCCCTCCTCATCCTCTCCGGCGTCACCGCGGCCAAGCTCTTCTACGGCCCCACCGTCCCGGTCATCTCGGACCTCTTCTACGACGGCGGCCCCCTCATCTTCGACGGCGGCGCCTTCCTGTTCCCGTTCGCGTACATCGTCGGCGACATCCTCGCCGAGGTGTACGGCTGGCGCCGGGCCCGCCGCGCCATCGTCCTCGGCTTCGCGATGCTCGTGCTCGCCGCCCTCACCTACACGGTGGTCTCCTGGACCACGCCCGTCGAGGGCTTCGAGGTGTGGGACCAGGCCCTCGCGCCCATGCTGCGGATCACCGTGGCCGGCTTCGTCGCGTTCCTCGTGGGCTCCCTGCTCAACGCGTCCATCGTGGTCCGCCTCAAGGAGCGCATGAAGGAACGGCACGTGGCGTTCCGGCTCATCCTCTCCACCGTGGTCGGCCAGTTCTTCGACACCCTGATCTTCTGCACCATCGCCTACGCCGGCACCATCTCGCTGCTGGAACTGGCGAACTACACGGTGACCGGCTTCGCGTACAAGACGCTCGTGGAGATCCTCATCGTGCCGGTGACCCTGCTCGTCATCCGCGCCCTCAAGCGCCGGGAGCCCACCTACCGGGCACCCGGCTTCGAGATCCACCGCGACGACGATCCCGCCCTCGCCCCGGCCGCGTCCCGCTGACCCGCACGGGCCCCGGTGTCGGCCGCGCCGGGGCCCGTCCGTCGCGCGCACCCCGCCCAGCGACTACCGTCGGTGCCATGGGCAAGGACCTCTTCGAGCACGAGCAGCAGCAGACCCTCAGCCGTGAGCAGGCCGCCGCACGCCTACGCGACCTCGCCGACCAGCTCTCCCGGCAGAACGAGGTGCGGGTCGAGCACGGCGGCCGCGACGTCGTCGTCACCGTCCCGGACCGCGTGGGCCTCGAGGTGGAGCTCGAGGTCGAGGACGGCGGCGACGCCGAGCTGGAGATCACCCTCAGCTGGTGACCGGCCCCGGGGCGGCCGCTGCCTCCCCGTGCCTCAGAACGTCCAGAGCTCCCCGGGGGCCAGGCGCCGGTAGTCGGTCACGCCCTCGGCGAGACCCGAGAGCACCCGATCCACCACGCCCTTGCCGTCCTCGCTGAGGATGCCGTCGTGGATGGGGCGGGTGTGCGTCGCCGCGATGGCCCGCATCTGGTCCACCACGTCCGCGATGCGCAGCCACGGCGCCGCGGCGGGCAGCAGGAGCACCTCGACGTCGGCGTCCGGCACCGTGAACGAGTCGCCGGGGTGCAGCACGGCCCCGTCCACGAGGTAGGACACGTTGACCGGGCGCGGCACCTCGGCGTGGATCACCGCGTGCTCCCCGCCGAGCACCTCCACCCGGAAGCCGGCGGCCTCGAACGTCTCCCCGGGCACGGCCGTGTGCACGTGTCCGGCGTCGAGCCCCGCCTCCGCCAGCGGCCCCGTGAGGTCCCGTGGCGCCCACACGTGCGTCTCCGTGCCGGCCAACGCCCGGGCCAGCTGCTCGGGGACCACGTGGTCCGGGTGGCCGTGCGTCACGAGGACGGCGTCCGCGCCGTCCAGGACCGCCGCGTCGCTGAACGCGCCGGGGTCGAACGCGAGGCGCCGGCCGGCCTTCTCGAGGCGGACGGCCGAGTGGCCGAAGAGGGTCAGGGTCGTGCTCATGCAGATCACTCCTCCGCCCGGCGTCGGGATCCCGGGCGCTCCCAGCCTCCCGCGTGCTCCCGGCGGTGGACAAGGCCCGCGCCCCCTCGGTCCTGCCGAGGATGCGCGGGCCGGTCGCCGTCCGCTGCGCGCTCAGAGCGCGGGGGAGCGGGTCAGCGCTGCTGCCCGGGCTGGACGCCCAGCACCTTCGCGTTGGCGGCGGCCACCGGGTCCGGGGCGGCGGTGTCCACCCGCACGCCCTGGCCCGCCGCGGCCGAGCCGGCCTCGGCCACGACCTTCTGCTGCTGGGCGTAGGGGTTGTTCGCCTCCACCACCGGGATGTTCGCGGTGATCGGGCCCGGGACCGGGGCGGTCCACGGATCCTGCACCGGCTTGGTCAGGCGCCACAGGGCGTAGCCGGCGCCGGCGGCGGCGGCCGCCATGCCCGCGACGATCCAGGCGCGGCCACCCGAGCGGGAGGTCCGGCGACCGGCGGCACGGTTCAGGTCCTTCTCGGCCGCGCCGGCGTACTGCTCGGCACCCTTGCGCAGGCGCTTCACGATCGCCTTGTCCCCGGTGAGCTTGATCAGGGCCTGCTCCAGGGCGTCCGGGACCTCGACGTCGTGGGCGGTCTTGCGGGCGTGCGCGGCGCCGTCGGCCAGGCGGGCGGCGGCCACGGGGAGGACCTCCTCCTTGCGGCGCTGGGCGTAGTCGCCGGCATCGGCCAGGCGGGCCTGCACCTGCGGGGCCACCTTCCCGCCCTGCTCCTGCAGCGCGGACAGACCCGTGGCGAGGAGGCCGGCGAGGGTCAGGCCGCCCGCGGCGGCGGCGTCCTTGGCCTGGCCAGCGCGGTCGCTGAACAGGGCGGCGGACCGCTGCGCGTCCTTACGGGCGCCCTTGGCGGCCTGGCGGCCGTCCCGGCGCAGCTGCTTGGCCTTGCGGCCCCCACGACGGCGGCCCTTCTTCGCGGCCTTCTCAGCGTCCTTGCGCGCCGCGGCGAACTGCTGCTGCACCTCGTGGCCGGCGTCCTGCGCCTGGGCCTGCAGGTGCTCGAGGAAGTCCTGGACGGTGTCCACGCCCTTGGCGACGGCGGGGGCCAGCAGCCCGTACTGGTGCGCGACGGCCTCGCCGGCCTTCCGCGCCCCGCGCTCGACCACGGGGCCGTACTCCTTCTTGGCGTCCTGGGCCTTGCGGCGGCCCTCCTCGGCCGCGGCGGAGCCGCCGATCAGCCCGTAGGCCGCGGCCACCTCGCTCCAGGCGCGGGTGGACTCCACCTTCGGGGCGGCCCAGTGGCGCAGGTTCTCCGCCTGGCGTGCGACGAACGCGTTCGCGCCGCCGTCGTGCTGGATCTCGTCGTGCAGGGTCTTGCGAGCCATGTGATGCCTCCCGTGGGTTCTGGATGGTCGTTGAACGCGGTGGTCCTCGAGGCCCAGCCTAGTGGCCGACCCCCGCCGTGGCACGGGTCCCGGCACGCCGGGAGTGCGTACGCCGATCGCGGAAGATCCCGACCCCGGACGGCGGGATCCGGACGGCCCGCCGCCGCGGATGGAACAATGGGGCGCATGGCGAACAAGACGCACACCGCGACCATCCACACGAACCACGGCGACATCGTCGTCGAGCTGTTCGGCAACCACGCCCCGAAGACCGTGAAGAACTTCGTGGGCCTCGCCACCGGCGAGCAGGAGTGGACCCACCCGCAGACCGGTGAGAAGAACAACGGCGCCCCGCTGTACTCCGGCACCGTGTTCCACCGCATCATCAAGGACTTCATGATCCAGGGCGGCGACCCGCTCGGCATGGGCATCGGCGGCCCCGGCTACCAGTTCGGCGACGAGATCCACCCCGAGCTGCAGTTCGACCGTCCCTACCTGCTGGCCATGGCCAACGCCGGCCCCGGCACCAACGGCTCGCAGTTCTTCATCACCTCCGTGCCCACCGGCTGGCTCAACGGCAAGCACACCATCTTCGGCGAGGTGAAGGACGAGGCCTCCCAGAAGGTCGTGGACGAGCTCAACGCCGTCGCCACCGATCCCCGTGACCGCCCGCTCGAGGACGTCGTCATCGAGTCCATCGACATCGACGAGGCCTGAGCAGCCCCTCGGTGAGCACCACCCCCTCTGACCCGCACGGCCCGGACTCCGCGGACGGCACACCCCCGGTGTGCCCGCGGCATCCGGGCCGTGCGGCGTATGTGCGCTGCGCCGTCTGCCGGCGCCCCGCGTGCCTCGACTGCCAGCGTCCCGGCTCCGCGGCCGGACCGGTCTGCGTGGACTGTGCGTCCGGCGTCGTGGCCGGCCCCAGATCGGAAGAGCACA
>ERZ501013.182-NODE-182-length-10449-cov-5.851260_pt1 | contig 10449 bp, 12 predicted proteins | sample MGYA00248834_ERZ501013 | MGnify/ENA primary metagenome ERZ501013 (study PRJEB25958, sample SAMN03398545) | human skin metagenome | study: EMG produced TPA metagenomics assembly of the Human Skin Microbiome Metagenome (human skin metagenome) data set.
CCGTGGTGGGGGCCGAGTCCGTGCCGCCGTCCTCGGAGGCCACGGCACCCGGGGCGTCCGCGCGGCCCCCGCCTCCGTTGTCGGAGCGGTTGGTGCCGGGGGCGCTAGAGCCTCCCGAATCCATACGCGAGGGTCTGGTGCCGGGGGCCGTGGTGGCTGCCGAGTCCGTGCCGGAGGTAGTCACGCCGGGGGCCGTGGTGCCCCCCGAGTCAGTTCCACCCGTAGGAGTCCCGCCAGTGCCCTCCGTGGGGGCACCACCAGCGCCGCCCATGGAAGCTCCGCCAGAGCCGCCGCCCGCGCGGGAGGCACCGCCAGCCATAGCCGCCGCGCCCGCGCCTCCCGCGCCGGCAATCATCGCTGCACCAGCCGCCACGCCCACGCCAGCCCCGATCAGGCCCGCGCCGGAGAAACCACTCATGCCCGTGGCAGCCACGGGCGAGAGGAACCGGACCAGCGTCGGGAGCACGAGAGCTGCCATGAGCAAGAGCAGAATGCCGCTGATCGAGGAGGCGATGACCTGCCCGAAGTCCTCCCCACTGTCCTGCAAGAGCATGAATCCGAAGCCGTAGATTGCGGCGGTGAGAGGCTTCATGAGCAGGCATGCGATCAAGTAGGCGTTAGCCTTCCGCCACGACTGCCGCCCTGCCTCCGTGTTCGAGCCGGCCGCGATGACCGGCAGGACCACGATCAGCACCAGCAACAGGACGTTGCGGAGCATCAGCATCAGGAAGTTGGCGATAGCGCCGATGAACAGGCACAGGGCCAGCAAGAATGCGGTGCCCGGGGACGCCAGGAACGCCTCTGCGGCCATCGGCTGCGCCAACGTGGCGAAGTCGGCGTTGTCCGTCGATTGGTCCAGGAGCCACGTCGCCACGGCGTCACCCGCGTTGAGCAGCATCGGGATCAGTGCGATGTAGACGCCCGTGGCGAGCACGATGTTCAGGAACAGCGCGCCGATGGAGACCAGACCCTCGCGGATCGAGCCCGAGGTGTAGGCGGTAACCACCAGCCGACCCAGCGCGAGCAGAAAGCCGACCACGCCGAAGAACCAGACGAACCAGGAAAGATTATCCCGCATGTTCTGGACAATCGGATTGTCAAAATACGGCCCGGGGGCGGACATCCACCACGTCCCGATCTGGCGCAAAATGTTCACCGCGCCTTCAACGATGCTCTCCACGAAGTTCGTAATAGTCTCGTTAGCGAGCCCCGTTGCGGCGTCCGCAACCGCGTTTTTTCCCTTGCAAACGAAGTCCAGGGAAGAGCACTGCTCCGGCGGACCGCTGGTGGCCGAAGACGCCACCGGCGAGGGGGACGCAGACGGAGTGGGTACAAGGGCAGCCATGAGCGTCACCGCCAGGCCGTGAAGCCGTCGCGATCCTGCACGATGGTCACGCTCAGATCATTCGAGGAGCTATCCAGCGCCCAATCCTGCCTTTCCGTATCCCACACCATCGGCACCCGCATAACCCCAAGCGCACCCGCACCAGAAAGCAGGTACTCGATTTCAGCGTTATTCTCGGTGGCGAGCAGAATCCGGTAGCCCTCAACGACCCCGAACTCCGTGTTTGATCCGTACTGGCCTTCTGCAAAAAGCTTCTCCCGGTTCGGGCCATCCACCGCCGAGGACTTATCCCCCGTCGCGAAGTTGTAGACAAGGCTGATTCCAGCCATGAGCGCGCCACTGGCGGTGCGCGAGCTGCACCGCCAGGCGTCACCCTCCCGTGCAGTCGGGCCGTGTTCCTTGGACACAGGCACGACGCCGCCAGAGGGGTGACGCTCCCACGAGACGGCCGGGGCCTCCGTGGGGATGCCCTTCTCTTTCGTCCTCGGCGGCTTGCATGCCGCAGTGGTGGCCGTGGGCGTCGCCACAGCCTCGCCCGTGGCGGCAGGCGGGGCAGACGTGGCAGCGGCGGGAGAATCCGCCGGCTGCTTGTCCACCCCGCCGCGCACGGCCAGGAACACGGCCAGAGCCAGGGCCAGGAGCACCACAGCTCCAGAGATGATCCAGCGCCGGCCGAACGGCGAAGCGGTTGGGGTGTCGTCGGTCGATGCCATCTCAGGTCTCCGATCCGTGGTTTCTAGGGGCGGTTGCTCAGATGAAGGTCTGCAAGATCACGCCGGCAGAGACGGCGAGGATGCAGACGATGATCGACAGGAACAGGCCCTTGCCGCTGTTGAACTCGCGTCCCGTCAGCGCCGCGAAGGCCAGGGTGCCGGCCGAGACGAGGAAGCCGGCCACACCCAGGATGATGACGATCCACGAGAGCCAGTTCAGAGCCGTGGTGAGCCCATCGGTGCCCGGGGGCTGCTCAGGAGTGATGTTGGGGATGTTGCCGGCCACGGTCATTGCAGTCTCGAAAAACACGAGGCTGTCCTTTCTCAGAGATCCGCCGCTGCCTGATGCAGCGCGCGGGTGATGCGGGTGATACGACCCGGGATGCGCCCCGAGTCAGGAGAGGCGTGTCGCCACGCCTCCACCCAGGGGATACGCGTCCCCCGGGGAGTCATTTTCAGCAGGCGCTTCATCGCTCGGCGCTGGCCATCCGAGAGCGCGGGGCCATCGTCCACAATGACCAGCCCGAGCAGCACGGAGCCGGTAAGCATCCCAGCGGCCCACTGTTCCGCGAAGCGGTCTGCGGCCTCCAAGCCGCGCCAGTGACTACGGAACACCGCCACGACCCCGAGTGCCCGGCCGTCAGGGGGCTCAGGCCATGCCTGGCCGTGGTCGCCCACGCCCTCACCCATCAGGGCGGCCAGCGTCGAGGCACCCGCGCCTCCGTGCAGACCCATCACTGTGATGCGGCTCTCAGGAATCGCGGAAATCTGTACTTTTGGCCAGGCCTTCGAGGTCACGTCTTCTGGTGAGATAGGAAGAGCGTCGGGCGAGGCCGGGCCGCTCTCCATGAGTCGCGCTCCCAGCAGGCTGTCATGCAGCACCGCCTCCTCCGGGAGCTGCGTGATCGCGGCCTCCCGCTTCACGAACGGGTTTGTTCGTCTGCTCACGATGCACTCCTCCTCTAGCCTTTACATGTCAGGTTAGACGCTCTGTGTTCCTTGTGCAACGCGTGTCGTCTAAGTCTGACATGAAGCGAGTCTGCCGTATGTCGCTTGACTCGCTTATTTCGCACATGGACTATAAAGGAGTGATTGTGAACGACGCTGCCGCTGTGGACGAGCTGCTTGCCGATCTGCCCGAGGTGCTGACTCTGGAGGAGATCGCCGACCTGTTGCGCGTCAGTACCGCCACCGTGCTGCGCTGGCAGCACAAGGCAGGGCTCAAAACCCTGGTGCTGGGCGAGCGACTGCGACGGGTGAGGAAGGCCGATCTGCGAGATTTCTTGGTCACGGCCGATGGGATTGAGGAATCTGATGCCTAACTCACTGCCCGCCGATCCCGGCTTCGACCCCGCCACGGTGCCACCGTTCCCGGTGCTGACCCTGCACCTGGACGAAGCCGCGGAGACGGTGACGCTGGATGGGGTGCGCGTTGAGCGGGCACCCGGCCAGGAGTTGCGCGACGCCGGTATCGACGCGGTGGTCGCCCAGCTCACGGCCCGCCAGCTGGAGGCCGTGCGAGTGCGCGTGACCACCCCTGGAGATGACGCCTGGCGCATGGTGGTCACCGCTGACGGGGACACCTACGACACAACCCCGCCCGAGGAGGGGGAGACCGCAACCCGCGCCGGGCTGAACCGGCGTCGCCTGCTGCTGGGAGGCGGGGCGTTGGCGCTCCTCGGTGCCGCCGGCGGCGGCGCAGCTCTGGCCCTGCCCCGGTTGCTTGCCCCCAAGGCCCCGCCGGCCTGGCAGGTGCCGGGCGCGGGCGCGCAGGTCCCCGTGGCCCCCCCACCCGGGTTCTCCGGCAGCGCGCGATGGTCTATCCCCGTAGGCCGATCCGCTGACGTGTGCGTGCTCTCCAGCGGCCACATCGGCACCGTCTCCGATGACGGAGTGCTCACCCTGCGTCACCCTGACACCGCTCAACCCCAGTGGGCCGGCGCGTCCGCCCCCGACGCGATCCACGACGCCCGCCGCATCACCTGGGACGGCCAGGACTGCATCGGTGTCACCACGGCCACGCAGCTGAGCATCTGGTCGCTGACCGCCCCGACCGTGGCCGGCGCGCCCGTGGCCCCGACGACCTACCGGCTCGAGCAGGGATTCCGGGCCGAGTTGAACGGGCCTGGCCCCTTCATCGAGCTACCCGATTGGTTCGTGGATGTGCCCGCCGCGCAGATGGGTACCCGGCGCATCACGATCCCCGCCGGCACCCGTGCCGGTCTGCGGCAGGCTGACGGCACCCTGCACGCCATCGGGGCCGATCGCGTTGACCACCTCGACGCCCAGGGCTCCAAGACCGGCGAGCACCGCCTCGCCCTCTCCGATGCCCCCACGCAGACGCCCGTGGCGGTATGGGCCACCGGCCCGGAGACCGTGCTCACCGCGTGGAGGATCAGGGGCGGCAGCCGCCTGGCTCTGATCCGCCCGGCCGATGGAGCTGTGCTCATGGATCAAGCCGTGCCCGAGCGCATCGACCAGAAGACCCGCACCCGCGACTTGGGGAGCTCGTTGCTGCTCGTGGGCTCCGTCTTGGTCTCCACCGGAGCACAGCCCTTCGCGCGCGTGCTGGAGGACTTCACGGCCACCGCCGCAGATGGGGCCACCCTCTACGGCACGCACCAGCGTCAGCCGGCCACCCTCAGACTCAAACGTGACGCCTCCCCGACGCCGTGGCGCACGTTCACCGATACGGACGTGCCCCCGCGAGTCATCACCGAGGGAGCCGCCTACATCGTCGCCCCCACGCTCGATCAGACCGTGCTCTACGCGGCCCCCCGCGCCTGAAAGGCCCCCGATGGACGATTCCAAGGGCAAGCTCATTGCCGCCGCCGGCGCGTTGCTCCTCCTCGTGATCCTCACGCCCCTGTTCATCATCAGCCTGGCCGCCGAGGATGAGCAGAAGAAGAGCGCCCTAGTCTCCTGTGGGGCGTCCGTGGACGGGGAGCAGATGGTCGTGCCACCCGAGTATCAGGACGCGATCAACGCCGCAGCCCAGACCGCGAACCTCCCCCCGGCGATCATCGCCGCCCAGCTGTGGACCGAGAGCCGGTTCGACCCCAGCACGGTCCAACCCTCCAGCGGGGCACAGGGGATAGCGCAGTTCATCCCCTCCACCTGGGCCGTGTGGGGCAACGGGAAAGACCCGTTCGACCCGTTCGCCGCCATCGACGCCCAGGGCCGCTACATGGCCGAGGTGCAGCGCCTCACCGCCTCCCTGGTGACCAGCGACCAGCAGCGCATCGAGTTCGCCCTAGCCTCGTACAACGCCGGGCACAACGAGGTGCTCCAGGCCGGCGGAATCCCGCCCATCGAGGAGACCGTGAACTATGTCCGCCAGATCATGTCTCTAGCCCAAGCCGGGTCCGGCAGCTGCGCGATCCCCGGCGGAGACGTGATCGGAGAAGTCGGTTCCGGCAAGTGGGTTCTTCCCCTGGCCGATTCGTGGGTCACCAGCCCCTTCGGTTATCGCGGGTGCGTCGAAGGCGTGGGGTGCGCGGACTACATCGCCAACCACAACGGCCTGGACGTGGCAACCAGCGGGGGCACCGGAACCGTCGTGGCAGCCACCGATCTGGTCATCACCGAGGTAAGCACCAACTGGGACGCCGGCCTCCCCGTGATCGGACACGCCCCCGATAACCCCAGCATCGGCTTCAAGTACCTGCACTGTGCCGAGGGCAGCCATCGCGTGCGCGCCGGCCAGACCGTCGCCGCAGGCACGCCCCTGTGCACCGAGGGCCAATCGGGCGACGCCAACGGCCGGCACCTGCACTTCATGATCCTCAAAGACGGCACCCCCGTAGACCCCGAGCCCATCCTCCTGTCCCACAACGTCCCGCTGAGGTACCAGTGATGAAAAAACGCCACGCCGCCGCCCTCGCCCTGACCGCCCTCACCCTGACCGGCTGCACCGCCAAGGAGCCAACACCCGAGCCGCTGCCGACGCTCACCACAAGCGCGCCCGCCACGGCCACCGCCGAGCCGGCCACCCCCGAGCACGCTGCACACCCCAAGGTCACCGCCGAGCAGCAGGCAATCGCGCTGGAAGCCGCCCGCATCATGACGACCTGGAACCCAGCCGAGGACGCGACCCAGACCCACGCTGAGCTGCGCGCCCGCCACCTGATGACCGACGAACGCGCCGCCCGCGTCATCACCCCTGAACGGCCTAGCAGCGGGGCCGAGTGGACGGCCGCAGCCAAGGAGAAGGCCACTTCCGAGCCCGTGGTCAGCCTGAACACGCAGGCGGACACCCCCGGCGTGGCCGTGCGCGCCACCTGGAGCTGGAAGCGTCCAGACGGAAGCGCACTGCCCCGCGCCGGCACGCCCATCCGGTACTACACGTTCACCTTCGACCCGGACGACCCAACCAAGATCAACGACTACACCTACACCGACCGCACTACGGCGGCATCCCCGACCGAGTGACATGCCCACACACACCTATTCCCACCTCGCCCCCGGTACCGGTACCATGGGTCGCATGACGACCACACTGCGACGCCCGCGAGGCACCGACACTGTGCAGCTGCACGTGCGCGTCCGACCAGAAGTGAAGGAGCGTCTGGACCAGATTGCTGACCAGACCGGCCTTCCCATGTGGGCGGTTGTCGAAGGCGCAGCCCTCTCTGGAACCCCGAATGAACACGGCATCCCCGAGGGCTGGAACTTGCCCACCCCCTCCACCGACCCCCTGCCCGGCGTCGAGGAGGCCAAGACCCCATAAGAAAAGCGGTGGCCCTCCCGGCAAGGAGGACCACCGCCTGAAACCTGGATTCCGCCCCCATGTCGCCAAACGTGCGGCGGAATCCCCTACCGAGAGCCCCAAGACGATGCATAATCAAAAGAGGTTCCGGCGTGACTAGCGTACCAAGTCACGCCCTCATCGCCCAGCCCCCCACGTTCGCGGAGTTGGCCCCTGCCGTCGCCACACGTATGACCGTGTGCCACGACAAGACCGCACGCGGCATCGTCCGCAAGATCAGTCACGGGATCGAGCACTTCCAGTTCGTCGATCCCGTCACCGCCGGCACCGGACGCCGCCCCGGCGGCGTCATGTGGGTGCTCACCGTAGACATGGACCACGACGACTCCCTGCTCCGCATCTTCGCCGCCGACGTACCCCAGCCCTCATGGATCATCGAGAAGGGCCGCAACGGCCACGTCCAGGCCGGATGGATCATCGAGCACGTCACCGTAGGACCGAACGCCCGCCCCGCCCCCGTAGCTTTCGCAGAGGACGTGCGCGCCGCCCTCACCGCCGCCGTCGGAGGTGACCCCGCGTTCACCAACCGACGCCAGTGGAACCCCACCTGGACCGGATGGGCCACCGAGGGCCGCGTGATCTGGGGACCGACCGCCCCCCGATCCCTGGGCGCGCTGCGAGCCGAGATGATTGAGCACGGCACCTGGCCCTCCCCCGAGGTCCGCACAGCCACCGGCACCCGCCGAGACACCAACACCGCCCGCGCCCTCGTGAGCGCGGCCGAGGCGTCCATGACCGTAGAGCAGGGCGAACGCAACCAGTTCGTGTTCGACTACGCCCGTCTGCGCCGCACCGGCACCGTGGCCCAGGCCGCAGCTCACGCGAACAGCTTGTGCGCCCCTCCCCTGCCCGCCGCCGAAGTCGCCGGGATCATCCGCTCCATCGAGCGATACGAAGCCCGCCAACGGACGCGCAATGGACTCCGCGGCCGAGGACACGGCCACCTCTCCGACGCCTACCGCCGCCGCCAAGCCGAGCGCGGCCGCATCGGAGGCTCACGCGGTACCGCCGCCCAGCGTGCCCAGCGCGTCACCGCCGCCCAGCGTGCCGCCCATGTGCGCGCCCAGAAGGCAGCCGCTCGCGCCGCTGAGGCCCACCAGCAGGCCGCAGACGGAGCCACCACCGCGCAGATCGCGGAGCGGATGGGCGTCACTGCCCGCACCGTCCGCACTTGGCTGAACCAGCCCCCCGCCCAGCGGAAATCATCGGAGCGTCAGGGTGCCCTGGCGCGGCCCTCCCGGCCCCACCCCTCCCCCGCGCTGGCCCCCGTGCACTCCGGTGTGGCGCGACTTCCCTCCGTATCGGGTACCCGATACCCTGTAGGTGGACGAAAGAGGTGCCCCCATGACCCTGACCCTGGTCCCCCCGACGACCCCCGACGAGGCCACCCAGCAGCTCGCACAGCTCCAGGGCATCCCCACCGCCCTTGACGTGCTCCGCCGTATGCAGCTCGTCAAGGCTGCCGAGCTGGGAGTGACCCAGCAGCAGCTCGCCGGTGCGCTCGGCCGAGCCCAGTCGAGCATCAGCGAATACCTCGCCCGCGCCCGCACAAGCCTGGCTGACAGGCCCGCCACACATCCGCTGTGGCCGGCCGAAGTCATCGACCTCTACGCGGCGGGCCTTCTGCCCCGTGACGAAGTGCTCTCCTACCTCGCCACCTACCCCTACATCGACCCCGCACCCACCGATGACCCGGCCTACACCGTGACCCAGCCCGGTGAGTTCGGGGAGGTCGCCGCAGCCCACTGGAACGACAAGCTCTCTGATGCTGACTACGCGGACCTTTACGCTCTGATGCATGGGGACCGCTGACGATCACGAACGCACGCTGACCGCGCTGACCGCCTCCGGCGTCATCGCACCTACCAGCCCTCTCGCCAGCATCGCCAACCCCCTGTGGTGGAACGGACGCACGCCCACTCCCCCACGTCAGCTCCTCCACAAGCAACTCGTCCGAGAGCTGTACGACGCCACCCCTGCGCTGGCCCACGACCGACAGGCGATCCTCCTTGCCGGCCCGCCCGGCGCGGGCAAGAGCACCGCGCTGGGGAACGTCCTCACCCCCGAGGAACGCGCCCTCTACCTCCACCTGGACGCCGACCACTTCAAGACCCGACTCCTTGCCCACGACCAGGCGGACGGCAGCCTAGAAGCCCACTACCTCGCCCGCCCCGAGATCCAGGCCGCCCGTGACCGAGGCGAACAGTTCTTCCCCCTGGAGCTGGCCGCGCTCGTCCACGAGGAATCCTCCTACCTCACGCAGCATGTGCGCGCCCAGGCCATCACGAGTGGAGCCAACCTCTTGATCGACGGGGTCATGTCCGACGAGAACAAGACCCGCGCGCTGATGGACACGCTCAACGCACACGGATACACCGCACGGATCATCGACGTTGAAGTCCCACAAGAAGCCTCCCTGGAGCGCACACGCGGCCGCTGGCGTGCCGGCTACGAACAGGCCTTGGCTGGAGACGAGAACGCGGAACCGCGTTGGGTGCCGGCCGCTGTCGTGCACGGCGTCTACGACGAGGCCGGCCAGTCCAAGCCCCGCCGCATCTCCGAAACCGTGGCCCACGAAAGCCAGCACGTCACCGAGTTCCACCGCTTCGAGATCACTTCCGAGCAGTGGAAGGCCGGCGCTCACTCCCCCGAGGTGGTGACGCATCTGCGCCGCCCCGCTGGCTTGACCACCCTCATGGACGCTGCCCTAGCCGACACCCGAGACCGCACCCGCGCCACGACCCAAGCCCGACCCACCCTGCGGCCACCGACGAGCACAACCACGCCCACCACGCCCCACCGGCCGCAACAGACCCCCCACCGTGAACCAGGGCTCGAACGATGAACCCCGCCCGCGGCCTCCTCCCTCGTGGGCTACGTCCGTGTCTCCGACCACCGGGCCAGCCGATTCCTTGGCCGAGCAGCGCGAGCGACTGCACCAGCTCGGAGCCGTTCGCGTCTTCGAGGACGTGGCCAGTGGTGCCCGCGCCGACCGGCCCGGACTCGCCGCCGCCCGCGACTTCCTCCGCGCCGGTGACACCCTCACCGTCACCCGCCTGGACCGGCTGGGCCGATCCATGCTCGACACCCTCACCACGCTGCACGAGCTGGCCGAGACCGGCGTGCGCGTCCGCGCGCTCGACCTCGACCTCGACACCGGCACCGCCGCCGGGCGCATGGTCGTGAACGTCATGTCCGCCCTGGCCGAGTACGAGCGGCAGCTCCTCATCGAGCGCACGAACGAGGGCCTGGCCCACGCCCGCGCCCAAGGCCGTAACGGCGGACGCCGCCGCGTGCTCACCGACCAGCAGGTGACCGCCATCGAAGCCGCCGCCGGCACCGTCTCGAACGCCGACCTCGCCGCCATGCACGGCGTGTCCCTCCGCACCATCTCCCGCGTCCGCTCCGGCACCTACACCCCGACCCCCGAGTGACCGACACCCGCCCCTCAACGGCCCCAGCTCCTCCCCTCGCGTCATCCCTGCCCCTCCCCCATCCCCACGAACAGGCGAGTGATCCCCTGAACCGCCCCCGGTCAGCCGGCCCACCGCCCGAGGACCACACACCCACCTAGCGCCGACCGCGCGCAGCGCAGCGAGCACGGACGGCGCAGCCGGGTCCAG
>ERZ501013.183-NODE-183-length-10449-cov-3.330383_pt1 | contig 10449 bp, 19 predicted proteins | sample MGYA00248834_ERZ501013 | MGnify/ENA primary metagenome ERZ501013 (study PRJEB25958, sample SAMN03398545) | human skin metagenome | study: EMG produced TPA metagenomics assembly of the Human Skin Microbiome Metagenome (human skin metagenome) data set.
ATTACAAGGTGACTGGAGTTCAGACGTGTGCTCTTCCGATCTTGGGTAGCTGGGAGAAAAGACGAGCGGTTACAGGACATTATCGCATTGTATAGATTATCATTTGGATATTTGGTAAGCTCGTTCCAACCAATAAACGGAAATTCCTGGCCATGATAATTCCAATAATCTTCATCGGTTTTCATAACCCGGAATAAAAGCTCCTCGCCAGATGGCCAGACCCATTTCAAATCCTTGCCTGAGCTTAAAAAGCGGGCTTTATCCCCAAACTGGCGGAACCACCTTTTAGATTTAGAAACCAAATCATCAAGGTTTTTATATTCACGGTCGAAAATTACGCCTCGCCAGAATTGGCCATAACCCATCCCAACGAAGCGGCGGAAAAACATAAGTTGTGCATCGGTATTATGAGTAATAACAAAATCGCGAATAACAAATTCATGAGAAGGATGGGCAACGGAAAAGCAAACCGTCTCCCCGCGACCAACATACTCAACCTTGGTAATGGCGCGGTTATTACTATGCCGGTAAGTATTTTTAACACGGCATGCTTTACGTGTTAAACGAAAAGGTACCACCCCAGCAGGGAGGTTAATGTTTAAGATATAGTTCCCACCTAGCCCATTCGCAGATTCAATACCATCTTTGCGTACACGCCAGCGGTAGGTAGCTTTACCCCCAAGAGAACGTACTAAATATTGCACCCCATTAATAAGATGGAGGGAAGTATTGCAAAATTTAATCGCACCACTGAGCTCCGCAGTCCCATCACTATCCAGTAACCCCTGTAGTAGAGCTAAACGGGTATCCGCATCTGCCTCTAGAAGTTCCGGTGGGATAACTTTATGTTCCCGCTTATGGGTACCAAGAAAGCGTTGCCATTCCCTAGATTCATCCTTGGTTGCTGGCCACATTTGCTTACAGCTTCTACCATAATCACCGGTACTCCACCCACGTTCAGAAAGGTAGGTTACAATTTCGCTATCGGCACTATATAAGGTGGTATAGTTAGTGCTTAGGGTACCGTCTCCCAGCAATAAACCGGCTATATAAGGGTCAAGGCCTTCCCACTTTTTACCACCAACCGGGTTGCTTAATCTCGGGGTCTGTAGAGTAGTTTTTTCTAAGCGAGCCATCACCTCAAGTGTATTCTTTACCTGCCATCCTAAGCGATGCCCATTCTTACCATCATAAACCGACCAGCGGTGGGTGTCATCTACTAGCACTTGCTGGCCTTCATCAAAGGTAACCCGGTACAGGTCTTTTTCACCCTGTGGGAATATACCTTCGATGGTGGTATAGCTCCCATCAGATGCCACCAATTTATCTTGCATGGTAATATCCCCAGCTTTTTTCCAGCCGGAGTCTGTTAATACTGGCTCATCTAGGTGCAACCCCTTGCCCGGACCCCTTGTACCTTCGTATAAAATATGGTTGCACGGACAAGAAACGGCTAGCGATTGCGAGCCGTCTAAAGGTTTCCAGATGATTTTTGATGCTGGCTGCTTTTCCATTATGAATCCCGGCTATAAGCACTCCAAGGTAATTGGAAATGAGGACCATCTACGATAGTTTTCCAATCCCCGCCCCATTCAATCGGGATGTTAAGTTCTTTGGCAGCTTGTTTAACTGCTTTGGCCATTTTATGGAAATACCCGCCTTCCCAATTTCTAACCACATTGCCCTTTTCATCAATCGGGTAAATATCAACAGCGTGGCCGGTTAAGTGGCGGCTATTCATGGTCTTAGAGGCTCCAGTTGCCACCATTTGTTTTTGGCGGGTAATGGTACGTAAGCCTTCGGTAACCATAAAATCAACTTCGCTAATTTCTAAAGCTCGATTAATTACTTTTTGCAAGTCTTTGTGCACTTTGCTTAGTAAAGAGGTGGAACGGCTCGAGAACATAAACTTGCCATTAGGGGATTGCTGTTTAAATGGTTGCTCATTGTTTACTAATTTCTGGTCGTCTACAGCGGGGCATTGCTTTGCGGCATCCGCCATTGCATAAAAAGCACCTTGGCTTTTATTGCCCCAAACACCATCCACATCCCCAGTATAAAAACCGTTGGCTTTCATGGTTGCTTGCAGATTCTTAACGGTTGATTCTTGCATTTGCTTTCTCCTTCCCATACAATTTTACAAAGTTTTTTAAATAACGAAACCAGATAAACAGGAATATTGCTTTATATACCGAGTATAACCAATCCTTATGCACAATTCCTTGGATACCGGCAAACCGGGTTTGGGTTAAGGCCGTGGTTACCAAGACGAGTAAAAGCACCCATCCAGCCATGCCAATCAAAATCGGGAAGGCTCGGCAGGATGGGGCTGTATTGATACGAGGGGTAATAAGTAATGCCAACCCAGCAATAAAACCAATGAGGCTGATGATAAAATCTACATGTTGCACTCCGATGTATAGCATTATTTGTTCCCTCCCAAGTATTTACCAACAAAGAAGTTTAATACCTTCTCAATTATGTTAGTTTTGGTTAAGTAAACTAAGACGCCTTGAGTTAAAGGGGCACCAACGATTGCAGTACCTAGTGCTGTTATAGCATAGGCGGGGTCTGGTGGGTTTACATTTTTGTTAAGATACATAACCACAGCCATTGCAAGGATTGTCCCGATAAATGGTTTGGCTATATAAACAAAATGGAAGTTCTGGTCAATATCCAATTTAAGAAAGTTTGCCATAATACCACCACAGATTGCGAAAAACCAGATGGTTGTCCAGCTAATCATAAATGGTGCTCCAAGGCCTAAATCGGTAAGCATCATTACCGCAGCCTGATTAGCTTGGCTTGCCATCACGGTTGCCGGCCAAAGAATAACCAGACCGGTAACCAATAATGGGCATACCTTTTTAAACTTATAGATATGATGGGACATGGAATTACGCATAGGTACCACCGGCTTAATTAATATTTTAAGCCAATAATAAAGGGAAAAAATTAGTGCGGCAACTTTTCCTTATTCTTTAACTTTAGATTTTAGTTTTTCTTGAGCTTTTTCGGCCAGAAGTTCCCATTCATCCGGGCTCCCAACCATAGGTACCACCATTACCCCACTACTAACGGTTAGTTCCTGTTTCTCAATTAGCATGCCTCGTATCTTGGCCATGTGGGCAAGGGCAGCGATGCGGGCAGCCTGATTACCAGCATCTTGGTTATTAGCCTCCTCTTTAAAACGGAACATGATTTCTTGTTGAGAAATGATTGCATCCACCTCCATTGCATGCAAAGCCTCTTGGATAAGATTCTGCACATAAGGCTCATTTAGTAATTGGCGGCCTTGGCTTGCTGGAGACTTGAACCCAGCAAACTCCGCAGAGGCGCTTACATTGGTGGTCTTGATGTAATGGGCAACAAATTTCCGGCGGCGAATTTTTGCGCCTTCGCTCATATTCTCACCGGTTTTATTTAGCCGCCGTTCATACCCATTACCGTGTTTTCTCAAGGCTGGGTTACCAGCTCCACCCGCAGATGGTACATGAATGCTCTTTACCATAAAATCACCCCTGTTCCTTTTGTATATAGTTTTCAATTGTGGATATTATATGAGCCATAAAATAAGCTTGCACCTCATCATCCTCGAAGCTGGCTTGAGCGCCAATGCATTGCAAGATATAATTGGTGGTATGCAAACATTCGTGGGCAATATTTATGGGTGAGATTAAATTATAACTTGTTTACCCTACTAATACCACGGTTATTTAGTGCCAGTTATTTAGCGGGCAATCTTTTCCAAGGTTTCTAAACAACCAACGCAAATATTGGTACCGCCTGTTGCTTGCTGGCGTTGTGCTGGGATAATATCCCCGCATTCAATGCAATCCTCGGAGTAGCTTCTTTTTGCCCTTGCAGCTACTTTGCTTTGATGGAGCAAGGCTTGGTCTAGAATCAAATCCGCCGTTTCATTGGCAATATCGGTTAAATCTGCGTGCTTCATTTTTAAGCATCCGTATTAACTAGTAATAATTTAATACCGCATTCTTTAAACAGGCGGCGTACTTCTTCCAGCTCATAAGTGAGCCGGTGTTTTTCGCAAGGGTAGTTTGCCACCACTCTGGTAACCCCAACCTGCACCAGCTTTGCCGCACAACGTGGGCAAGGATGTAGTGGCCAGATATAAGCGGTTGCCCCTTTTAGGGGTTGGGTTGCGGCCAGCAACGCATTCTCTTCCGCATGGATAATATAACGATGCTTGGCTTCTTTGTTAAACAGGCGTGCATCATCTTCCATGGTTTTGGGGAACCCGTTAAACCCTTGGCTAATGATGCGCTTGTCTTTATCCACAAATAGGCAACCAACCTTAGTTGAAGGGTCTTTGCTCCAGCCGGCAACAAGCTTGGTTACCTCAAGGAACCTCGCATCCCATTTATCCAGCTGTGCTAAGTGAATGATATCGTTTTGCATCAATAAAACCCCCATGTAGTAAACTTGCTTTCGTTCTCAAGCAAGGCTCTTTGCTTGCGCATATGTTTCTTGGCCTCCGAATCGCACCAACGGTTAACATAAGAACGGGCATCTTTGGTTTGGGTATGCCCTTTCACATGCTTGGTTCTGATAAAGACCCCAGCAAATAAGTTTAGTTCCGGAATACCGTCATCAATAAGTTTTAGTGCCCCAGTGCAATCACTTTGAATTAAGATATGGGTTGCCCCCATCTCGAAGGCAAGCCAAATCCCGTTTAATACCGCCCATAGTTCTGCCTCTGTTGGGCTCTTTGGTAAATCATGGAAGCACCCAGCATGTTGCTTGCGGCCTTTATCGGAGGTAATCCAAGCCGCCCAGCCACCAGCTCGGGTTTGTGGGCAGAAGGAGGCATCCGCAATCACAGTAACCGCTAAAGTGGTACCACGTGGCTGGATGCTGGTATGGGGTTTTGGTTTACCATATCGCTTTTTGAGGGGTTTACGCATTTTTAACCCCACGGATAACATTCCCATACTGGTCTATTGGAACTACAGTACCCCACTCGTTGCCTTCGGTATCATAAAACTTATTATTCTTGCTGATACCTTTGATAATTTGAATCTCTCTAACGTTGTTGTTGGCCACATGGTGTGGAGTGCCTTCGCCAACAAAGCAAACTTGGCTACCAAAGATTTGAATCATAATCAAAACTATTGAGGCGCATTCCTGTTGTGTCATTTTATTTCTCCGTAGTAAAAGGGAACCCAGCTCTAAATCAGGTTCCCTTTAATTTAATTATTCCGCAATATCCTGAACGGCAGTTACCAGGCCATCAAAGTCCTCATTCTCCCCCAATGTTTCAGCAAGGGACTCTACCGTATCAAGAGGTACCATATATTCATCGGATAGATGCTGGAGATATTCCGCCCGGTCTTTAAAACCATTGCTTACATAAGGGTCTAAATCTTCTATGATTTCCAATGGAACCTCAACATCATCTTTTGGCTCGGAATACATTTCCATTATCTCCCGTTTCACTTTGGTTGGCAAATTAATCCCATCAATAAATTGGTTAACATCTGTTGGATTATAAGGGTCGCACCCGGATGCTTCCATAAGCTGGCCGAATGCCCCAGCAAGGGTAGTGATTAATTGAGGAACGGTGTTTGATTGCATGGCTTTCTCCTGTTTAGTTATACCACCCAATAATTATACCACGGTGGGCTATATGTTTAAACAATTATTTAGTTCCTAGTGTAATTACATGTTGATTAATCAACTAGTTATGGTATAATAGAAACATCAAGCAAAGGAGCATCCCATGAAAAACCAAGCCACTAAACAATACAAATCAAGCCAATACACAATCTTCGTTGATGCCAACGGTTTTGTTACTATGTGCGATAACAATACCCGCCTTCCTCACAGCCTAACTAACCTACCTGTTATGTTTGGTGATATCGAAGCTTATATGCACCTACAAACTTTAACTATCCAAGGCGTTGAATCTTATTTCAAAAAACTAATCGTTGAAGGTAACATTGCTAAACTAAACCGCATCACTTGCTCAGATTTCCAATAATACTTAAACCTACTTAAACCTACTTAGACAAAACCCAGCCAAACGGCTGGGTTATTTATTTGTGGGAAGCTCGCCACCAATTATAATTTCGTCCCTATTGGGTTACCCGCCTCCGTTTTCCACCCCTGTGATTTTGCGAAGTGGCAAGCGATTTCCCGTATTAAAGAGCTGGCCTCTTGGGGGTAATGGATTTCCATGTAACGGATTAAGGATAAAATGGCCTCTTTGGTATCCTGGATTGCTGGTTTACTGCCCCGCTCCCCGCTCACCATTAGCTTTTTAAGGGCATGATGGAGGCTGCCACTATCATCGGTTACCCCGAATAGATGCATAATCATATAAATATCCATAGAGGCAAGCCCATTAGTGTCCCGGTGGTAATGTGGGAACATGCTTGCTAGTAGGCTTTTATCTGGAGATGGTGGTAGGCTATATCGCTGGCTTATTTGGTTAATGGCAATCGCCTTCTCGTTTGGTGAGTGGAACTCAATAGAACCTTCAAAGATTCTATCAAATAAAGCTGCTTTGGTTGCCACGTCTTGGTTTAACTCGTTACTCATTTGGTGCTCCTTCATCGGTTATGGCCACAATTTCAACAGGGGTTTTAATATATCCGGCGATTAAGATTCTAAGGCGTTTCCCAGCCTCCTCCGGACTTGAGGCTAGGATGCCGGCGTTGCGGATTGGGTTGTGCTGGTTCTCGAAATACCAGTACACCCGGTAACATCTTAGGGATGCTTTTTTACGTTTTTTGCCAAATATGGTAAGTAGCCCATACATCATGGTTGCTGTTCCTCATGGGTTAGGTTTACCAGTAGCTCCAGGAGCTTCATCATCACTCGGGACTTAGCTTGCGGCTGGGTAAAGATATCGAGGCCATCAAACTCCATCTCTAGGAGCACTTCCCGGTGGGCTTCATCGTATAAGGCAACCATCTTATCGGCCATCCGCTTATCGAAATCATCAACCATTAGCTTTGCCATGCTGGATGCGCTCATGTTGATGGCCGCATCGGCTTCCATCTCCATTATCACGTTGGTGTACCCGTTATAGCCCGCCCGAATGGTAACCCCAGTAACCCCAGTTAAAGGCTTACCATCCATCTCAACGGCAGCCTCTACCTTCTGCCCTAGTTTATTGGTGAAGCTACGTTGGTGCGGCAGCAATGGGAGGTTGAATCTAAAATCGTGTACGTTACTCGGCATTGGGTTCTCCTTGCATGTGTTCGTTTAATAAAGCAACCAGATGATTGTAATCATAAGTAATTACCTGTTTCATTAACATTTCAATCTCTTGCTGGCTCCAACCTTGTTGCCTAGCTAGTTTATCAAAGTGCGCCATTAGGGCAAAAGCATTCCCATTCACCCCAACCAAACTACCCACCACATTCTTAGGTGGGTTAAACAGGTTTCTTATTTGCATTATAAATTCCCTTGAGCGAAATCATTATCCAAAACACCTCAATAATAAAGCTGCCGAGGTTAAAGTGGATAAAGAGGCTAATAATAAGTAAGATTGCCCCAGCAAGGTTTACTTGATTATACTTGAGGCTCTGGCTAGACCAGGTTCCGTGTACCGTTTTGTAGAAAGCAAGCACTACACAAAGCATCCCAGCAAAGCCAATCAGGTGGCCTAATAAACTAATCATCAATAGCCTCCAGGTTCAAAGCTCGGTTTAGCTTCGTAGCCTTCTCGGCGGATAAGGGTGCATTGGTTGGGTTTAGTTGTTCCTCGGTGAGAAGGCTTCTAGCTTCAGGCCAGATGCTTAATAGCTTCTTAACTGTGCTGGCCTGGTTTAGGATTGCCCACAATTCTTCTTGTAACTGGTTTCTCTCAGCAATCAGGGTTTGATTCAACTCCAGGTGCTTGATAACCATTGCCTCTAGCTTCTCGTTCTCAAGGGTGGGTGAATAAGCTTGCGGAAGATAATTGCGCTCGCTTAGTTCCAAAGACTCTGAGCGGCCGGTGCTGGGTAGGGTGAAACGGATATGGGTGCTGAAGCTCAGGTAGTGCCGGTCTTGCCGGTGTACCACATCCGGTAGCTTGCTTATGATTTGGTCTGCTTGCTTAATCAAATCATTCATGAGAATAACATTGCGAGCTCCGCCCAGCAATTCAATGCGGATAGTATCCGCTAGGACATGGCCAGCTACTTTTTGTTTTTGGAGCCGCTGCATATGAACGGAACGGGAGATTGCTTTATCCACAATTACCTGTTTATCTTCTAGGGTTAAACGAACGGTTGCCATTGGTTCCTCACTAATGGTTAGGTTTTTGTTTGGAATAAACCCGCTTGCTTGCCCAATTAAAGAAACTAAGAAAGCAAATAAATATTAGAGCGCAAATCAATAAGATAATAATCACATCTCTAAGTTGCATGTTTATCCCCTTATCCGGTGGCCATCCACCATTTGATTAGTATAACGGAGTTTATTTTGCTTTCCACCCAGATATTAGAACCAATTAGAACCATAAAAAAAAAGAACCCGCATTCCGAATACCGGAGCGGGTTGTGAGGAAACTTAGTATCATGGTTTTGGTTGCTGGCGCTTACCGTGGCGATTATCCTTGAACCGTTTTCGCTTGCGTTTATTCTCCTTTGCTTCTAGGCGTGCAATCACCTGGTCTGCGGTTGGGAGTTCTTTTTCTCGGTAGCAATAAACAAGCGTCATTGGTTAAACCTCTTTTAATCTCCTTCACTTAATTATATCCCAATAGGAAAAAGGTTGGAAGCTTTATTTAGATGCCGGCGGGTTTGCGGAGGGCATAACCGGAAGACCATAACTCCGCCCTTAACTTACGTTCAAAGAATTGGAGGAAAGCATCAAGCCCAATCTCGCCACGAACCTGTAATGGTTCCGATTCTTTATCAAGGCGCATATGCACCCAAGTCATCACACGCCACTGTTGGCGGCTCTGCCTAAAGAACAAGACCGGGTGCTGGCCTAACTTTGCTTGTTGCAAACATTGTATCCACCAAGCATTGATGTTTAACTGCTCTTGCCGCTTAACTTCCAGCGCTAACCAGTCTATGCCCACAATATCGAATCCACCTTGGTCTGATTGAAGGGTGTTTCTTTGCAGGCGTACCTGTTCCTCCATCTCAAATTCCGAGTACACTCGATTGATTATCGGCTGGAGCAACTTAATCACCTCGCGCTCACCGTTTTTTCCTTTGTTTAAACTCATTTTTCCGCCCATTTCGGCCTCCTTTTAAAGTGTAGTGTTACTTTACCAGTTCAGTGGCAATCCCATTGCTAACTAACAGAGATAAGTATAACCACAATTACCTATTTTATCACCATCATGGCTAAAATCCCTCAAACCCACTGTTTTCAAGGCCTCCAACCCTTGCCATTCCCCAATTTTACAAAAAAACCCCTATTAATACCCCTATAAAATAAATAAAATATATAATAATATTAATAAGTTATATATAAATAATATAGGATAGGGGAATAGGGGTATGGGGGTATTAGGGTAGGGATTTTCCATTAATATAGGGATTTTAGGAATCCCATTTGGGTAATATATAAATCCCTTATTCCCCGCTACCCCCATTTGGCCAAAAATCGGCCTCAAAGCCTTGGTGGCAGTGGGTTTCCATTTTTCAAAATGGGGGTATTTTTGGGGGTATTTGGGGGTATCCACCGCTAGGTCGGGACTAGTGTAATACCCCCATATATTCCTAACTGTTTTTGCATTGTAAAATGTTAGGAATATAAAAAAGGCCGGTGTTTAAACCAGCCTTTTGCCTTGCTTTTGCCTAGATTGTGGTTACCAGCTATCCCCAACTGTGTAAATAGGGCTGGTGGTTTTAAACTTTTCCAAGGCTTTTACCGGCGGAACTTGGTGTAAAATACCCGCCTCGCACATATCTTTTAAGGCAGAATCAATGGCCGATTTTAATCCCCTACGGTCTTGTTTAAAGGCCGCAATGGTACGCAATCTTCTGCGATAATAGGTAAATGGGATAACCCCTTTGGCGGTAATAATAGACTTGGGAACCTTATAATTTTGCTTGCTTGCTGGGCTCAAAGTAAAGTAATCTTCCGTTACTTTTCTTATATGGCTTTCATAAGTATGCTCTCCATGGCCAACTACCTCTTTCTCAAAACGGGTAGTAATTACTTGAGAATCTTGGCGTACCATATCAATTGCCCATTTAGCAACCTTAGCATCAATAGCCGGGTTAACCCAGTTTAAACCAACCGCAATCACAGCTCCTAAACGCAATGCTTTTAAGTGGGAACGGTTCCATAATTGCTTATAAATCTCCGTTCCGTTATTGATTTTAGAATCGCAAAACTTATCAAACTCGTTGTATAATTCTTGAGCCTCTGCATCAATAAACACTTTTTGGCATTGGTTGTTAGCTTGGAATTGGATACACGTTGCCACTAAATCCGCCACCTTTTTAACTAACTCAGGACTCGGGTCATTAAAGG